>Ga0208244_101646_pt1 | contig 10872 bp, 13 predicted proteins | sample SubbioCR12Aug_5A_FD_184828 | JGI IMG/M metagenome (GOLD analysis project Ga0208244, IMG submission 184828) | Serpentinite rock and fluid subsurface biosphere microbial communities from McLaughlin Reserve, California, USA - CR12Aug_5A (SPAdes) | ecosystem: Environmental > Terrestrial > Deep... | reverse complement strand
TCGCCGGGATGGCGCGCCATATGCCGATCTCGACGGTGGCGCGCCACACCGGCCTGTCGTGGGACTCGGTGAAGGCCATCGAATGCGCGCATCTGGACGAGACGATTCCGATCCCCGATCCGCGGAGTCTCGAAGGCATCCGCTATCTCGGCGTCGATGAAGTCGCCCGCGCCAAGGGACAAGCCATCATTCCTCTACAACCGCGCGTCGCCACCGACGTCGTTAACACGCTTGTCTTCCGTAGGAAAACCGTGAAGAGCCGCCCCGTTCAAAAGGTCTTTGCTTTAGGGAAACACTGATTAATTCGATATGGCCGTCATTGCGAGCACCCAGAGGGCATAAACTCGCGCGGCAATCCGGCGCATCGATCAAGCAGGCATTTCCGGATTGCCGCGTCCCGCCACGGCCAGTGGCCTCGCGGCTAAAGGCGCTCCTCGCAAAGACGGACAATCAGCGTCTCCTTAACGGTGAAAGAGCCTTGTTGAACCGGGCGGACAAGGCCCTTTTTCAATCCAAAACGCTTGGCCGGGGCAAACCCAGGCCCTGTAAAGCTGCATTCATGCCTCGAGCTGCTTTCTCGCCCAGGCCAGAATGGGCTGCAGTCGCGGTCGCCCCGGACTATTCGCGCCTCACTCCAGTGCCGGCCTTCAAGCCGGCGCTTCGAGGTACACGTAGAGCGCATCGAGCGGCTCCTGCCGGTTCTTCCGCAGCGGCGCCCGCAGCAGGTCGCGCACGCGGAAGCCGTGCGCCGCGCCCAGCCGGCGGATGTACGCCTCGGAATGCGCGTAACGCAGGCTCGGCAGCAGGCGGAAATCGTCGCTGTCGGGGGCCAGCTCGGCGGTGAAGGCGAAGCAGCCGCCGGGCGCCAGGATGCGCCGCACGGCGCTGAACACTTCATCCAGCGCGCCGACATAGATGAAGACGTCGGCCGCCAGCACCAGGTCGGCGCGGCGATCGGCTCGGGCCAGAAAGCTCGCCAGATCGGCGTGGTGAAGTTCGCGATAAACCCCTAGCGCACGCGCCTGTGCCAGCATCGCCGCGGAAAGATCGACCCCGTCGATGGCCTCCGCGTAGGGCGCGATGAGCGGACCGCACAGGCCTGCGTGCAAAGCACATGTCTTACGCTCCGGCGGGTAATCCGGTGCAAGCTTGGATGCAATATCTGCCTGTCATGACGGCATGGCGGACTTTCCCTGTCCCGCCCGGCAAGTATGCAATTCCGGACAACCCGGCTTCACCGGTATCGACGCCCATGAACAAAACGCTACAAAAATTTCGCCCCGACCCCCTGTTGCTGATCGCGGCACCGGCTTTTCTGCTGCTCGGCGCTGCGGCGGCCGCGGTGGCGCCCACGCTCGAGATTCTGGTGGTGCTCCTGCTGCTGACGCTGACGATCTTCCTGTTCGTGTTCGAGGTGGTGGAGGTGGACGTGGCCGCGATCAGCATCATGGTGCTGATCGGCCTGATCAGCGCGGCGAGCGATGCGTTCGGGCTGATGAAGCCGCTGGTGCCGGTTGCGGACCTGTTCGACGGGTTTTCCAGCAACGCGGTCATCTCGATCATCGCGGTGATGATCATCGGCGCGGGCCTCGACAAGACCGGAATCATGAACCGGGTGGCGGCCGAAATCCTGAAACGGGCGGGCTATTCCGAACGGCGCATTGTTCCGGCCATCTCCGGCTCGGCCGGGATCATTTCGGGTTTCCTGCAGAACGTGGGCGCCGCCGCGCTGTTCATGCCGGTGGTGGGGCGCATCGCCGCGCGCACCGGCCTGCCGATGTCCAGGCTGATGATGCCGATGGGATTCTGCGCCATTCTCGGCGGCACGCTCACCATGGTGGGCTCAAGTCCGCTGATCCTCTTGAACGACCTGCTGCTCGCCTCCAACAAGGCGCTGCCGCCCGACCAGCAGATCGCGACGTGGTCGATGTTTTCGGTGACCCCGGTCGGCCTGGCCCTGCTCGCGACCGGGATCGCCTACTTCATGCTGGCCGGCCGCTATGTGCTGCCCGCGGGCAAGGTGAAGGCCCAGGAACACGCGCGGGCGACCCACACCATGCGCTACTTCCAGGAACTATATGGCCTCGAGGACAGCGTCTTCGAAGTGGCGGTGCCTGCCGGCAGCCCGCTGGTCGGCAGGCTGCTCGACGAGGTGGAGCACGAGGCCCATATCCGGGTGGTCGCAGCGCTGCTGCCCGGCAACGAGATGAGCGTCGGGCCCAGCGGGCTGGAGCGGGACATGGCGATCAAGGCCGGGACCGTGCTCGGCCTGCTGGCCTCGCCGCAGCATCTGACCAGCTTCGTGGAGCGGAACGGCCTCGAACTGAGTGCGGACCTGAAGACCTTCGCGGAAATCCTGTCGTCGGCCCGGGCCGGCATCGCCGAGGTGGTGATCCCGCCCGGCTCACACCTGGTCGGCAAGAGCGCGCATGAAATCTGGATGCGCAAGACCTACGGCATCGCCATGCTGGCGCTGCACCGCGGCGGCAAAACGCTGCTGGAGGGCGACGGCATCCGCGACATTCCCCTGCAGGCGGGCGACGCCCTGGTGGTGCACACTGCCTGGAACGCCCTCGCCCGGCTGGAGAAAGACAGCAATTTCGTGGTCGTCACCAGCGACTATCCCCACGAGGAACTGCGCCCGCACAAGGAGAAGTCCGCCCTGTTTTTCTTCGGGATCGCCCTCTTTCTGCTGATATTCACCGACCTGCGCCTGTCGCTGGCCCTGATGGCCGGCGCCATCGGCATGATCCTGTCCGGGGTGCTGCGCGTCGACGAGGCCTATCAGGCGGTGAGCTGGAAAACGGTGTTCCTGCTGGCGAGCCTGATCCCCTTGGGGCTGGCGGTCGAGACCAGCGGCACCGCCGCCTGGATCGCCGCGCATATCCTGTCGATGCTCGGCGAGCTGCCGCACTGGGTGCTGATGCTCGCCCTGGCCGTGCTGGCGACCTTCTTCTCGCTGGTGATGTCGAACGTCGGCGCCACCGTGCTGCTGGTGCCGCTGGCCGTCAACATCGCGCTCGGCGTCGGCGCCAATCCGGCCGTGTTCGCCCTGACCGTGGCGCTCGCCACCTCCAACGCCTTCATCCTCCCCACGCACCAGGTCAACGCCCTGATCATGGGTCCGGCCGGCTACAAGGTAGCGGACTTCATCCGCGCCGGCGGCATCATGAGCCTGCTGTTCATCCTCGTGATGATGCTGATGCTGGGGTTTTTCTACACCTGACGCCCGGGCCTCGACGCTGAGGCCCGGGTCAAGAGCCCCCGGAGGGCCAGACGGATATGCGGTAAAGACAGAACGATGAGTTGTCTTGGCTGTGACCCGGTCAGCCGACTTCGACAAACTCCAGCGTGTTTGCATCCGGATCCCGGCAGAACAGCGCCGCGCGTCCCGACTTGCTCGCGGTGTACTTCACCCCTGCAGCATCGAGCCGGCTTTTCAACGCTGCCATGTCTCGTACCGCCAGTGCAAGGTGGCGGTCGCGGCCGCCGTGCTCGGGGCGGATCGAATCCGCATCGGGGTTGGCCAGCTGCATCAGGTGCAATTGCTGGCCGTCGCCGCCGAGGTCGTACCACTCGCCGGGGTAAGGCAGGTCGGGGCGATTCGGACACGGCGCCAGTCCCAGCACCGATTCGTAAAAGGCCTTGGCCCGCGCCAGGTCGGAAACCAGCAGGCCGGCATGCAGCAGGGCGGTGATGTCAGACAAGGCGTTTCTCTTTCAGTTGATCGTCTTCCATGTGGCCGGAAAACAGGCTGGCGGCGACGATCATGACCGCGCCCACCCACTCCTGCAGTCCCATGCGTTCCATGGATAAATAGTAGGCCGCGACCGCCGCCACCACCAGTTCGAACAGAAAGATGACGATGGCCTGATTGGCCGGCACGCGGGCGAGGCCGTACTGCACCGCGTAGGTCATGCTGCCGATGAGGAGGCCGACGCCGAGCAGCAGCAGCCAGACGCTCCACTCTGCAGCTTCGATGAAGTTCAATTCGCCCGGATAGAGCAACAGTCCGGTCACCGTCAGCACTGCCACCCCGACCCAGATCGACACCGACTTGGCGCCTTCGGTGACGCCGCCGAGGTGACGGCTGATGACGTTGCTCAGCGCGAACGTCATCCCCGCCGACAGCGCCAGCCACTCGCCGCGGTTGGTCGGCAGCGGCAGGTCGCCGTTGGGCTGCCACAGCATGACCATTGCGCCGCTCCCCGCCAGCACCATCACCGCCCAGCCGGCGCGGTTGAGCTTTTCATGCAGCAGGAAGCGGGCGAATACCACCGTCCACAGCGGCGACAGAAAAAACAGCAGCAGCACGCGCACCACCTCGCCCTGCAGCATCGCCAGCACGTAGGCCAGATTGGTCCAGCCCGCCGCCAGTCCCAGCGCGGCGAGCCACATCCAGCGGCCGCGCGCGCGATGCAGCTCGCGGCCGTGCAGCCAGCCGAGCGCGAGCAGCGGCACGGCGTAGGTGAAGAAGCTCGAGGCGATGCCGCCGACGCCGGCCTCGTTGAGCAGGCGATAGGGATACCACATCAGCCCCCACATGGTGGCGGCGTAGACCAGGCTGCCGATGGCAAGGGTGCGCTGCAGGGGAATCGGGAACATGGGGCTTTATAATATGAGGCTTAATCAGAATCCAGGCTGCAATGAATCCGCGTCTCGAACAACTCCACCCGTATCCGTTCCAGAAACTGCGCGAACTGTTCGCGGGGGTGACACCGAATCCCGACCTCGCGCCGGTCAACCTGTCGATCGGCGAACCCAGGCATCCGACGCCGCAGTTCATCAAGGATGCGCTGGTCGCGGGGCTCGCGGGGCTCGCGAATTATCCCATCACTCAGGGCTCGGATGCGCTGCGTGCTTCGATTGCCGCGTGGGCGCAGCGCCGCTACGGCATGAAGCTCGACCCCGCGACCGAGGTGCTGCCGGTCAACGGCTCGCGCGAGGCGCTGTTCGCGTTCGCCCAGGCCAGTGTCGACTCCAGCCGCCACGGCCGCCGCGTCATCATTTCGCCCAACCCGTTCTACCAGATCTACGAAGGCGCGGCGCTTTTGGCAGGCGCCCGCCCCTTCTTCCTCAACACGCTGCCGGATAACGACTTCCACATGGACTGGTCGCGGGTGCCGGAAGATTTGTGGGATCAGGTCAATCTCGTCTACGTCTGCTCGCCCGGCAATCCCACCGGCAAGGTGATGTCGCTGGCCGACTGGCAGGCATTGTTCGACCTGTCCGACCAGCACGGTTTCGTCATTGCCGCTGACGAGTGCTATTCGGAAATCTACTTCGAGGAAGGCAAGCCGCCCTTGGGCGCGCTCACCGCGTCGCAGCAGCTCGGCCGCGGCTTCAAAAACCTGATCGTATTCAACTCGCTGTCCAAGCGCTCCAACGTGCCCGGCCTGCGTTCCGGCATGGTGGCGGGCGACGCCGCGCTGATGAAGGCCTTCCTGCTCTACCGCACCTATCACGGCAGCGCGATGAGTCCGGTGGTGCAGGCCGCCAGCATCGCGGCGTGGAACGACGAGGCGCACGTGATCGAAAACCGCCGCCAGTACGCCGAGAAATTTGCTGCCGTGATGCCGCTCTTGAAGGACGCACTATCTTTCGACGCGCCCGACGCCGCCTTCTACCTGTGGGCGCGCGTGCCGGGCGGCGACGATGCCGCGTTCGCGCGCGGCCTGTATGAAACGCAGCATGTCACCGTGCTGCCCGGCAGCTTCCTTGCACGCGACGCTGCCAGCGTCAATCCCGGCCGGGGCTTCGTCCGCATCGCGCTGGTCGACAGCCTGGACGCCTGCGTCGAGGCAGCCCGGCGCATCGTCCGCTTCGCCGGCGAGGCTGCATGAAACAGACCCATTACCGTCCCATTCGTTAAATACCCCCTACTCATCAATAAAAAGGAAACCCTCATGCAAGACCTGCAAAAAATCATCGAAGACGCATTCGAGCGTCGCGCCGACATCACCCCACGCAACGCCGAACCGCAGGTCAAGGACGCCGTCATGTCGGTGATCGACATGCTCGACAGCGGCAAGCTGCGCGTCGCCGAGCGCACGGATGGGCAGAACTGGATCACCCACCAGTGGATCAAGAAGGCGGTGCTGCTGTCGTTCCGCCTGGAGGACAACGCCTTCATCAAGGGCGGCTTCACCAACTATTTCGACAAGGTGCCCTCCAAGTTCGCCGACTACAACAGCCGCGACTTCCGCGAAGGCGGCTTCCGCGTGGTGCCGCCTGCTGCGGCGCGCCGCGGCGCCTACATCGGCAAGAACGTGGTGCTGATGCCCAGCTACGTCAACATCGGCGCCTACGTCGGCGAAGGCACCATGGTGGATACGTGGGCCACGGTCGGCTCCTGCGCGCAGATCGGCAAGAACGTGCATCTCTCCGGCGGCGTCGGCATCGGCGGCGTGCTGGAACCAGTGCAGGCCAACCCCACCATCATCGGCGACAACTGCTTCGTCGGCGCGCGTTCCGAAGTGGTCGAAGGCGTCATCGTCGAGGACAACAGCGTGATCTCGATGGGCGTCTACATCGGCCAGTCGACCAAGATCTACGACCGCGAAACCGGCGAAGTCACCTATGGCCGCATCCCAGCCGGCTCGGTGGTGGTGTCCGGCAACTTGCCGTCCAAGGATGGCAGCTATAGTCTGTATTGTGCGGTGATCGTGAAGAAGGTCGACGCGAAAACGCTGTCCAAGGTCGGCATCAACGAACTGCTGCGCGGAATTTGATTCTGGCCTTAGGGAAGCGCCGATTAATTCAATATGGCCGTCATTGCGAGCGCAGCGAAGCAATCCAGCGATTGATCAAGCGGGCATTTCCGGATTGCCGCGCTGGGCTCGCAATGACAAGGGAATCGACTTGCCCGGCCCGATCGCATGATCTGCTTCAAGGAGTCGTCATGAAATACCCACTCATCGCCACCGCCCTGCTCGCCGCCAGCCTGGTCGCCTGCCAGGCCAACCCGGTGTCCGGCCGCCAGCAGCTGATGCTGGTCTCCGAGGAACAGGCGCAAGCCTCGTCGGCCCAGGCCTACACGCAAACGCTCAGCGAAGCGCAGAAGCAGGGCAAGCTCAGCACCGACGCGGCGCTGAACAACCGCGTCAAGCGCATCACCGACCGCCTGATCGCCGAGGCCAAGCTGATGTATCCGCCCAGCCGCGACTGGCAATGGTCGGTCGCGGTGATCGACGAGCCCACGCTCAATGCCTGGTGCATGCCCGGCGGCAAGATGGCGATCTACACCGGCATCATCCAGAAACTGAAGCTCACCGACGACGAAATCGCCCAGATCATGGGCCACGAAATCGCCCACGCCCTGCTGGGGCATGGGCGCGAGCGCATGTCGCGCGCCATCGCCATGCAGGGCGGCATGCAGCTCGGCTCCATCCTCGCCGGCCGCGACCTCAGCATCCTGGCGCCGGTGGCCGACATCGCGCTGACCCTGCCCCACAGCCGCGCCAGCGAATCCGAAGCCGACCGCTACGGCATCGAACTCGCCGCCCGTGCCGGATTCGACCCGCGCGCCGCGGTGCGCCTGTGGGAAAAAATGGACGCCGCCAGCGGCAACGGGCCGCCGCAGTTCCTCAGCACCCACCCCGCCCCCGGCAACCGCATCCAGGCGCTGAATGCGCTGGTGCCGCAAATGATGCCGATTTACGAGAAAGCGCGTTGATGAACATGGAGCTCACCCCCGCCACCGACGAGAAAATCGCCAGCCTAAAGACCCTGACCACGGTGATCTATGCGCTGTACGCCGTCTCGCTGTTTATCGGCGTCACCGCCATCGTCGCCATCGTGCTGAACTACATCAAGCGCGATGATGCCCAGGGCACCTGGCTGGAAAGCCATTTCACCTGGCAGATCCGGACCTTCTGGTGGAGCCTGCTGTGGCTGGTCGTCGGCGCAATCACCTGGATCATCCTGATCGGCTGGATCGTGTGGGGCGTGGCCTGCATCTGGTTCATCTACCGCATCGCCAAAGGCTGGCTCAACCTCAATGACAACAAGCCGATGCTGCCTCAATAGCGGCGGGAGATCGCGTTGCAGCCGATTCGGATGACCGCAGCACAACTGTTCACACGGGCGAAGCGCTTGTTCGCCTGCCTGCTGGCAGGCCTCGCCCTGCCCGCCCTGGCCGGCGAGTTGCCGCAGCTTTCTCATCAGGTGACGGGGGGCGACACCGAATACACCATCCAGCGTGGGGATTCCCTGACCGCCATCGGCGCCCGTTTCGGCGTCGCGCCCAGGCTATTGGCCCTGCAGAACGCCATTCCCTACGATGCCGTCATCCACCCCGGGCAGCGCCTTGCTGTCCACAACCCCCACATCGTGCCGGCGGCGCTCGACGACGGCATCCTCATCAACCTGCCGCAGCGCATGCTGTTCCACTTCAGCCAGGGCACGCTGCGCGCGGCCTACCCGGTTGGCCTCGGCAAGCCGTCCTGGCCCACGCCGCGAGGCGAATTCAGAATTGTCTCAAGGGTGAAGAACAAGACCTGGCTGGTGCCGAAATCCATCCAGGAAGAAATGCGCCGCGAGGGGAGAGTCGTGCTGAAGAAAGTGCCGCCCGGCCCCGACAATCCCCTGGGGGCGCACTGGCTCGGCATGAGCCTGTGGGGCTACGGCATCCACGGCACCATCGCGCCCGCGAGCATCTACCAGTTCCGCAGCCATGGCTGCATCCGCCTGCATCCTGACGATATCGCCGAACTATTCGACCAGGTGAGGGTCGGTACTCAGGGCCGCCTCATTTACCAGCCCGTGTTGCTGGCGGTGGTCGAGGACGGCCGCATCCTGCTCGAAGTCCATCGCGACATCTACAGAAAGGGCATCGACCCGGCGCAGACCGTGCGCGACATGGCTGCAGCCAACGGCTTGAGCCACGCTATCGACTGGCTCGCAGCGGACGCAGTGGTCGCGGCACAGGACGGGCTGGCCCGCGAAGTGGGCCGCCTCGGGCCTTATGATTTGAAAGGAAATCCATGAAGAACAGCAACAGCCGACGCAATTTTCTCAAACTGGGAATGCTTGCCGCCGCGCTGCCGTTTCCGGCATTCGCCAGCCAGGGGCTGTTCGAGCCTGAGCGTCGGCTCGGTTTCCTCAACCTGCATACCGGGGAAAAGGCCGACCTGCCCTACTGGATCCAGGGCGACTTCGTGCCGGAATCGCTGGCGGAAATCAACCGCGTCCTGCGCGACCACCGCACCGGCGAAGTCGCCGCCATCGATACGCAGTTGCTGGACCTGCTGCATCGCGTCAATGCCGCACTCGGCGCCTCCCGGCCGTTCCAGGTGATTTCCGGCTACCGCTCGCCGACCAGCAACCGGATGCTGGCCGGAAACAGTTCAGGCGTCGCCAAGCGCAGCCTGCACATGCAGGGCAAGGCCATCGACGTCCGCCTGCCCGGCATTGCCCTGGCCGACCTGCGCGATGCCGGGCTCATGCTGCGTGGCGGCGGCGTGGGCTACTACCCGGGCTCCGACTTCGTGCACCTGGACGTGGGACGCGTGCGGACCTGGGGCGGCTAGGCGCTCGCTGCCCGTTCGGCCTTGCACCGTAGACACGCGTCAAGCCAAACCGTCTTCGCTTTCGTTCGCAGAAAATTCTCGCAAGACGGCCTATCCTGAAGACAGGCAAAGTCGATGGAGGATGAAGACATGGCGAAGCAAACACCCCAACCCGTCAACCCGCAAAGCGACCCCGACATCACGTGGCGAGGGAAATTCAGCCTTGAGCAGCGCGAGGCGATGATTCGCGACGCCGCCTACTTCCACTACGCAAAGCGTGGCTACACGCCGGGGCATGACTTTGACGACTGGCTAGCGGCCGAAGTCGAGATCGAGCGCGGCATAGCCGAGTCTGCGGAATTCCCGCCGGATACCGAGGTGCAGCAGAGCAGCGTCCATGGCGCCTGGATGGACGAAGAATTGAAGCGGATCGTCCGGCAGCATCCGCAAAAGGGAATTCCCAAGATCGAGGGCATTGAGCCGGAAAATGCGCCGTTCAAGGAATGACCCCGGTATCGAAGTCAACGCCTAGAGAAAGCAGATCCATGACCAGCCATGTGACCCAGGTCGGCGCCCCCGACCCCGAACTCAGGACTTCGCCCATCTTCGACGAGTATGAAGAGCTCTCGCTCGACCTGGAGCTCGAATCCGGCGCCTGTTATTTCAACAACATGGTCTACCCGGTGGGCCAGTACCTGCTGTGCGGCAGCGAGCTGCTGCATTGCGAGGAGCGGGACGTATGGGTGCGCAAAGGGGAAAGGCGGCCCGAGTAGCCCGGCCGTTCACCAGCGCAGTTCCAGGCTGCCGTCCGGCGCCGCCGCTACCCGGCTGCCGAGGGGCTGTCCCTCCCGATCCAGCACCGCGCGCAGCCAGCGGCTGTCCGCCGCGCGGTTGAGGCGGAAGCGCCGCGTCTGCATGGGGGCCATCCGCAGGCGCGAAAGCGTGCCGCTGGCCGGGTCCACCTCCAGAAAATACATCAGGCTCAGATCGCCCCGGTAGGCCTCGTAGCCGGCGATGCCTTCGTAGTCGTTGAGGAAGTCGCCGCAGCCATAGAGAATCGGCCTGCCTCGGTACACCTCGATGCCCATGGGATGATGCGAGGAATGGCCGTGCACCACGTCCACCCCGCACCGGTCGATGAGCCCGTGGGCAAAGCGCTGATGGGCCGCAGGCACGGCATAGCCCCAGTTGCCGCCCCAATGAATCGAGGCCACCACCACATCCGCCGGCCGCTTGATCCTATTTTCCTCAGTTGAACTTGTAAAAACTGCTGCGAACCCAATGCTGAAGCGGGTTAACGGCTGAAGCGGAGGGTCACCCAATGGGTGAGTGTGAATTTGAGCAAAAAGCGGTGGTAAAAGCC
>Ga0208244_101645_pt1 | contig 10885 bp, 5 predicted proteins | sample SubbioCR12Aug_5A_FD_184828 | JGI IMG/M metagenome (GOLD analysis project Ga0208244, IMG submission 184828) | Serpentinite rock and fluid subsurface biosphere microbial communities from McLaughlin Reserve, California, USA - CR12Aug_5A (SPAdes) | ecosystem: Environmental > Terrestrial > Deep... | reverse complement strand
TGTGTACTTTGGAATACCTGTTGTCGGCGAGAATATTTTGTTTGATTTTACGGACTCACTATTTATTCACTCAAGCAGTTTGACTGAGCCTTATTTGATTGTCTTACGCTGGGATGAACCGCCACAGGGTATCGGGGATAAAATGAATATTGCCAACGAGTTTGACTTATATCAAAACTATCCGAATCCATTTAATCCGGTTACAAAGATAAAGTTTGCCGTACCGCAAAATATTAAACAGCAAGCGTCAAACCACAAGCCTACGGCGGGCGCGGGCGTTAAACTTATTGTGTTTGATATGCTCGGTAGAGAAGTGGCGATTCTGGTTAATGAAGAAAAGGAGCCGGGTTTTTATGAAGTTAGTTTTGATGCCAATCAATATGGTCTTTCAAGCGGCATTTATTTTTATCGTTTACAGTATAATGGTGGCAGTTTGACGAAGAAACTTATTCTGATGAAGTAATCATTAATTGAATTTCTCTTTCGGGGTTGGCTCTGCTTTATTCGGACTGACTCCGAAGCTTCTTTTTAAAAAACAAGATACAAATAGCAAAAAACAAATAATTAACAATTCCCAAATTCAAATTGTACACTAATCAGTCACGGTTTTCGAGTTTTTTACTCCGACGGAGTCGGGGTAAAAAGTATCGAGAAAACCCTTCATAGATCAAACTTCTAGCGGCTAGCATCTCGCTTCTAGCAAAATTGTACGCAGATCGTTATGATGGTTTATGATTTCCGCTGATTTATCATAAAGTATCATAATAGATCATAAATAATCAGCGGCCCATTCTTTATCTTACTTTTCTAATCAAGTTTTTAAACAGTATGATAAAAATAGTTTATCTTTATAATTCACTTGAAAATTACGGGAAAAGAATTTTTTTGTCTTTCTCTTTTCCTTTTGCATACCATTCTTTCGGAATTATATCCCAATTACCGATTACAACCGGGTCAATTGATTTCTTCTCTTCTATCCATTTCATAATGTAATAGCGTAAATCTTTTTCGGAAGAATAAACGATTCGAGAGTGAAGATTAGCTTCATCTATTCCGGCACCGAGTGTAAGGTGTCCGCCTCCTCCATTCCCCCTGTATGAATTTAATGCTACTTTGTAATTGGCTTCCGGTTCAAAACTGTTTCCATTGGAAAATGCTGAAATTGTAATCCTATCTCCGGCAGGCTTTGAAACATCAACTGTGTAGCTAATACCGGCTGCACAATCGAAATTGTAGTACTGTGCTGCTAATTCGTAATTACTTGTTCTTTCCGAGTATATGGAATTGCCTGCAGAATCTTTTCTGAAATTCATTATGTGATCATTATCATCTTTCATTGTGTTGAACCATAAGCCGTAGGAATACTCGAGATGATCTTTTATCTCTTTACCGGTTAGTTCCATAACGTATAAAAGATTTTCGTACCTATAAAGATTGAACATATCTCTAACGTAAAGGTCGCCTTCATTAATGCGGGCATTCATAGAAAGAGGAGCAGTAATAGAAACATCGGCATCTGTCAATTCCAACTGAACTATATGAACAAGATCGACAAATGCGGAGTTGCCGAAAATTGCATCACGTGAATAAATTGTTTTCGAGATATTTCCTATCGGTCTGGATACATACTCTTTTATCTCATCAAATTCTTTTGAAAAGTAAGCTAGAAACTCTTTATCCGGCTCATACATATTTGAGTTGATTATTTCTTCTTTGATTTCTTTTTCCCACGCTGAACCGGTTTTATTATAAGAGAGAATAACTTCGGCAGTTGCTACTGTTCTTGCATCGCTTGATGGACCAAGAATGAGTACATCTTTCCCTTCAGAATTCTTTACAAACTTGTTCCAGATTTTATGATCGTGTCCGACGAATATGATGTCAAAACCGGGGACTTGTTCTGCGACCAACAAAGAAGCATTTTCATTTCTGAATGTCTCACTATCCTGGTTACCGTAATTAAAGTCCACACCCGCATGAAAAAGTCCGATAATTAAATCGGGATTATCTTTATTACGGATTGTGGTTACCCAATCTCTTGCTGTTTCAATCATATCTTCGAAGTACATTCCTTCCCAAATTTTCGGCGGGAGCCATTTCGGAATTGCCGGAGTAATTAATCCGAGCACCGCTATTTTCACACCCTCTTTTTCAATAATTGTGTAAGCATCAAAATAAGGCTGGTGAGTTTTTTTATTGATTGCGTTAGCAGCAAGCCAGGGAAATTTAAACTCGGTTTTGATTTTATCATAAACCGGGTGTCCGGCTTCAATATCGTGGTTGCCTATTGTGGCAGCATCATATTCCATGTAGTTAAACATTGATGATATAATGTGCGGAACATCGGTCTTCTCGAAATTGTAGTAATAAACGGCAGGCTGTCCCTGAATAATATCACCGTTATCAAGTAGAATTACGTGCTGATCTTCTTTTGCTCTTTCCTGCTTTACATAAGTATATACATTTGCAAGGGAATGGTTGAGCGGCACATCATTCTTAAAATCAAAAGGGAAAACAACACCGTGAACATCACTTGTTTCGATTATCTTTAACTTTATTGTTTGAGCGGTTAGAGAAGTTGAGAATAATAATAAAGTTAATAAAAACAGTTGTCCCTGTCTTAAATTAAATGATCTGGGATTCTTAAACATTGCAAACACTCTCTCTTTAAAAGTTTTAATCATCGTATTAACTACAAACCATTTACTTTAGTTTAGCCACAAGCTTTTCAACAGCAGAAACAATCATTATCTCGCACTGCCCGTAAGGTTTCTTTGCTTTATTGATTATTGCATTAGCTTTATTGAACCAATCTGTACCGGGATTTTTATTTTCTTCTATCATAGAAATTGTCTCCAAACCGAGTTCCGATAATTCCGCTAAGTTTTGAGACAAAGAGTCGATCTCCCGTATTACCGGGGAAAGCAGCATATTTTCTTTTAAGCAGTCATGATTATCCCTCCACAGTGTAAGCCAGCTTATTAATTGTGGGGTAGCAGTCTCATTATTCCCTTCTAAATACTTATTTGTTAGAATTCTGAAGTTACGTGCAGTCATAGATTCCGGGCAGGCTGCATCTACAATTCTTGTGTATGGTGAATATGAAGTGTATTTAACTCCTTGAAAATGCCGGTTATAGATTTTCACAGGCTCAATTACGTCAACAAGAATTTTCAATGCAGAGATGTCGTTATTATTTGTCAATCTTCTTAACATCATTTCATAATTCTTGATATGTAATAGACCGTGTTCTTCAAGTTGATAACTTATGTTTTCAAGCCTGCGATACATTTCGTCAACATTATCAATATCGGGAGTAGACCATAAACGCTCAGCTATTGCAGCCGTTCGGGGCCAGATTCGGGAATCAACGGTTTCATAAGTTACAAGTTCCGCCCAGCTTGTAGCTTCACCACCAAGAATGAATTTCATTTCATCTTCGGAAAGAGGAGAATTAGCGGGGATAGGATCATTCAAATAATGAAACTCAGCCGGTTGAATTAAATCGATATAATAACCATTCGATAATATCCCCATATATCCTTTCTGTGCTGACTCTACAAGTGCTTTATGTCCCCGCCACGATTGTATTACAATATTGTTCGGCATATCCGGGTGAAGTATTTCATCCCAGCCGATCATCTTCTTTCCGTGTTTCGTAAGGATTTCGAGAATTCTTTTATTAAAATAAGCCTGCAGTTGGTGATTATCCTTAATATCCTTTTGTTTCATAAAAGTCTGTATTTGCTCGTTAGCATTCCAGTGTTTTCCGTTCACTTCATCGCCGCCGATGTGAAAATATTCATCCGGGAAAAGAGCTGCCATTTCACCGAAGAATTTATCGAGAAACTCATACACAGCTTCATTGGCGGGATTAAAACATGGATCAAATATACCCCAATTCCTTTCTATCTTATAAGGACCGGGAGCAGAAGCAAGTTCCGGGAATGCAATAAACCAGGCAGTTGAATGTCCCGGCACATCAAATTCCGGGATAACGCGAATTCCTCTCTTGCCGGCATAGTTAATAACATCTTTAATTTCTTCTTGAGTATAGTACAAACCGTCGGAGCCTAATTCATGAAGTTGAGGGAATATTTTGCTTTCAACACGGAATCCCTGGTCTTCGCTTAAGTGCCAGTGAAAGACATTCATTTTAACTGCAGCCATAGCGTCAAGATTTCTTTTAATAACATCAACCGGCATAAAGTGGCGGCAAGCATCAATCATTAACCCTCGCCATGGAAAGCGGGGTTTGTCAACAATATTCAGAGAAGGGAAGAAGTAACCCCCTTCATCTGTACTAAGAAGTTGAAGAAGGGTTTCGAATCCGTGCATAGCTCCAAGATCGGTTATCGCTTTAAGTTCTATCTTATCGGGCATGATTAGTAATGTATATGCTTCCTCTTCTTTTAGTTCCAATTTACCAGCTCTTAAACAATCGATAATCATTGAAGGTTTATCAATTTGAGATTCTTTAGTTACATAATCTTGAGGGAAAAACAATCCGGTGCGATTGCTCAATCTACGAAGAAATCGGGAAGCTTCGTGATAAATCCTTTCGTCAGGTTCACCTTTTACAATTATATTAAAATCTTTCTCAAGTTTGAATTTGCCTTCAAGCGAAAATATTTTGTATGGAAATGGCATCAAGTCAGAATTCATGGTTTTCAATTGCGGGAAGATGGTTGCTGTAAACAAGATTGAAATAACTAAATGTAACGGTAGTTTTCTCATACTGTCTCCTTAAAACATTTCAGAATAAATAAATGATTTCAGTTGGTGATCTCCTTCTGCAAGGATTCATAGTACTTTCTTATCAGTTCTTCATAATCCTTTGAATAACCTTCTCTTACCGCTTTGTTGAATTCTTCACGTAAAAGGTTTTTCCTTTGTTCCGGGTTTAACCTTAAGTCGGGGGGAGATTGCCGATCTTTTATTTCCCCTGTTATTGATTCTCTTTCTTTTTCAAAATCTCTTTCATTGATTGAACGCTGGGCATCAAGCAAACGGGATAATATTCTTTCTTGCTTTTGAACAAGTTCATCATTCAGCTTTTCAGTTTTCATATCCGTAATAACTTCCTCCATTTTCTTCAAGGCATCTTCGAGATTGGAAGGGAGTGTTTTCGATTTACCCGATTGCTTAGCCTCTTCGTTCAACTGTTCGAGTGATTTTCTTATCATCTCTTGTTCTTGTGCTAATCTTTGTAATTGTCCTTGCTGTTCGGGTGATAACTGTCCGGACATATTTTGTTGAAGCATTTGTGTAAGCGAGTTCAACTGCATTTGCTGTCCCGACATCTTTTGAAGCTGCTGCATCAAAGACATCATTCCGCTACCACCACTGCCTCCACCTTGCGACATCATATCCAGCATTGACTTCATAAGATTTGCCGTTTCATTTAATGATTTCATCGCATCACCTTGATTAGCAGACGATGAATTTGCATTTCTGTTTTGAAGAGCTTCTATAGCCGAGTTCATGCTTCTTTTTGCATCACCGAGGGTCTTTCCCATTTCCGGAGTAATAGCAAAAGTTTTTTGTGATAGTTCCGACATTTGAGATACAACCTTATCGAGATTGCGGCGCAGCCCGTCTTGTTGTTTTGCATTCTCCATATTAGATGAATTCTGCCAACTATTTTGCGAATTGTTTGTAAGCTTTTCTTGCTCTTTGGAGAGAGTTATAAGGTTATCAAGTATTTTCAGCATCTCGGCAAATGTTTTCATCTGATTTTGCATATTCATCTGGCTTTGCATTTCCATTAGGTTCTGGGTAAGTTCCTTCATATTCTTTGATAACTGTTGCTGACTTTTTTGTGCTTGTTGTTTTTGATTGTTTTTCAACTGCTCCGATGCTTTTTTTGATTGCTCTTTATTTTTCTGTTCGTCGAAACTATCTTTAATTTCATCCATCTTATCGTTTGGCATATCTTCAAGATCACTCATTTTATCTTGAAGTTCATCAAGTTGCCTTGAAAGATTCTCAAGCTCTTTTGAGATTTTGTCCTGTCTCTTGCTTAACTCTTCCGATTTATTCTCATCACTTAAATCAGCCTTATTAGTCTCTTCGGAAACTTTCTCCTGTTGTTTTGTTAACTCTTCACTCCTTTTTATTAATTCGTCAACTTTTTGTTCAACCTGTATTCTTTTTAGTAAGTTTAGAGTGCGTTCAATACTTTTTTGAAACATCTCTTCATTTATTTGCATTTTCTCCATTGCCTGCTGGATTTGTTGCCTATCCATTTTATTGAGAAGATTCTGCATCTGTTCCATCGCTTTCTGCATTTCCTCGCTCGAAAGTTCCTGCATAAGTTTTTGAAGCTCAAGATATTTTTCGAGTGTTTCCTTGGAAAGCAAATTATTCTCACGAAGCTCTTGCTGGGTATCCTTTAGTTGTTCACTGATCTCATCTACCCTTTGTTGTAGTTCTTCAAACTTTTGAACTGCTTGCTCAATCTTTTCCTTTTCTTCCCATGTTAAATCTTTCTTATCCTGTTTAAGTTCGTTTTCTAATTTATCTAAAGTCTTTTTCAGTTCTTCAGCTTCCTTTAGAGTCTGTTTTAGTTCTTGTTCAATATTCTTGTGTTCTTCGTCAGCATTTTTGAATAATTCGGCAAGAGAGGGTACACGTACTGTAAAGGTTTTTGATTTTGCAGATTTAGGACCGCTTACATTATCATTGTCGAAAACTTCAAGGTAGTAGCTTAATACATCTTCCGTGGCAAGTTTGAGGGTTGAAAGATTCCAGATATAATTAATTATTGCCTCCTTGTTCGATTTATCTATCGGGATTTCTATGAACTTGTACTCATCGTAAATAATATCGTAAACAGAGGCAGACAATCTGTAATTTAGCATAAGTTTATTAAAACCATAATCATCTGCAATTCTAATTACAAGTGGTAGTCTTTCATCACCCGGCATGTTTATGTTCATATTCGGCGAAATAACATCAATTTCGGGATAACCGTCACTAATGGCTTTAATCGAATAAGTTACTGGGGACAGATTTTCATTATTACCTTTGTCCTTTAAAATAATTTTGTAGTTATTGTCTTTTTGAATTCTGAAAATGGTCTCCGCAAAGTTTGAATTGATCTTCAAAGGAATTACCGTCGAATCTTCAAAGAGTATATAAGCTGAACTCAATTCTTTATTAGATATTAATGACAGGCTTATGCTTGTCCCTACCAATCCTGTGGCATTGCCATTATCAATTTGTTCTATAGGTGCAATATTTGAGTAAGAAGGGGAATTAATTATTAATTTCAACTTTTGGATTGCAGGCCTATCAATTACACCGATAGTGAACTCTTCACTTATAATGCCTTCAGCAGAGGCAAAATAAGTTGTGGTATGCCTGACCGTGCTTAGCTCGTGTGTAAATTTTACGGTAGAATCAGGATTTAGTTTAAACGTTTCAAAATCGGTTTGAGTGACATCTTTAATCTTTAAAGTAATTTCCTTAGGATTAATACCGGATGTTTTTACAACTATATTAACGCTTTCACCTCTCGTAATAGAGATATTCCCCGGTTCAATATAAAAGGTAAATTTAGGAGGAAAAGTAAAGGGGACATCATAATTTGTTAATCTATGCGCAGCAGAACTTAAATCCGGAATGATCCATGTCAGTAAAAAGCTAAAAATAGTAATTGAAATAGTATACGGGAAATATTTTTTAGGCGTATCAAATTTTAATACGGATTCAAAACTTAGAGTCTTAATTTTTTCGTACAATTTTTTGAATGCTGCTTCAACAAGTTGTCCCGAGTAAATTACATTTTCTTTAAGCGAGATTAATTGTAGAGTGTTAATCAATTCGTCTTTTACATCCGGGAAGTAACTGCCAGCATTTTTAGCAAGTGATAAATAATTTGTTTTGTTAAAGAAATCAAGCTGTTTTAACAGTGGAAAGAAAACAAAATAAAAGAGACAGATAAATGACACCGAAATCCATGAAATGAATAAAACCGTTCTGATGATTGTATCGAACTTAAAAATGGACTCCATTAGAATTAATATTAAAAAAGAAATAACAGCAATCAGCAATGATTTTTGGAGTCCGGTTAAAGCAGATATATGGAAACTACGATTCTCAAATCTCTTGAGTTTGTTTAATACATCATTATGAAAATTAAAATCTATACTCATAAAAATTGCTAATTACTAAGTGACCATAATACTATGTTTGTCCCGAATTTAAGAGCTTCTTCTCTTACTTTTTCAGGATTGTTGTGTACTTCCTTATCTGTCCACCCATCACTCGGATTGGATTGGTAAGTATAAAAAACCGCAAGTCGTTTGTTGATAAAAATTCCAAATCCCTGGGCAGGTTTATCATCATGTTCATGGGTTTTCGGTGGTCCGGCAGTAAATTCATAAAAACAATTGTACAAGCCATAGCTGAACGGTAATTCAATCAGCGGATTATTAGGAAAAACTTTTTTCATTTCTCTTCTAAAAGCATTATCAAGTCCATAATCATCGTCAACATAAAGAAATCCGCCGTTTTCGAGATATTTCCGAAGTCGTTCAACTTCAGAATTTGAAAAAACTATATTCCCATGTCCGGTCATAAATAAAAACGGATAGGAAAAGATTTCATCGGTGGAAATATCAACGAAAACGTACTCTGCTTTAACTTTAATATTTGTGTTATGCGCAATAAAGTTGAGTAGATTTACTTCTGCAGAAGGATCATTATACCAATCACCACCACCTCCGTATTTCAGTCGTGCTATTTTGAAAACCGGGGTTTGTGAAAGAAGTATCTCGGTGAATAAGAAGATAACAAGTAAGAATCTTAACATTTTTCCTTAAAATTTTAATTTCAAAATATAGAGTAAATGGTTTATTTTCAATTCAGAAAAAAATACTTAATCAGTCAGTCTGTTTTAAGTTATTGGCTTAAACTAATTTATTTGAGATTAAACCGAAAAAATATTCACGAAACATTTTTGCCCAAAGAGCATATCCCATATCGCTAAGGTGTAAGCCGTCTTTAGTATATTCTCTCTGAATCGAACCGCGGCTATTAACAAAAAACTTGTGGATATTCCAATACTTTATATTGTGTTTCAAAGCCAGTTTCTCAATCCTGCTATTTACTGAGTTGATCCTTTCGTTTGGTCTATTTATAATATTAGAAACAGGAAGTATTGAACAAATAATGATCCCGGTGACTGTCTCTTTTAGGGATACAATTATCTTCTCGATATTCTCTATAATCTGATCATCAGTTTTTTCGAGTGCAAAATCGTTTGTTCCGATAAGTACAGAGACTATATCAGGCATTTCATCCATAACATCTTTTCCCAGACGTTTTAGTACTCCATCAGTATTATCACCATACACTCCTTTATTAATAATATCGTATTCCGGTAATAATAAGGATGTATTGAATCCCTCTGTAATTGAATCACCAATTAATAATATTCTCATAAAAATATAAATCTCTTTGATTAAAGATAGCTGTATTATGAGAAATTTGGAACTATCAATAATGATTTAGAATAAATTTGTTTATATTTGAAATATATTCTCTAACAGTTTGAACTAAAATTGATGAATTCAAGTCCTAAAATACTTGTATGTGATGATGATGAAGGGATGTGCTACCTTCTAAAGGAGCAGCTTATTGGGGAGGGTTATTCCGTTGAAACGGTCTATGATGGAAGATGGGCAATAGAAGTTATTAAGAAAAAGACCTTCGATCTCGTTTTGTTAGATTTGAATATGCCGTACTTATCCGGCGAAGAAACATTAAAATTAATAAAAGAATATAACCCATCATTACCGGTAATAATCCTTACTGCCGAAGCTGAAATTAAAAAAGCTGTTGAGTGTATTCGATCGGGGGCATATGACTTTAAAACAAAACCGTACGAATTTGACGAGTTGATTATTTCAATTAAAAGAGCAATTGAGCATAAAGAATTAATCATACAGCACCAAATTCTTGCAAATAAAGAAAAACAACATAGGGGAAATATAGTCGGTGAAAGTAGTGCCATAAAATCTTTAATGTCGCTTGCATTAAAAGCATCCAGTGCAGATTCAAACATCTTAATCGAAGGGGAAACAGGTACCGGGAAAGAACTGCTTGCCGAATATATCCATAACAACTCTTCAAGAAAAAACAAACCTTTTGTTATAATTAACTGTGCTGCAATGCCCGACCAATTAATTGAAAGTGAGTTGTTTGGGTATGAAAAGGGGGCTTTTACTGATGCAAAAAGCACAAAACAAGGACTGGTTGAAATTGCAAATGAAGGGACTTTGTTTCTTGATGAAATTGGGGAAATGAGTTTATCTATACAGCCAAAACTACTGAGATTTTTAGAGAACGGAGAATACCGGAGAGTCGGTGGGGTTAATCCTCTTAACTCCAACGTCAGAATTATAAGCGCCACCAATAAAAACCTTCTTGATGAGATTGAAAAAAAACTTTTTAGAAGAGACCTATTATTCAGGTTGAACATAATCACTCTAATAGTTCCTCCATTACGAGAGCGAAAAGAAGATATTTCTTTGCTCGCAAAATTTTTTATTGAAAAAAAATCGCCGGTGCGTTCACCCAATGTGTTGTCGAAAGAAGCTTTGAACTCTTTATTGGATTACAGTTTCCCAGGGAACATAAGAGAACTTGAACATATTATCGAAAGAGCTATAATATTTTGTGAGGAGAATGTAATTAAACCGGAAAATTTGTTTTTAACTTCTAAAAGTAAAGAAAAAACTATAGATACAATTCAAGAATTTCAACATGAAGATGCATCAAGTCTGTCTATGGATGAAATAGAAAAAATCCATATAAACAAAGTTTTATCGCAGAATAATTGGGATCGTGTGAAAACTGCCATCCAATTAGGAATTAG
>Ga0208244_101644_pt1 | contig 10889 bp, 9 predicted proteins | sample SubbioCR12Aug_5A_FD_184828 | JGI IMG/M metagenome (GOLD analysis project Ga0208244, IMG submission 184828) | Serpentinite rock and fluid subsurface biosphere microbial communities from McLaughlin Reserve, California, USA - CR12Aug_5A (SPAdes) | ecosystem: Environmental > Terrestrial > Deep... | reverse complement strand
AGACTTATTAGTGATGTTTTACATCATGGTTCTTACGACATAAAATGCATGGGCAATGCCTAAATTTAATAATTTTTCTCCAGTTATTCGTTTAGGGGCAATATTGGGTATACTGAGGGACTTATTAATAAATTGGTTACTGATGCTGAAGGAAATGTTTTAAAAGAAACATCTTTTGTGTTTAATGATAAAGGCGATTTGATAGAAGATTACGAAATTGCACCTAATGAAGGTTTTGAATTCAAAAGAGTAAATGAGTTTAATGATAAAGGTGTTAAAATAGCTACGTATATTCACAATGAAGATGATATAACAGTTGAAAAGTATTTTTATGACGAAAATGATGCAGACAAAATTGTTAAAATTATTGAGGAAAATGCTAATAATAAAAATACAATTGAAATGGAATACGATAATAACGGAAATGTAATTTTGCAGCGAATATTTGACAAAAATGATAATTTCGATAGCGAGATTATAAAGACTTATGATGCAAATAATAATCCGTTAGAAGTTAAAGTAGTTTCTCATAGAGTTAAACAAGGAGGAGCATTGAATTACGCCTTGATTTATGAATATGAGTTTTATAATTAATGTATAGTGAATTTGATTAATTTTTAGTAAATAAAATGGTTATGGAAAATATTGCTTTTTTTGATACGTTTTGGTGGTCGTGGGTTGTATTGCCTTTGCTTATCTTTTTTGCAAGGATTATTGATCAAAGTGTCGGAACTCTTAGGCTTATCTTTGTGTCGAAAGGATATAAAAAGATTGCACCTATACTTGGATTTTTCGAAGTTATTATCTGGCTGATTGCTATAGCCCAAATTATGAAACATCTTGATAATCCTCTTTGCTATATTGCCTACGGGGGTGGTTTTGCTATGGGGAATTATATTGGAATACTTATTGAAGAAAAGCTCTCAATAGGAAATGTAATTCTTAGGGTTATCCCTAAAAAGGACACCTCAGATCTTATAAGCCATTTAAGAGAATCTGGTTTTGGTGTTACATCTGTAAAAGCTGAAGGAGCTAAGGGAGAAGTTGATATTGTATTTACAATTATCAAAAGAAAAGACATTGCAATGGCCATAGAAATTATTAACCGTTTCAACCCTAATGCTTTTTATACTATTGAAGAAGTTAAGGCCGTTAAGGAGGGCTATTTTGGAATTAAGCAATCAAGAAAAGGAAATTATTGGATGCCATTTTTAAAAAAGACTAAATAGTTATATATGAGTGATATAGAAAAGTATGATGATTTTGAATATGTAAATGATAATGACAATGAAATTCAAAGGCCTAAACTTGAATCAAAAGCCAGAAGAATTGGTAAATTTATTTTTAAAGTTATTATCTCCTCTTTTGCAGTTGTTATAACTTCTTATTTAATGCCGGGAGTATATGTGGAAAGTTATATTACAGCCATAATTGTTGCTTTAGTATTGGCCTTCCTCAATACAATATTAAAACCAATACTTATAATTCTTACAATTCCTGTTACAGTGTTTAGTCTTGGATTATTCCTGCTGGTGATTAATGCCTTCATTATTCAGGTTACGGCCTACTTTGTTGATGGGTTTGAAGTTAATGGCTTTTGGGCTGCTTTATTTTTCAGCATAATTTTGTCCTTAATTACCTGGGTTCTTGAATTGCCGGCACGAAGAAGGAGGTGATTTGGCACGATAATTGGCTTTCCAAAATCAGAATTAGTATTAACTTAAAGATGGAGGATCAAGCCATGAAAAAATTACTCACATTGCTCAGCCTTAGCTTAATAGCAATCTCACTTCACGCTTATTATCCCCATCACTATAATCAATCAGAATTAGTTATTAGGTTATATGATGGCGGTGTGTTTAACATTACCGTAGGAAACCGTACTTACAACCATCATCAGACAAGCTACACAATACCAGGCCTTTCACCCGGAAGACACTATATGCAGGTGGTTAGATTTGATTCTTATTTTAATGGGTATTCATATAGTTTCGGACCTCCGATAGTGGTTTTTTCAGGTCATATTAACATATCAGCCTCTACAAGAATTTATGCTCATATAAACCATAGAAACAGACTTGTGATTGATTCCAGGGTGCCCTTAACTTACGGACAACCCGGCCATGGTGGAGGTTATGGATATGGCGGAGGTTATGGACAAGGTCATGAACAAGGTTACGGACAGGGTCACGGACAAGGTGGATACTATTATCCGGTAATGAGCCCTCAAGCTTTTGGATATTTGAAATCAACAATTGCAAATACAAGTTTCGATAGTTCAAAGCTTGAAATAGCCAAACAAGCTGTTAGATCTAATAGAGTTACTTCACAACAAGTGTTTGAACTGGTTTCGATGATGTCTTTTGAAAGCACTAAATTAGATCTTGCAATGTACGCTTATCAGTTTACTGTAGATAAAGGCTCTTACTTTATTGTCAACAACGCCTTCTCATTCAGCAGCAGTATAAGAAGACTTAATGAGTTCATAGCTTCACAGCATTACTAGAAAAATAAATTTACAGTAACATGCCACTTAGGTGGCATGTTTTTTTTTACCTTTATATGCCATAAAATTTTTAATCATTTTAAATTTTCAGAATTATGAAGAAATTAGCCTTTTTCTTTCTATTATGTTTGTGCATTTCTGCTATAGGATTTGGACAGATTCAAACATTAAGAGTTAATTCTCAACTTACAGAAGCAACTGTTTTTCTTCAGGGTGCTCAACTTTTAAGGAATGCTTCAGTAAATATTCCCGCCGGCACAAGTGAAATAATTATTTCAAATTTGCCTACCAATGTTGATCCTAACAGTGTTCAAGTTAAAGGTTTTGGTAAGTTTATGATTCTTTCTGTAAACTATAGAAACGACTACTTGTCTGACCCTCAAAGCACAAAAGCGATAAAAGAACTGCAGGATAGTATGCAGTATTATAAAAGGCAGATTGATTATTTAAATGCTATGTTGAAGGTTTATCAAGAGGAAGAGTCGCTAATTTTGGCCAATAAAGTTCTTAGTGGAAAAGATTCCGGAGTGCAGGTTTCTGAATTAAAAGCTGCTGCTGATTTTATGAGGCTAAGATTGGGTGAAATAAAGAAATTGTGGCTTCAGACAAATGAGGATGTTATAAAAAACAATGAGAGACATGAGAGAGTCAGGCAACAGTTAAACAGAATGCAAGCAAGTCAGAGCAAATATGTTGGAGAAATAGTTGTTTTAGTTTCAGCTAATGCACCTGCAACTGCTAAGCTTGACATATCGTTTGTATATCCGGGAGCCGGCTGGCATCCAATTTACGACCTAAGGTCAAATAGCGTTGAAGAGCCATTTGATCTTAATTTAAAAGCTAATGTATTTCAAAATTCAGGAGAAGATTGGAATAATATTAAACTAACACTATCAAGTGGAAATCCATATAGAAGTGCGCAAATACAATATCTTAGCACCTGGAGATTGAATTTTATTCCGGATGTTGTTGTTACTGGTCGCAGTTACCAAGCTGCTCCTATGATGGCAAAAGAGAGCATGGGATATGCTGAAGAAGAAATTATGGATGATTATGCAGGTACTTTAGCAGAGGTAGTTACTGTTATGGAAAATCTGACGAACATTAGTTATGCGATTAATATGCCGGTTAGTGTAACCGGAGATAATACATTCAGATTAATTGAAATTCAAAATCATAAGGTTGATGCTAAATATGAATATTATGTTGTTCCAAAGCTTGATTCTGATGCGTTTTTAGTTGCAAAAATTTCGGGTTGGCAAGATTATATCAATTTGCCGGGAAACACTAATTTGTTTTTCGAAGGCACTTTTGTTGGCAAATCATATATAAATCCTTTGAATACGTCAGATACTCTTGTTGTTTCTCTTGGAAGAGATAAGAATATTCAAGTGAAAAGAGATAAGAAGAAAGAATATACCACTCGTTCGTTTCTTGGTAGCAGGCAAATCGAAAATATTGGGTGGGAAATATCTGTGAGAAACAATAAGCGGCAGAATATTACTCTTACAGTTATGGATCAAATTCCAGTATCTACACACAAGGATATTGACATAACTCTTGACAATAAATCTTTAGCGAAACATGAAGCTGAAACTGGATTTTTATCTTGGAGACTTAATTTGAAGCCTGCAGAAAATAAAAAGCTGGAATTCATATATACAGTGAAATATCCAAAGGATAAAAGGCTGTATTTGGAATAAGTCTGAGTTATAGCATTTCTTCAATTAGAAAGCGATAATCCTCTTCGGAGAGAGTGTGTGCAACACCGGAGACTTTGTTTTTTGCCATTGTTTTGAAAAGCTGTTCTTTTGCCTTTTCATCTAAGTTTATTCCTGCTTGCGAAAGCTTTATTGGGCTGCCAAGCATTTTAAAGAAGTATTCAAGTTTATATATTGTGTCATCAACCTTAGAAGTTGCAAAAACATTATATCCGAGCTCTATAATTTTTTCCGGAATTCTTTGGCTTTGTAATTTTAGCCAAGCCGGATAAGCTATTGAAAGAGATGCGCCATGAGGGATGTCATATAAAACACTTAGGGTGTGTCCGATGTCGTGTACGCCCCAGTCAGGAGATTCTTTCCCAACGAATGTTATTCCGTTTAAAGCGCAAGTTGCAGCATACATTATTTTTTCCCTTAACTCATAATTATTGAGGTTTTCGAGAAGCTCCGGCCCATTTTTAATTGCTTCCTTAATTATTGCTAATGTAAATCTATCACTAAGGCTTGCTTCCCCTTTGCCAAAATATGCTTCTAAAGAATGGGCAATAAGATCAACTATTCCATAAGCAGTATAATTTTTAGGCACACTCAAAGTAAAAGTAGGATCCAGAAAACTTATTTTAGGATACATAAGTTTATGACCATAGCCTACTTTCTTTTTAAGTTTTGTATTTTGCACAACAGCATATGGGTTCATTTCTGTGCCTGTAGCCGCCAAAGTGAGTATGCAAATAACAGGCAGAGCTGATTTTGGTCTCACCTTTCCTGTTACAATATCCCAGGGTGATTCAGGATTTGAAATTGCAAGAGCAATAATCTTGGCGCTATCAATAACACTGCCGCCGCCTAATCCTATAACCATATTCACTTTCTTTTTTCTTCCCAGCTCAGCAGCTTTTTCAATATCTTCAATTATTGGATTGCTTTTTATACCGCTGTATTCAAAAACTTCAACTGAGCCTTCTTTCAACTTAGATACAGCTTCATGATATGAGCCATTGGCTTTTACTGAGCCTTTCCCTAGAATCAATAAAGCTTTTTTACCGTATTCTCCGGCTTCTTTGCCTAACTTATCCAATGCCCCTTTGCCAAAGTGAAGTTTAACGGGATTATATAAAGTGAAACACGCCATTGTAAATTTCTTTTATTTTGCTTTTACAAATTTCATAGTTTTGTTAACGTCTTTGCCTGCTATTCTTACAAGATACATTCCTGCAGGCAAGTTTGAAATATCAAAAACATACCTATCTGTATTTGTGGTTTTTCTCTTTTCTATTAAACTGCCTTGCAAATCTATAATTGATATTTCATTGATAAATTCATTTGAGTTTATTTCAACAAAAAGAGCATTAAATGCAGGATTTGGGAAAATGTTGGCAATAAAAGAATCCGTTTCAATTTGTGGTGTATTTGTCAGAAGTTCAACCTTTACTTCATCTATGCATAAACCTCTTCCCCAGTATGCTTCATTTTCAAAAGCAATATAATAAGTAGATGATGTATTTGGAAGATAATAAGACATCTTTGTCCATTGAGTAATATTTGTATTATTAGCGCCAAACAATACCCAGCTTCCGGAAGGTGATGTTTTATAATATAATCTTAGCCTATCTTGATCACCTTCCCATTCTTGATTATGAATATAGAATGTTAATATTGTAGTACTGCCTGATGGAATGTTAATAGGAGGGGTAATTAGTTTTGTTTTATAACCCACGTGAACATCAGTAACAATTTTGAAATATGCATTTTTTGCTCCGCTGTATGCCCCTGCAGGGAAACCGGCATCATTGCCGGCTCCAACAGTCCAATTTAATGCTCCTGTTTCCTGAACCTGAGTCCATCCGCTTGGGATTGAACCGCTTTCAAATCCTTCATAAAAGATAACTTCATTATCATTATCATCATTATAAGGGTCATATCCATTTAAAGTTATAGGGTTTGATCCAACCGGGTCGAGCCAAGGTCTTAACTTCTTATCATTTGTTGTTCCATTTGACTCCCAGTGATAATCAAATTTTCCGTAATAATCAGCTGAGCTTAAGTTTGTGCATGTTGCACCACCTCCTGTTAGTGAACCAACAATTTGCTTATTGTTGTTGAAAATTGGCGAACCTGATGAACCGCCTTCTGTTACGCTGTGGCCGGAAGCAGTTTGTTTCCATACTACTCTCCAAGCAGAGTTTGTTGCCATTGTTTCTCCGTCAACAGTTACTGTTGCTGAGGTAAGCAATGAAGTGTATGTAGATATTTTTTTTGCATCTCCTGAAGGGTGATGAATGCTTACACCGGAGGAACTTCCTGTAGAACTTCTGCTCCATCCGTTAAAGTAAGGGTTCCAAGATGAGGAAGGCGAAGAGTTTAGAGTAAGAAGTTGAAAGTCGGAACCTCCATTTAGCAGACCTAGAGCCTTTAAGCTTGCTCCTGTGAGCATGTTGTTTGCAGGTGTGCCTGTATTTGGGCAACCGGGGCGTTCGTAATTAAAATAAAACTGCCACATATTTCTGTCTGCCGCTGAAGCTTCTCCTCCACAATGCTCAGCAGTAAGGAAATATGGGGTAGCGTTCTGCTGCGTATTGTTTATAAGACTGCCTGAACACAAAAAATAAGAACTTCCTACTTTGAAAATGATTTTAGCAACGCCTCGCTTTTCTTTTTGCCAGTCAGTTCCTTCAGGGCAGTTTACGTTTACCATACAAGGACCTGAAGCTCCAAGGTTTTTTTCAACATCAAATGGGCCTCCGTTCAAATAGTTATATAATAAGCTTCCAATATTGAAGCTAAAATCTGCTGATGCAGATGAATTATCAAAGCCTTTTATTGGAAACTGCTCATATTCAACTATAAAAGTGTTTCCGGGTAATAGGTGCGTTGTGAAGATTCTTTCAGCATTGTTGTTGCGATAATCAAACGATCCTAATATATTAGAGTAATTTTCATCATAAACGAATAATCTTGAATTTTCAGGAAGGTTGAAGTCATCAACAATAATACTTAATGATTTGGCTCCGGGAGAAACAATTTTAATCCTCCATAGCAATCTTCCGTCTGGCAGTTGTTCCCATGTGCCTGAATTGCTCGGGTTTAATCCGACAACCACGTCAACTCCGGTTCTTTTGGGCATTCCAATAACATCGTTGAATTCATCTTCTTGATAAATTGCATTCCATTCATAGTTAGCATTAATCTCATAAGCTACAAGATCTTTCAACTTGTAATCACTTTGAAAATCATTATTTTTTTTGTTGTCGGGGATTGAAATATCCATGGAGAAAGGAATTCCGCCCCAGCTAATCTGTGCATTTGTTGATTTAACAAAAAAGGATATCAACAAAATTGTTAGGATAAATAGTTTTTTCATCATATAATTGTTTTAGGTTATTTCTAAGATTAAATCAAAATAAGGGTTGCTAATTTCGTTAGATATAGCAGAATATAAAGAGTTACTAATTGCATTATACAAAAATAAGATTTATTGATAAAAATCATTCTTTAAAGTTAGACAATATTTTCTTTTGCTGCCAAAAAAATCTCAAAATATAAAGGGGAATTCATTAATTTTATACCTGTAAAAAAAGGGATATTGTGCCGGTTTGTGCACATGATATAATTACTAACAAGAAAAAAGGAGCAAAATGAATACACCAAAAATTAAAGGAACAATAGGTATTTTAACAGGAGGAGGAGACGTACCCGGGTTAAATCCAGCTATTCGTGCGGTTACTATCAGAGCATTGAGAGAGGGCTATAGGGTTGTGGGCATTAAAAGAGGTTGGGCCGGTATGATTGATATTGTTAGAGAGAAAGGATATGATAATTCGAATAACTTTATTGAGCTTACGGAAGACTTAGTAAACAGATCCGGAAGAACCGGCGGCACATTTCTTCACTCATCAAGAACACGCCCAAGTCATGTTCCTCTTAAATCATTGCCTGAGCATCTGAAAGATAAGTATAAGGATGAAATTAATGATCTGACTAAGGAAGTATTGAAGAATCTTTCATTTATGGGGATTGATTACTTAATTCCAATAGGTGGTGATGACACATTAAGTTATGCTGTAAGATTATATCAAGAAGGAGTGAAGGTTGTCGCAATTCCAAAAACTATGGATAATGATGTTTCCGGAACGGATTATTGTATAGGGTTTAGTACATGCGTGACCAGAACAATTGCTATGACAAACCTACTGCGTACATCTGCTGGGTCACATGAAAGAGTTCTTGTTATAGAAGTGTTTGGACGTTATGCCGGATTTACTGCATTGTTGCCAACAATGGCAGGAGCCGCAAACAGATGTGTTATACCTGAGTACAAATTCAACATTGAGCATCTTACTCAATTGTTGTTAGAAGACAGACGACAAAATCCATCTAATTATTCTGTTGTATTAGTCTCAGAGGGTGCAAGTTTTGTAGGTAGTGAAATGATGTTTGCAAATATGGAGAAAGACATGTTTGGTCATGCAAAGCTTGGTGGTATAGGAGATGCAGTAAGCGCCAGGATAAAAGACCACTCTCCAAAGTTTAATAATGGGAAAAGAGTTGATACAATCTTTCAGCATCTTGGATATCTTGTAAGGTCAGGCGACCCTGATGCAATTGACAGTATTGTTCCAATGGCTTATGGTAACCTTGCTCTAGATATAATCTTGAAAGGTATTCATGGCAGATTAGTTATTCTGAAAAATGGACGTTATGATAATATTCCCGTAGATATAGTTACTAGCACTAAAAAACTTGTAGATGTTGGTAAGCATTATAATATTGAAAGACTAAGACCTGTTTATGAGTCATTTAGTGATAAACCGCTATTCCTGATATAAAATCACAGAAATAGCGGTTTAGGAAAGCAGGATATTAAATTGTGAGATTAGTTTTTAATGAATCTCGAATTTAATGTCCTGTTTTTATTTTGTAATTGAATTATATAACAACCCGATTTCAAGAAGTTAACATCTATAGCTTCAGGGTTTCCGTATTGGCTAATTTCTGAATTATAAACTATTTGCCCGCTTAAATTAAAAATCGTTAACTTGTATTGTTCATTTAAATTTTCTGATGATATATATATCACAGATGAAGCCGGATTTGGATAAATAGTTATTTTATCAACAGTAATGTCCGGGGTTAAATTAGTATCCTCAGAATAATAAAAATATTCATATTCCAACGCTGGTTCAAAGCCTTTCCAATCTGAATAATAATAATTTATAACATAAGAGCTGATAGAATTATCTTCATTATAAATAAAATCAACAAACATTCCGCTAAAAATTTCGTATTCATCTTCTGCAACATATGCTTCAAATATTTTCTTAAAGATATTGCCTAAGTGGTCAAATTCTGCAATATAACGAATGGATAGCATCCATTCGTTATTAAAGCCCTCATCATCTCCTTCATTATACCAATAGTATACCTCACTATAAATATGTCTATCCAATTCGTCAAATTCCACAATTAATTTGATATAATTTACCCAAGAGACATCATCTTTTTTATTTTCAGAAGGCAATTTCCAATCATTAATGTCATTATTAATTTGAGCTTCCAAATATGTATATTGTAGTTTTGCGAAATTATGCCATGCCAATTGCGTAAATTTTATTTCTGGAATCCAATTTTCGTTTTCCCAATCCCAAAAATATCCAACGCCGCTTTCCCATTCACGGTTTTCATTCAAAATGAAATGCTCTTTGTATTCGGGATACCAATCGTTTAGCTCGTAAGAGTCAAAGTATGAATAGGTTAATGTTACATCAGAATAGTTTTCTCCATAATAATAATCTGTCTTATAATTGGGCACCCATTCCTTGTCATAATCAGAAAAATATTCTATAGTTTTAGAAATTACCATATTATCCTCATTAAATTCTATTTGTGTTCTGAATCCGAATATCATAATCCAGTTCGATTCATAGTATGAATAATATTCATATTTCTTTTCAGTTCCATCTGGGTAAAATTCCATTGTTTCCAAATATTCAGGTCGCCAATTATTTTCAAACCAAAATTGAGTTTCCATTCTGGTAATTCTTCCTTCATCATCGTATTCAATTAGTTGCTTCATGTATTTTTCGAATGAATTATTCTCATCCATTAAGTATGAAGTTTCTAATTCACTTAAAACAAAACTATCGGCAGGATATTTTGGCATCTCTCTCATTATAAGATTGCCATCAGAATTTTTCCATTCGTCGTTATAATGATTGTAAACATAAATACTGTCGGCTTTTGCAGAGTTTTTAATATGCAAAGTGCCTTCGTCTGTAGATTTAATTCCCTTTTGGGTTTTATCAACTTCCATGTTGATTCTATCCTTAAATTTTGGGATAACTCTTTTTTGCTCAACAGGATTGCTTTGTGCTGATAGAACAACACTCATAAGAAAAATGCTAAATAACGTTTTCATGTTTTTTGTTTTTGGTTAATATTTTCAAAATATTTCAATTTCTGCACTTTGTCATTACGTATTAAACATTATAAGTGCTGCATTAAGAAAAATTATTTTTGAGGGTGCAAAAATATACTAAATTCAAGTAATTAATGCAACTTTTTACGAGGATATAAAGTAAATAATATTTTTCAAGACAAAGGAGAAAGAAATTATCTTTCCCCTTGTCCTGATGGATAAAGTTTAAATTGGCTTTCCTCGT
>Ga0208244_101643_pt1 | contig 10909 bp, 11 predicted proteins | sample SubbioCR12Aug_5A_FD_184828 | JGI IMG/M metagenome (GOLD analysis project Ga0208244, IMG submission 184828) | Serpentinite rock and fluid subsurface biosphere microbial communities from McLaughlin Reserve, California, USA - CR12Aug_5A (SPAdes) | ecosystem: Environmental > Terrestrial > Deep... | reverse complement strand
CTGGCGGACGCGACCGCCTTCGCGGCGCGATTCGACCAGGCGGTAGCTGTGGTAGGTCTCGCCCGAGGCGGTGCGGCGGGTGGTGACGCGGCGGATGTACATGCGACAAGGATATATCAGGTCAAGGGGCCTGGGTCGCCAAGCATAACATTTTATGTCACTACATTGCGGGTTTTATCTCCGGCTGGCTGCCCGACAGGATAGCTGCGCCCAGCAGGATGCCGAATGTCGCGCAAAAGCCGATGACGGCCGTGCGAACGCGTGGGAAATACACCTGCAAATCCAGAAACCGGCTGGCGAACAGCAAGCCGCTGGCGCCGAAAAAGAACATCGGGACGGGGTTGGGCCACTGCTGCCAATTCACTGAGGCCGGCCAGAACCATTACGTCTGCGGTTGCTTGCCCTGCCTGATGTGCAATATTTGCCGCAGCCACGCCAGTCCGCCGCTTCGTTCCCAGATGTCCAGGTTGTCTTCGCGATAAAACCAGGCTTCGTCCTTGCCGCCCACGCTCACCATTCCTTCCAGAATCTGCGGGCGACGCGGGTTGGCGGCGATCAGCATTTTTCCGACTTCGGGAAAAGCTGCATGGGTTTGTTTCAGCAGGGCAAGCGCTTCGTCCATACGCCCTGCCATGTAGAGCGCGAGGATATGACCGTATTGCATGATGGCCATGTCGCGGGGAAAGCGCGCAGCCAGACGGAGCGCATCGTCGATGCGGTTGGCGCGCAGGTAGTGATGAATCAGGTCGTCGCGTAAGCCCTGATTGTCGTTGGGGTTGAGCGTGAGCACGCACCACTCCATCAAGTCGATGGCGCGTTGCAGGTCGTCATGTGCGGCGTGATAGTAGGCCAGGCTGGCGAGCAGCCCGAGCGCCGGACGGTTTTCGTGCCAGCCCCACTCCAGCATCCGGCCTTCGGCGTGATGCTGCCCGATGACAAGCCGCAGCAAGGCTTCGGCGCGCAGGAGCAGCGGCAGCACCACGTCATCTTCCATCCCGATGATGCGCGGCTCGGTGTCGTTCAGCGCTTGAACAATATCCATCAGGATCTCGAAGCTTTGCCAGGCCAGCGGATTCTGCTCCAGCCAGGTCAGCCAGGGCTGGCGATCCTGCCAGTTGATGGCGGGACTCGATTCCAGCAAGGCATGCGAATACGGCTCCCACTGCGGGAACAGCCGCTGCAACGCTGCGTCCGGGTCAAGCGGGCCGGCGCTGCTTCCGCTCGGGTTGAGTGTGTAATGACCGGCCGGAGCAGGCAGACGCGTCAGCAAACCGGCAAACTGCTGCAACGCAGGGTGGTGATCCTGCACGACGTTGAGCAGGGAACCGCTCAAATCGTCGGTGGCCTGACGCAGAAATGCGATCAGGTCGGCGTACTGCCCCGTGGGGTCTTTCGACAGCCGCGCAATCCAGAACGTGGCGCGCTCCCTGGCGCGCGCGTGCTCGCCCTGGCTTTTGAGAATCAGGATTTCGAGATGCGACAGGCTGGGGTCGTCGGGTGCAAGGCGCTGCACTTGCTGAAACAAGGTCCAGGCCAGATCGTACTCGCCACGGTCGGCATGGATGGTGCATTGGCGCTGCATGGCACTGGCGCGCAGTGTTTTGTCGGGTGCGGCCATGCCGCGTTCCAGCAGGCGTTTTTTCTTGATCGGATTGTTCAGGCGATCGTAACAGTCCAGCAGGCAAGAGAGCGCTGGCTCGGCGCGTTCGTCGAGTTTCGCCCAATCGGCAAACAGGCCTTCCAGCAATTTGGCGGCTTCCTTGGCTCTGCCATTGCTCATCCAGGTATTCGCCACATAGGCCAACTCGTCCAGATTCAGATAGGAGTACGGCAAGTTCGCAATTTGCTTGGCGGGCGTGTTGGCCAACACATGAAGCAGCATGCTGAATTCCGGCATGTCTCGCTCCAGACCCTCGGCCGCGTGACAGCAATGCTTGTATTTCTTGCCGGAACCGCACAGGCAGGGCTGGTTGCGCTCGGGTTTGGGAATGGGGCGCGGCTGATAACGGTTGCCGGGCAACGGGGTTTTATTCCAGATGAGCCTGGAAAATTGCGTGAGAAAGCCGCGCTGGAAAGCCGGGTCATCCGGCAGCTGGCCGAATAATTGCGGGACGAGCTGCGGCGCGGAACTCTGGAACCACGCCATGAAATCAGCCGGATTTTCATTGTGCAGAATGCGCCGCGCGGCACAATCAAACAGAAAACCGAGTTCATCTGCTGCGCTGCCGGCATCGTCGATATCGATATCTTCCATCTGCTTTTCAGACCTTGCGGTAGACCTCGGCGCCCTGCTTGACGAATTCGACCGCCTTCACTTCCATGCCCTTGGCCAGCGCGGCGGCTTCGGTGAGGCCTTCCTTCGCCGCGTACTCGCGCACGTCCTGGGTGATTTTCATCGAGCAGAAGTGCGGGCCGCACATCGAGCAGAAGTGCGCGACCTTGGCCGACTCCTTGGGCAGGGTCTCGTCGTGGAAGGACTTCGCCTTGTCGGGGTCGAGGCCAAGATTGAACTGGTCGTCCCACCTGAATTCAAACCGTGCCTTCGACAAGGCGTTGTCGCGAATCTGCGCGCCGGGGTGGCCCTTGGCCAGGTCGGCCGCGTGCGCCGCCAGCTTGTAGGTGATGATGCCTTCCTTGACGTCGTCCTTGTTCGGCAGGCCGAGGTGCTCCTTCGGCGTGACGTAGCAGAGCATGGCGGTGCCGTACCAGCCGATCATCGCGGCGCCGATGCCGGAGGTGATGTGGTCGTAGCCCGGCGCGATGTCGGTGGTGAGCGGTCCCAGGGTGTAGAACGGCGCCTCGTGGCACTGCTCCAGCTGGATGTCCATGTTCTCCTTGATCAGCTGCATCGGCACGTGGCCGGGGCCTTCGATCATCACCTGCACGTCGTGTTTCCACGCCACCTGGGTCAATTCGCCCAGCGTCTTCAGCTCGCCGAGCTGCGCGTCGTCGTTGGCGTCGTAGATCGAGCCGGGGCGCAGGCCGTCGCCCAGCGAGAAGGCCACGTCGTAGGCCTTCATGATTTCGCAGATGTCCTCGAAGTGGGTGTAGAGGAAGCTCTCCTTGTGGTGCGCGAGGCACCACTTGGCCATGATCGAGCCGCCGCGCGAGACGATGCCGGTCATGCGGTTGGCGGTCATCGGCACGTAGCGCAACAAGACGCCGGCGTGGACGGTGAAGTAGTCGACGCCCTGCTCGGCCTGCTCGATCAGCGTGTCGCGGAACATTTCCCAGGTCAGCTCTTCCGCCTTGCCGTCGACCTTTTCCAGCGCCTGGTAGATCGGCACCGTTCCAATGGGTACGGGCGAATTGCGGATGATCCACTCGCGCGTCTCGTGGATGTTCTTGCCGGTCGACAGGTCCATCACGGTGTCGCCGCCCCAGCGGATCGCCCAGGTCATTTTCTCGACTTCTTCCTGGATGCTGGAACCCAAAGCGGAGTTGCCGATATTGGCGTTGATCTTCACCAGGAAGTTGCGGCCGATGATCATCGGCTCGGATTCCGGGTGGTTGATGTTGCTGGGAATGACGGCGCGGCCGCGGGCAATCTCATCGCGCACGAACTCGGGAGTGATCTCGTTCTGCAGGTTGGCGCCGAAGTTCTGCCCCGGATGCTGCCGGTTCATCATGACGGCGAGCTTCTCGCCGAGCGGGCCTAACGTTTTCAGCGATTCGATGTAGGCGGCGCGGTTGTTGTTCTCGCGGATGGCGATGAATTCCATCTCCGGCGTGACGATGCCTTTGCGCGCGTAGTGCATCTGCGACACGTTCATGCCGGCCTTGGCGCGGCGCGGGGTGCGGGCAAGCTCGGGAAAACGCATCGCGGCAAGCGCGGGGTTGGCCGCCTGCTGGCGGCCGTATTCCGAACTCAGGTCGGTCAGGATTTCGGTGTCGCCGCGCGTCTCGATCCAGCGGGTGCGCAGCGCGGGCAGGCCCCGGCGGATGTCGATCTTCGCCGCCGGGTCGGAGTAGGGGCCCGAGCAGTCGTAGACGAAAATCGGCGGGTTCTTCTCGCCGCCCATGCTGGTGGGCGTATCGTCCTGGCTGATCTCGCGCATCGGCACGCGGATATCGGGCTGGCTGCCCTCGACATAGATTTTGCGCGAATTGGGCAGCGGCTGCACCGCGGCCTCGTCGACGCGCGCGGCGGCGGCGGTAAATGGGGCGGCTTGAGTGGGTATGGCGGCGTTCATGTGGCGCTCCGGAAAAGCAGTGAGGCGTCAAACACCTCGCTGGCATAAAATGGAGGCCGGTGTCGGCCTCCCTACGGCGGTTTCAACCGCATCAGGTTCAAAGGGTATGTCTCACTCCATCCGGAACAACATCCGGCTGGAGACCCCTGGCAAGCGGCTCAAGTTAGCCGAAATGTGGAATAATTGCAAGGCAAGACCCCATCTAACTTATTGATAATCAAGGGTACCGCATGGACATCGAGCAGGCGCGCTACAACATGGTGGAACAGCAGATCCGTCCCTGGGATGTGCTGAATCAGGACGTGCTGGACCTGCTGTTCAAGGTGCGGCGCGAAGACTTCGTTCCGCCAGCGCATCAGGCGCTGGCCTTCGTCGACATGGAAATCCCGCTCGGCCACGGCCAGGCGATGTGGACGCCCAAACTGGAAGCGCGGGTGCTGCAGGAACTCGACATTCGCCCCAACGACCGCGTGCTGGAAATCGGCACCGGCAGCGGCTACCTCACCGCCCTGCTGGCCTCACGGTCCGCCGGCGTGGTGTCGGTGGACATCGTCCCCGAGTTCACCGCCGACGCGACGCGCAAACTGCGCGCGCACGGCTTCGACAACGTGGCGCTGCACACCGCCGACGCCGCCTGCGACTGGCCCGACGAAGCCGGCTTCGACGTCATCGTGCTGACCGGCTCGACGCCGCTGCTGTCGGATGCGTGGCTGCGCCGCCTCAAGGTCGGCGGACGGCTGTTCGCCATCACGGGCGAAGCGCCGGCGATGCATGCGCAACTGATCACCCGCACCGCGCCGGGCGCCACCCGCAGCGTGACGCTGTTCGAAACCTGCGTGGCGCCGCTGGTCAATGCACCGCAACCCGCCGCGTTCGTGTTCTGAGCCCGACAGCGCCTATTCCAGCTGGAATCATGCCCTAATGCGCCAGTTCCGCCCCGCCGAACTCGCCGCCCATATCGAAACCGGACACACCCCGGTGCTGCTTGACGTGCGCGAACCGTGGGAATGGAACCTGTGCCGCCTGCCCGGCGCGGTTCTGATTCCGATGCACGAACTGCCCGCGCGGGTGGCGGAATTGAACAAGCAAGCGGAAACAGTGGTCATCTGTCATCATGGCGTGCGCAGTTTTCACGCGGCACGCTATCTTGAAACCGTCGGGTTCGGCGACGTCATCAATCTGTCGGGCGGCGTTGCCGCCTGGGCCGACGAGGTCGATCCGGCCATGCCGCGCTACTGACCCAAACCTCAAGGACTGGATTCACCATGCAACTCAAACCGCTTTTTATCGCGCTGACGCTGGCACTGGCGCCCGCTGCCCACGCCACCAACCTGACCGATGTTTTGCGCGACGCGCAGGCCTACGATGCGCAGTACGCCGCCGCCCGCGCCGCCCGCGAAGCCGGCCAGGAAAAGGCCGCGCAGGGCCGCGCCGGCCTGCTGCCCAACGTCAATCTGGGTGGCAATGTGCGCTACAGCAGCCTCGAATCCACCCTGCCCGGCGGCGACGCCGATTTCGATTCCAACGGCCTCGCGCTGACCGCCGCGCAGCCCATCTACCGCAAGCAGAATCAGGTCCTGTACGCGCAGGCCAGGGAACAGGTGAGGATCGCCGACATGCAGTTCAGGGTCGCCGAGCAGGATCTGATCCTGCGGGTCGCGCAGGCCTATTTCGACGTGCTGCAGTCACAGGACAACATCGCCTTCATCGACGCGCAGAAGGCCGCCATCAGCGAACAGCTGGCCGCTGCCAAGCGCAACTTCGAGGTCGGCACCGCCACCATTACCGACACCCATGAAGCACAGGCGCGTTACGACCTCGCCGTCGCGCAGGAAATCGCCGAGCTGAACAGCCTCAACATCCGCCTGCGTGCGCTGGAAAAACTCATCGGCAAGCCGGCCGGCGCGCTCGACACGCTGGCCGACCCGGCCCAGCTGAAAGCCGGCGCCGGCAACATCGACGAATGGGCCGCGCGCGCCACCGAAGGCAACCTGCAGGCCGAAATCCAGCGCATCGCCAAGACCATCGCCGACCAGGAAGTCGAACGCAGCCGCGCCGGCCACCATCCCACGCTGGATGCTGTCGCCAGCTACACCATCAACAACGGCCAGAATTTCGGTCCCAGCCAGATAGACACCCGGGTCGCCAGCGTCGGGCTGGAGCTCAACCTGCCGATCTACCAGGGCGGGCTGACCAGCTCGCGCGTGCGCGAAGCCGTCGCCAACCGGGAAAAGGCGCGCCAGGATGTCGAAGTCGCCACCCGCGAAGCCGACTTGCAGGCCCGCCAGGCCTGGCTCAACGTCAACAGCGGCGTCGCCCGCGTGCAGGCGCTGGAGCAGGCTCTTGTTTCAACGAAGGCGCAGCTCGATTCCACCAAGCTCGGCCTCGACGTCGGCGTGCGCACCAATCTGGATGTACTGGACGCCGAGCAGCAGGTGCTGTCCGCCCGCCGCGATCTGGCCGGCGCGCGCTACGCCTACCTGCTGTCCGGGCTGTCGCTCAAGGCCGCCGTCGGCAGCCTCAGCCCGGCCGATCTGGCCGAGATCGACCAGCACCTGAAGCCAGCAGCGGCGAAATAAACCCCGCCACTCGCGCCGCCGCGCCGCGATGGCGCGCGGCAAACGCCAGCCCGGCCTCGCCCATGCGGGCGCGCGCCGGCGCATCAGCCAGCAGCTTCAACGCGTTTTCCATCAGCCCGCCCGCATCGTCCACCCGCAGCGCAGCGCCGGCCTCGACCGCCAGCCGCGTCGCTTCCTCGAAATTGAAGGTGTGCGGCCCCACCAGCACCGGCCGCCCCACGCTCGCCGCCTCGATCAGGTTCTGCCCGCCCAGCGGCGCAAGGCTGCCGCCGACAAAGGCCACATCGCACGCCGCGTAATACGCGAACAGTTCGCCGAGGCTATCGCCCAGCAGCACCCGCGTCTGCGGTTTGAGTTCTCCATCCAGCGCGCTGCGGCGCTGAACCGGCAGGCCTGCAGTTTCGATCAGCGCCGCCACTTCGTCGAAACGCTGCGGATGGCGCGGCACCAGCACCAGCAGCACCTCGGGCGGCGCAGTGTCGGCAAAGGCGCGCAACAGCGGCGCCTCCTCGCCCTCGCGCGTACTCGCCGCCAGCAGCACCGGGCGCTTTCCCCATTGCGCTTTCCAGGCCGCGCCGCGTTCGAGTTGCGCTTGCGGCGGCGCGATGTCGAACTTGAGATTGCTGGCAACCCGGGTTGAAACCGCGCCCAGTATTTGCAGGCGCGCAGCGTCGGCCTCGGTCTGCGCGGCGACGACCGCGATCCGTTGCAGACAGGCCCGCGTCAGCGCCGGCAGCCGCGCGTAGCCCCGTGCCGAACGTTCCGACAGCCGCGCATTCGCCAGCACCAGCGGCACGCCTGCCCGCGCGGCGGCATGGATCAGATTGGGCCACAGCTCGGTTTCCATCAGGATGCCGGCGCGCGGCTGCAGACGGCGCATGAAGCGGCGCATCAGCCAGGCGTAGTCATAAGGCAGATAGACGATGCGGGCGAAGTCGCCGTAAAGCGCTTCGGCTGTAGCGCGCCCGGTCGGCGTCATGCAGGAGAGCAGCAGCGGCAGATCGGGATGCGCGGCGCGCAGTGCGGCGATCAGTGGCTGCGCGGCGCGCATCTCGCCGACCGACACCGCATGAATCCACAGCGCGCCCGCCCCCGGCGCGGGGCCGAGCGCCAGCCGCTCGCCCCAGTGTTCGAGATAGCCGCGCTCGCGCCGTCCGCGCCACAGCAGCCGCAGCGGAATCAGCGGCGCGGCCAGCAGCAGGGCGAGCCGGTAGAGCGTCCAGTCGAGAATCAGGCGCAGCTTGGGCATCGGCGGATTGTAAAGGGCGCGGTGCCTGTGCCCAAGCCGCAGGCTGTCGGGTGCTAGAATCGACGCCACCCTGGAGGCCAAACAATGAAAATCCTGCTTACCGGCGCCGCCGGTTTTATCGGCATGCACGTCGCGCAAATCCTGCTGAAGCGCGGCGACGAGGTCGTCGGCATCGACAACCTCAACGACTACTATGACCCCGCGTTGAAGCTGGCGCGGCTGGAACAGCTGAAGCCCTACCCCAACTTCCGCTTCCTCAAGGACGACATCTCCGACCGCATGGTGATGGAGAACCTGTTTGAGAAAGGTCACTTCGACGCCGTCATCAACCTCGCCGCGCAGGCCGGGGTGCGCTACTCGCTGAAGAATCCGCACGCCTACGTGCAATCGAACATCGTCGGCTTCGCCAACCTGCTCGAAGGCTGCCGCCACCACGGCGTCAAGCACTTCGTCTACGCCAGCTCGTCGTCCGTCTACGGCGCCAACACCAAAATTCCGTTCTCCACCCACGACCCGGTCAACCACCCGGTCAGCCTGTACGCCGCCAGCAAGAAGGCCAACGAGCTGATGGCGCACACCTACTCGCACCTCTACGGCCTGCCCACCACCGGCCTGCGCTACTTCACCGTCTACGGCCCGTGGGGCCGGCCCGACATGTCGCCGTGGCTGTTCACCTCCGCCATCCTGGAAAACCGCACCATCGACGTCTTCAACCACGGCGACATGTCGCGCGACTTCACCTACATCGACGACATCGCCGACGGCACCGTGAAAGTGCTCGACCGCATCCCGCAGGGCAACCCCGAGTTCGACCACAACAACCCCGACCCGGCCTCCAGCCACGCCCCCTACCGCGTCTACAACATCGGCAACCACACTCCGGTGCAGCTGATGGACTTCATCGGCACCATCGAAGCCGCGCTCGGCCAGACCGCGAAAAAGAACTTCCTGCCGATGCAGGACGGCGACGTGCAGGCGACCTACGCGGATATCGACGAGCTGGTTCGCGACACCGGCTTCAAGCCGGCGACGACGCTGGAATACGGGATCGGGAAATGGGTGGAGTGGTATCGGGGATATAAGAAGTCGGGTTAAATCAGTAAAGACTTCACCCGCACTGGAATTTTCAATATCAGTGCGTATAATACACACATGAATAGTAGCGAGTTGATCAAGCGTCTGGAGAAATCCGGCTGGGTGTTGCGGGGCGTCAAGGGTCCCCACCACATTTACACCCACCCCGAGCGCGCAGGTCATATCAGCATCCCGCACCCTAAAAAAGATCTGGGTGTGGGATTGGTCTACAAGCTGCTCAAACAGGCTGGTTTGAAAGCCGATTAAGCAAAAGATTGGAGCGCACGCATGAGATACCCCATCGCAATTGAACCCGGCGACGCCACGCACGCTTTTGGCGTCATCGTTCCCGACCTGCCCGGCTGCTTTTCCGCTGGCGACACCCTGGACGAAGCCATGGACAACGCCAGGGAAGCGATCGAACTGTGGCTGGAAACCGTCATCGACGACGGCGGCGCAGTCCCCGATCCCGGCCAGATTGACCACTACCTGTCCAACCCAGAATTCAAGGGCCATATCTGGGCCGTCGTCGCGGTCGATTTGGCGTCCCTGTCAGACAAAGCCGAACGCGTCAACATCACCTTGCCCGCCAGAGTGTTACGGCGTATTGATGCAGCGGCCAGGTCGGCGGGCGAGTCTCGTTCCGGATATATCGCGCGGCGGGCGCTGTCGGCTTGAATCGCGAGTAATCGTGTCTGGGATAAAAGGCGAGAGTAAAAGGAGAGTAAAAGGGGACAGATCACGGTTAATGTCGACTTTGTTCAATTAACCGTGGTCTGTCCCCTGTTGTTATTTGAATAAATCGTGGTCTGTCCCCTTTTGATTTGCTGACAAATTCGCTGTCACGGGCTTGATTGTAGGCAATGTCCCAAAATATCAGGTGGTTGGGGACGCTTAAGAAGAGCCACACCCTTTTGATTTGCAACGGCCTTCCCCTTCTGACCACAGGGTCGGCTTCTCCAGTTCGTTTACGAGGCGACTCATGGGTTCACTTGCGTTACGGCCTGCTCTCTTGCTGTTTGGAAACTCACGACCCCGTGTTGCCACGACGCCGCTTCCTCATGCTACCGGGACGTACGGACAACTCCCCAGACGGGACTTCAACCCGCTAGATTTACTGCTGTTACTGCGAACGGTCGGACACGATTTCCTCGGCATCATTAAAGGGGCCAGCCCTGCCAGCACAACGCTTTCATGCGCGCGCAGTAGTCGACCAGATTGATGAGCGCCTTGCCATGCGCCTGGAGTGGATTGCCGTGGGGCTGATCCAGGATGTTGGCAAGAAAAGCATACAGGCTCATGTCCAGGCTGCGTGGCTCAGCGCCAAGAAAATAGGGTTTGTCGCCCAGCAGGCCTGCCAGGGCATCCAGAACCGCCTTGCCCCTGGCGTAGGCACCCTGCGGATCTGCGCGGGTAAGCCCTCTCTGGCCCATCTGCCGCAGCAACATCCGGCGCAACAGGAACAGCACCGGGCCGTGCATGCCCAAGGGCAGGTATTTCACCAGATCCGGCCTGAATACCGCCCAGCCGGCAGGATCGCCCCAGCGCATGTAGGTGACCTGCCAATAGAGCTGTTCCTCCACTAGTGTTTAATTGCGTAAATTAATAATAGTATTGCGAAGCTGTGACCCCCGAACCTCTCGTTTACGCCAGACGAATGGCGCTGCGTTTTCGTTGTAGGCGGCGATGAACGCATGGATGGCCTCGACGAGTTGCTCGATGCTTCGGAAGCTTGCGTTGTTGAGTGTCTTTCGCTGGAAAATGCCGAACCAAATTTCGACTTGATTGAGCCAGCTCGCGCTGGTGGGCGTGAA
>Ga0208244_101642_pt1 | contig 10911 bp, 7 predicted proteins | sample SubbioCR12Aug_5A_FD_184828 | JGI IMG/M metagenome (GOLD analysis project Ga0208244, IMG submission 184828) | Serpentinite rock and fluid subsurface biosphere microbial communities from McLaughlin Reserve, California, USA - CR12Aug_5A (SPAdes) | ecosystem: Environmental > Terrestrial > Deep... | reverse complement strand
TAGAGTATAATGCCTGATCACCAAAAGCAGAATTATACTGACCAGTATTTTCTGTCTCCGCTAAGCTTCCTTTGAGGGCCTCATAACCAACCGCAGTATTAAAGGTCTCACGACCATTTGTTCTGCTATCCGCAAAGTACATCGCTTTGTAGCCAACGGCTGTACTTCGCCTGTTTCCTTTATTATATTTAAGAGCGGAAATACCTATAGCCATGTTATAATTGCCACTCGTGTTATCACTAAGAGCATCACTGCCTAAAGCAATGTTTGAATATCCAAAAGTGTTAGCATACAAGGCAACATCACCAATTGCTGTATTATCATAGCCATAGTAGTTAAAATGAAGAGCTCTATTTCCAATTGCAGTATTACTATATCCTGAATAATTTGCATTTAGCGCAGAAAAACCAACCGCTGTGTTACGGCTTGCATATGGACCACTCGAAAAACCCATCGTGAAGTTCCCTGCATTTAGGCCTAGAAAAGTGTTCTCACCGTTGTTCATAGCCGGTTTGAAATTATGTATAAAGGGTAATGTTCCCATATAAATCACCCCTGTCAAGCTATCGGTGGTGTTGGGAAGCACCAGCCCGCGGTGGTTGATCGTGGCTTTTTCATTTCCTGATACATCAAAGCGGATCGTATTGTCGTCGGGCGTCTCCTCCACCTGCACTTGGGTGTCGCCATCGGAATCGGTGAGGGCAGTGCCTGTACCCGCGTTTTTGGCCCAGAGGGCGTATGGCACCGACAGCAGTTGGGTGGTGCCCATCAGGGTGAAGGAGCTTCCGCCCGTGGCATCCATCTCGCTTCTCAGAAAATGGGGCTGGCTTCCCCAGCTTATGGTGTCGAAAGTCCCAACAATGGCTGTGCCTGCACCCACCGACAATGTTACCTGCCCATAGGCATTTGTGGTGGTGATGTGGGTTTCGGAATAGACCACCGGGCCAGTGATTGTCCCGCGCAATATACTCAGTTTAAAGGCTATACTTTGCTCCGCAAGCACATTGCCCGAGGCATCGCGCACCACGGCCTGGTAGTTGAACTTTTCGGGGGATTGGGCGGATAAGGTGAATGCACCCGCAAGAAAGCAAGAAATCAGAATGACCGCAATTGTTGATCTCATCACGCAAGTATTTTAAAATTAATTACAAAGACAATTTTCGGGATATAAAATTAGGAAGTGAAAAGGGCTTTGTAAATCACCAAAACTGGTGAAATCCGCCATGAAGGAGCATCAGGGAAAACAAACTGTAAAATGATTGTGATGCAGATTTCAGGTATCAGATCAGCTTGTGTCTGATGGCTTTCACTACAGCCTCGCTTTTTGAGTTTACGTGGAGTTTTTCGTAAATCTTTTTGATGTGCGAATGCACCGTTTCGTAGCTGATGATGAGTTTGTCGGCAATCATTTTGTAGCTCATGCCTTCAACCAGGTATTTCAGAATTTCCTTTTCTCTGTCTGACAGCTGCACAAAACCGGTTGCGATTGCATTGTTCTGAAAACTATAGAGCACTTTACGCGCTACTGAAGCGGAAAAAAAAGAACCTCCGTCAGCTACTTCCCTGATGGCCTGAATCACTTTGGCCGGTGGTGCATTTTTCAGGATATAGCCCGAAGCACCATTACAGAGGGAGGCGAATATTTTGTCGTCTTCATCAAACACGGTCTGCATACAGATATTGATGCGCGGGTATTTTTCTTTGATCATACGCACCGCCTCAATGCCGTTCACACCGGGTATGTTGATGTCCATGAGCACCACGTCCGGCTGCAGTGCTTCAATCTTCTGCAGCAGCCTGTGGGTGTCTTCAAACGAACCGCACAATTCCATGCCGGGGGTCGTAACAATAAGCATTTCGAGCCCTTCCCTGTAACGGATATTGTCCTCAAATACGGCTATTCTCATGTTGCTGTTTCAATCTTCAAAGTAACGACATCAAAACCCCGGTTGCAATCACCAAAATTGGTGAGATTTTGCACTTTGCTATGTTTTCGTTTTTAACTCAATTGTTGTTCCTTCGCCCGGACGTGATGTCAGTTTTAAGCCGGCTCCGATCATAGCGGCTCTGGAGTGCATATTTTTAAGACCGTTGCCTTTCCCAACTGTCTCCATGTCGAATCCAATCCCATCATCTGCAATGGTCATGATCAGTTGGCTGCCCTGCACATTGAGGTTGACATAAATGTTTCCGGCTTTGGAATATTTTACGGCATTATTGAGCGATTCCTTGAAAATCAAATACATGTTTTTTCGGTGTTCGAGCGATAGGCGTACTTTTTGCATGTCCTCTTCCCCACCGAAGTGCAGCCTGATGTCTTTTGCCTGACACAGGTCGGCTGCATAGCTGCGCATCCGGTTCACAAACTTTTCGCCTTCATCATTGGCCGGGTTGATGGCCCAGACAATATCACTCATGCTGCCGACCATTTCGCGGCTGCTCTCACCTATTTTTGAAAGTATATTATTCAGCTGCGCTTCACTGATGCTTTTTTGACTCTTAAGCGTTTCTGCATAAAGTGAAATGGCACTCAGGGTGGCTCCGATGTCGTCGTGAAGGTCAGTGGCAATACGCGTCCTGAGCCTTTCGAGTTCAAGTGCTTTTTTCAGTCTGTATCTGCTTAGTATATACCAGGCCGTTATCAGAAACATCAAATTGAGCAATATAAACCACCATGTAAGGTAAAATGGCGAATGAATCTCAAACATGAGTTCCGTAACCTGACTCTCCACCCCTTCTGCATTGCGCTGCCATGTCCTGAATGTGTAGGTTCCGGGAGGCAATTGCTGATAAAATACCGGCACGTTGCCAACATGCTCATAAACATCATCCTTCCATCCCGCCAGCTGGTAAAAAAGTCTTACCTCCTTTTCGTAGAAGTAATTAACCGTAGCCAGTTCAAATTCAATTGGTTGTTTGTGCGAAAGGTGGATGACCGGATGATGGTCACCGGGCAAAAACAGCTGTTCTTCCCCGTGTTTTACCCTGCTGATCACTACAGGTGGCGGCAATGGAGCCGATTTGAGCAGAGAATCTGTAAGTATGCCTACTTTACCCCTTGCACCAAACAGCACATTGCCATAGCCCGGAAAAGCAATAGTAGCAACATACTCCTGATCAGGCCATGTGAGACGACTGTTAATATGCACCAAATGACTGAAGCCTGTGTCGGTTTTATACACTCCTTTTGAAGTGTTGAGCCAGACTGAAGCCTGATCTGCAGCAAGCATCTGTTCAATCTGAAAGTCAGCGTATCCTTTGTTTGGAAAAACTTTTCTGAAGCCTGTATCCACAAACTCAAACACCTGAAGCTTGCTGCTGACAAAAAGCCTGTTGTCCGGGGCAAGGCATAGGTTATCCGGACAGTTTTTCTCAATATCGGTGCTGCTCCTGTCCGCAGGAAGGTCGAATTGCCGGAAACTGAAATCATGTTCCGAGACTTCGTACATGGTATAGTTAGCAGCAAAATATACCTTGTTTCCGGGCAACAGCACCATATCCCTGAAATCACTCCCGACGATATTCCCTGATTCCTGCCTGTCGGCAAAGAGCATCCGGGTGCTGAGGTTCGGTCGGTCCACAAGCAAAATGCCGCTTCGGTGCACACTGATCCAGAACCTGTTGAATGAATCAGTAAAGATATATTCTGAGTACTTATACGAAGTATTGTCTCCGATGAGGTATGTAAGATCAGTCAGTTTATTGGCATAAGGATCATAATGTCCGATGCCGTTCATAGAGGTGAACCAATAGCCCGTTGAGTCGGCAATCCATTTGTTGATCGTCGTTATCAGATGTGAGGGGTCGTTTGGCAACAGTTTGGGCACAATGGACTGGTTGCGAAGATCGAACCGAAGCCAGCCCTTCAGGGTACTCAGGTAAAATACTTCTTCGGGCTTTAGGATATCGGGCACAATCTGATATACCATCGACTTCGAAAAATCATCGGGTAATCCAATCCAACTGAATGCCAAACTGTTCTGAATGAGTTTATACAATCCTTTAAAGCCTGTAATCCAAAGATTACCCTGATTATCCTTGCAGAAGTACTCAAGATTGTCTTCAGGCGACGAAAACGAGGCCTCCATACCATTTCGGGTGTTGATATACAGTAATCCGGCATCTGTTGTCAGCGACAGATATTCAACGCCCCTCAGTTCCATCAGTATGAGGTCGGATATGGCCAGCTTTTGAAATGATACGCCGGGAACCTCAACAATTTTAAACACATCGTTTGTTTCATCAAACAACAACAATCCGTCGTTCCATGTTCCGGCCCAAATATTGCCCTCTGAATCTTCAACAACAGACATCACAGGATAGCTGATGCCCTTCTTGAAGGTTTTTTCATAGATATATCCTTTTATTTCAGCCGTTTGCCGATCAAAAAGCATGATTCCATAGCTGGTGGTAAGCCAAAACCTTCCCTTGCTGTCTTCATAAATTTCGGAAATGAATTTGTTGATGTTCGGCTCCGCTCCGTAAAGGTGGATGGGATAATTGATAAAGGTGTCGGTGTTTTTGTCGTAACGCGCCAGGCCTTTTTCGGTGGACAGCCATAGGGTTTGGTTTTTATCTACATACAGATAGTTTATCCAGGAATACGCTATCGTTCCAGGGCCGGTACCCAAATGATACCGGACAATCTCTTCGGTTGAGGGATTCAGCCTGTTTAACCCAAACTGTGCCCCGATCCAGATGTTGCCGTCTGCATCTTCGGCAAGGGCTGTTATTTCAAGATCGGTCAATCCGTTTTCGCCCAGATTTGTGTATTTTTTGAAAAACCTTCCGTCGAAACGGCACAGCCCATGGCTGCTGCCAACCCATATAAATCCCCTGCTGTCCTGCAAAATAGCTGTAGTAGTGTTGTCCGTGAGCCCGTGATCGGTTGTATAATGCCCGAAATGAATAGTAAGGGGTTTATTTTGACCTAACGCGATGCCAATAAAACCATAAAAGATCATGAACCCAATGACTGAGGCAACGAAGTTTTTTACGGTTGCGTTGACGGGCATAAGTCAGGAATATGGAGAGCCGACTAAAGGTTCAAAGATAGCAACATTAAAGGGTAAATACAAACAGCGGTCCGGCCAATATTTTTTACAAAGATTATCCGGCTGACTGAAATAACGCAAAACAAAAAACGGGACACAACGTATAATATCGCTGCATCCCGTGGGTTTGCCCCGGGCTTACCGGGTGATTTTTGCCTCTCAGGCCCTGATCATCGTGAGGATCATCTTGAAGTCCTCCTTTGCTTTCACGGCATGGGGAATGTTGGCTGGCATAATGATGCTGTCGCCGGCAGATAGATCATATAACTGTCCGCCGATATAAATTCCGGCCTGGCCGTCAATGATTTGTATCAGCGCGTCAAAAGGCGCTGTGTGTTCCGACAGGCCTTCACCCTTGCCAAAAGCAAACAGGGTTACATTGCCTTTTTCGTTTTTCATCACCTGCTTGCTGACTATTCCACCAGTGGAATAGTCGATGCTGTTGGTGAACTGGAATATTTGTGAATGATTCATTTGATATTAATTATTAATGATTAATTGAAAATGTGACACAGAATTAAAGTTCTTTTATAAAGACCGGCTTGAAACTGATCATCAGCCAGGCCCAGTTGTTGGTTTGTTTGTAGTCGCCTCCCCGCAGTTTTTGCAGTGTTTCAGTGCCGAACATCTGCGAATAGCCCGCAGTAAGGCTTGCGTAAGGTGCCATCTGATAGGTAAGCGAAAAATCGAGTTCTGTACCCAGACTGCGCGCCATCACATCTGTTGTTGAACCGGCCTTGAGCACATCGGCTGCGGCAGAAAACAGGTGCAGGGTCAGCAGATAGCTCATCTTATTCTTCCCGTAGGATAGATTTCCATAGATGTCATTCAGCCCGACCGAGTTGATGTGGTTGCCTACATAGAAATAGTCCATGAAGCCATTGAACTTATGGTTGGTGCCGAAATAGGGGTTAAAACTATTGTTGGTGTACCCTGCCGGGTCATCGGATTTATCCTTTTCGCTGGTGCCTGACTGAAGTTCCCAGCCTGCACCGATGCCGAATCCGTTTCCGGGTTTGTATTCAACCCCTGCATTGATCAGGTATGCGCTGAGTTCCCTGTCGGTGGCATCTTTTCCGAAGGTGTAGTAAGCCGCACCGTACACTTCAAGCTTCTGCCCTTTTCGGGTCATTCTGGTACCTGCAGTCTGGCTGTACACTGTTTTGTATTTCGGCAGATTGTTGTCGATGAAGCTGAATTCCTGACCCAGATTCATAAAGAGCACACTGAGCGAAAGCTTGCTGATCTGTCTGTTGTACCACAAAAACTGCATGGCTTTGTAACTGCCTGCCAAAGGATATTTAGTGGTTTTCAGCAGGTCGGCTTGTTGGTTGAAGGCCAGTCCGAGGTGCAGTTTAAAGCTTCGCTCATATTTCAGCAAAGCGAGGTCGTGGCTGCGTGCCTGCTGCGCCCAGTCAACGTTTCCGAGCATGCGTGCGTCGTCGTACACCAGTTCCTGACGTCCCAGTTTTGCCGTGAAACCCTGTGCAAACTCATATTCGGCCCATGCCTGATGCACCATCAGACGGTTCGAGGCGGCAGCAAGCTGAGGTGTTTCGCCCCAGAAGCGTACATCCTGAAGGCTGAGCCCAACCTTCAGCTTTTCGTGCTTAAATGCTGCATTAAGCCTAGTGCGCTGCGAAATCTGAAAGGCAGCTGTGTCATCTTCCGAAAACATCTGCTTGAATCCGTGCCTGTATTCGGCCCGCGGCCTGAATTCGCCATTCAGACTGAACTGTGCTTTACCGGCTAATGCGACAGCAACCAGCATTGCTGTCAGCAACATACTTTTTACATTCGTGCTTTTCATGGTTTTTCCTGTTTTTGGGTTTGAGGATTTGATTTTAATTAAGTATTCTGGTAATGATTATCTTGTATGTGTATAAAAAAAAATCCGGGCATGCCGGATCACAAATAATCCGCAAGTGTATGGCTTTGCAGGTGTTGTTTGAAATCAACGGTCATTTTCCGGGTAACATTGTCCATGATACATTTTCCAAACGGGCAGATTCCTTTATCCAGGGGACATGAGGTTACTTCAATCTTCCCTTCTATGGATTCATAAATATCCAGCAAAGTGATTTCTTTCGGGTCTCTTTTCAGGGTGAATCCACCCGATGGCCCCCTGTGCGACTCAAGAAAATTGTCCTTCACCAGGCGTTGAAATATCTTTGCAACGTGGTGTTTTGAACTTCCGGTGAGGTCGGAAATCATGACAACATTGGCCATCTTATCCGATTTGGCCACGATGATCATCCCGTGCAGGGCAATGCTGGCAGCTTCCGTAAGTGATACAATTTTGGACATACGATGTTTAGGTAATTAAATACCAAAATTACGCACATTTATCATATCTGCAACACACATTCAAAATTTTTTGACAGTTTTTTATTTCCCGCTCCTGAAAAATACTGCTTACTTTGTAGTTTAAAACTTTTTTCATGCTGACCATATTGCTGCAACAAACACTGATCATTACCCTTTTTGTGCTCGGGATGATGATGATTATTGAATACATCAACGTGCAAACGAGGGGTTTATGGGCAAAAGGCTTAGAGAAATCCCCCTGGCTTCAGATCATATTTGGCTCTTTGATGGGCATCATTCCGGGTTGTCTGGGTTCCTACACCGTTGTTTCATTATACCTGCACCGGGTGGTTATGTTTCCGGCTCTGGTAGCCACCATGATTGCGACCTCGGGCGACGAGGCATATCTGATGTTTTCGATGTTTCCCGCCACGGCAGTCAAGCTCAACATAATTTTATTTTTGATTGCTGTTTTGGTGGGTTTCATTGTGCTTTGGACGGTAAAGAACCGCTACATCGGTCTGGGCAAACACAGAACCCTTCCGCTTCATGAGCGCGAGGAAGAATGCAGTCATTATCATCCGTCTACGATTCTGGACAACCTGAAGAACATCAGTTTTGTCCGGTCGCTGCTTATTGCAGGTCTGGTTGGACTGATTGTGCTGTTTGCCAGCGGCATTATTGACGGCAGCCACCACCTGCATACCCTCCTGTCGGGAAGCGGGCTCGAAGTGCACGACCACCATGGCCACGACCACGATCATCATCACCATGGCGAAGGTGACTGGATTCGCATCAGCCTTCTTTTAATGCTCAGCGGACTGCTGTTTATCGTGTTGATTGTAAAAGAACACTTCCTCGACGAGCATCTGTGGCAACACATCATCAAAAAGCATTTCCATAAAATATTCCTGTGGACCCTTTCGGTTCTTCTGCTGATTCATTTTGCCAATGAATATGTTGACTTGTCGGTATGGATTTCCAACAATCTCTGGCTTGTGCTGGGTATGGCACTGATTATCGGCATCATTCCCGAATCAGGGCCGCATTATGTTTTCGTTTTGCTGTTTATGCAAGGTTCGCTTCCCTTTTCGATCCTGCTTGCCAGTTCGATCGTTCAGGATGGCCACGGAAGTCTTCCGTTGCTGGCTGAGTCGCAGAAAGGTTTTGTGGCCATGAAACTGATCAATATAGCTGTAGGTTTGGCCGCAGGAGCAATCGGCATTTTGACAGGATTCTGAAAATTCGTATCTTTATGGTGCATTTCGAACATCAACTTAAAAGCGAAACACGATGAAAATAATACTTTCGACCGATTTCAGTTCCGAAAACGACATGCTTTTTCCCTATGCCATTGACCTGCTCAGGAACGGTGGCGGGGAAATTATTGTTTTTCACGCCTATATGGATCAGGTTGTGCTTGGCGACAGCGTGTTTCCGGGAGGTATTGACTCAGACGCTTTTTTCAACCGCGAGCTGATCATCGAAATGGAAAAACATGCAGACAGCCTGATCCGCGACACGGTGCAAAGGCTCGAAGATATGATCAACAGACAACAAATCAAGGGAATTAGCGTGAGGCTGATGCTGAAAGGCGGCGATCCGGAGATGGAGCTTGTACATATGATCGACAACGAACAACCCGACCTGCTGCTCATGGGTATGCGCGGCAAAGGGCGTAAAGGCTTCCTCGAAGGCAGCATGTCGAAAAGCATCATGACCAAAGTCAATGTGCCGGTGCTTTCCATACCCGAAGGCTACCAATGGTCAACCAGCAGTCAGGTGATGTATGCCACCAACTTCGGCCAGGATGAAGAAAAAGTGATTCATAAACTTTATTCACTGCTGAAGCCGTTTAATCCCCTCATTCATGTGGTGCACCTGCAGATGAAGGACAATGACGAAAGCGCAGCCGAGAAAATGGAGGCACTCGGAAAGCATTTTCAGACCAAGGAACTGCGCCAGCAAATCCGTTTCCACTGCATCAGAACCACTTCGGCACGGGAAGCGCTGCAGCTGTTCTGCGAACAACACCATGTGAGCCTTGCATCGTTTATTGCCAACAAAAGAAGCCTGTGGGACTATATCTTCAAGGACAAAGTTGGAAAAGACGATTTCTACAGCCTTAATTTGCCGTTGCTGACGTTTAGCGCGGAGTAGGCGCGTTGCGGGTTGCGGGTTCCGAGTTGTGGGTTACGAGTTGCGGGGTTGCGCGTTGAGTTAGCCCTTAGCCCTTAGCTCTTAGCCCTTTGCCATATGCCAATTCTGGTCTCTGATCTCTGATCTCTGGTTCCGGGTTACTGTTCACCGTTCACCGTTCACCGTTCACTTTTAACTACCCTCAAGGTTTCCACTTCATTGCCATCTTCAACCAGACTGATGATATAGGCTCCGGCGGGGAGGTTTTCGCCGGCACTGCCGCGCCCGTTCCAGTGCAGGGTGGTGTAGGCCAGGCGGTTGTCGGTCTGATCGAGCAGGCGGGCGACTTCGCGGCCCAGCAGGTTGTGCACCGTGATACGTATCGGAACGCCTGTTTTGGGTGTTACCGTGAGGCCGAGTTCATGAACAAAGGGGTTGGGCGCTGCTACAAGGCGGGCAGGTGTTTTTGTCTTCAACCTGCTTTCGCCAATGCTTACCGGGTTGAACTCGTATGCACCCATATCCACACTGCCGCCCCACACACGCGGGTTGCCGGCAAGGTCGGTGGCAGGAAGGGTGATGCCTTCGGGCAGCTCGAGCGTGCCGGCATCAATGCAGGGCGACAAGCCAGACAGGGAATAAGGAAAATCGCCATAACCGGTGAAGAGGGGGTCGGTGTCGATGTTGGAGGGGTGGTAAACAATGGTGTTGCCTGTGCCAATGTTTGTAATGCCCGACAAACCATCCGTGACCATTGAATGGGAAACTTCCAGAGAAACCGGAAAGTCCCAATCCTGACTGTTCTCATACAAGGTGAATTGATTAGGCTGGTTTTGGTAGAAAATACTGTTCCAGGCCTTCACATGAGTTCTGTTACGGGCATATATCGCAGCACCAACAACCGCTGCTGTAACATTGTTGGCAAAAGTGCTGTTAACGATGTTCACAAAAGATTCTTTGGCATTGATACAAACCCCTTGTCTAAGCTGAAACAAGTTGTCAGAATTGTTATCAAACAGGCAGTTGACTACATCAGCCCTGGCTATGTATTGAGTTGAGTTATGCCCGTTGAGTGCCAGCTGAGGGTTAGTCTGATACTCGGTTCCGCCATCATAAGTATTCTCTGAAAACACAGTAGTGTACATGTCGAGTTTTATTTCAGGTTTCACGGGATAATAGTTTGGGGCATTCAGAAAGTAAACTCCTCTGCCCCCGACATTCCCAATGAACCTGCAACTGTCGATGATAGCAGTATCTACTGATTGAAAAGTTGGTCCAAATGGTGTTTCAAACATATCGGCATTGCTGAACACAACATCCCTGAACTCGACTAAGCTGCTCACATAAAAATCGGCAAAGCCGATGGTGTGGAACTCAGGTAAGGCTCCGTTCTGGATGGTAACCCCATGCA
>Ga0208244_101641_pt1 | contig 10917 bp, 11 predicted proteins | sample SubbioCR12Aug_5A_FD_184828 | JGI IMG/M metagenome (GOLD analysis project Ga0208244, IMG submission 184828) | Serpentinite rock and fluid subsurface biosphere microbial communities from McLaughlin Reserve, California, USA - CR12Aug_5A (SPAdes) | ecosystem: Environmental > Terrestrial > Deep... | reverse complement strand
GTTCAACACAATCGGAATTGGACCCCAATGCGTCGTTCATCTACTACAGGGTTCAGGAGGCATTGCAACTTGCCTGCGCCTTTGTTGTCGCCCTGGATTTATGGAAATCAGCATAGGTAAACTCGTTTTCCGGTTTGTCTTGAAATTGACAAATTCAATATTGATATTGAACGCTGGCTTTCGAGACAATAATAGATTTTGAATCACTATCGGTATTCAAAGGAGGGATTTTATGAAGACAACGAGTTGTCAAAAAGTGTTGCTCTTGTTGCTCATCGCGGCCTCACTTGGCCTTATCTCGTGTGCCGGAAGATCAGGCGTATTCCTGGAACAGCGTGAGAGCTCCAAGTCCCTCGAAGTTGCCGTCGACAAGAAAACGGAACTGCGCGCGGCAGCAGATGCCCTCTGGCAACTGCGCGGCACCCCCGAGAAAGCACGAGAGATGCTGGCTGCCTACATCGCCGCCGCGGATGCCGATCCCACCAACGTTGGTCTTCTCGGTCGACTCTCCCGTGCCTATTATCTCGTCGCGAATTATGTTGAAACCGATCCGGCCAAGAAAGATGAATTATTCACGAAGGGCCTCGAAACAGGCGAACGCGCGTTAGGACTGTATCCGGAATTCCGCAGGATCTACCAGGAAACCAAAGATGAGAAAAAAGCAATCCCAGCCGTCGGGATCGAAGGGATTGAGGCGATCTACTGGACCGGCGCAAATTTGGGAAAATGGGCTGCGGAAAAAAGCTTGCTTGTCAGACTTGGAAACAAATCCAAAGTGGAAGCATATAATCAGCGAGTGATGGATCTCGACAAACTCTTTTTCTACGCTGCGGCCGACAGGTTCTTTGGGGCCCTTCCGACAAGAGTGCCGGGGGGAGATTTGAACCTCTCGAAATTCCACTTCGAGAAATCCATCGAGCTTGCTCCGAACTATTTTGGAACGCGAACGCTGATGGCGGAGTACTATGCGACGAAGGCTCAGGACCGGGAAACATTTGTCAAACAGCTTCAGTATGTGATCAATACTCCCTATGACATTATTCCCGAAATCACTCCCGAGAACAAATACGAACAGGAGTATGCGAAGAAACTATTGGAGAGAGTCGATGAATTCTTTAAGTAAGCATAAAACGGTCTTTCTGGCGCTGTTGCTTTTAGCCGTGGTGGTTTTCGGGAATGCGCTGTTTGCGCAAGAGGTGTATGAGATCCGACTCGCGACGATCGCACCGGATGGGACCCCGTGGTCAGAACAGCTGGTCGAGATGAAGAAGAGAGTTGAGAAGGAAAGCAAGGGAAGAATCAAGTTTGTCGCCTATACGGGAGGTCAACTGGGGGGTGAGATCGAAACGCTTCGCTCTCTTCAGCGCGGCCGAATCCAGGCGTGGGGAGGAAGCGTGGGAGCGGTTACGGCGATTGTCCCGGAGCTCCAGCTTCTTGAGCTCCCCTACCTGTTTCTGAATGACGAGGAGGCAGACTACGTCCTTGATCACGTCGTCTACAAGCCGTATTCGGACATTCTCGCGAACAAGGGGTTCATTCTCCACAGCTGGAACGAGAACGGATGGAGGCACTTCGCCTCAAAGAAGAAGCCGGTTCTGCAACCGGCCGATCTGAAGGGACTCAAGGTTCGATCGCAGGAAAGCGAAATTCACATCGAAATGTGGAAGGCCTTTGGGGCCTCACCTGTCCCGATTTCAATCCCTGAAGTTATGAGCGCTCTTCAAACCGGCCTCGTTGAGGGATTCGACAACTCGACGCTTTTCACGTCGGCGACCGGATGGTATCAGGGAATTGATCACTTCGTTCTTTCCGGACACATGTATCAGCCCGGCATTATCGTGTACAACAAGAAGTTCTGGGATACTCTTCCCGCCGATATTCAGAAGATTCTTCTTGGCGATCCTCAGCATGAATCGAAACTGGGACGGACGGGTGTTCGGGAAATAGAGCCGGAAATCATCAAAATTCTGGAAAAGGATGGGGTGAAGGTGCACAAGATGTCAAAAGCGCAACGGGAGGAATTCGCGAAGTTGGCGCGCCCCGTGCATCCCAGGTTTCGCAATATTGTCGGGGCCGGGCTCTATGACAGAGTTCAGCATGCTCTCGCCGAATTCAGGAAAAAAGCTGAAGGCAAATGAAGGATTTCTTGGAGCGGATAGACAATCTGCTGGCGATGCTGGAAAAGACATTTCTGGTCATCGCCGTCACGATCATGACCCTCGTGGTGTTCTTTGATTTTCTACTCAGAGAAACCCTCGATGGAGGATTTATCTGGGCGAAAGAACTCGCGGCGTTCCTGATGATCTGGGTCGGGTTTGTGGGGGCGTCGCTTGCCGCGAAAGAAAACAAACATTTGGTGGTCGGCATACCTGAAAAACTCTTTCCCAAAAAGATCCTCCCCTATGTTTCTCTGTTTGTGAACGTTGCAGTGTTTTCGATCACTATGTTGATTGCCTATCTGGGCTATGAATACGTGTCGGAAACAAAAGAGTTCGCTGACACCTCTCTCGTTTTAAAAATCCCCCTCTGGATCGTCCAGGCCATTATCCCCGCTTCGTTGATTGTCATCGCATTTCGGTTTGTCGGCATTGCCGTGCAGATTCTGCAGGGGAAGATGTCCTCGATTGGCGCCGGAGCAAAAGATGAATTGATGCGCAAAGGACCGGACAGATGATGGAATACGTGATCATTGCCGTCGCGCTCCTCTGCATCGTCATCGGGACACCGCTGTTCATTGTCCTCGCAATCGTGACGCTCGGGTCGCTGCACTTCCTTGGCGATGGCATGCTTTCCGAGATGATTGCCGACATGTTCAACGCCGTCAACAAGGATGTGTTGCTGGCGATTCCGTTCTTCCTCATTGCGGGTCAGTTGATGACGCACGGCAGTATTGCGAGGCGGCTGGTCGATTTCGCGAAAGCGACGGTAGGATGGATGCCGGGGGGGCTTGCGGTCTCCGCGATCTTTGCGTGTGTGTTCTTTGCCGCTATATCCGGGTCTTCACCGGTCACGGTGATTGCCATCGGAACGATGATGTTTCCGATCCTGATCAAGGAGAACTACAAAGAGAAATTCTCTCTGGGATTAATCACGTCAGCCGGATCGCTGGGAATTCTTATTCCGCCGAGCATTCCGATGATCATCTATGCAATCGTCGTCTCGACACCTAACCATGTTATTTCGGTGGCCGATCTTTTCATCGCCGGAGTCCTTCCGGGACTGCTGATCGCGTTCCTGTTGATGGTATATTCGGTTGTCACACAACGCGTGAATCCAAACGAAACAAGAATCCGTTTTTCGTTTGCTCAATTCAGGGCCTCGTTCAGGAGTGGAATACTTGCCCTGTTCCTCCCGATCCTCATCCTGGGGGGGATTTACACCGGGTTCTTCACCCCAACCGAAGCTGCCGCTGCCGCCGTCGTGTATGCGTTTGTTGTTGAGGTGTTTATCCACCGTGATTTGAAGATCAAAGAAATCCCGGGGATTATCATCCAGAGCAGCACGATGATGGGATCGCTGTTTCTGATTATTGTGGTTGCGATCAGCTTCAATCAGTTTCTGGCGCTCGAACGGATTCCGTACCAGGCAGCCGTGTGGATGAACACGATCGTCTCCTCTCCCGTCATGTTCCTCATTGTGGTGAATGTCTTCCTACTGATCCTTGGCTGTTTCATGGATATTATGTCGGCGATTCTGATCGTCGGTCCCCTTCTTGGGCCCATAGCTGTCGAATTCGGCATTGATCCGATCCATTTTGCCATCATCTTTATCGTGAACATGGAAATTGGATATCTGACACCCCCGCTTGGACTCAACCTTTTTGTCGCATCCAGCATCTTCGAAAAGAAAATTGGGACAGTGATCTTCTCCACACTCCCCTTCACTCTTATTCTCCTCTTCGCACTTGTCCTGATCTCGTACATCCCATCGATCAGTCTTTTCCTGGTCGAGATGTTCCGATAAGACCGGTGGCGTCGGGATTGGTTGGTCCGCCCGCAAAAGCTTCCTTCATCAGCTACAAAAAGAAAAGCTGCCTGACAGGGTATAACACACCGCTGTGCAGACAGCTATCACCAAAACAATGCAGCATCTTTGCTGGCTACCGAATGACAGTTTCTTTGCGAGTAGAAGCGATGCGTTACTGCACAATTACTTCTTGAAAGAAGGAGCGACGTTGGGGTGGTTGGTCAAGCTAAATGATCCTAAGCCAAGACAGATTCCTACTGATGAGCAGTTCAGTCTTCTCGGCGTGATGTGTGCCTTTCATTGGAATCGCTGCTACCTGGAACCCACTGGCTGAAGCTAGCTTTCTAATCTCGTCTGCGTTGTCGTATGTCATTAGGAAGGAACCTCGAAGCGTTGTCACGATGCGGAACAGTTCTGCATGGTCAACCTCGGAATAGCGATAGAGCCTCCTTCCTGCTACCGTGTATGGTGGATCAATGAAGAAGATGACATCAGTCCTGAGAGCATTGTCTCTAAGAATTTGAAACCCGTCTCCACATACAAATCTGAGGTTTGACTTATAGTTCTGAATGTCCAGGATGCGGGTTCGCAGTGTTTGAGGGTACCAACGAGATCGCAGCCCCTTGCCATTTTCGCCGTGCTTCAGCAACCCTGCACCGTTGGCAAGAATTCCGCCATGACTCACTCGATTCTTGAGCAATACCGCAAACGCTTTTTCTCGAAGGTTTGATGGTTTTTTCGCCAAAAGCGATTGAACGTTTGATTTGGTCACAGAGAAAGAGACAATCTTATCGGCAAGCCATCGTGCATCGTTGCTGAGAATAGTCTGCCAAAATGCGGCGATATCTTCATCAAGTTCAACCATCAAAGCTTGTCGCACCCTTTTCTCAGCAGCAGCAGTGAGGCTGACAATTGCACCACCGGCAAATGGCTCAATGAGTTCCTTGTCCTGAGAGTCACAAGCATTCAGCCATTGACGGACGTAAGGAATTAGCCAGGTCTTACCGCCTGGATACCTAAACGGGCTTCTTTGTGGTACGGAAGCCACGTTAATGATTTTCGGCTTTGTTGCGCCGAAAAGAGCCAATTGCTCTTTCGCCTGACCCTTATTAGGTGAGCGTGATGTCCGTGAGCGTTGGCGCGTCTGGTGGATTATCTTCGAGTTTTTCATCAAGTTTCTGTTGGAGTACTTCGATGAAATCGTCAATCTCGCCAGGCTCAGCCGTTGTTATCTGTCTGAGTGCCGGCTCAAATTCAGTGTAGACGATCTTGTTCTGTGTGAACTTGAATCGGTTATCCTCCCCATCAAGTCTCAAATCATAGAGCAACCAGGCAAGATTAGCCTTAGATGTTGGGGCTTCCTTTAGCTTCGGAAGTGTTTCGAAGAACGATGTTTGCAAAGCTACTGCTTGCTTCTTCCCCCAAGCCTTGAGAATTCCCCCCTTGTACATCATCTGTGGGGCAAGCCTCTTTCGGGAGGAAGAAAGGAAGTCAGGTTTCGGAAAATTCGGACCGCTCCAACTGAAATCAGTTGAACGCCGTCGAATAGACATAAACTGCTCAAATGGCCGCCGGATATTTCCGGAAATATAAACAGCTTGGATTTCAAGCGAACCGAAATCGAGAACTCGGCCTTGCTCATCGTATGAGACAAGAACGAGATCGATGTTGCCTGCCGTGTTTCCATCCTTGTCGACCAGTCTCACCTCAGCAATGGAAGTCCAAGAAGCATCGGTCTCAAAAAAGAATTTGGCTGCATCCTCCGCAATGAGCCAGTCTTCACGAAAGCGAACGGGGCATGTGATGATTGGGTGGCCTTCATCAAAGATGCTACAGACGCCCAAGGGATCGTTCGCCTTGTCCTTGGTGCAAGATCAGTAGTGTCCCAAGAAAGACATTCAAAATACCTGTAAGCTATTATTCACAAAGCGATGACGGTAAAAAATCATTGAAATCGATTTGAATTTTGAATCCATCATTTACCCCCTATATTAAGCCATCACATAGAAAATTGTCATTATTCAACTTTTAATGGGACACTACTGGTGCAAGATGGAACCTTATTGTTGAACGGGCAGAGCTTGTTCTTTCTGTAACGCTCGGCTTCAGTGGTCTTATTGCCAATTGGAAATCCAAAGACTTCAGCTAGCGGGTTTGAATTCATTAATGATTTCTCAAATGGGGTTCAAGGTCTCAATTCTCTCCAAGATGTATGAACTTCTGAATACTTCCAATTCCAATCCGTACTGCCTCAATAGCGCTCAACCATTCAGTACTCTGTGCTTATCTACTTTTTGTCCTTTATCGTCTCAAGCAGTTCCTTTGCTTCCATGCGGAATTGATCATCATCCTCGTCAAGCGTTTCGAGTGTCGGGATGGCAGAAAGGTGTTTCCGGGCACTTAGGTAGTCATCCTGCTCGGCATACGCGCGCGCACAGTCGAGTCGATACATAATGAATCGGGGGTGGAGCGAAATCGCCTTTTCGAAGTTCTTGATGGCCGCCTCCATACTGGCCCACCCCAGGCCGAGTGGCCACCGGAAGATCTTCGGTTTCTCGGACACCTTGTGGTGCGTTCTCCCAAGCACATAGTAGGCCCCATCGTTGTTTGGATTCAGCTCAATGGCTTCTTCCAGGTCGACCTTTATCTGCTTAACCAGGTCGAGTGATTCCCAGACCCCCTTGAACAAGGCGATTCTACCGTTGGCGATCGCTCGCTGCGTATAGCCCATTGAGCTCTTTGGGTCTGACGCGAGCGCATCGATCGCGTATTTGCGGGCATTCTCGTATGTCTCCAGCTGTTTCTTTTTTTGCTCGTCCGTGCTTGCGGGCAAGTGCTCACCAATATCAACATACGTCCGACTGATCTTCCACAAAATCTCTGCGCTCCTCGGATCTATGCTCAAAGCCTTTTCGTACCGGTCGAGAGCTGCCCAATTGTCAAACTTCCGCGTAGAAAACTCATCTCCTTCAACAATCAGCACCCTGGCGCGATCAGGATCAACCTGGGGAGCAGGGCTCGTCTGCGCAAACCCGGCACTGAAGAGATTCATCAAGAGAATGCAAACGGTAACGAACAGCGGTAGGCGTGTGTTCACGCGTCGGATCCTTCCGATTTAGTGACTGAGGAGATGGTCCCATATGACAGGGCGAGGGGACGAGGGAAACTGTCTGTGCGGTGGAAAGTGTCCATTCGTGACACGGTAATCACGAGTGGTGCGATAGGTGCTTCTTGATTGCGTCCCGGAGAACGGCTGCTTTCTCGTACTCTTCTTTTTCGATCGCCTCTTTCAACTGTTTCTGAAGCTCATCGAGCTTGGAAGGGGGCGCTTTCGGTTTTGTCTTCGAATCAGCGGGGGGAACGACTGCGTCTCCCTCTGTCTCTGTCTCGCTCCCCTCAGGGAGGAAGCCAGCCTCCTCAAGAACTTCCTCGGTAACAAAGATAGGCACGCCAAATCGAACGGCGAGGGCAATCGCGTCGCTCGGTCGGGAATCAATTTCCTGACTGTCGATGTTGATGCGCGCGTAAAAGGTTCCTTCGCGCAAAGCATTGATGCAGACGTCCCGAACATCTGCGCCGAGGGAATCGATGACATTCTTGAGAAGATCGTGTGTCAGGGGGCGGGGAGGTTTGATTCCCTCCATCTCAAGCGCGATGGAGTGTGCCTCGAACTGTCCAATGATGATAGGGAGACGCCGTTGTCCATCTGTTTCCTTCAGGATGAGCGCGTAAGCTCCGCCGGCCGATGGTGTTGTCGATAGGCCAAGAATATCAACTTGTATCTTCTCCACGATTCCCTCCTCAGATTTGCGCCACAAATACTACCCGGCTCACGTGCCCACGACCTTCTTCACCTCTTCCGTCAACGCAGGGATAATCTCAAAGGCATCAGCAACAATCCCATAGTCCGCAACCTGAAATATCGGAGCGTCCTTATCCTTGTTGACCGCGACAATGTACTTCGATGAAGACATTCCCGCAAGGTGCTGAATTGCACCGGAGATGGCCACGGCAACATAGAGCGACGGGGAGACCGTTTTGCCCGTCTGACCCACCTGCTCATCATGTGGTCGCCATCCCGCATCAACGACCGCCCGTGAAACCCCAACGGCTGCGCCCAGAGCCGTTGCCAGATCCTCGATCAGCTTAAAATTCTCCGGCCCTTTCAGTCCGCGCCCCCCGGAGACAACGATATCCGCTTCAGTGACATCGAGCCTTCCAGTGGATTTGCTCACTTCAGTTACCCGGGAGGCAAAATCCGCATCGGAGAGCAAGATCGTGAATTTTTCAACCGTTGCCTTTGTTCCGTTGCTCGATCCCGCAGAAAAGACATTTGGACGGAGAGAGAAGACCTTCACGTTCGAGGTTACTTTCACATCGGTCATCGCCTTTCCGGCATAGACTGGTCGGGTGGCAATAACTTCCCCGCCATCCACACTCAGGGCCGTGCAGTCTGTTGCGAGTCCGGCATCGAGTCGTACCGCAACGCGAGGCGCGAGATCCTTGCCGAGCGAGGAAGCCGGGATGAAGAGATGCGTGGCTCCTTCTTTTTTGACCGCCTCAGTCACGATCCTGGTGTACGCCGTTGTCGAATACGTTGCGAGCCTGGGATCTTCGACGACGACGACTTTTACCGCACCGAAGCCCCCGAGGTCAGGCGCGATTGCCGCGACGCTGTTCCCGATCACGAGAGCAACAACCTCTCCGCTCGTTTGTTCGGCAACGGTCTTCGCGGCACGGACGACCTCAAACGCTGATTTTTTGAATTCATTGTCACGCTGTTCTGCGAAAGCTAAGATCTTCATGATTGTATGTCCGCTCTGTTCAATAGTAGTGTGATCATCGTTCTCGCCGGTTGGATTCGTCAGATTACTTTTGCTTCTTCATGGAGCAAGCGAACCAATTCCGGAACGGCGCCTACGTCTGTTCCGACAATCTTGCCGGCACTCTTTGCAGGGGGTTTCTTCATGACGAGAACCTCAACCTTCGGTTGGGCGGGGGTCGGTTGTACCTCCTCGATTGGTTTGCTCTTGGCCCCCATGATTCCCTTGAGAGAAGGATATCTGGGCTCATTCAGTCCTTTCTGTGCCGTGATGACCGCCGGCATGGAGCACTCCACTTTTTCATGCCCCCCTTCAATCTCGCGCTCTGCCTTAATGGTCGTTCCGTCGAATTCCAGTTTGACGGCGACGGACACGGAAGGAAATCCAAGCATTTCTGCAACCATCATGCCCACGGCAGCGTCGTCACTGTCGACCGACTGTTTGCCGAAGAAGACCATATCGGGGGATACCCCCTTGATGTAGTCGGCAAGCGCCTGAGCGACGGAGAAGGAATCGCGTGGTGTGTCATCCTTGAGCAGCACGGCTTTGTCTACTCCCATCGCGAGGGCTTTCCGCAGGGTTTCTCTATGCGTGTCGCCACCCAGCGAAACAGCCATGACCTGACCGCCGTTTTTCTCTTTCAAGCGAAGAGATTCTTCGATGGCGATTTCATCATACGGATTGAGAATAAAGTTTACTCCGGTTCGATCGATTGATTTCCCATCCGGACCGATTTTGACCTTCGTTTCGGTGTCCGGGACATGGTTGATACATACAACAATGTTCATGGCAGGTCCTAAAAATATGAGGAAGAAATCATTCGTGTATGCATATCAAGGTATAAAACTTTTCAGTGAGCATCAAGCAACGACGGGGATTCGATGTCGTTCAGATTTGGTTGCATCATGTGTACCGCAATGCGTATCGGAATTTCTTAAGCGTAGAGCTTCTTGAAAAACGCGGGATCGATATTTCCTCCGCTGATGATCGCACAGCATTGTTTGCCGGAAACGTTGAGAACGTTCTTCAAGACAGCGGCAGGAGCCACAGCCCCCGTCGGTTCCGCAACAATTTTCATACGTTCCAGGAGAAATCGCATCGTCTCCATCACCTCGCCATCCGTTACCGTGATCACATCGTCGACGTACTTCATCATGATTTCGAAATTTCGTTTTCCAACAGCTTGGGTTCGCATGCCGTCTGCGATTGTCTGCGGCGGTGGGATGCGCACGATTTCCCGCTTACGAAATGATTGATAGCAGTCATTGGCCGGTTCCGTCTCGACGCCAATAACCCGGATGTTGGGGAACAGATGTTTGGCGGCAATGGCATTTCCTGCGATGAGTCCGCCGCCCCCCACAGGGACAAAGAGGTAATCCAGAGCGTTGAGGTCCATCCCGACCTCAATCATGACCGTTCCCTGGCCTGCGATGATCTGGTCGTCGTCAAACGGAGGGACAGGAACATAGCCGTGTTCGCTCTCAAGTTGTTTTGCGACGCGCTCCCGATCGTCCGACGAGTCTTCGCTGAACACGACGGTTGCTCCATATCCCTTTGCGGCGGCGACCTTGTTTGGAAGGGATACTTTCGGCATTACCACGGTCGCTTGAACACCGAGTAAGGAGGCCGCGAGGGCAACACCCTGGGCGTGGTTTCCGGAAGAGTGAGCAACAATGCCACGCTTCCATTCGCCATCGGAGAGGCTGGCAATCTTGTTGTATGCACCCCGTATTTTGAACGCGCCGATACGCTGAAAATTTTCGCACTTGAGGGATACAATGTTTCCGCTCAGCTGGTTCAGCGTGGTGGATGTGAGGAGCGGTGTCTTGTGAATGACGGGACCCACACGTTGATATGCCTGTTCGATATCAGTGAATTGTAGCATAGGAAAGGGAGACTCGCAATCAGTGTGAAAGTACGGTGAAGCAAGCCCCCCCGTGTGTTGGCTCGCCCTTGCGGCAAAGTAACGACATATTCCTTTTCAAACAACCGATTGCGCATGCGCTCGTTCACCCGTTTGGCAATCAGTCGATAACTCAAGCGTTCCTCCACATGCATCCGAGCAATCTCCATCTTGAAGCCGAGCGTGTACTTCTTCCGCGGTTCTCTCCGTATACAGAAATAGCGT
>Ga0208244_101640_pt1 | contig 10919 bp, 9 predicted proteins | sample SubbioCR12Aug_5A_FD_184828 | JGI IMG/M metagenome (GOLD analysis project Ga0208244, IMG submission 184828) | Serpentinite rock and fluid subsurface biosphere microbial communities from McLaughlin Reserve, California, USA - CR12Aug_5A (SPAdes) | ecosystem: Environmental > Terrestrial > Deep... | reverse complement strand
CTGCGTGAGCTGCGCCGATGAGTTCTTCAGGGTTGGTCCCCGTGCCGTTTTCGAAACGTGAGGCAAAGGAGTATGCTCCCTCAAAGGCGCCGCTCCCCAGTTTCATCTTCCCTTTCCCCTTAAAACCGCCTTCCCACAACGCTTCTGCCTTGCGTATCGCCATGTCATACCTCCTTATTTATGTTCGTTTCGTAACCGCCTCTTCGATGATCTTCTCCGCTTTCTCCAGCTCAATCTTCCTGTCCATGTCCACATCTTCCTTATCCTTTCACAGCCTCTATCATTAATCTTATCACAGATATAAAGGGATGGATTGACAGAGTTATTCGCCCTCTATCCCGAGGAGTATCTCTCTCTCATCCACGTCAACCTTATCGACTCTTACCTTCAGTTGATCCCCTATCCTGAATATCCGTCCGGTGTTCCTTCCTGACAGCGATATGGACCTTTCGTTATACCGGTAGAAGTCATCGGTCATGTAGGAGACGTGGATGAACCCGTCTACGTAAAAATCCCTTAACCGCACCTTGAGACCGTAAGGAGTTACCCCCACCACCATTCCATCGTACTCCTCACCCACCTTGTCTTTCATGAACCATACCCTCATGGCCCCCACCACTTCCCTCTCTGCATCGTCGGCAAGTCGCTCCATCCGGGATGAATGGAAGGCGATGTCGGGGAGGAGACCTTCCAGTTCCTTAATCCTCTTATCAGAGAGATGCTTCCTGGTGAGGGCCTCCCGCAATATCCTGTGGACCATAAGGTCCGGATACCGCCTGATGGGAGAGGTGAAGTGTGTATAGCTGGTTGAGGCAAGACCGAAATGCCCCACATTGACGGGGGAATACCGGGCCTGCTTCAGGCTGCGCAGTATCATGTAATTGATGACCTCTTCCCCCGGGGTTCCTTTTATTTCGACCAGCAGACGGGAGAAGTCCTCCGCCTTCAATGATTTTCTCCTTGCCTTGCTCGAGGGATGTATGACTTTCATGATCTCTTCCAGTTTCATGGGATCAGGCTCTTCATGTATCCTGTAGAGGCTCGGCACGCCAAGGGACTCGAGATGCCCGGCCACGGCCTCGTTGGCCGCGATCATGAACTCCTCGATGATCATATGCGCGAGATTTCTCTCTGCCCTGAGAATGGCTTCAGGCCTTCCCTGGAGATCCAGCAGCACTTCCGGCTCGGGAAGGTCGAAGTCGAGGCTTCCCCTTTCAAGCCTCATTCCCCTGAGGATGTTGCATAGTTCGTTCATGAGTTCAAAATCCTGAAGGAGTGGCGCGTATTTCTCCCTTTCATCCCGGTCATGGTCAACCAGTATTTTTCTCACCGACGTGTATGTCATCCTCTCATCACTTTTGATGATGCTCGGATAGAACTTCGCACCGGTCCGTTCTCCCTGTCTGTCGAAATCCATTTCGACGGTGAATGCGAGTCGTTCGACCTTTGGCCTGAGGCTGCAGAGATCTTCCGAGAGTTCTTTGGGAAGCATTGGGATGACCCTGTCAGGGAGATAGACGCTTGTCCCCCTCTTCCTTGCCTCGCCATCCAGGACTGAATCCCAGCCCACATAGAAGCCTACATCGGCGATGTGCACCCACAACTTGTATCCGTGCTCAGTGAGCTTTACGGAGACCGCGTCATCAAAGTCCTTTGCCCGTTCCCCGTCAATGGTGACCGTAGGAAGACTTCTGATATCTTTTCTCTTCAGCTCCAACCCAGCCTTACCCCCCGCTGGCAAAGGAGTGGCGGGGGGATGAGGGATTTTTGCATAAAGCAGCTTTGCTTCTTCGTGAACATCCCTCGGAAATCTCTTGGGAAGGTTGAACTCTTCAATGATCGCTTCGACCTCTGAAGCAGGATCTTCGGGTTTCCCGATAACTTTAACCACCTTGCCGGAGGGCGGTCTCTTGTCCGTGGGATAACTTAGTATCTCGGCAACTACGGTATCCCCGTGGCTTGCCTTTCCCCTGTCCTGAGGCGAAACGTAGAGGTCAAAGGGGATGGACTTGTTCTTGGGCCTTATATAAGAGGCTGCTTTTGTGACATCCAGTCTCCCCACAAATCGCGTTGTTGCCCGGTCGAGGATCCTGATGATCTTCCCTTCACGCCTCTGCCGGTTCTCCATCCTCACAATGACCCTGTCATTGTCCATAGCGCCCTGGGTCCACCGTGCCGGCACGAAGATATCCCTCTCCCCGGGCTTTTCCAGAATCACAAAGCCATAACCGTCCCTATGGGCTTCAAAACGACCTGTGATGAGGTTCATGTCCTCCGAGGGCCCATAGAGACCCTTGCGCGTCATGACGATGTCGCCTGCTCTCAGCATCTCTCTGAGAAGGCGCTTCAACGCCCTTGCCTCGGGATGGCTCAATCGCATCAGGGAAACGAGCTCCTTAAAGCCGAGGGGTTTCCCTGTCTTTTCACGGAAAAAGGAGAGGATGGATTCTTTATTTACCATGGTACTATTGTATGCTACTCTCTGAAGAATAACAATGAGAGGACGACATCACGCGCAAAAAGGGTCAATCCTTTCGGACGCTCCTTTCATTACGATGATAGTGCCCGGGGAGGTAATGCAAAAAGTTTCTTTAAGAACGATTAGCGATCTAAGACTTCCAGCAACGTTGTCTCAAACACCAGAGTTTTTCCCGCCAGGGGGTGGTTGTAATCCATGGTGAATGAGGTCTCTGATATAGCGACCACAGTTCCCATCACCGGCAGCCCGTCAGCCCGGTACATCTGCAACTGCTGCCCTACTTCCGGATGGAAGTTGTCAGGTATCCTTTTCTTGTCCAGCTCACAGACCCTTTCTTTCAGGTGCGGCCCGTATCCGTCTTCCGCAGGTATGACAATGGTCTTTGATTCACCAGGCGTCATACCGATGACGCCTTTCTCAAGCCCGGAAACGACCTCCCCTTCACCCACAGTGAACTCAAGGGGGTTCTTGCCTTCTGTGGAATCAAAGACCGTGCCGTCCTCGAGTTTCCCGGTATATTCAATTATGATGGTGTCTCCGTCTTTTACGTTTGCCATGGTATCACTCCTTTAAGTTCTGGGATATTATAACCTTATTTTTGTCACCTAAGTTGAGCGATTTTAATCCCCCTCCCCTAACCCCTCCCGCCAGGGGAGTCCCGGAAGCTTTCGGGATTAACTCCCCCTTGACGGGGGATGGGGAGGGTGGGGGTGTTTTCGGGTCAAGATTCCTGGATAACTCCCCGCTTTATCGCATCTGCAACTTTTACGACCTTGACCATCTCCTTCACGTTGTGCACTCTCACGATGTTTGCGCCGTTCATTATGGAGATGGCCACTGCGGCCGCAGTCCCTTCCATGCGCTCTGATACAGGAGCGTTGCCGAGGATCTTTCCTATGAATGCCTTCCTTGACGGGCCGATGAGCAGCGGTTTTTCGAGAAGGGTAAACTCATGGAGGTTTTTCAATATCCGGAGATTATGCTCAAAGGTTTTGCCGAAACCGATGCCCGGGTCAATGATGATCATATCTTCCCCCACTCCGGCATCCACAGCCAGCCTTATGCCGACCCTCAGATAGTCCAGAATCTCGGGTATGAGGGCTTCATATTCAGGGTTCACCTGCATATTCTTCGGCGTGCCTTTGATGTGCATGAGCACAACAGGCACTTTATGTTCAGCCACAACCCCGGCCATTTCAGGGTCGAATCTCAGTCCGCTTATATCGTTCACCATGGATGCGCCGGCGTCCAGAGCCCTTTTCGCAACATCTGCCTTATAGGTATCGATGGATATAGGGACGTTCACCCTCTTTGACAGTTCTTCAATGACCGGGATCGTCCGTCTGATCTCTTCTTCGTATCCCACCGGATCGGAGCCTGGCCTTGTGGATTCGCCGCCGATGTCGATGATGTCTGCGCCGTTTTCCACCATCCCGAGACCGTGCTCGATGGCAGAATCCCTCTGGAAAAAGATGCCGCCGTCAGTGAAAGAATCGGGTGTGACATTGAGAATTCCCATTATGTGGGTTTTTTTATCAAAGTCAAGGCAGAAATTTGACCATCGAAGTTTCAAGACTTACCCCAGCAGCCTTTCTATTTCCTCATCTGTGAATCTCGATTGGCTTTAGAATTTTTGTTATTATATCACATCCTCTGACCAAAACCTGTTTTCACTTATATTTTACTTAAGATAGGCAGATGATTTAAGCCAAGAAGGGGGTATCAGCGCATCACATAATATCTCATAGTCAACCAACTTCTGAGGTCAGTCTATATTTTTACTCCCTTCCGTACTATCAGAACAGGTATGTCTGTCTCTTTATGGATTACAGACATTGTGACACTTCCAAGGAGTGCTGATTGCAGTGCTGTTCTTCCATGAGAGCCTATAACAATGATGTCCGCTCCTGAATCCTCTGCCTCTTTTATAATCTCATCAGCAGGAATTCCGACTCTCACTGATTTATCTACAGAGATTCCTTCTTTCTTAATCTCCTTTTCAGCTACTTCAACATATGTCTTCGCAACCTCCACAAAAGCAGAATCCAGAAAGGCCTTAATGTCTGGAGCAAAAGTTAGTGATTTTACTCTTTCATCCACAACACTTAAAACCATTATAGATGCATTGGTCTGTTTGGCCAGAGATATTGCATACCTTACGGCATCCATAGACCTGTCCGATCCATCAGTCGGTAAAAGAATTTTTTTAATCATTTTATCTCTCCTTCAGATTTTATTTGTTAATACTATTGCCCACTTCTACCAATAAACTTTAATATGATAAATGGCTACAACGACAGCCACCAGCAGTACAATAAACGGCAAGAATGGTATCAATTGTAACCCTATCCTTTTAAAATTTCCCATATTCTCTCACCTCATCTAAACCTTAAACGGTAGTTTCCAGAAGAAGTTGATAATGTAAAGAAGCGCAACTGCTCCTGTGACAACACCGAGCATAGGCTTCAGGAATCGCTCTGGTATGAACTTCTGTGTTTTGGATGCGACCCATGCGCCGAAGATGGCCCCACTCGCAACGAACAGACCAAAGCTCCAGTCGGGCGAGGCCGAGAGTCCAGTGAGTATCGGCATCGTTATCGTGTATGAGAGCAAACCCGTCAGTGATAACGTAATTACGAATGGAATTGTTGCCGCAACCATGACATATAGCGGCAACCCATAGAACGATACCAGTATGGGGACGAGAATGAAGCCTCCACCGACCCCGAGAGCGGATGATACCACTCCGACGGCGAATCCTATCATAAGCATTGTCGGCACACTGAAGCTTTGCTCCTCACCCCAATAGCCAATTTTGACTCTCTTAAATGTGCGTTCAAGCGTAAGGATCTTGAAATCAGCAGGCAGCCCACAAGGTGCTTTCCCTGCCTTCAGACACTCTTTGACTAAGGCATCAAATTTTTCCTTAAAGGCTCTTTGCCGGACAGTCCTCTTCAGATACCATGGAGTTACCTGCATACACAGGTGTATCGACATAATCAGCAGCGCCAGCCCTATTGCCGCTTTAAACGGGACGGGGTCATTAAGAAGATATACACGGATAAATGGCCCGATAGGCGCCCCAAGAATTGCGCCAAGGCAGAGCCACTTGGCTAAGTCCCAGTTCCACTGACGATTTCTCCAGAACCCGAGCAAGGCTCCGAACGGATTAAGAAATGTAACAATCAGGGTTGTAGGGCTCACTGCCACCGAACTGAACTGGAGCACTGACATTGAGTACGGAAGGGCAAAAATACCGCTTGCTTCACCAACAACGCCCATCGTATAGCCGGTCCAAAACCCCATCCAGAGCAGATGCCAGATAGGCACCCTCATGCCGGCGATAGGAAATGCCACGTCGCCACCCGGCAAAAACCCGTACTGCAGGTAGCTGACAACGATGGCTGCGATGAAAACCCCAAGAATCATCGGAATCTGATCCCGGATAAATTCTTTTAGCAAAGGATGGCGGAGCCAAAAACCCTCTTTTGATCTATATATATTTTCTGTTATTCCTTTGGTTTTCTCACTCATTTGTTACATGACTTCGCTTTTTATCTTTTCTGTCTTTCAGAGTCTAAGGAATATATCTTTTTTGCTTACCGAACTTGCTTTTTAGAAGAGGATAGAGCAGAGCGGCGAAGGAAATGACCATTAACACTCCACTGATGGGTCTGGTGAAGAATATCCATATATTGTTTTGATGCATGGTCATGGAAACCCTAAAATAATCCTCTGCCAGGGGACCTAAGATTAGTCCTAAGATCAAGGGAGCCACCGGTAAGTTCGCACGCCTCATTATATAGCCCACGACCCCAAAGGTCATGGCGATCCAGACATCCATGATGTCGTTCCTCAGAGCGAAGGCGCCAATAGAGCAGAAGACAACGATGAAGGAAGACAGGATTGCTTGCGGGACGCGGAGGAGCTGGGCAAAAACCTTAGCGGCAGCGACACCCATAAAGATCATGATGAAATTGGTCAGGAGAAATCCCACAAAAATAGTGTAAACAAGGATAGGGTCATTCATAAAAAGAAGTGGACCTGGGTTTACCCCTTTAAGCTTAAAAGCCCCCAACATTACGGCAGCGGCTGCACTACCAGGGATTCCCAAACACAGCAAGGACATCATAGCCCCTCCTGTAGAGGCGCTAGCCGCTGTTTCAGGGGCGGCGAGTCCCTCCATGCTACCTGAGCCAAAATTCTTACGATCCTTACTGACTTGGCGTTCAACCCCATAGGCAACAAAGGCTGCGATGGCTGCCCCTGCACCTGGAATTGCTCCAATGATGGCTCCTATTCCCAACCCTCTGCTGATACCGCCCTTCAATGCCCAGAGATCCTTGGGTCTTGGTAAAGTTGTCTTTACCTTGACCTTCTCGGTGGGCTTCTCGGTAATCTCTTTACTGCTATTTATTTCAATCAGGTCGAGGACCTCCCCAATGGCGAAAAGGCCGATCATCACGATGATAAAATCGATTCCGCTTTTCAGCAAGTTCGACCCGAAAGCAAAGCGGAATGTCCCGTAATGAGGATCCATTCCTACTGTTGCCAGGAACATTCCGATTAACAGCGAAATAATGGCGCCCACCACCGATTTTACAGCCAGTGCCACCACGCTGGTGAGCCCGAAGAAGACGATGGCAAAATACTCCACAGAAGAAAAGCTGAGTGCAAGTTTAATAAAAGGAGGCGAACCAAAGGTCATGATTAGTCCACTGGCAACCCCGCCGATGGCAGCAGTGGTAATGGCTACCCCCAGAGCCAATGAACCTAATCCTTTTTTCTTATTCAGGGCGTAGCCCTCCCATGTCTGCGGGACATTCATTGGGTCGCCAGGAATATTAAAGAGAATACCGGTGATGGTTCCTGCATAGACCCCTCCGCAGTAAACTCCCACCAAGAGCAGTATAGATGAATCGATGTCCATAAAATAGGTAAAAGGGAGAATGAGGACAATAGCATTGACCATGGTGATGCCAGGAAGAGCACCTGCCAACATCCCGATGGCTAATCCACAGATCATCATCAAGATGTTCATTGGCTCGAGTGAGACAATGAAACCATTTATTAGATTTGCAACGACCTCACCCATTACATTTCTCCTCCAAAATCATTGAGCACCACAGCATCAGAAAATTCCCAGAGCCTTGTAAATTGCAATAGTGAAACTCTCGAAAAAAAATCTTCCTTTAGGCAAGGGGATATAAACCCATTTTACAAAAAGGAACGTGATGAAAAGAGTTCCCAACACCGGAATCAATAGAGAGTAGATTGTTTTCCTCCATCCTCCTAAATATGTGAAAGCCCATAAAAAAAGCAGGCAGCCAAGAGGAAAACCTAAAACATCGATGGCTAACACAAAGCCAAATACCAAGAGAATGGCGATGATGAGTATTTTCTGGTTTCTCCGGGATTCAACCACTTCCATTACAGATTCAGACACCTCGTCCTCTACAACAATTCTTTCTGTAGACTCCTTTGGTCTCGATATGCGACTTTTCTTGAATATGGAGAAAATCCTTACCAGAGAGCATATGATCAAAATCACCAGAATTGCTCGCGGCCAGGTATCTGGTCCAATCTGGAGAGGAAGTCTACCGGGGGCTGGGATGGATCCTGCGTTTATGTAGAGGAAAATAGATACCAAGACAATCAGAATCTCCCAGCCCATTTCGATGATCAATGATTTTAAAATGGACATTTATTTGAGTTTAAACTCCTTCGCAAACTTATCAAGGATATCGTACTCCTCGTACACCCTTTTGTTGAATGCCTCGGGTCCAAGATAACTATCGGGTTCAGCCATTTCATCCTTCAGGTATTCTTTCCAAGCAGGCATCTCGACTATCTTCTTCAGGGCGTCTTCAAGAGCCTTAACTATATGTGGGGGAGTTCCCTTTTTTACAACCAAGCCCCTCCAGTTCGGGAAACCTACCTTGTATCCCAGCTCATAAGTGGTCGGGATATCGGGATAGAATTTTGACCGCTTTTCGGAGAAGAACATAATCGGGCGGAGCTGCTTGGCCTCTAAGAAAGACTTGACATCTCCAGGTTCTTCGTAGAGAACATCCACATGCCCTCCCAATGGAGCCATATATCGCTCGGAGGGTTTGGCGTAGGACACGCCGATCAGCTTGAGTCCCTTAGCATTCAGATAGCGGACCGACATATCATCCAGGTTCCCATGTCCGTGGATGGCTACTTTCAATTGCCTTTCTTTGGCAATCCTGATCAGGTCGTGGGCATCCTTGATAGGGCTGTCATATTTGACGAAGAAGGCAGACTCTTGCTTGATCAAACGAGAAAGCCATTCAAAGTCCTCGATTTTGAAGTCTCCGAGCCCTGCAGTAGCCCATGAGGAGACGATACGCCCCATGAAAACCGATACTGTATATCCATCAGCCTTGCCGGTACTCACTTTGAGGAGGGCGGCGTTCCCCCCAGCTCCAGGCAAGTTGGAGACAGGAAAGGGGATACCAAAGTGTTTCTCAAAGAGTGGAGATGTTACGCGGGCTAACTGGTCGGCACCTCCTCCAGGTCCGCTAGGCACAATCAGGTCAACAGGCCGGCTAGGATATTTATCCTGAGCTTTAACCAGATCGGCGATGGCGAATTGTATCCCAACTACAAAGAGAGCCAGACACACAACGATAAACAACTTATCTCGAAACATACTTTTTCTCCTTTCTATTATTGCAGGCACCAAGGTGCATGCTGTGTTTAAAGGTCAAATTCGTATTCGTCACCATGGTCAGGGAAGATAGTGAGGCCGATACATTTTTATAGTGCTGCTTTACCCACATACCGCCTCTTGACACAGAGGTATTCCTTCCATCTTCTCCATGCACGCTGTCCCATTATCAATTCCTCATGTGGGTGACCTATTGGGAACTGGTCTTTAGACACGTCAGAGTCTTTCCAGATGCCTTTTCTCTTCCTCTCTTCCCGCTGGTCAACGAGCCAATCGTTGTAACTTTCATATACGATATGCCCTTCAGGAGCATCCAGAGTGGCAGCCCGTATCCTTCCATCGAGTTCCCAGAAGAGTTCCTCTTCCTCCTTGCTGATTTCTATCGGCTTGACATCCAGATCATACCCCGCCTCCACCAATTCCTTCCCAGCTATGGCAGTAAATATCCTCTGTTCCCGCAGGCTGAGGAGTTCTTTATATATGCCGATGTACTTCTCACTTGTAGCATGGCCGAGAGGCTTGTGATCCTTGGTAGCTCCACGGGCCTTGGCTAAGTCAGTTTTGTAGAATTCAAGCATGGCAGGGTCATATTTTTCACCGAGAAAATCGCATACCTGTTTCAATATCTTCTCAGGCTCTCTGACCAATGTCTCGTATTTCACATCCATCCACTGTGAAGAATCGAGCTTTTCCCTCCATGGTTTCACTGCATTCTGACACATCTTCCAGACCTGAGCGGCACAGAAGATATTGGTAGGGCCAAAAGCGGACTCAAGATAATCGGCGCTGGCATCGCGGCCGTCTCTGGTGATAAAGATAAACTGGGCGTTGGCAAAGTCTTCTAAAATCTCTTTTACAAAGAAGAGGTTGTAAGGCGTCTTTTCGCCCCAGCGGGGTTTGTTCCCAGCCTCACGTGCAAATCTCTCATGCATCGCACAATATATGCCGGCAAAACTCCTTTCCTTGACTTCTGAGATTATCTCATCCACAATTGTCCTTGGATTCACCTTCATACCCCAGAAAGGGGTCTTGAGGCCAAAGACCATCTCCTCTGCCAGTGTTCGGAAATTTTCGTTCCTACTTAAATCACCGTAGGTATGCAGGTACGGCCTAAATCGCGAGTAATACCATACCACTTCGGGAACAGCAATTCTTGGATGGCATCCCAGCATTGCCATCACAAGTGTAGTTCCAGACCTTTCTGCTCCAATCATTATTATTGGCTTTTCCTTTAGTACAATCTCCAATAACATATCCTCCTATATATTTTTATGAGGCCTTCAGCTTCTGTAACTATAAATAACTGCAAGCTATATGCCTGTTTATTGGGTATCATTAACTATCTGATATTATTGGTTTTTTACGAAGGCTGAAATCTAAAGCATCTCATTTGTGAGAATTTACATTCCATTTGCGAGATAGGTAGATGTCAATATTGCGATAGAAATAATCTGAATGTGGTCTGAGATAAAAGAGGGGTCTAAAAAACTAATGGGGTGTGTCTGACGGAGGCAACTTTCTCCAAAGGGTATTCGCACTAATACCCAATCTCTTCGCTGTCTCTCTCTTCTTAAACTGTGTTTCTTTTAACGTTTCCTCAATGATGATCTTTTCGTACTCTTCTAATCGCTCTTTCAGGGTTTTTGGTGGAGTATCGATCTGTAGTTCTCCATGTATAATAGTCTCTGTTTTTGCCGCAATTTTACGGCTGTCATTTAATTCCTGGAGCAGTTCGTAGAGTAAATG
>Ga0208244_101639_pt1 | contig 10926 bp, 11 predicted proteins | sample SubbioCR12Aug_5A_FD_184828 | JGI IMG/M metagenome (GOLD analysis project Ga0208244, IMG submission 184828) | Serpentinite rock and fluid subsurface biosphere microbial communities from McLaughlin Reserve, California, USA - CR12Aug_5A (SPAdes) | ecosystem: Environmental > Terrestrial > Deep... | reverse complement strand
GTCAATTTCCCGGCTGCTGTTGCAGAAGCAGGGCAGATTGAAAAGGGCGAGGAAATGGAATGGCTAATTGAAGACAGAGACACTTACATACTCAGACGTATTAAAGCAAGCAAGTCGCTGTTATCCACATAGATGGATTTGTTAAGTTGACGCGTATGCCTGAAAGGGTTGAACCTGAATAAGCACAGATGCAATCCGTGACACACAACACCTCAAAAGACTAGGGAGTCAGACCACCAAAAGCCAAAGACTAAAGACCAAAGACTAAATGACCAGGAAGATGACAGTTTTGAAAAGAAGGAAATAAGCTTTCTGAATCAGATCACTAAAAAGGTGTTATCGTCAGACCAACAGAAAGTGGATACAATTCCGGGCCAAGATCACGTTGAAAAGTTCTGGTGACCTGATAAAAGGCAAAAGCATTGATCCACTTATAACCTATCCGCAAGGTAGGTCCGTAGGTGTACTTTTCAAGTGAATTTATTTTCTTTTGTTTGAGAAGCATTGTTGGCCCATCTTTAACTAACTGACCCACATATTTCTCTTTGCTGTCGATATTAAGACCCATTTTGAATCCAATGCCTACTTTCCACTGATCTTTGAAGTACAAACGCAATTCGGCAGGGAAATCAAGGTAAACAAGGTTTATTTTGCTTCTTTTATAGTCAAGGTCATCGGAAATAGGCCTGAAAAGGATGGTATCAGCTTTGATGTTGGCAATACGGGTGTTTGAATAGAAATTATGCGTGCGGATACCGGTTCCAATGGCAAAAACGTGCGGACCATCACCAATTTTGAAATTATAGGTTGCATACACATTGAAGCCCTGATTGATCAACCGCGAATCCATATCAGCCGGTATTTTTGTCAAAATGTCAGTGTAGATATCAAATCCAACTGAAACATTTTTGCTGGTTTTGCTTGTAATCAACTGCGATTGGGCTGTCATAACCATGATAACGAGCGCAACCAATAAACCTGCTTTTTTCATAGAAGTGTGTTTTCGTGTTTGAATGAAAAACAAAGTACAAAGATATTTAATTCAGCGATGCAAAGCATCAATAAATGGCGTATGAATCAGCGGGAACGTGCAATTAGTTCTTTCATTGTATCTTGCATGCTTTGACTGTTCCATTTGGCAGCGCCGGTTTTACGGATTATTACAGCACCTTCGGGACTGATAATCCATGTTGTTGGAATGCTGTTGGTCGAAAATATCTGCGGCACGCCGCCACGGTTGATATAAACCGGCATTTTGAAGCCACGTCTTTCCATAAACGCTTTCACTTTCGCAGGGTCTTCGTCCGTAATGAGCAGAAATACAGATTCATCGCCAAATTGATCATATAAATCCTGAATATCAGGCATTTCAGCAATACAGGGCGGACACCATGTGGCCCAGAAGTTCAGAAAAACTGCTTTTCCCTGAAAATCTGAAAATGTCACATTTTTTCCATCCATCGTTTGAAATTCCCAGTTCCATGCATCTGCCGGAACCATCTGCTGCTTTTCGTTTTCAATTGTTTTGGGAGAGCCGGCAAGCAATCGGGCTGCAAAAGCACTTATCTCCTTCCGGCTTGCCGGAATCAGCATTCCAATAACCAGAAGAACGAAAATCAAATCACTGATTTTGCTGAACCATGATTTGTTTTCATTGTATTTGTGCCATCTTTTTTTGATATAATCGCGCATTCGTGTGGATATAATTGCGGTGAATGAGTTAGGACTGAAATGCTGTTATTCTTATTTATTTTCAGCCAATAAGCGGGCTCTTTCGTCTAAAAGACGATCGATTTCACCTTCACTCAGGCCTGGTTTGCGCAGCATTTCATCAATTTTTACAATATCATTTACCTCTTCAGCAATTGCTAGAGGAGCTTCCTCGAAGTGTTCCGGTTCGCCAAGTTCGCGCTTGAGTTGTTTGATAAAAAGTCCGATCATCTGCTTCATTGGCTCATTCATCTGACCCATCATTTCAAATGAAATCTGGTCTTTCATGCTGTCGTAGTTTTTGAGAAACATCTTCATTTGTTCAAACTGAAAGCGGTTGATGCCCGGAATATCCTCCATCGGATGTTGCTCCATAAGTTTATTAAACAGCCTGAAAAGCTCTTCTATCTGTTTTTTGAAATCTTCCTGTTCCATAATTTCTGTTTTGGAAAATTAGTTAACGCAAAAATCGTGCAAATAGTTCATTTTGTCATTTATGCCAGCCAGAGAAATATAATAGTCCAATTTTCGTTCGCTCAAATGGCCTAACATTTCTATCCATCAGCATTCTGCCATGACAGTTTTTGGATTCATCTATAATTCACTTTGGTATTACTTTCGCAATTGGCTATGTGAAAAGATGCCGCCAAAGAGTGGATTCCTTTTGTTTGTTGCTTTAAAATAGCCTTCATTCACTTTTTGAACCTCTTCAATGGTATAGAATGCATTTGGATTGTAGGTGTTAATAATTGCAAGCACATCTGCAAGGTCTTTTTTCTTCACAATGCTGAAAAGAATTTTCACCGGACCTGACTTTCCTTCAGCATCCATAGTAGTGACACCATAGTTTGCATCGCGCAGATGCTGAATAAGATCTGAAGTATCTTTTTTGGGAATGATACGAATCACAACGGTTCCAAGACTCATTTTTTCGACCAGAATGATGCCTATGTAGTTGCCTGCTGCAAAACCTGCCCCATAGCCGATGTATGACATAAAATTGTCGAGCTGCTGCATAATTTGTCCGATAGCAAGCAGCCAAATTGTGACCTCAATGAAACCCAGTATTGGGGCAATGTTTTTGAATCCACGTGAGACAAAAATCACACGTATGGTACCCACTGAAACGTCCAGAATACGTGCAAAAGCGATCAGCAACGGGAGAACAACCCAGTTGTATATGTCAGCCGAAAAGAACTCTTGCATGGCAGATTATTTTTTGTTTCACTCGCTTATTGAAGTGCAAAAATAGTGCATTTCGGGTTACTAAAAATTGGCTGTTAGCTTTTAAAATGGTCAATAGTTGTGGATTGTGTCAAACTGAAATGGTTGTATCTCTAAACTGAATCTGTTGAATCCCAATATCCACGATTCTTTCAACGCAAACTCCTACCCTTCTCCAACCCCCGAAAAAAATTGGCAAAAAAAAGAGCTACAAGATCATAGTAACTCTTTTCTTCGATGTTGCCCGATTAGGTTTCGAACCTAAACTCTTCTGATTCAGAGTCAGACGTGTTGCCAATTACACCATCGGGCAATTTTCAGCCTGCAAATTTACAAAATGCTTTATAAAAAGCAGTCTTTTTCCCCTTTTCTTTTGCAGAAGTTTCAGATCAAAATTCAAAAAGCTTCTTCAATTGAAACTAATTCCCTTTTGTCCGTGTCCAGTTATCTTTCAGCGAGACTGTCCTGTTGAAAACAGGCTTGCCAGCAACGCTGTCTTTGTCTACACAGAAATACCCCAGACGTTGAAACTGAAATTTTTCTCCAGCCATAACACTTGCCAATACGGGTTCTAACTTGCAATGTGTTACCACTTTCAGTGAATCCGGATTCAGAAATTCAAGCGGATCTTTGTCTTTGTGCCCTGCCGGATCTTCATCCATGAAAAGCCTGTCGTAAAGCCTGACCTCGGCATCAATCGCATTTGAAGCTTCCACCCAGTGCAAGGTTCCTTTTACTTTTGGCTGCTTCGGACCTGTACCACTTTTCGTGTCTGCATCATAAGTACAGAAGACTGTTTGAACATTGCCTGTTTCATCGGCCTCAAAACTTTCACATTTGATCACATAAGCGCCTTTTAGGCGAACCTCTTTACCTGGGGCAAGCCGGAAATACTTATTCGGCGGATCAACCATGAAATCATCGCGTTCAATATAAATCTCTTTTCCGAAAGGAACCATCCTTGTGCCACTTGCAGCATCTTCCGGATTGTTTTCGAGCTCCACCCATTCTGTTTCTCCTTCGGGATAGTTGGTCAAGACCAGTTTCACGGGATCAAGCACGGCCATCACACGGTTGGTGGTTTTGTTGAGGTCTTCGCGCACACTGAATTCCAACAAGCCAACATCGATTACGTTGTCGCGTTTGGCCACGCCAATACGGTCAGCAAAAGCACGGATGGATGCAGGGGTGTAACCTCTGCGGCGCAAACCAGCTATTGTGGGCATGCGCGGATCGTCCCAGCCATTCACAATATTGTTTTTCACCAGTTCAAGCAGTTTGCGTTTGCTCATCACAGTATAACTCAGGTTGAGACGGGCAAACTCAATCTGTCTTGGCCTGTACGAAGTTTCTGTTAACTGGTCAAGAAACCAGTCGTAGAGCGGTCTGTGAACTTCAAACTCAAGCGTGCAAAGGGAGTGTGTGATTCCTTCGAGGTAATCGCTTTGCCCGTGAGCATAATCGTACATTGGATAAATTTTCCAAGTGTCGCCTGTGCGGTGATGCTCGGCATGTAAAATACGGTAAAGCACCGGGTCGCGCATATGCATATTGGGCGAAGTCATGTCAATCTTTGCCCTGAGAACGCGCGCTCCATTGGGAAACTCCCCATTTTTCATGCGCTCAAAAAGATCAATGTTCTCGTCGATACTTCTGCTGCGATACGGACTTTCTGTGCCAGGACGTGTGGGTGTTCCTCTCTGCTGACTGATGACTTCCTGTGGCTGATCATCCACATATGCCAATCCTTTTCGAATAAGCAGCATTGCCCATTCGTAAAGCTGTTCAAAATAATCAGATGCATAATAAGGTTCCTTATCCCATTGAAATCCAAGCCATTTCACATCTTCCATGATGGAGTCAACATATTCAGTTTCTTCCTTTTCAGGGTTGGTGTCGTCAAATCTCAGATTGCATTTGCCTGCATATTGCTCTGCAATACCAAAATTCAGACAAATGGATTTGGCGTGTCCAATATGCAGATATCCATTGGGTTCCGGAGGAAACCGGGTGTGGACACGACTTTCATTTTTGTTGTTCAGCTTGTCTTCTTCAACGATGGCCTCGATGAAATTGAGAGACCGTTTTTCTTCCGGCAGCGATTCTTCAGCAATATTTGACATAGTTTTCAGCAGATTAGAGGATTGTAATTTGTTTTCAGGCGGCAAAAGTAACTAGTTTTGAGCGATAATGAAAGTGATAAATAGGTTTGGACTGCAAACAATTCCAGATGTAGTTGTATAAAAACAGTTTTCAGAGATCAGAATCCTTTGCTGATTTTAGCCTGCAAAATAGCGCAAAATGCTCTTAACCTGCAATGCATAGCCGCCGCCAAAAAGATTTACATGTACCAGCAACGGATAAATGTTGCAGAGGTCAACACGCTCCTGCCACCCTTTTTCAAGGGGAAAACTCCGATGGTAGGCTTCATAGAAGCGATTGTCGAATCCGCCGAAAAGTTTTGACATAGCAAGATCCATTTCCCGGTGACCATAATAAACCGCAGGATCGATAAGCACCGGGGCCGAATTTTCGTTGCAAAAAAAATTGCCGCTCCACAAATCTCCGTGAATAAGGGAAGGAGCTTCGGACGGAAATAATTTTTCTATCCTGGCAAAAAGGCGCTCAAAAGCCATCAGTGTTGCACTGTCAAAAGCACCCTTATCTCTTGCCATCCTAATCTGTGGTTCGAGACGCATTCCAACAAAGAATTCAGGCCAGTTGTCGCAAAAGTTGTTTTTCTGTTCAAGCGAACCGATATAATTGTCTTGGTCAAACCCGAAGTTTGGGTTTGTGTTTTTGTGCAACTGTGCAAGCTGTGTCCCGAAATCATTCCAAAACGCCTGATCCGGACGTCCTTTTTCCACATAGGATAAAGCCAGAAAAGCATGTTTTCCTTCTTCTCCAGTGCCAATGACTTCAGGGATTTTAATGCTTTCAGTTGCCAAAAGTTTTTTCAGTCCCAGAGCTTCTTTCTCAAACATTTTTGGATAGCGGTCAGCGAAATTCCATTTCATAAAAAAGGATTTTCCTGCATAAACGACTTTTACACAGTCATTGATAGAGCCTCCGCCTAAAAACTTTGTTTCTTCAATGCGGCCTTTGATGCCTGTTTTATTTTCAAGTAATTTTTCAACAGCAGGAGCAAGCGAAAGTGGAATCATAACGAAAAATTAATTTGTGCTGAACACTATAACAAATTGTGTCTTCCGGCTTAGACAAAATAATTCACATTTGTAAATCTTCTTATTATCAGTCGTTCCACAAGCAGCAGCAATCCAATAGCGGCAAGCACCATCAGTGCCATAGCAGGCAGCTGGGCTGTTGTTTCTGCAATCTGATCAAAAGTGGGCTGATCGCTGCTGAGCAATGTATTCATCCAACCAATTGCATCGGTGAAACCATTTGCAATAAATCCGAAATCAACCATAAAAAGCAATGCAATCATTGCGGTGAGCAGGCTAAGGCCGAGCAATAGTTTTTCAATGGTCATTGTTGCAGCTGTTGTATTGTGAATCTGCTCAGCACTGATCTGATCCATGATGTTGTTTTTTAGCTTTGGCGGCGCTTTCATTGGCATCATCTGCCTGAGCAGCTGATCTATTTCTTTGTTTTCAAAATTATCGTTCATCGCTTAAAATTGTTGTGTGGTGGTTTCCTGTAAAATTTTTTCCTGCAGCTTCTTCCTTATTCTGAACAACCTCGTCTTGACGTTCGGCACACTGAGCCCGGTGATCTGACTGATTTCGTCTACTGATTGTTGCTGCATATAATAAAAGGTAATCAAGGCATTGTCTTCGGGCTCAAGCTGACCAACGGCTGTTTCGAGCTGTGCAAGAAGGCTTTCTTTTTCGTATGAATCATTCTCATCCGCCAAATTGGTTGCAAGCTGGTTCATTAATTTGTCGTCACCGAGATGAACTTTGTTTTTCTTTTTGCGGTATTCACTGATGGCACTGTTGTAGGCAATGCGGCTTATCCAGGTCGAAAACATTGATTTTCTGTTAAACCCTGCCAGTGAATGATATGCTTTTAAAAAAACCATTTGTGTTGTGTCTTCTGCTTCATCATCTCGTTTAAGAATCCGTCTTATCAATGTATAAACGGCATCCTGATGCCTTTCTACCAATATTGCAAATGCATTGGTGTCGCCGCTCAGCACTTTTTCAACCCAGATCAGATCTTCATCTTTTGTCATCGGTTGTCAGACGTTTATTCTTGCAATTGGTTACAAAAGTAAGCGTAAAATTTCTGATTTGAGATTTCTTCCGCCACGGCGGATGAGGATTCAAACGAGAAAGGTGCTGAGTTTATTTTTATTTGCTGTGGCTATCAAGCAATAAATATTTAATTTTAGACCTTAAAACAACGAAGTCTGTATATGTGATGAGAAAATCAAGAATGAAAGCAGGCTGAGAAATAGATTTTAACATGTATTTCCATACTATCAGGCTGTAAGACTATAATTCAGAATTGCAGGCAACATTTTGAAACAAGAAAGGAAAACAGATGGTTTATCAAAAAAATTATTGAATGACAGTCCAACAAAACATAAGTAAATCCAGTAATCTTCTTTTTGATAGTATTGTTGCTCTTGTAGAAAAAGCAAGAAGCAAAGCCGCTATTTTTCTAAATGCCGAATCCACTTTGCTGTATTGGTCCATAGGATCTTTTATTCAGACAGAGTTGAAGCAAAAGGGCGAGATTATCTACGGCAAGCAAATTCTTGTAACACTGTCGCAACAATTAACGCTTCGATTTGGTAAAGGCTTTTCATATTCGGCGCTTACAAGAATGGTGAAAGTTGCCGAATGCTTTAAAGAAGAAAATATTGCGACACTGTCGCAACATTTAAGCTGGAGTCATTTAATTGAATTAGCAGGAATAGAGAATGATGCCAAAAAAATGTTTTATGCACAATTAGCCATAAACCACAAATGGAACATACGGGTATTAAGAAACGAAATTGATGCCATGCTTTTTGAGCGGACTTCCATTGCTGCCATGCCGGAAAGAGTCATAGCTGAATCATTAAGAACCTTAGAGTACAAAAATGAGTTTATCCCCGAACTGGTCTTTAAAAACACCTATTTGCTCGACTTTCTAAACTTACCGACAAAATATTCAGAAAGAGAGCTCGAAAATGCGCTCATTTCAAATATTGAACAATTTATATTGGAATTAGGTACTGGCTTTGCTTTTTTAGAACGACAAAAACGTATTAGTATTGATACCATTGACTATCATTTGGACTTGCTATTTTTTCATCGCAAGTTAAAAAGACTTGTTGCCATTGACCTGAAACTCGGAAAATTTAAGCCCGAACACAAAGCACAAATGGAATTGTACCTGCGTTGGTTGCAAAAAAACGAAATGCAGGAAGGCGAACTAAAGCCCATTGGCTTGTTGTTGTGTAGCGAAGGTAATACCGAGCATATTGAGTTGCTTATGTTGGATGAAAAAGAAATAAAAGTAGCTCAATACCTTACCGAACTTCCAAGCAAAGAGTGGTTTGCCGATAAGCTGCATCGTGCCAAAGAAATCGCAAAATCTCAATCCCATGCTAATAAAGAAAAACAATAAACCATACCCCAAATTTAATTCTTCGGGTAGGCTGTTGGAGGCGATTCTATTAAGGAACTAATTAAAGATGAACTGGATGGATATGAATGGATAAAAAGCCAGGGAGAAGTTTCTGCTAAAGATTACACTAATCAGTTTAGTGTAACTACCAGAACTACAAGCAGACATCTCGGTAAAATGTTAAGACTTAAACTTATTAAAACTAATGATGAAAAACCGAAATCACTTAAATTGAGATATAGTGCAACATAGACAGAAAGATAGACACACTGTCTATGTTACAGGTAAATGTGATGATAGTAATGCTCAACATAGACAAGTACAAAGACATTAAGACCAAGTTAATGCTTTTAATAGTGTTTTAGGCAATGAACATGGACAACTACTTGAACACAGTGTCCAAGTTAATGCTTTTGATGGTGTTTCAAGTAATGAACATGGACATTAAACCGTATCTGTTAATCGAAATGAAAGTGAATTTTCAAGCCTTAGAAGCCATGATCGCAAACACAAACAAAATAGACTGCCTGCTAAAATATGTTTGGACATTCAATGCGTTAAAGATGAACATATAAATAAACATCTGCTGGCTAATCAATAAGCCGTTTTTTCTTGCAAATGGATACAAAACTTATACGTAAATTTACGCTTTTATTGCCAAAACCATGAAGAATCGTTTATTCCTGACAATTGTTCTGTATGCAACAATGTCAACAGTGTCGGCGCAGTTCGACAGCCTTTTTCTTGATCAGAGTCTGCGGATTGATTATGTGCATTCCGGCACTGACACCACAGAATGGTACGCCCTCGAAGCGCTTATCCGCGAACCTTACTGGGGTGGCTCAAAACTCAATCTTGTCGATACCTTTATGTTTGGAAATTACTATGTAGAGGTTTTCGATAAAGAGGAAAACCTGATCTATTCAAGAGGCTACAGTTCGCTTTTTGCCGAATGGCAGACGACAAATGAAGCAAAGATTCTTTCACGCAATTTCTTCGAAACCGTGCTGATTCCTTTTCCTAAAAAGAAGGTCAAAGTAGTGATCTCTTCCCGAAACAGAAACGGCGTCTTTTTACCCCAATTTTCATTAAATATCAATCCAAAAGACTATTTCATCAAGCCTGCACCCAAAAAAGAAATGCTTGTGCATGATGTTTTAATCAGCAATAAGCCGGAGAAAGCCGTTGATATCGTCATTTTACCTGATGGATACAGAGAAGAAGAAATGGATAAGTTTCGCGCCGACTGTGAAAAATTCAGGGAGGATCTTTTTCGTTTTGAACCTTTTGCCTCCAACAAACAGCATTTTAATATCCGCGCCGTTCTTGCACCTTCGAAAGAAAGTGGGATTGCGATTCCGGCAAAAGATTTCTGGCCTGAAACAGCTATTTCATCAAGCTTTTACACTTTCGACAGCGAACGCTATTGCATGACCTACGACCATAAAACCTTGCGCGATCTTGCCGGACAAGTGCCCTACGATCAGATTTACATCCTTGCCAACACTGAAAAATACGGCGGCGGTGGTATCTTCAATTTCTATTGCCTTAGCGGAAGCAGCAACAGACTTTTTGCAGAAATTATCGTTCACGAATTCGGGCATGGCTTTGCTGGTTTGGGGGACGAATATTACGACTCTTCCACTGCCTACAATGATTTTTATAATCTCGAAACCGAACCCTGGGAACCCAATATTACCACTTTGGTAAATTTTGAGAAAAAATGGCAACACCTCATCCCTGCCGAAACGCCCATCCCAACGCCGGACGAACCACAATGGGACAACCAAACCGGCGTCTTTGAAGGTGGAGGTTACAGCGCCAAAGGTATTTTCCGGCCTTCACGCGATTGCCTTATGCACACTTTCAAAGGAAAAGTATTTTGCGCTGCCTGTTCCGAAGCCATCCAGAAAATGATCAATTTTTACATTGATTAGCCAAAAAAGATTTCGCAGTATCCAGAATCATATGGATCTCCAGGATCAAATTGGAGATCGGCGGTATGCAAAAACGTTTCGCAATTACCTGCAAGCTATTTGAAGCAATTTATCTTTCGTTTTTGTTCCAAAATAAGCCATGCTAACATGATGTCAATAAAAAATGATGCCATGTCTTTCTTATAATTTACAATGGTTTTTAGGTTGGATGCTATTGAAAATTCAATCAGAATTATTTGTTTGAAAAGTTTTGGCTGTCTTAATCGAAAATATTGAAAACACTATCTTTGTTGCCAATTAATCATAGCGCCTATTCAGGTAATCTACAGAATATATGACGAAATTATCTATTTTCACCCATTTCGTAGCGATTGTGTTTTTCACGAGTCTCTTTGTTTATGTTGCATACAGAGCCTCAACCATTGCCCTCACACACGATGAGTGCAATACCTACGACATTATTAATCCTTCG
>Ga0208244_101638_pt1 | contig 10926 bp, 5 predicted proteins | sample SubbioCR12Aug_5A_FD_184828 | JGI IMG/M metagenome (GOLD analysis project Ga0208244, IMG submission 184828) | Serpentinite rock and fluid subsurface biosphere microbial communities from McLaughlin Reserve, California, USA - CR12Aug_5A (SPAdes) | ecosystem: Environmental > Terrestrial > Deep... | reverse complement strand
GCCTTTCTATCAGCGAAACCCTTCGGGTTTTGTCGAAAATCTAGCCGTCCCGCGGAACGCGGGATGGCGTGAAGGAACGGTTTTTCAACAGCCTGCTAACGGGAATCTCGAACGAAGTGAGATCCACCGTAGCTGTTTCTCAAGCGAAGGCGGAGAACCCGTATAAGTAGGTCCCGCCAAACAACGGCGGGACGCGGAAAATGACGGAGAAGTTAGCCTCGTCCTTGCGGGCTTGCTAACTTCTGTTATTTTCGCGTAGCCCTAACGGGAACCTTGCGAACCGTGAAAAAATTTCAATCGTTACAGGTTAAGAGCCCACCCACAACAAGAGGTCGCGTGAGATTTGTTCCAATAGAGCCCCTTTTTCGGATAAAGCCTGATACGTTGGTTTTCAATCAGAACATCATGACGTTTTCTCCCACTGGTTCGCACCTTTGCGCCTGATAGTGCAGGATTCACAAATCTCAGAAGTGTTCTGGTACGGCCAACAATCCCAGCACTGATGACATCCGTTTTTTCTTGACACTAAGACAAATTTCCACAAACTTGTGGAAGCCCTTCCATCCAGTCTACTCTTGCGCAAAACCATCTACGATATCGCCAGTGAAGCGCGTGTCGGCATTGGCACGGTTTCACGAGTGTTCAACAATCACCCGAGGGTCGCGAAAGAAACCAGGCGCCGCGTGCTTGAGATCGCCACGCGGTTAAATTACTCCCCCCATCCACACGCACGTCGCTTGGCGAAACAGAAATCGTTCACCGTCGTTGCTGTCGTTCCTTCGTTCTCGTCGTACTTCTTCATGGAAATACTTCAAGCACTCCATGATGGATTAAGGCACTATGAGTATGATCTCCTCCTCTCCGGTCTCGACCATCCACATCATACCAATCTCTCGCTCACAAGAGTCCTTGACGAACAAAGGGCAGATGGGGCGCTCGTTCTTTCCTTTCCCATCAAACAATCTCTTAGAGTCATTCTCGAATCATCGAATATTCCGTTGGTATTGGTTGATACCTATGACGCCGCGTTCAGTTCTGTCACCGGCGACAATGTGCAGGGAGCGTACTTGGCCACTCGGCATCTCGCGGCACTCGGGCATCAACGCATTGGAATGATCGCGGCGAATACCAACAGCTTCCCCGCGCGTGATCGTCTGAAAGGATTCAAGAAGGCGCTTGCCGAGCGCGATATAGACCTGCGGCCGGAGTGGATAAAAATCAGCCGTTCTCATACGATGGACGGGTTCACGTATGAAACCGGCTATCAGCTCATGCATGCGTTCATGGCGATGAACCATCGAGAACGACCCACTGCCTATTTTGTCTCAAGCGACGTGCAAGCTGTGGGCGCTCTTCGAGCCGTCGAGGAGGCAGGACTCAAGTGTCCGGAGGACGTTGCATTGTTCGGATATGATGACATCGTGCTTGCCGAACACTACGGCCTGTCAACAATCCGGCAACAGATTCGCGACATGGGAAAATCTGCGGTCGAGTTGCTGATGGCAAAGGTCACTGAGGGAGACGCGAAAGTGGTTCACAAACGTTACGCGCCGCAACTCGTCGTCCGGCGCTCGTGTGGCTCAACCCTGAAACATCACACTGTCATTGATGGATCTTCTCTGTGAGTCGGCTTATGAAACGCTTACACTACGACATCTTGATCATCCTCGCAATCGGTTTGTTTCTTGCTTCGCACACAGGATGGGCCGAGCCAACAGGAAAAGTCGCGGGTATGGTACGCGACAAAGCCACGCGCGAACCTCTCATCGGGGTCAATGTCATTCTCCAAGGTACGTTCCTCGGCTCATCAACCGACCTCGAAGGACGCTACTCGATTATCAACGTTCCACCTGGCATCTAGACTCTGGTCGCGCAAGTAGTTGAATACCTTCAGAAGATCCTCGACGTTGTCTGAATATTTGTCTGACAACTACCTGAGAAAGAGTTTGACTACACTGTGTTGGACGATCGCATCGGAATTTCAACCTTCAGCCATCCTCTCAATCGAATAGGCGCGGAGATGGATCATTTGCGGTTCTGTAGAATCAAAAAGCCGCTGAGAGAACATCAGCACATCAAGTCAGGAGTGCCACTGCATTTGCGAGATACGGCAAACCGGAGGAAATCACCCGCCATGAGTCAAAGAGACCTTCCAAAACTCCTTTTTTCTCTCCTTCTTACCTTCACCGGTATCGCATGTATCAATGAAAGGACACTGGACTTCTCTGAGGTTCCTGAATGGGGGTCGTCCGCCGTTTGGTATCAGATATTTCCAGAGCGATTCAACAATGGCGACGCTTCAAATGACCCTGCGGCTGAAGATATGGTTGGATCCTGGCCGCACATGGTTCCTCCCGGATGGAAGATTAGCAATTGGACAGGGGACTGGTATGCACTCCAAGAATGGGAGCGAAAAGATGATAGAGGTTTCTATGTTCACGTTCAGAACCGCCGCTATGGTGGTGACCTTCAGGGTATTCTTGACAAACTTGATTATCTGAAAGATCTGGGGATCACAGCAATCTATCTGAATCCGATTTTTGAATCTCCTTCTCTCCATAAATATGATGCGACGTTCTACCACCATGTTGACAACAATTTTGGTCCGGATCCCAAAGGGGATCGGATTATTTGGCAAGAAGAAAATCCAACCGATCCTTCGACATGGAAATGGACTTCCGCGGATTCATTGTTCCTTCATCTTATCAAAGAAGTTCATAAACGAGGTATGAAGATCGTTATTGATGGAGTCTTCAACCACGTCGGTATGACGTTTTGGGCATTTGAAGATGTGAAGCGCAACCAGGAGAAATCCCTCTATAAAGAGTGGTTCACCATCAAACGGTGGGATGATCCAACAACCCCAGTAAATGAGTTCGATTATGAGGGCTGGTATGGCGTTAGGGAATTACCGGAATTGCGAGAAGACGAGAACGGGATCGTTGCTGGACCCCGTGAACATGTTTTCTCCATTGTTCAACGATGGATGGATCCAAACGGCGATGGAAATCCGGATGATGGCATAGATGGATGGCGACTTGATGTTGCTGAAATGGTGAACAAGAATTTCTGGAGAGATTTCCGAAAATTCGTTCGCTCTATCAATCCTGATGCCATCTTGGTAGGGGAGGTGTGGTGGGAAGACTGGAATAACGATAAGATGTTCAATGCTTCACCATGGCTTCAAGGAGATGTATTCGACGGCGTGATGAATTACCGCTGGGCGCGTGAAGCGTTCCTCTTCTTTGCATCAAAGCAATTCAAGATCTCAAGTTCGACATTTCAACGGCGACTAGAGGGACTGTTGGTTGATTATCGAAAAAGTGTAAATTACTCGATATGGAATCTTTACGATAGTCACGATACCGATCGGATGCTTTCAAGAATCGTTAATGCCGATCTGAAGTATGACAAGCGCGTAGGTCCTCAAGATGATCCAACGTACAATGTTCGGAAACCTCAAGAGGATGAAAAGACAACTCAAAGATTGATGGTGTTGTTCCAAATGACTTTTGTCGGTGCACCCATGATATATTATGGAACAGAGAGTGGAATGTGGGGTGCCGACGATCCGGATTGCCGAAAACCGATGCTGTGGCCCGAGCTTTCTCATGAAAATGAGTCAAGCCATCCGTTCGGCAAAAAACGTCCAGGTGACGAAAACAAGTTTGACGGAGACTTGTTTAATTACTACAAAAAGTTGATCAGTATCAGGAGAAGTCGTGGGGGGCTGATGCACGGTGGATATCGGCCGATCCTGGTTGACGATGAGCGGGACGTGTTCTCGTTCACACGGGAGTCAGACGACGAAACGGTGATTGTGGTGTTGAACAACTCAAAGAAAGAACAGCTGATCTCCATTCCGTCTGTCAAACGTCCGAAATCGAATGCCTGGAAAGACCTGATCAGCGATCAGGTTCTCTACTTGCTGGGGCAGGATCTGGAGCTGGCCTTGCCCCCGAAATCGGGAATGGTGCTCGTGCCGGTGGATTGAGGATTTATGAAGGAGTAAGAACTGTGAGACGAACTGGACTGAGGCGGGTTGTTGGGTTTTCCACGATCATCTGGTTGGTGAATTATTCAGGATGTTCACGATCCGACAAGGATGTGGCGGCGCGAGTCGGAGATGTAGAAATCTCCGCTCAAGAGTACGGTGCGCGATTGACTGATTTCTTTCGCTCCTCCTCGACGAACGATAATCTAAAGATCCGTCGACAGATTCTGGAGAATATGATTCACGAGGAGTTGATTCTCGCGGAAGCAAAGAAGCGAGGATGGCTGGATGAAGCCGCCTATCGAGAAAAGTCTTCGCGGGTTCGGACGCAGGCGATCCTTGATGAATATCGCCAGCGTTTTGTTGCAGGAGCTGTGACCGTCGATGACGAGGATCTGAAGAGAGCATTTGCACGTCTTAACGTTCGAATGAGTGCGCGACACCTCTACGCACGCTCTGAACAGGAGGCGTGGAAGCTGCGGGATCTTCTTCTCAAGGGCGCGACGTTCGAGGAACTCGCCTTAAAAGTCTTTCAGGATCCCAAGCTGAGGTCCAACGGAGGTTATATCGGATATTTCACCTTCGGGGAGATGGATCCGGCCTTCGAAGATACTGCTTATCGTCTGCGAATTGGAGAAATATCCGAACCGGTGAAAACGGCACAGGGCTACAGTATCATAAGGGTTGAAGATCGCTTGGCCAAGCCTATCGCTACTGAGTATGAGTTTCTGCAACAAAAGAATCAGGTTGCAAGAATTGTCCGAGCTTCCAAGATCGACGCGAAAGTAAAGCAGGTGACGGAGGCGACAGCACAGCAGCTCTCACCGAGATTCAATGAGTCGGTCGTCAACGCTCTCTTTCAAGCCTGGTCGGAAATCGCTCTTCACGAGAGAATCGAAGAGATGCCGGGTAAACCCCGAAAAATGGATGGGAGGTCAATGAATGGGGTCGTTGTTGACTTTTCCACGGGCAGATGGAGCGTCGATGATGTGATGGACCGAATGACGTTGACTTCTGAGAGACAGCGGCGGTACGTTCACTCCACGGATGAGGTGAAACAGTTCATAACGGGCTTATTGGTTCGAGAACAATTCCTTCAACGGGCGCTGAATGAAAATATTGACAAGCTTCCGGATGTGAAGAAGCGCGTTGATGCCGAAATGAGGATGGTCATTCTCGATCGCTGGCGAGCACTCGTTACAGATTCTGTGAACGCCTCTGAAAACATGCTGAAGGATCGGTATGAAAAGAATAAATCGGCATATCAGTTCCCAGAGGGATGGGATCTGAGCGAGATTGCCGTTCCGTCGCGCAAGAAGGCTCTCAGCCTGCTAAGACAAGCACAACGTGGGGTGGCTTTTGGACTACTCGCCAGAAAGCATTCCGTTCGACCAAACGCGGCTTCAAATGAGGGACACCTCGGCCTGCTCACCAGACAGCAACTTGGCGCATGGGTTAGTAAAGTTGCGGCTGTGAAAGACGGCGAAGTTGTGGGACCGTTCGAAATGGATGGGTTCTACTCGCTCATCAAGGTCAACCGATATCGGACGGCAAGGCAGAAAACGTTTGAGCAGTCAAAGCCCCAGATGAAGGAGGAACTGGAGTGGCAGTTGAAGCAGCAAGCGTTCTTGATGTCGCTTGAACAATTGCGCAAGAGCACATCCATCTGGATCAATGATCCACTTCTCGCGACCATTCAACTTAACAACGTGACAAGTCGGAGTACCCTATGAAAGAAGTAACACGAACAGTGATGATGGTGCTGATTGTTGCCGCATCAACGTTCGCCGGGACAACGGGGAAGATTGCTGGCCTGGTGAAAGACAAGAATACCGGTGAGCCGCTCATCGGCGTGAATATCGTACTTCAGGGAACGACCATGGGAGCATCAACCGACAGAGAGGGGCGTTACGCCATACTCAATATTCCTCCCGGCAAGTATACGGTTGTGATAAGTATGATCGGTTATACTACGGTGCGAATCACCGATGTCGCGGTGAATATCGATCTTACGACCAAGATTGACGTCGAACTCTTTGAGACAGCGGTTGAGCTGGGTCAGGAGGTCATCGTGGTAGCCGAGCGCCCCATCATCAGAAAGGATATGACCTCCGTCGAGGCTCGGGTAAATGCTGAAGTTATTGGAAGCATGCCAGTGCAAGAGGTGGGAGAGATCCTAAGTCTTCAGGCGGGCGTCACCGTCGGACGTGGTGGCACACTTCACATTCGTGGTGGTCGTTCAAGTGAAATAGCATACTGGGTGGATGGTAAGTCTGTGACAGACGCTTACGACGGGAACCTCTCAATTCCCGTTGAGAATAATGCCATTCAGGAACTGCAGGTTGTGAGTGGGACATTCAATGCGGAGTACGGGAATGCGATGTCGGGCATCGTCAACATTGTCACAAAAGATGGTGGTGAACACTATGCGGGCAACGTACGCGTCTATTCAGGTGATTATGTTTCGGGTGATTCCCGCATCTTTCCCGGGCTCGACAACGTGTCGCCCCTGGGTAACCATAATGTGGAAGGAAGTCTCAGTGGCCCGCTTCCACTCGTGGGAAATTCCTTCAAGTTCTATCTCTTTGGACGCTATGTTAAGAATGATGGATGGCTATACGGTCATCGAGAGTTCAATACCGATGGATCGCGAGGCGACGGTGTTGCCGTTCCTATGAACTGGAGCAAGAAATTGTCCCTTCAGGGGAAATTGCGGTATGAGTTCACTCCTTCCATCAAATTAAGTCTAACCGCGATAGGCAGTAACCGTGATTACCGAGACTACAATCATTTCTTCAGATTGAATCCCGATGGGGATGTGACAAAACATGAAAAGAGTTACGACCTGACTGCCACGCTGACACACCTTCTCAGCCCGCGAACGTTTTATACCTTGAATGTTTCCAAGTTCAGCAAGGAGTTCAGAGAATATCTGTACGAAAATTCTCTCGATTCCCGGTATTTTCATCCTGATTCGCTGAATGAACAGTCATATAGTTTTTCAGGCGGTGGAACTAATCTCCATCACTTCAGACGGCGAACAACGACGTACGTGGGCAAGATTGATCTAACCAGCCAAGTTACACCTTTTCACCAGATAAGAGTAGGATTCGAAGCGAAGTTGCATCGACTTTATTTAGACGATTTCAATGTCGTTCCCGCGGTGGATGAGACGGGAAAGCAAATCGTTCCTTTTCGTCCGGCTGTTCTTGATATCACCTCGCCTCTGCACGATCAATATGCACGAGAGCCACGTGAGTTTTCTGCCTATGCACAAGACAAATTCGAGTATGAGAACCTCATCATCAACGTAGGCTTGCGGATCGATTATTTTGATCCCCAAGCCGATATTCTAGCCGATCCCGAGGATCCAAATATCTACTTGCCGTTCAAGCAGAAGAACAAGTTTGACGTGAACGGTGACGGTGTGGTAGACCAAAACGACAACCAGGCGGATCCGAGTGCGGTTGCGCGCAGGATGGAATACTGGTACAAGAAAGCAACGGCAAAGTACCAGATTAGTCCGCGTCTCGGTGTAGCATATCCAATTACCGACAGAGGTGTGATTCATTTCTCGTACGGATATTTTCTGCAGATTCCTACATTCATCCATCTGTATCAAAAGCCTGGGTACAAGGTTAGCACTGCCTCGAGCCTTCAAGGAGTGTTCGGAAATCCGGATTTAAAGCCTCAGAGGACTGTGATGTACGAAATCGGTCTGCAGCAGCAACTTTCAGACAATATCGGGATGGATGTTACGGGATTCTACAGAGATATTCGAGATTGGGTTACTGCGGGTCCTCCCATTTCAACACCTGTCGCCGGAACCGCATATTCACTTTATATCAACAAGGATTACGCGAATGTGCGAGGCGTGGCGCTTTCGATAAACAAACGGCCCAGCGATTACTTTTCTTTTAGTATTAATTACACCTACCAGGTTGCGGAAGGTGTGAACTCTTCTCCGGACGAAGAGTTTTTTGCCGCTCGCGATGGTGCAGATCCCACCAAGCAGTTGATTTCCCTTGATTGGGATCAAAGACATACTCTCAATGCAACCTTCGGCGTGGGTGAAGGCGATTTCGGCGCATATCTTATCGGCCGGTATGGTTCTGGTCTTCCCTATTCACCCTCCATTACCGTTCAATCGCGCCAAGGACAGAATCTCACAACAGGACTTCTGCGAAACAGTCGACGGCGGCCCAGCTATTTCACGGTTGACCTTCGTACATACAAAAGTCTTAATCTTTTCGGCATGAAACTTAACGTTTTCCTAACGGTGCTGAACATCCTGGACACTCGCAACGCCAGTGATGTTTACTCTGACACAGGACTGCCGAACAAATCACTCGTCTCATTGTATCTGCATGAGGATCCTTCGAGGAACAACACCGTCGCCGAATGGTTCAAGAATCCATCATTCTATTCGGAACCGCGAGAACTACAGATCGGATTTGAAATTTCATTCTAAATCATTTCGAGGAACGTCAATGCATCGGTTTTGCATCAGTCTCTTTCTTCTTCTCTTCATCTTCGGACAGCCGCAAACGCTTCAGGGTCAACATATTCCGAGTAAGGAGCGGGGCGATCCGACGATGAGGCGGAAAACGAACATCGATGGAAATCTCTTGCGTGCCACCATCTTCAATTTTGGATTTGCTGGACGAACGGGTGTCGTCCCCGATGAAGTCCCGTTCGAATGGCCCAAGAATACGAACCAGCATTACGTTGCTCTCGTCGCGTTGTTTGTAGGAGGCGAGGTGGTGGACAAGAACGGGAACAAGATTCAGATTCTCGACGCGCCAAACTACCGCCAAAGCCCGCAGGGAGCAACGTGGAACATGGAGCCAATCCCCGGATACCTTCGTCCTGAGGCGAAGTCTAAGATCGCTAAGAGCGATGAGCCTGCTACGTGGCCCGACTTTTGGCCAGACAAACTCAAGGATCCGATCGATCCCGGATGGAGAGGATCGTGGAGCGGCTATTTCGGCAAGGATCAGTTCAATGCCGATCAGGAGATGTACTACAAAGCTTCGGATGATCGATATGATCGGTTCAAGGCTGTGTTTACTCCTGACTCGACAGACAAATCTCGCGCTGGGTTAGGAATCATTCTTGATACTCGTGCAATGGAATGGTCTCAAGTGCTGGTCAATGATGTTCTCTTCCTTATTTATTCTGTGACAAACGATGGTACGACAAATATCGAGCGGGCTGCTGTTACTCTGTGGCTTGCCGATATGGTCGGGGGAGATGGTGATACCCAAGACGACATCTCGTATTTTGATTTGTTGTTGGATATCGCTTGGATGACGGACTTTGACGGGAGGGGAAATGCGGCCTTTGGCAACACGAAAGTTGGAGTTGCTGCTATCACGTATCTTGAGACACCGGGCAACGCCGTTGACCGCATTGATAACGATGGAGATGGAGAACCAAATAGCCCAAAGGTCACTGCGAACATGCTCCTCGGAGAAATAGCGGGTGATGGATTTGACAACAACGGGAATGGTCTTGTTGACGAAGATTCAACGCATATCGCGTTTGGAACCCAGGTGGGAGTGGGATTTGCGGATAGAATCGACAACAACGGCAATGGTGAGATGGGGAGTCCCATCATAACGCAGCAGATGGTGACGCAAGCTTCGGCAGACAGATGGGGACGCTGGCCGCCAAATCCGGAAGACGATCCGAACCCAAATTATAGAGGGATCATTCACTTAATTCAAGTGGGACCAGAGGATATCGGAAAGGCATTCAAGGATAATATCGATAACAATGGTAACGCATTCACCGAGGGCCCACGGGTAACCCAGGCCATGATCAATGACGCGGCGAACGATCCTTATCGGCGTTACCGTGTGCCGGGAACAAAAGTGATCTTGTATGATCTCGGACCGGAGGATCTTGGTAAGCGGTATAAGCACGCAGACTTCATCTCTGAACCGGGGATTGATGAGTCAATTGACGAAATGATTGATGAAAACAGACAGGACGGCATCGACAACGATGGCGACTGGAACCTTGTGATGGACGATGTCGGTCTTGATGGGAAGCCGGGTACCAATGACTTCGGTGAAGGGGATGGGAAGCCGACTTCCGGCTACCAGCCGTGGGGGCCAAAAGGCGAGTTAATCGACACCGGACTCCCAGGTGAACCTAACATCGATAAGACTGACGTTTCGGAATCAGACCAAATCGGAATCACGAACGTCCAATACCTTCCCCCCGGACCTTGGGCGACCACGGCCGATCAAGTCTGGTGGAACAAATTCATGACGCCGGGAAGTTTCTACGATCCCGCATTGACGCGCCCCGGCGAGTACGATCTCTTTGTGTCATCAGGATTCTTCCCGCTGAGGTCGGGCCAAACCGAGCGCATCTCCGTGGCCGTCGTCATGGGCGCGGACGTGAACGACGCAATAACTAACAAGGACAGAGCACAACAAACCTATAATGAAGACTATCAGTTCGCGAAGGCTCCCGTCGCGCCAACGGTAACCGCAGTAATTGGAAATCGGAAGGTGACGTTGTACTGGGATTCGAAGTCGGAAGAATCATATGACACGTATCTTGCCGCACTCGGCCAACCCGGTAACGACTTCGAGGGCTATCGAATCTATCGAGCGACGGATCCTGGCTTCCTAGATGCCTTCAAGATCACGGATGCATACGGCAATCTGGTGTATTACAAGCCGATTGCACAATTCGACAAAGCCAATCGCATCATAGGTTTCCATCCTGTAAGCGTCAGTGGCGTTCAGTTCTATTTGGGTTCGGACACGGGACTGCGACACGAGTTCACCGATACGACCGTCCAGAACGGGCAGACATACTACTACGCCGTCACCGCTTACGATTATGGTTGGACTGGTGGGGGGATTAGTCCTGCGGAAAGCCCCATTTCCATCAGTATCATAATCGTAAACAAT
>Ga0208244_101637_pt1 | contig 10933 bp, 12 predicted proteins | sample SubbioCR12Aug_5A_FD_184828 | JGI IMG/M metagenome (GOLD analysis project Ga0208244, IMG submission 184828) | Serpentinite rock and fluid subsurface biosphere microbial communities from McLaughlin Reserve, California, USA - CR12Aug_5A (SPAdes) | ecosystem: Environmental > Terrestrial > Deep... | reverse complement strand
GCCGCCAAACGCCTCAACGAGGCCAAGGAAAAACTCTTTCAACTTATCAACAAATCCCAACAACGCGCCGCCTGAATCAGCTCAATTCACAACACCGCCCAGGCTCATGTCCGGATTGGAAAATACTGTCTCCGCGCCACTTCAATCGGGAAAAAGTTTGCCGGGGTTGAGCAGGCCGTGGGGATCGAACTGCAGTTTGATCGCGCGCATCAGGCCCAGCGTGGGGGAATCGATTTCGCGGCCGACGAAGCGGCGCTTTTCGGTGCCGATGCCGTGTTCGCCCGACAGGGTGCCGCCCAGCGCGAGAACGCGCATCAGGATGGCGTCGTGCGCCAGGCGGGCGCGCTCCATTTCGTCGGCGTCGTCGGGGTGCACCATCAGGTTGACGTGCAGGTTGCCGTTGCCGGCGTGGCCGAACGACACCACCGCCAGTTGTTGGGCGTGCGCGGTGTGGTCGATGAAGTCGACCAGGTCGGCGAGCAGCGACACCGGCACCACCACGTCCTCGTTGATCTTGAGCGGGGCGATTTGCTTGACCGCATGCGACAGCGATTTGCGCGCGGTCCACAGCCGCGTGATTTCGTCGCGCTCGAAGCCGCTCTTGATGCCGAGCAGGCCGTCGCCTGCGAGTGCTTGTTCCAGCGCGGCGATCTGGCGCGGCACGTCCTCGGCGGCGCCGTCGGCTTCGACCATCAGCAACGCCCGGGTTTCGGGCGGCAGGTCGTCCGCCGCGCCGGTCGGGCGGATGGCGTCGATGGCGCGGTGATCCATGAACTCGAGCGCGCAGGGCAGCACGGCCTGCTGCATGACGCGGCCGACCGCATCGAGCGCGGCGCGGGTGCTGGCGAAACAGACGCGCAGGGTGGCGACGGACGCCGGCGCGGGCAGCAGCTTCAGGGTGACTTCGGTAATAAGCGCGAGGGTGCCGCCGGAGCCGACCAGCAGGCGGGTGAGGTCGTAGCCGGTGACGCCCTTGGTGGTGCGGCAGCCGGTGCGGATTTCGCGGCCGTCGCCGGTGACGGCGCGCAGCCCCAGCACGTAATCGCGGGTGACGCCGTACTTGACGGCGCGCGGCCCGCCGGCATTCATCGCGAGGTTGCCGCCGATGCGGCAGTAGGCGCTGCTGCCGGGGTCGGGTGGATAGAACAGGCCGGCGCTGCGCGCGATGCGGTCGATTTCCCCGGTGACCACGCCGGCCTCGACGACGATAAGGCGGTTGGCGGGATCGAATTCGAGCACGCGCTGCATGCACTCGAAGCTGACGACCACGCTGCCGGGTGCGGGCAGGGCGCCGCCGACGTTGCCGGAGCCGGCACCGCGCAGGGTCAGCGCAATGCCGTGTTCGAAGGCGATGCGCGCGAGCGCGACGACCTCGTCGTGCGAGGTCGGAAACAGCACGGCATCGGGCTCGACCCGGCGCGGGGTCTCGTCGCAGGCGTAGACCGCGCGGGTGGCGGGGTCGTCGAAGACGCGATCGGCGCCGAGGGCGGAATGGAAAGCGGCAAGCGCGCGATCTGACAGCATGGCGAAATCCCGGTAAAGGTCAGACCGGATGTTCGGGCGGCAACTGCGCGATCAACTGGCCGACCATGTCGGCGTCGAGATCCATGCCGATGTCCCAGCCCGGATTGAGCGCGATCGGCACGCCGCCGCCGATGCGGCGCAGCAGCCAGGAAAGCTCGGTCAACAGGCCGCCCGAAAACTCGGGGTAATGCTCGGCAAACGGCTTGGCGCGCTCGGGGCTGGTGAACACGATCAGCACGCGTTCGCCGTCCTCGTCCTCGATGATCAGCGGCTCGGCCTGGGTGGTGCGCTGGAATCCCTGGATGGGATTCTTCTCGTCGCGCACCGGCATGAACAGTTGCTGGTCGACCAGTTGCAGCACGAAAGTCTCGGGGTCGAGCGTGCCGGCGTGGACCGCGGCGAGCTGTTCTTCAAGTGCGTTGTGGGGGACGAAGTTCATGGTTTCGGGATGGATGAGGGGGTGGCGGCCAGTGTAGCGCAAGCAGGGTGTTGCGGCGACGCTGCCTCGGGGTATACGACTCCACACGCGCTCCAGCGCGTAGTGGATCGGAGTCCTTCAGGGCTGCCAGCGTTCCGGGTTGGCCCAGTGGCGGGCATTGAGCCAGTCCGGCACCGTCTTGTAGGTGTCGAGATCGTAGTCATGGATGCGCACGTTGGCTGTCGTGTCGGTTGCGGTCAGCGTGAAGCCGAGGGCGATAAACATGTCCTCGTCCAGCGCGCAATCCGTTCGCACGGCAAGCAGGATGCGCGGGGCAATGTATAAGCGCGTCTGGCTGATCAGGTGCTGGGCTTGCCGAGCATCGAGGCCGTTCAATGCGTCGATTCCCAGGGCCAGTTCGACCGTCTGTCCGGGCGGGTTTCCATGCACGGGCGTGTCCCGCAGCACGCTTTCGGCCAGTTGATGGGCGGCGGCATCGAGCGCGCATACGCTTGCGGGCCGGATGCCCAGCAGATGTGCCTGCAGATGGTCGCGCCAGTTCATGCCTTGCGCGGCACGCGCACCAGCCGGGTGCCCGCGATGCGGTCGTGAAGAAACTGGCGGTCGCGGTCGACCAGCGCCCACAAGAAGCCGATTCCCACCAGCAGCAGGCCGAACAGGGCGACGAAGAAACGCAGCAGGGCCTGCTTGAAGCTGATGCGGCCGCCGTGCTGGTCGACCAGGCGAATGCGCCAGGTTTTCATCGCCAGCGTCTGTCCGCTGCGCAGCCAGAACGCAGCGAAGTAGGCAAACAGGGTGCCGAGCAGGTAAACCTGAAACAGAAGCTTCTGCCAGGGCGCGTGCATTTCGCCGACAACCGGAATGATGATGAAGGACGCCACGAACACCACCGCCGTGACGAGCAGCGATTCATAGATCATGGCGGCGATGCGTGCCAGCAAGGGTGCCGGGGTGGGGGCTATTGCGTTGTCTTGCATGGTGGCTCTATAAGTATGGCTATGTCACTGTTGGTCGTTGGAGTCATGTCTGCCCCCTTTGATGAAGACCCCCCCCCACAGGGGTGTGTTGTTGTGGGAGCACCCGCAAGGGGTAGGCCATGTCTGTAAGCTGCTAAAGCAGCAACAGCCATGCTCGCCCGCCCCCGGCCCGAAGCCGTGGGGATTGCATCGGTGCGAAATTCGGGGCGAGGGCGCCCCTCTCACAATGCCAACCCGTGTTGCCGGGGACTTTGCGAGGAACAACACTTAACGGTGAAAGAGCCATAAGTATTTTCCAATCCGGACATGAGCCTGGGCAGCGTGGGTAAATGGAGTTGATTCAGACGGCGCGTTGTTGAGATTTGATTTGTTAATCAGTTGAAAGCGTTTAGCCCGTGCCGGGTTCAGGCATTTGGCGGCTTCATTATCGCTGCATTCGTGGGCGATTTTATCCATTCGTTCAAACGTTACGCCGGGTTTCAGGTGGCTGCTGGCCTCGGGCAACGACTTGAGCTTGTCATAAGGCGTCATCATGTTCGCATAGCGGTAACGCTTGCGGATCTTGCCCTTCTGGTTGGCAAATCCGGTCGGGAAGTGACACGGGCGGTGGAAATTCAGGTACGGCGACAGCACTCCGGCGGTGAACGCATTCACTGTGCCCGCCAGATGTTGCGGGATATGGCTGTAGCCCAGATGCTTCCTCACCGTTGGCGCGTCTTGCTCTCTACCCGCGCGTTGTCGTTGGTCTGCCGGGAGCGCGACTTGGTTTGCTCGATCAATAGCTTCTCCAGGAGCGCCGCCACCGGGCGGTTGATGTACTCCGAACCGTTGTCGCTGCGGAATCCCCGGATCACAAACGGAAACGCCGTCATCATCGCTTCCAGCACCGGCAGCAGGAATGCCTCGCTGATCTTCGCCACCGCACAGACACCTGGCACTGCGTCACAGTCTCCGTCTTGACCGGATCAGGGCAAAGCGATTATTCTTGTAGGTTCACCAACGAATTGATTTATTGCCATTTTATGGAAGCCACGGGCGCCGAGATCGTCGTACGTTGTCTGGCCGAAGAGGGGGTCGAATTTGTGTTCGGCTATCCTGGCGGAGCCGTGCTCAACATTTACGACGAAATCTTCAAGCAGAACAAGTTCAAGCACGTGCTGGTGCGCCATGAGCAGGCCGCGGTGCATGCTGCCGATGCCTATGCGCGTGCCACTGGCCGTGTCGGCGTGGCGCTGGTGACCTCGGGACCGGGTGTTACCAATGCCGTGACCGGGATTGCCACGGCCTACATGGACTCCATTCCCATCGTCGTTGTCACCGGCCAGGTGCCGACCCCGGCGATCGGCCTGGATGCGTTCCAGGAAGTCGATACCGTCGGCATCACGCGCCCCTGCGTCAAGCACAATTTCCTGGTCAAGGACGTGAAAGACCTGGCGGCGACGATGAAGAAGGCCTTCATCATTGCCGCCACCGGCCGTCCCGGTCCGGTGGTGGTCGACGTGCCCAAGGACGTGACCGCGCACCTGACCGAATTCGTCTACCCGGCCACGGTCGAGATGCGCTCGTACAACCCGGTGGTCAAGGGCCACAGCGGCCAGATGAAGCGCGCGGTGCAGATGCTGCTCGAAGCCGAGCGCCCGATGATTTATGCCGGCGGCGGCGTGGTGCTGGGCGATGCCTCGGCGCCGCTGATCGAGTTGGCGCGCCTGCTGGGCTTCCCCGTCACCAACACCCTGATGGGGTTGGGCGGCCATCCCGCTACCGACAGGCAGAACCTCGGCATGCTGGGGATGCACGGCACCTATGAAGCCAACATGGCGATGCAGCACTGCGACGTGCTGCTGGCCGTCGGCGCGCGCTTCGACGACCGCGTGATCGGCGACCCCGCTCACTTTGCGCGCGAACAGCGCCGCATCATCCATGTCGATGTCGACCCGTCGTCGATTTCCAAGCGCGTCAAGGTCGACGTGCCCATCGTCGGCGACGTGCAGAACGTGCTGACCGACATGCTGGCCCTTTTGAAGCAGGCCAAGGAAAAGCCCGCCGCCGCCGTGCTGAATGCATGGTGGACGCAGATCGAATTGTGGCGTTCCAAGAACTGCCTCAAGTACAACCAGAGCGGCGCCATCATCAAACCGCAGTACGTGGTGGAAAAACTGTGGGAAGTGACCAGGGGCGATGCCTACATCACCTCCGACGTCGGCCAGCACCAGATGTGGGCAGCGCAGTACTACAAGTTCGACAAGCCGCGCCGCTGGATCAACTCCGGCGGCCTGGGCACCATGGGCGTCGGCCTGCCGTATGCCATGGGCGTGCAGCTCGCGTTCCCCGACGCGCAGGTCGCCTGCATCACCGGCGAATCGAGCATCCAGATGTGCATCCAGGAACTCTCCACCTGCAAGCAGTACCGCATCCCGCTCAAGATCGTCACGCTCAACAACCGTTACATGGGCATGGTGCGGCAGTGGCAGGAATTCTTCTACGGCAGCCGCTACGCCGAGTCCTACATGGATTCCCTGCCCGACTTCGTCAAGCTGGCCGAAGCCTACGGCCACGTCGGCATGCGCATCGACAAGCCGGAGGACGTCGAAGCCGCGCTGAAGGAAGCGTTCTCGCCCGCGCTGAAGGAGCGTCTGGTGTTCATGGACTTCCAGACCGACCAGGCCGAAAACGTCTTCCCCATGGTGGCCGGCGGCAAGGGTCTGTCGGAAATGATCCTGGCGGAGGAGCTATGAGACACATCATTTCCCTCCTGATGGAAAACGAAGCCGGCGCGCTGTCGCGCGTGGCCGGACTGTTCTCGGCGCGCGCCTACAACATCGAATCGCTCACCGTCGCACCGACCGAAGACGCCACGATGTCGCGCATGACCATCGTCACCACCGGCTCGGAAGACGTCATCGAGCAGATCAACAAGCAGCTGAACAAGCTGGTCGACGTGATCAAGGTGATGGACCTGACCGATGGCAGCCACATCGAGCGCGAGCTGATGCTGGTCAAGGTCAAGGCGGTGGGTCTGGGGCGCGAGGAAATGAAGCGCACCGCCGACATCTTCCGCGGCCGCATCATCGACGTCACCGATGCGACCTATATCATCGAGCTGACCGGCACCGGCTCCAAGCTGGATGCCTTCCTGGAGGCGATCGATCCCGCGCTCATCATCGAAACCGTCCGCACCGGCGCGTCTGGCATCGGACGCGGCGAGCGCAGCCTCAAAATTTGAAACAGCGCAGCCTCAAAATCTGATTTTCAACTAGCCATTTTTAATTTCCCCGGGAACCCATCATGAAAGTTTATTACGACAAGGACGCCGACCTTTCCCTCATCAAGAAGCGCAAGGTCGCCATCATCGGCTACGGCTCGCAGGGCCATGCCCACGCCTGCAACCTCAAGGACTCGGGTGTCAACGTGACCGTCGCCCTGCGTCCGGGCTCCGCCTCCGCCAAGAAGGCCAAGAACGCCGGCCTCAAGGTCAAGAACGTGCCCGAGGCAGTCGCCGCCGCCGACCTGGTGATGATCCTCACCCCGGACGAGTTCCAGTCGCAGCTCTACCGCGATGAAGTGGAACCCAGCCTGAAGCAGGGCGCGACCCTGGCCTTTGCCCACGGTTTCGCCATTCACTACAACCAGATCGTGCCGCGCGCCGACCTCGACGTCATCATGATCGCCCCCAAGGCGCCGGGCCACACCGTGCGCTCCGAGTTCGTCAAGGGCGGCGGCATCCCCGACCTGATCGCGGTGTTCCAGGACGCTTCCGGCAAGGCGCGCGACCTCGCCCTGTCCTACGCCTCCGCCATCGGCGGCGGCCGCACCGGCATCATCGAAACCACCTTCAAGGACGAGACCGAAACCGACCTGTTTGGCGAGCAGGCCGTGCTGTGCGGCGGCGCCGTAGAACTGGTCAAGGCCGGTTTCGAAACGCTGACCGAAGCGGGCTACGCGCCCGAGATGGCCTACTTCGAGTGCCTGCACGAGCTGAAGCTGATCGTCGACCTGATGTACGAGGGCGGCATCGCCAACATGAACTACTCGATCTCCAACAACGCCGAATACGGCGAGTACGTGACCGGCCCCAAGATCATCAACGCCCAATCCAAGGCCGCGATGAAGGAATGCCTGGACAACATCCAGAACGGCAACTACGCCAAGCGCTTCATCCTGGAAGGCCAGTCCAACTACCCCGAGATGACCGCCTGCCGCCGCAACAACGCCGCGCACCAGATCGAGGTGGTGGGCGGCAAGCTGCGCGCCATGATGCCCTGGATCACGGCCAACAAGCTGGTCGATCACTCTAAAAACTAAGGATCTAGGAGATAGAGGCTAGGATTTAGGGGGCGAGCGGCGCCGCCGCGCCTCCTTTCCCTAGCCCCTAGTTCCTAATTCCTGGCCCCTACAATGACACATCCCCTTATCGCCCGCGAGGGCTGGCTGGTACTGCTGGCCGCATTTGCTGCCGCCCTGATCGCGACCTGGCTGGTCGGCTGGTGGTCGGTTCCGTTCTGGATCTGGGCGGTGTTCGCGCTGCAGTTCTTCCGCGATCCGGCGCGCGTGCCGCCGATGGATGCCGACGCGGTGCTTGCGCCGGCCGACGGCCGCATCGTCGTGGTGGAAAAGGTCCGCGACGAATACATGGATCGCGAGGCGCTGAAGATCAGCGTGTTCATGAACGTGTTCAACGTGCACTCCAACAAGAGCCCGGTCGACGGCGAGGTCAAGGGCGTCTGGTACACCCCGGGCAGCTTCATCAACGCCGACCTCGACAAGGCCTCCACCGAGAACGAGCGCAACGCGATCCACATCGCAAGCCCGCGCGGCGACGTCACCTGCGTGCAGATCGCCGGTCTGATCGCGCGGCGCATCCTGTGCTACGTGCGCACCGGCGACACACTCGTGCGCGGCCAGCGCTACGGCTTCATCCGTTTCGGCTCGCGGGTCGACGTCTACCTGCCGATTACGGCGCGCGCCGAAGTCTCGATTGGCCAGAAGGTGAGCGGCGGGCGTACCATACTGGCTCGCTGGTAGCCAGGAATCGCCATTGCCCCATGCCTGAATTCGATCGCCGCAAGACCAATATGACGCGACCGCGAATGCGCGATCGCGGCATTTACCTGCTGCCGAATCTCTTCACCACGGGCGCGCTGTTCGCCGGCTTCTATGCCATCGTCCAGGCGATGAGCGGGCGCTTCGAGCACGCCGCGGTGGCCATTTTCATCGCCATGGTGCTCGACGGCCTCGACGGCCGCGTCGCCCGCATGACCCACACGCAGAGCGCCTTCGGCGCCGAATACGACAGCCTGTCCGACATGGTGTCGTTCGGCGTCGCCCCGGCGCTGGTGATCTACGAGTTCGCCCTGCAAGGCATGGGCAAGCTCGGCTGGATCGCCGCCTTCGTCTATTGCGTCGGCGCCGCCCTGCGGCTGGCGCGTTTCAACACCCAGCTCGACGTGGTCACCGACAAGCGTTTCTTCCAGGGGCTGCCCAGTCCGGCGTCGGCGGCGCTGGTCGCCGGATTCGTCTGGGTAATGGTCGAATACGGCGTGGCGGGAGAGGATGTGCGCTGGCTGGCGGCGGCGATCGCGCTGTTCGGCGGACTCACCATGGTCAGCAACTTCCGCTTTTACAGCGGCAAGGAAATCAATCTCAGGAAAAGCGTGCCGTTCTTCGTCATCCTGCTGATCGTGCTGGCCTTCATCCTGGTGTCGACCAGCCCGCCCGAGGTGCTGTTCGGCGTATTCGTGCTGTACGGCCTGTCGGGCTACGCGGACGCGCTGTTGCGGGTGATCCGCCACAAAAAATCGCCCAGGGTCACGCCCCCCTTGCCGGGCGACGAAAAATAGATAGAATTTGGGCCATGTCCAATTGGCCGCAAGCTTCCTTCCTCGTTCCTGGCCTGTCGAGCGTCCTGTTCGGCAGCCTGCCGCTGCGCTGCGCGCGCGCATACTAAACCCCCTCCCCCGCAGTACCCCGCGCCGCCAGTTTCTCGCGGCAAGCCCTTTATAATGCGTCGGCCCGAGTCGCCATCGACATCGCCCCGACCCCCCATGGAGCCAGCCATGAAAGACCGTTTATTCATTTTCGACACCACCTTGCGCGACGGCGAGCAAAGCCCCGGCGCGTCGATGACCAAGGAAGAAAAGCTGCGCATTGCGCGCCAGCTGGAAAAGCTTGGCGTCGACGTCATCGAGGCCGGTTTCGCCGCGGCCAGTCCGGGCGATGCCGAAGCGATCCGCACCATTGCCGAAACCATCCAGAACTCGACCATTTGCTCGCTGGCGCGCGCCAACGAGCGCGACATCCACGCGGCAGGCGGCGCCATCAAGCCGGCCAAGTCGGGCCGCATCCACACCTTCATCGCCACCAGCCCGATCCACATGGAAAAGAAGCTGCGGATGCAGCCGGACCAGGTGGTCGAGGCCGCAATCAAGGCGGTCAAGCTCGCGCTCGAATATACCGACGACGTCGAATTCTCGGCCGAGGATGCGGTGCGCTCCGAGATGGATTTCCTGGTGCGTATTTTCGACGAGGTGATCAAGGCCGGCGCCAGGACCATCAACGTGCCGGACACCGTCGGCTACAGCATTCCCGCCCTGTGGGGCGAGCGCATGAAGCAGCTGATCGAGCGTGTGCCCAATTCCGACAAGGTGATCTGGTCGACGCACTGCCACAACGACCTCGGCATGGCGGTGGCCAACTCGCTCGCCGCGGTGATGAACGGCGCGCGCCAGGTCGAGTGCACGATCAACGGGCTCGGCGAGCGCGCCGGCAACGCCTCGCTGGAAGAGATCGTGATGGCGGTGCGCACCCGCAAGGATGTGTTCAACTGCGACACGCGCATCGACGCCACCCAGATCGTTCCCACCTCCAAGCTCGTCTCCACCATCACCGGCTACCCGGTGCAGCTGAACAAGGCCATCGTCGGGGCGAACGCCTTCGCGCATGAATCCGGCATTCACCAGGACGGCGTGCTGAAGCACCGCGAGACCTACGAAATCATGCGCGCCGAAGACGTCGGCTGGCATGCGAACCGTTTGAGCCTGGGCAAGCTGTCCGGCCGCAATGCCTTCAAGACCAAGCTCGCCGAACTGGGGATCGTTCTGGACAGCGAGGAAGCGCTCAACGCCGCGTTTGCCCGCTTCAAGGACCTGGCCGACAAGAAGCGCGAGATTTTCGACGAAGACCTGCAGGCGCTGGTTTCCGACGAAGGCTACGCGACCGACCACGAGCGCTACAAGCTGGTATCGCTGAAAGTGTGTTCGGAGACCGGCGAGGTCCCGCACGCGCAACTTGTGTTCACCGACGAAGGCGTCGAAAGACAGGCCGACGGCACCGGCTCCGGCCCGGTCGACGCCACCTTCAAGGCGCTGGAATCGGTGGTCAGCAGCAGCGCCAACCTGCTGCTGTATTCGGTCAACAACATCACCCGCGGCACCGACGCGCAGGGCGAAGTGACCGTGCGGCTGGCGCTGGGCGACCGCGTGGTCAACGGTCAGGGCGCCGACACCGACATCGTTGTGGCCTCGGCCAAGGCCTACCTGCACGCGCTGAACAAGCTGCACAGCAAGCGCGAACGGGCGCATCCGCAGGTGTGAGTTTTTAACCGCGCAGGCGCCGCGAGGCGCCTGGCGCCTTGCTGATTAATTTGTCATTGCGAGCGCAGCGCGGCAATCCAGAAATGCCTGCTTGATCAATACGCTGGATTGCTTCCCGCCGCGCTGCGCTCGCGGTCGCAATGACGGCCATATTGAATTGTTCAGCGTTTCCCTAGTGTTTAATTGCGTAAATTAATAATAGTATTGCGAAGCTGTGACCCCCGAACCTCTCGTTTACGCCAGACGAATGGCGCTGCGTTTTCGTTGTAGGCGGCGATGAACGCATGGATGGCCTCGACGAGTTGCTCGATGCTTCGGAAGCTTGCGTTGTTGAGTGTCTTTCGCTGGAAAATGCCGAACCAAATTTCGACTTGATTGAGCCAGCTCGCGCTGGTGGGCGTGAA
>Ga0208244_101636_pt1 | contig 10935 bp, 13 predicted proteins | sample SubbioCR12Aug_5A_FD_184828 | JGI IMG/M metagenome (GOLD analysis project Ga0208244, IMG submission 184828) | Serpentinite rock and fluid subsurface biosphere microbial communities from McLaughlin Reserve, California, USA - CR12Aug_5A (SPAdes) | ecosystem: Environmental > Terrestrial > Deep... | reverse complement strand
TCCGCCTTCGTCCCAGCGAACCTGAAACCGCCCGCCGGGGGTCGCCAAGCGGAGTTCTTCCGCCGCCCGCTCCTGTGCCTGCAACGCACCATCGACCGCCTTTACCAGCGTCTTCTGCTCAAAATCCTGCTCACCCATTGGGTGACCCTCCTCTTCAGCCGTTATCCCGCTCCAGCATTGAGTTTGCCGCAGTTTTTACAGGTTCAACTGAGGAAAATAGGTTCAACGTAAAAAACCAGTTGCGGGTAGCGCTTCAATGCCCAGAAGCGCAGGCCAGGCAGACTCAACTCATGGGCGTACCTTGGCGAACCCGTGGCAGGATGGCGGCCGATATGCGCGTAAGCCTGTGCCAGCGCCTCGATAAAGCCGTGCGCAGCCTGCTTGGAGCCTTCGCCCAGATAGTGATCAACCGCGTCCTCGACATCCCGGTGGGCAAGTTCGCGCGGAACGACAGGTTTGGCCTGACTCACTCCCGGCCGCGCTCGCCAATGCGCGCCCGCAGCAGGTCGAAATAGGCGGCATCCGCCGGCGCGCCTGGCGCGGACGCCACCCCCGCCAGCAGCAGATCCCGAAGACGCAGCCGATCCCGATCCTTGCGAATCAGTTCGCGCACATACTCGCTGCTGGTGCCATAACTGCGCCGGCTCACCTGGTCATCAACAAATGACTTGAGCGAATCGGGCAGGGAAATATTCATTGTGGTCATGGGCCGATATTAGGTAATTTGGCAAATTTTGGCAAGATGCTGCTTGCCATATCATTTCGGCGCCATGCTCTCGGGCATGCGCACCGCGATCACCTGCCCTTTCGCGCACAGCTTGCCCTGTGCCGTCACGGTGATGTCGACGACGACCTTCTTCTCCTTGACCTCGACCACCGTGCCGCGCAATTCCAGCGCCATGCCCAGTGGCGTCGGTGCCAGAAAATCCACCTTGAGCGCGCCGGTCACGAAACGCAGGGCGGGCGCGCTGCCCATTTCCCGACCCGCCGCCCGGTAGGCGGCCGCCGCCGCGGTGCCGGTGCCGTGGCAATCGATCAGCGAGGCGATCAGGCCGCCATAGACAAAGCCGGGAATCGCCATGTGATGAGGCGCGGGGGTGAAATGCGCGACCGTGCCCGCGCCATCCCAATGAGTTTTCAACTGATGGCCCCGCAGGTTGTTCTTGCCACAGCCGTAGCAGTGGCTTAATTCTTCCGGGTAGTAGTCCTGAAATGCCTGGCTCTCCATGTGTGCCTCCCTTTGTTGTCAGTGGGTTGATTGTAGCCAACGACAACCGCCGGGAAGCGCCGTCCCCATGTTGGCGGCGTGCCGGCTGACGCCGTCCCGCCAGCGCCGACTTTCAAATTCCGCCCGCAGCGCGTGTCGGGCGAAGCAGAGCTTCGCAACTTGCAGTATCGTTACCCGCTCGTGCGATTCGACACACTTTCCCGGGGGACTCAAGCGCATGCGTTTCCTTGCACTTTCCGCCACCTTGCTGATGACACTTTCGGCCGCCTGTTCCGGTTCGCAGCAGCCCGCGCCACCTTGTGGTCAGGCGGGGGAATGGCTGACGCCGACAGCGGCGGCGTCCCAGCCCATTCTGCCCGGCCCGCTGCTGGAGCGCCTGGCGCGGCAGTCGGTGGTGTTGCTGGGCGAAGCGCATGACAGTGCCGAGGACCATCGCTGGCAACTGCATACGCTGGCGCAGTTGCATGCATTCCAGCCGCGCCTCGCCATCGGCTTCGAGATGTTCCCGCGCCGCGTGCAGCCGGTGTTGGACCAGTGGGTGGCGGGCGCGCTGTCGGAGGACGAGTTCCTCAAGCGCAGCGAATGGGAGAAAGTCTGGAGCTTCGACCCGCGCGACTATCTGCCGCTGTTCCATTTCGCGCGCATGAATCGCCTGCCGATGCTCGCGCTGAATGTCGAGCGCAGCCTGGTCGAGGCGGTGGGCAAAGAGGGCTGGGATGCGGTGCCGGATGCAGAGAAAGAAGGCGTGGCGAAGCCGGCGCCGCCGAGCCCTGCCTACGAGAAGGCCTTGCGCAGGGTGTTCGACCATCATCCGGCGAAGGCGCGCGACAAGGAGGCTTTCCCGCGCTTCGTCGAGGCGCAGACGCTGTGGGACGGGGCGATGGCCCAGGTCATGGCCGGGCATCTGGAAAAGCATCCGGGTACGCTGGTGGTCGGCATCATGGGCGCCGGCCATGCGCGCAATGGCCACGGCGTGGCGCATCAGTTGAAGCATCTCGGCAGCGGACCGGCGGGCATCCTGCTGACCTGGGAGCGCACCGAAGGCTGCGCAAATCTCGGCAGGGAGTTCGCCGATGCCATCTATCTCGTCGAGCAGCCCAAGGGCAATCCACCGCGGCTGGGTGTGTCGACCGACCAGGTCGGTGACAGCCTGCACATCGTCGGCGTGAAGCCGGACAGCGTGGCGGAACGGGCCGGACTCAAGAGCGGCGACGTGATCGTCGAGGTCGCCGGCCGGCCGGTGAAAAACGTCCAGACACTGCGCAGCGCCGTGCAGCGCCAGGCGCCGGGCACCTGGCTGCCGATGAAAATACGCCGCGAGAGCAGTGAGCTGGAGATCATTGCGCGCTTTCCAAATTCATGAAGACCTGGTTCGCCCCCCTGTTGCTCTGGTTGCCGCTGGCGGTGTTGGCGGCGCCGGCCCAGCCGCACCTCGATCTGGACGTGCAGCTCGATCCGGCAACCCGGCAGTTCAGTGCGACCGCGACGCTGACGGACGATCGGGCGCTGAAGGGTTTCCGCCTCGGCCCGGAATTCGAAGTCACGGCACTGCAAGTCAATGGTCGCGCGGTGCCGGTAGCGCGCCGGCTCTCCGGACGGGTCGGCGCCGTCTATGCTCTGCCCGCCGGCAGCCGACAGGTGGTAATTGCCTATCGCGCGGTGTTGCAGCCCACTCAGGCGCTGGATCACCGCCAGGTGCTCGGTCAGCGCGTCGGCACTGCCGCACCCGACGGCAGCTTCCTGCCCGGCGCGGCGGGTTGGTACCCGGAGACCGGCAAGCTGTTCAGCTACCGCCTTGTGCTCAGACTGCCGGCGGGCCAGAAAGGCCTGGTGCCGGGCAATCTGGTGGAGGAATCCGCCAAGGCCGATGGTTACCGCGCCGCATTCGAATTCCCCCACCCGGCCGACGGCATCGACCTCATGGCCGGTCCCTACACCGTGAGCGAGCGCCCGCTGCGGTTGCCGGACGGCCGCACGATCTGCATCCGCACCTGGTTCCACGCCGAACTCGCCGCCACGGACGGGCTGGCGCAAGCTTATCTCGACGACTCGGCGCGTTACATTGAACGCTACAGTCGGCTGATCGGCGCCTATCCGTTCGAGATTTTCAGCGTGGTGTCGAGCCCGACCCCGACCGGCTTCGGCATGCCCAGCCTCACCTATCTGGGGCGCGAGGTGATCAGGCTGCCCTTCATCCGCGCCACTTCGCTCGGCCACGAGGTGCTGCACAACTGGTGGGGCAACGGCGTCTATCCGGATTGGCAAAAGGGCAACTGGTCGGAAGGACTGACCACCTTCCTGGCCGATTACGCCTACAAGGAGGATGAGGGCGAAGAGGCCGCGCGCGAGATGCGCCTCGCCTGGCTGCGCGATTTTGCGGCGATCCCGGCCGGCGCCGATACTGCCCTCAAGGACTTCACCTCGCGCCACCACGGCATCAGCTCCATCGTCGGCTACAACAAGGCGGCGATGGTCTTTCTCATGTTGCGCGATGAAATCGGCCACGCTGCTTTTGCGCGCGGCCTGCGTCTGCTGTGGGAGCAGAAGCGCTTCCAGACCGCCAGCTGGGCCGATCTTGAAGCAGCCTTTGCCACGGCGTCCGGGCAATCGTTGTCGGTATTTTTCCGCCAATGGGTGGACCGGCCCGGCGCGCCGGAGATCCGGTTGAAATCAGCAGAGCACGGCGGCGATAAATTGACAGTGCGCTTTGCCCAAAGCGGCGGCCACGCGCTGACGCTGTCGCTGCGGCTGGTTCATCCGCGGCGGACGGAACTGCGCCGGGTGCGGTTGGATGGCCGCGAGACCAGCGTGACGCTCGACGGGGTGGACGCCACCGTCGAGGCTGTCGAGCCCGACCCCGATTACCGCCTGTGGCGACGCGTCGCCCCCGCCCTGCTGCCGCCGATCCTGCGCGAAGTTTTCGTCGCGCCCGGCGCACAGGTGGTCGCGGCCGACGCTGATGCCGCTGTCCGCGCGGCTGCGCACGCACTCGCGGCGCGCGTGCTCGATGCCAGGCCGCCAGCGGTCGGCGCGGAATGGCCCGCGACCGGCGCGGTGCTGCTCGTCGGCCTCGACCCGTCGATCGATGCCTGGCTGGCGCGGCTTGGGTTGCCGGCCAGACCTTCTGCCCAGCGCGGCACGGCACAGGCCTGGGCGGGACGCGATGCCGCGGGCCGCCCCTATGCCGTGATCGCGGCGCGCGATGCTCCCGCGCTCAAGGCGCTGGAACGTGGCCTGCCGCACTACGGCCGGCAGAGCTGGCTGGTGTTCGAAGGCGCCCGCATGGCGGAAAAAGGCGTGTGGCCGCCGCAGGTGGAGCGCGTGCCGGTCAATGCGGCCCGCTGAGTGCGGACAGGACATTGGTCAAGCGAGGTTGCTTTAGTCGCGCAACGATTCGCCAGACACTCGGCAATGGCGAGCGAATCGTTCTTCATGGGTGTTGGTCGCCATGCTCCGCATAGCCGACTTCGCGCTGGCTCTTCACGGCAAGCACAAAAACAGTGTCGATTTTGGCAACGTAACAGTACAAGGCCACATAGCCGTGCGAGCGACGCCCGATCACCAGTTCCCGCTTGTCGTTATTGACGGGCCGGCCAATCAGGGGGTTGTGCTCCAGAACATCAAGCGCCGCGATGATTTCCCGAATCCGCAGCCCGGGATTCTCAACTTGATATTTCGCCAAGTGATCGAGGATGCGCTCAAAATCGTCTCCGACCTCCGTCGCCAATTCGATGTTCGACATTTCAGCGCGACAATTTGCGCGCTATCGGGCGCTTTGCTGCTTTGCCGAAAAGACGCGCTTCCAGGTAGCCGCGCATTTCCTGCCACGGTATCGTCTTTCCGGAGGCAACGATACCGGCATGGCGATCCTCCGCGACCGCATCGAAAGCGGCGCGCAAATCCTCCTGCGCGGCCCTTTCCGCAATCGCCTCGAGAATAAAGGCATGCGCGGTGGTGTTGGACCGCCGTGCCGCCGCCGCGACGCGGGCTTTCAAGTCTTCCGGCAGGCGAATGGTTGTCGTGGACATGGCTGTCTCCAGGGGTTGAAATGCGACCCTACTGTAGCACAACCGTGCTACTTGGCGCCATTCCGCTCTCGGGAGTAAAAGTCGGCGTTGGCGGCGGCGGCGGGGAGGGTGCGTCGCGAATGTTCTACACTTGCGGTTGAAGGGACGGGGGATTGCCCTGCCCGCATTGATTTGCCCATCGCCATGCTCTCCATCGCCACTTGGAATATCCATAAAGGTTTCTCGCAGTTCAATCGCCGCATGATGGTGCATGAGCTGCGCGAGCGGCTGCGCGCGATGAGTGCCGACATCGTGTTTTTGCAGGAAGTGCAGGGTGAGCATCTGCTGCATGCCGAGCGGCACGTGGGCTGGCCGACCGAGCCGCAGCACGAGTTTCTCGCCTCGGGGGTCTGGGACAGCCATGCCTATGGCCGCAACATGGTGTATGACCACGGCCATCACGGCAATGCGATCCTGGCGCGCTTTCCCATCGCCAATGTGTTCAACCAGGATGTGACGCGCCTGCGTTTCGAGAAGCGCGGCATTCTGCACTGCACCGTCGCCGTGCCGGGGTTGGCCATGCCGCTGCATTGCGTTTGCGCGCATCTGTCCTTGTTCGGCCGCTCGCGCCGCCACCAGATGGATGTGCTGGCGACACACCTCGAAGCCAGCGTGCCGCATGACGCGCCCTTGTTGATTGCCGGCGATTTCAACGACTGGCGCAATCGCGCCCAGACCCTGCTGGCGGCGCGCCTCGGCCTGGCCGAGGTGTCCGCCGGCACCAGCAAGCGGCCGCTGCGCAGCTTTCCGGCGGCGCTGCCGATGTTTCGCCTCGACCGGATCTATGCGCGCGGACTGAACGTCGAAGCGAACGTCGTGCATCACGGCTTGCCGTGGTCGAAAATCTCCGACCATGCCGCGGTGTCGGCGCGGTTTTCGTTCGCGCCCGACGACCCGGCGGCATAAGTGGCATGGGCGGCATGCGCGGCATCGACTTCCACCGGCGCCGTCCCGCCGGGGCCGACTTCCTTGCCGGCAATCGCGTTCTGCTGCTGGAAAACGGCGCGGAGTTTTTCCCGGCGCTGCTGGCGGCCATCGAATCCGCCACCCGCGAGATCGCGCTCGAAACCTATATTTTCGCCGCCGACGCCACCGGCTTGCGCGTCGTCGCCGCGCTGGCCGCCGCCGCCCGGCGCGGCGTGGCGGTGCGGGTGCTGGTGGACGGTTTTGGCGCGCGCGACTTTCAGCAGGGATTAAACACGGGACGGGTGCTGGCGGCCGCCGGTGCAGTGGTGGAGGTCTATCGCGCCGAGGTGGCGCGCCTCAAACTGCGCCGTCATCGCCTGCGCCGCCTACACCGCAAGCTCGCCGTGATCGACGGCCGCATCGCATTTGTTGGCGGCATCAACATCATCGACGATGACGATGCCGTCCTGCGCGGGTCGCGCTTCGACTATGCGGTGGAGGTCAGCGGGCCGCTGGCGGGCGTCATCCATGCCAGCATGCGGCATCTGTGGCGGCTGGTGGGCTGGGCGAAGCTGAAGCGCCGGCCGCCCGGTCTGCCCGTCTCTCCGCCGGCGGGGGAGACGCCGGCCGGGACGATGGCAGCGGCATTTCTGATACGCGACAACCTGCGGCATCGGAGAGATATCGAGGAAGCCTATCTGGCAGCCATCGCCGGGGCGCGCGCGGAAGTGTTGCTGGCCAGCGCCTATTTTCTGCCCGGCCGGCGCTTTCGGCGTGCCCTGCTGGACGCGGCGGCGCGCGGCGTCGCCGTGACCATTCTCCTGCAGGGGCGGGTCGAGTATGCGCTGCAGCATTACGCCACGCAGGCGCTGTATGGCAACCTGCTGGGCGGCGGCGTGCGCATCTTCGAATACCACGCCGGATTTCTGCACGCCAAGGTAGCGGTGGTGGATGGCTGCTGGGCGACGGTCGGCTCATCGAACATCGACCCCTTCAGCCTGTTGTTGGCGCGCGAAGCCAATGTGGCGGTTCACGATGCCGGTTTCGCCACGCAACTTTCCGCCAGCCTGCGGCGCGCGCTGGACAGCGGTGCCAGCGAAGTCGCCCTGGCCGATCTCCAGCGGCGCTCCCTGCCGGCGCGCGCCGTGCGCTGGCTGGCCTACAGCCTGGTGCGGCTGCTATTGGGTATTACGCGTTATGGCGGTAATGATTACCGTGAATAGTTCAGCCGAACAGCCGCGCGTACTCAATCTTCGGGCAGCGATCCATGACGACGTCGAGGCCGGCGGCAGCGGCTTTCGCGGCGGCGGCGGCGTTGATGATGCCGAGTTGCAGCCAGAGCGATTGCGCGCCGATGGCGATCGCGGCGTCGGCAATGGGCGGGACGTCGGCCGCCTTGCGGAACACATCCACCATGTTGATCTTGACGGGAATGTCATGCAAGCTGGCGTAGCAGCGTTGACCGAGGATTTCGGCGGCGGCGGGGTTGACCGGGATCACCGTGAATCCGCGCGCCATCAGGTAGCGCGCGACGCTGTTGCTGGGGCGGTCTTCCCGCGCCGACAGGCCGACCATGGCGATGACGCGGTGGGTGTCGAGTATCCGGGCAATGCCGGCGTCGTCGGTGATGATCATGATATTTTCTCCGCATAAAAGTGATGGGCGGGCAGCGTGAGCGCGCGCGGCACATTTTCCAGTTTCCAATGGGCATGTGCCCAGCCCCAAAAGTCGGCGCTGGTGGCACGGCGCAGTTCCGCCGGCGGCTGTTGGCCGAGAAAGCGGAGCGCGGCAAACAGCGCAAGCGCGGGATTTGCCGCATCGACCGGCGCGGCGCGCGTCTGTTTCGAAAGCTTGTGGCCCGTGGCATCGACGGCGACCGGCAGGTGGGCGTAGGCCGGCGTGGGCAGGCCGAGCAGGCGTTGCAGATAGATCTGGCGCGGTGTCGAGTGCAGCAGATCGGCGCCCCGCACCACATGATCGACGCCCTGGTCGGCGTCATCGACCACCACGGCGAGTTGGTAGGCGAACAGGCCGTCGGCGCGCAGCAGCACGCAGTCGCCGACGTCATGCGGCAGATTCTGGCGCTGTGGCCCCTGCACGGCATCGTCAAATTCGCTGTCGCCCGCGAGCCGCACGCGCCAGGCCCGCGCCGCCTTGCCTGGCGGCAGGCCGCCGCGACAGGTGCCGGGATAGACGGGGGCGCCGTCGATGCCGGGCGGTGCGTTTGCGAGTTCGGCGCGGGAGCAGGCGCAGGGATAAACCGCGCCCGCCGCCTTTAATTGCTCGAAAACTTCGCGATAGCGCGCGGTGCGGGCGCTTTGCAGCATGACCGCGCCGTCCCACTCGAAACCGCAGGCTTGCAGCGTGGCGAGGAGCCTGGCGGCGGCGCCGGGGCGGCAGCGCGGCCGGTCGACGTCTTCCATGCGCAGCAGCCAGCGCCCGCCGCGCGATCTAGCCTCAAGGCAAGAGCCGAGCGCGGCAACCAGCGAGCCGAAATGGAGCGCTCCGGTGGGCGAGGGCGCGAAGCGTCCGCAGGCGTCAGTCAGGGCGGAGGGCATATTTTCCGGTTGGGCTTAGAATGCGCGGTTTATTTCCCGATACGGAGCGCCGCATGGCCACCATCACCCTGACCGCCGACAACTTCAAGGAAACCATCTCCAGCCACGACATCGTGATCGTCGATTTCTGGGCGGCGTGGTGCGCGCCGTGCCGCGCTTTTGCACCGACCTTCGAGGCGGCGTCCGAAAAATATCCCGAGATCGCCTTCGCCAAGGTGAATACCGAGGAAGAACGCGAGATGGCCAACGGCTTCAACATCCGCTCGATCCCGATGCTGATGATTTTTCGCGAGCAGGTCATTCTCTACGCCGAGGCGGGATCGCTGCCGGCACCCGCGCTGGACCAGTTGATCGAGCAGATTCGCGCCCTCGACATGGACAAGGTGCGCGCCGAGATCGCCGCCGCGGAAGAACAAGCCTAAAACCTCAGTCGAGGTTCTCACCGAACGCCGCGGAGAACCGCGCGGCAATCTCGGCGCGTGAGGGTTTGTGGTTCTGCCCGCCGCGCCGGGCGATCTTGATGCTGCCCATCAGCGTGGCGAGGCGGCCGGTTTTTTGCCAGTCCCAGCCGTGCGCCATCCCATACAGCAGGCCGGCGCGATAGGCGTCGCCGCAGCCGGTCGGGTCGATCAGTTGTTCCGGGGTGACCGCCGGGATGTCGATGCACGCGCCGTCCGCGTAGATTTGCGAACCGCTGCCGCCGAGTGTCACCACCAGCGCGCGCAATGAGCCGGCGAGCGCTTCGAGGCTTTTGCCGGTGCGCTCCGTGAGGAGTTTCGCCTCGTAGTCATTGACGGTGCAGACATCGGCGAGGCGGATGAAATCCAGCAGTTCCGCGCCGTCGAACATCGGCAAACCCTGGCCCGGATCGAACACGAAAGGAATGCCGGCCGCGTGAAATTCGCGTGCGTGCCGCAGCATGCCGTCGCGGCCGTCGGGGGAGACGATGCCCAGGGTCACGTCGCTGGCATCGGCGATGCGATTCTCGTGCGAAAAGTTCATCGCGCCCGGGTGAAAGGCGGTGATCTGGTTGTCGTCCAGATCGGTGGTGATGAAGGCCTGGGCGGTGAAGCTGTCGGGCACCGCGCGCACGTGCCGCGCCGACAAGCCGAGTTGCTTGAGCCGCGCCAGGTAGGGCGCGCTGTCGTTGCCGACCGTCGCCATGATGAGCGGCGCACCGCCCAGCAGGCGCAGGTTGTAGGCAATGTTGCCAGCGCAACCGCCGTACTCGCGCCGCATGTCGGGCACCAGGAAGGCGACGTTGAGGATGTGGATCTGTTCCGGCAGGATGTGGTTCTTGAAGCGATCCTTGAACACCATGATGGTGTCGTAGGCGAGCGAGCCGCAGATAAGCGTGTGCATGGCAATCGGGTGGGGTCAGGGATAAAAGAGATAGAGGCGATAGCCGACGGCGGGCAGGCCGGAAATTTCGAGCGGCAGCCGGACGGCGATTTCGGCGTTGGCGGCGAAGCCGGTGGCGGCGTCTTGGTCGGCGGGCAAATACTCGGTGGGCGCCAGCACCTTCTTCAGCAGGGCGGTGTCCTGGGTGTCGGTCAGGGTCAGTTCCAGATGCGGGTATTCCTGGTCGAACGGCGCGCGGTTTTTCAGGGTGGCGGTGAGGAGCAGGCGGCTCGCGCCCGCGGCGCCAGTCGCCTCGGTCGGCGTAAGGTCGGAGCTTTCAATGCCAATCAGTTCGGCTTTTTGCGGGCGCGGCAGCGTGCAGCCGAGTTGCTCGCAGCCGGCCAGGAGCGCCGGACGCAGTTCCGGCGCCAGCACCGCCAGTTCGACGCGAAAAATGTAAAGTAGTTGGCCGGCGGCCAGCACCAGCAGAATCAGCAGACCGGCGATCCACGGCCAGCGGCGGAATGGTGGCGGTTTGCCCATTTCACCAATCGGTTCCCATGTGGCGGGGACGGGCGTTTCCGCCGCAGTGGGGACGACGGTGGTTATTGCTTCGGCTGGGGCCGCCACCGCAGTTGCTTCGTCGCTCACTGGCAAATGCGGCGAGGGCGGACTTTCGGCGTTTTCGACGTCTTCGCCGACTGGCTCCGCCGGAGGCGGCCGGCTGGGGCGACCGGTAGTAACAGGCATCGTGCTAAATGCCCCTCTCCCCTTGCGGGAGAGGGGTTGGGGAGAGGGGTAATGTCGGCGGTAAATGAACGCTTTACCCTGTCCT
>Ga0208244_101635_pt1 | contig 10945 bp, 12 predicted proteins | sample SubbioCR12Aug_5A_FD_184828 | JGI IMG/M metagenome (GOLD analysis project Ga0208244, IMG submission 184828) | Serpentinite rock and fluid subsurface biosphere microbial communities from McLaughlin Reserve, California, USA - CR12Aug_5A (SPAdes) | ecosystem: Environmental > Terrestrial > Deep... | reverse complement strand
TGCTGGCGCGCTCTGGTGCGCTACATCGTCGACAAGATCATCGCGGCCAAGCCAAAAACCCCATCTCCTCCCGGTTTGCATTCCCCTTGCTTGGCTTTGTAAATGGGGTAACAGAGGAATTTAGGTTAATGGTTCGAATCGTCGCGCAGGCTCGGACTGGCACCGCCGCCGCCGTGATCGCCCGAGCGCAGGGTGTGGGCGGCCGTCGAGACTGCATGGCTGGCCTGCTGCTTGCGACGCATTTGTTTGGCCCAGGCGGGCTCTGCCGCAGGGGGTTTGGCTTCGGCTGCATCGGCTGATTCAGTAGAACTGGCTGCCGCCGCAGGCGCAGCAGCGTCCGCGACGAAGTTCGCTACGCGATCCTTGACCGCTTTCGCACCGGCTGCGACACGCTGGCCGACAGCACCGGCGCCGCTCTTGGCTACATTGGCGAGGCCTGCGCCGGCAGCACGAACTCCACCGCCACCTGATGCTGCGGCGCCAGTCTGGTAGGCGGTCTTCGCACCGCTTGCCATTGCGCTGCTCGCACGCCCGGCCGACGCCGCTCCGCCGATGGCGGCGCGTGTTGCACCCGGTACCATGCGCGCACCCGCCGCTACCGCCGCGCCGCCTGTTGCGATCGCCGCGCCGCCAGCCACCGCCAATCCGGCGGCACCCAGAGCAGTTCCGGCCGCGGCGCTGGCGCCGAGCTGTGGCGCTCCCGATACCAGCCCGGTTGCAATTCCCGGCCCGAAGATTCCCAGTCCCAGCATCGCCAGCGAGGCCAGCATGATGGTCAGCGCCAGATCGATCGAGGGCTCGGTGTTGGGCGGCACCTGGAACTGTGCAAACAGTCCCGTGCCGATGCCCACGATCACCGCCAGCACCAGCACCTTGATGCCAGACGACACCACGTTGCCCAATACCCGCTCGGCCAGGAACGCGGTCTTGTTCCACAACGCAAACGGCACCAGCACGAAACCCGCGAGCGTAGTCAGCTTGAATTCGATCAGCGTGACGAAGAGCTGCACCGCGAGCACGAAGAAACTCACGATCACCACCAGCCAGGCGAGGAACAGCACGGAGATGACGTCGAGGTTCGCGAACACTTCCGGGAAGCCCGTCAAGTCGCTGATCTGCGCCATGATCGGCCGCGCCGCATCGACACCGACCTTGGCCAGTTGACCCGGATGCAGAAACTGCGCTTGCGTCAGCGTAGACCCCGACGCCGTCAGCCCGAGTCCGGCAAACGAATGAAACAGGATGCCCGCCAGATTATTAAAGTTGCCGATGATGAAAGCGAAGGCGCCGACATAGAGGGTCTTTTTGATCAGCCTGCCGATCACGTCCTCGCCGCCCATGGCCCAGAACAGCCCCGCCAGCGTCATGTCGATCACTACCAGCGTCGCGGTGAGGAACGCCACCTCGCCATGCAGCAGGCCGAAGCCCGAGTCGATGTATTGCGAGAAGACATCGAGGAAGTGGTCGATGACCGACAGATCGTTCATGGGTCAGTCTTTCGGTGCAGAAGCGGATGCAGCCGGTGGCGCGGACGTGTACGGCGTGCCGTTGCCCATGAAGTGCCGCCGCGTGGCTTCGGCAGCCCTGTTGCACAGGGCATCACCCACCTTGTCATGGTCGGCCTTGCACTGCGTGCGAACTTCCTTCAGGCGATCAGGATTCGCCGTCAGCGATTCGACGGACTCGGCGGGTTCCGGTTTGCCGCACGCGGCCAGCAGCACGGTGCAGGCGGCAGCGATGAGAAGGGTTTTCATGATCGCGTTTTCTCAATTGCCGTAGTAGTTGACGGTGTACGGCGTATAGGGCGTGCCGCCGCCCTGGAAGCGGCGGCGCACTTCGCGGGCGCGCTCCTGCACCGCGACTTGCCGTGCCTGTTCCAGTGCGGTAGCACGGTCCTGCGTGATCTGAAGCTGCTGCGCCTGAATCGCCTGCCGGGCCTGCAAAGCCAGCAACTGGTTCGTCGCCTGCGTGGCTTGCAACGCGCCGACCGCCGATTGGCTGTTGTTCACGAGGTCGGTCAAGGTCTGCTCGTCGGACGCGAAGTTCTGCACCGCCTGCGATTGCACCTTGGTCGCGGTGCGCAACGCCTCCAACGAGTTGTGCCAGCGTGTGCGGGCGTCGGTTGCCATCTGGCTACCCGAGGTGGAGGCGGTGTAGGCATCGGGATAGAGCCGCGCGAACTCGGTTTCCATCTGCGACACATTGAAGGCCAGCCCCTGCGCCTGTTGAAGGAGCTGGTTCGTCGCGGATAGCGCCGAGCGCAATTCATTGAGCGCGCTGAAGTTTAGGCCTGTCAGGTTTTTCGCCTGGTTCGTCAACATCTGCGCTTCGTTCTGAAGTTGCCTGATCTGGTTGTTGATCTGTTCCAGAGCACGGGCGGCCGTCATGATGTTCTGCACGAGATTGGTCGGATCGATCACGACCCACTGCGCCTGCGCAGCGGGCATGGCGGTCACGAGCACAGCGGTGGCAATTGCAAGCAAGGTCTTCTTCATGGCTGCTTCTCCTGGGGTGTGAAGGGGAACGACGAATAAGAGGGGATCAGGTCCGCAGCCCAGTCGAGGCCGCGATGACGCAGCCAGGCGGCTGCAAAGTCCGCAGGCGGCACCGACGCGGAAATCGTGTCGATAGCGCGCTGGTCCTCGGGTCTAGCGGCACCAGCGAATGCCAGCGTCACCGGCCCGAGTCCCAGATCGAAGACTCGATTGCCGAGCCGCGACTGGTAGTAGTAATCGCGCTTGGGCTGTGCGGTCGCCGCGATCTCGATCTGCCGCGCGTTGAGACCGAAGCCTTCGTAGATGACGCGAATCTGCGGCTCGGTCGCCTGCGGGTTGGGCAAGAAAATACGGTTCACGCAGCTTTCGACAATGGCTGGCGCAATGCTGGAATCTTTGATGTCCGCCAGCGATTGCGTGGCGAAGATCACCGACACGTTCTTCTTGCGCAGCGTCTTCAGCCACTGGCGAATGCGCGCAGCGAACACCGGGTCGTCGAGGAACAGCCAGGCTTCATCGAGGATCAACAGCGTCGGGGCACCATCGAGGCGTTCCTCGAAGCGCGCGAACAGGTAGCGCAGTACCGCCAGCGCCGCCGCCTTGCCGTGCATCAGCTCTTCCATCTCGAACGCTTGCACGTCGGCGAAACCGAGCCGGTCATGGTCGGCATCGAGCAGCTTGCCGTGCGCGCCGCCCAGCACATAAGGTTGCAGGGCTTGGCGCAGCGCGTTCGATTGCAGCAGCACAGACAGTCCGGTCAGGGTGCGCTGATCGAGCGGCGCGCTGGCAAGACTGTTCAGCGCCGACCACACCGACTCCTTCTCGGCCGGTCCGACGGCCACGCCTTCGTGAATCAACAGGCCTTGGACCCAATCGGCCGCCCAGGCGCGATAACCGTCCTGGTCGATACGGGCCAGCGGCTGGAAGGCGATGGCACCATCAATACCCAGGTCGTAATGCTCGCCACCCAGCCCAAGCACGGTGGCGCGAATCGAGCGTCCCATGTCGAAAGCGAAGATGCGCGATCCGGCGTAGCGGCGGAACTGTAATGCCAAAGTGGCGAGTAGCACCGATTTGCCCATTCCGATGGGGCCGACTACCAAGGTATTGCCCACGTCGCCAATGTGCGTGACCAGCCGGAAGGGTGTCGCACCATCGGTGCGCGTCACGATCAGTGGTGGGCCGTCGAGATGTGTATTGCGCTCTTGTCCTGCCCACACGGCGGAGACCGGCATCATGTGTGCGAGATTCAAGGTCGAGACAATGGGCTGGCGCACGTTGGCGTAGGCGTGTCCTGGAATCGATGACAACCAGGCATCGACCGCGTTCAAGGTCTCGGGAATGGTGACGAAGCCGCGGCCCTGGATCGTCCGATCTATGGCGCGCAGCTTCTCGTCAGCGGCAGTTGCATCGACATCGAGCACCGTCACGGTGGCCGTGACGTAGCCGAATGAAACCTGGTCACTGCTCAACTCCTGCAGGGCTGCGTCGGCATCGGCCGCCTTGTTCGACGCATCGGAATCAACCAGCGGGCTTTCCTGCTGGAAGATGGTCTCGCGCAGCAGCGCGACGATGTTCTTGCGCTTGGCGAACCACTGGCGGCGAAGCCGACTCAACTCGCGCTCGGCCTCGGCCTTGTCGAGGCACAGGAAGCGCGTGCTCCAGCGGTAGGCGAAGCCCAGGCGGTTCAGATCGTCGAGCAGACCCGGCCAGGTCGAGGTCGGGAAGCCACGCACCGACACCACGCGCAGATGCTGGCTCCCAAGCATGGGCGCAAGGCCACCGGTCAGCGGTTCATCGGCCAATAACGCATCGAGGTGCATCGGCACCTCGGGAACGGCCACCGGATGCCGACGGGTGGATATGCAGGCATGCAGATAGGTCAGTGTCTGATCATCGTCGAGCCAGACGATCTCCGGCATCACGCCTTCCAGCAAACCGAAGAAGCGCTCGGTCTCCGACACGAAGCCCTCCAGCCGATCGCGCCAATCCACGCCTTTGACGTTGTTGTTTTCGTACAGTAGCTTCGCGGCGCGGGCCGTCGATTCCTCGGGCGGCAGGTACAGCAGCGTCAGGTGATAGGCGCTCTCGAAGTGGCTATCAGCCTCCTCGAATGCGGCGCGGCGCTCTTCATCGACCAGCCAGGACAGCGGCTCTGGAAACACCGATTCCGGGTAGTCCGCCGCTTCGCGCCGTTCGGCCTCCACGAACAGCGCCCAACCCGATCCAAGCCGACGCAACGCGTTGTTCAGGCGCGCGGATGTCGCGACCAGTTCGCCTTGCGTAGCGCTGTCCAGGTCTGGCCCGCGAAACCGCGCCGTGCGCTGGAACGAGCCGTCCTTGTTGAGTACAACGCCAGGCGCGACCAGTCCTGCCCAAGGCAGCCAGTCGGCCAACAGCGCGGGACGTTTGCGGTATTCGGCGAGGTGCATCATGGGATAGCCCTCACACGTCAAGAAGTTGTCGGTGCTTGATGTGCCGTGCGAAGACCGCCATGAACTGCGCATCCAGTCGCGCGCCCCACACGGCCAGCGAGTGCCCGACAATCCACAGCACTATGCCGGGCAGCCAGAGTTGCAGCCCGAGCCCCACGGCGGCGGCCAGCGTACCGTTGGCAATGGCCACGGTGCGCGGTGCTCCGCCCAGCAGAATGGGTTCGGTCAACGAACGGTGCAGCGGCACTTCGAAGCCGGGTGCGTCAGCAGGCAGCGCGTTCATGCGATCACCGCTCCGCCGCTGAAGCTGAAGAAGGTCAGGAAAAATGATGAGGCGGCGAAGGCGATCGACAGGCCGAAGACGATCTGCACCAGCTTGCGAAAGCCGCCGCTGGTGTCACCGAAGGCCAGCGTCAGCCCGGTGGCAATGATGATGATCACCGCGATGATGCGGGCCACCGGTCCCTGGATCGAGTCCAGCACGGATTGCAACGGCGCCTCCCACGGCATGTTCGAGTCCGCTGCGTGTGCGGGAATGGCGATGGCCAGCAGCAGCGCGGCAAGTGCCACGAACTGCAAAGCTGGTTTTACGGAAATACGTGAAGTCGTCATGACGGTTCTCCGGAAGTTGATGAAAGTAAAGGGACGGAAGGCATCAGCTCGGCGCTGAGTTGGTAGCCGTGGCCGTCGAAGCCGATGACGCGGGCGATTTCCTGCACGCGGCGTGCATGGCCGCGACCGGCGATGTAGACGATGACGTTGACCGCTTCGGCGATCAGGGCGCGCGGTGGCGTCACGGCGACTTCGAGGATCAGTTGTTCCAGGCGCAGCAGCGCGCCCGCAGCGGAACCTGCATGGACAGTGGCGATGCCGCCCGGATGGCCGGTGCCCCAGGCTTTGAGCAAGTCGAGCGCTTCGGCGCCGCGCACCTCACCGACGACGATGCGGTCTGGCCGTAGCCGTAGGGTCGAGCGCACCAGCTCGGTCATGGTCACGATGCCGGCGCGGGTACGCAGCGGTACATGGTCGCGCGCCGCGCATTGCAGCTCCACCGTGTCTTCCAACACGATCACGCGGTCGCCGGTGGCCGCGACCTCGTCGAGCAGGGCGTTCGCCAGCGTGGTCTTGCCGGTGCTGGTGCCACCCGCGATCAGGATGTTCTGGCGTTCGCGCACCGCGTTACGCAGGAATTCCGCCTGAGCCTCGGTCAGGATGCCGTCGGCCACGTAGGCGTCGAGCCGGATCAGGCCGACCGCGCGCTTGCGCAGTGCGAAGACCGGCCCCGGCGTCACGGGTGGCAGCGCACCCTCGAAACGTTCGCCGGTCTCCGGCAACTCGGCGGACAGCAGCGGCTTGCCCGCATGCACCTCGGCGCCGACGTGGGCTGCGACCAGGCGGATGATGCGTTCGCCGTCGGCGGGCGTGAGGCTGACACCCAGCGGTTCGCGCCCACTGCCCAACCGATCGACCCACAGCGAGCCATCGGGATTCAGCATGACTTCCACCACGTCCGGGTCGTTCAAAGCTTTGGCGATGTCCGGACCCATCGCCGTGCGCAGCATGCGCACGCGACGCTCCAGCGAGGCCGGCAAGCCCTGATCGCGCGGCGCGCCGCTCATGACGGCACTCCCGGTTCGTCTGTTGACGACACGGTGTTGGCGTTTTCCTGCAGACCGAAGAATTGGCTCTGATCGGGCTGGATCTCTTCCACCACGTCCTTGACCAGACTGCGTCCGCGCAGCAGATGCCGGCCGAGCTGTTCGACGAACTGCTCGAAGCGTGCGCGGCCCTGAGCGCGTGCCGCTTCCTGATGCGCTTCCGGCACCGGCGTGCTGATGGTCAGGAAATAGCGCACGTACAGCGCCAGCGTCTCGATCAGGATGTTCTGGTCGCGCTCCAGCTTGTCGAACTGGCGCGACAAGCGATCCAGCCGTTTGGCGATGGCCGCTTCGCGCTGGTCGCCGGAGTCGGGCGAAAGGAACGATGCCAGCGCGGCAGCGATGATCGAGGACTTGGACAAGCCCTTCATGGTCGCCAGCTCGTCGAGCCGCTTGGCGTGCTCGGGTTCGATGAAGAGATTCAAACGGGTGCGGCTCATAGTGCGATCCCGTCATCAGGGTCGAGGGCGGCCAGCCGCGCCGTGCGTTGCAGGCGTGGATCGAGCTGGGCGGGCAGGGGCAGTGGCGGGTCGTCGTCATCGAGCAGGCCCAGATCGTCCACCGCGTGTTCAGGTTCCGGCATGAACGCGACTTCGGCCAGTTCCGGCTGCTGCTGGTGACCGCCGTCGTCGATGGCCTCACCGTGTGCGGGGAAGACCAGACCAGGAATCGGTGCAGCGAGGATGGTCAGTCCGGTCCAGTCGTCGGGTCGTGGTGCCGGAACATCGGCGTAGTGCCCGAGCTGCAATGGCGGTGGCGCCTGAATGCGCGTCTTGAAATTCGCATCCCGGTAGTAGCGAATTTTTTGCGCCTTGATCGGTGGTTGGCCGGACACCATCACGACTTCGTCATCGGGCGGCAACTGCATCACCTCGCCGGGCGTGAGCAGCGGCCGTGCGGTTTCCTGGCGCGACACCATCAGGTGTCCGAGCCACGGTGCCAGCCGGTGGCCCGCGTAGTTGCGCTGGGCGCGCAACTCGGTGGCGGTACCCAATGCTTCGGAAATGCGTTTGGCGGTGCGTTCGTCGTTGGTGGCGAATGCGATGCGCACATGGCAGTTGTCGAGGATGGAGTGGTTCTGTCCGTAGGCCTTGTCGATCTGGTTCAAGGACTGCGCGATCAGGAAGGCGCGCAGGCCGTAGCCCGCCATGAAGGCCAGGGCGGACTCGAAGAAGTCCAGCCGGCCCAGTGCCGGGAACTCGTCGAGCATCAGCAGCAGCGTGTGGCGGCGCGCGATGCCGTCGCTGCCGTCGAGCGATTCGGTGAGGCGTCGTCCGATCTGGTTGAGGATCAAGCGAATCAGCGGCTTGGTGCGGCTGATGTCCGACGGTGGTACCACCAGGTACAGCGATACCGGATGATCGGCATCGATCAGGTCGGCGATGCGCCAGTCGCAGCGTGAAGTCACTTCGGCCACTGTGGGATCGCGGTACAGACCCAAGAAGCTCATCGCGGTGGACAGCACACCCGAGCGCTCGTTTTCGCTTTTGTTCAGAACCTCGCGGGCGGCGGAGGCGACCACGGGATGCGGCGTTTCGCCCAGGTGTCGCGTCGTCATCATCCGGTGCAATGTGACTTCGAACGGGCAGGCCGGATCGGACAGGAAGTTGGCGACGCCGCGCAGCGTCTTGTCTTCGCCGGCATAGAGCACATGCAGGATCGCGCCGACCAGCAGGGCATGCGAAGTCTTCTCCCAGTGGTTGCGCCGCTCCAGCGCGCCTTCGGGATCGACCAGGATGTCGGCGATGTTCTGCACGTCGCGTACTTCGTGCATGCCGCGTCGCACTTCGAGCAGCGGGTTGTAGGCGGCCGATTTCGCATCGGTCGGATTGAACAGCAGGCAGTGCGAGAAGCGCGAGCGCCAGCCGGCGGTCAAATTCCAGTTCTCGCCCTTGATGTCGTGGATGACAGCAGAGCCGGGCCAGGAGAGCAGGGTGGGGATGACCAGACCGACGCCTTTGCCGGAGCGTGTCGGCGCGAAGGCCATCACATGTTCGGGGCCATCGTGGCGCAGGTAGTTGCCGTCCTTGCGGCCGAGGAAAACGCCGGCAGGTCCGGTCAGCCCGGAACGGCGGATTTCAGCGGGCAGCGCCCAGCGTGCCGAACCGTAGGTCGTAACCAGCTTGGACTGCCGGGCGCGCCACACCGACATGGCGATGGCGACCATGGCACCGGCCAAGCCGCTGCACGCCGCGATGGCGCCGCCGCGCAGGAAAATGTCGGGCGCATAGGCATCGTAGAAGTACCACCATTCGAACAGCCGCCACGGGTGATAGACGGGCGTTCCAAGCAGGTCGAACCACGGCGCACCGAGGCGTAGCTGGTAGCCCAGTTGTGCTGCGGTCCATTGGGTGGCGCCCCACGTTCCCGCGATCACGATCCCGAACACCGCCAGAATCTGACCGAACAGCACACTGGTTCCCTGCATCACGACCCCCTGAATTGCACTCCTGCACAAATTGCGGACAACGATGTGCCGCAGGCGTGAGAGTGGGGGGCTAACGAGTGCCGGTCAAAGACCGTTATCGGGATAGTGGAGACGAAGAAAACAAGATTTCTAGCTGGGGAAAAAGGGAGCGCGTCGCCGCAAACGACAGCGCGTTTCGGCGTGTATGGTGCTCCATCGAAAAATTGTTGGCCGATGCCGACATGCAAGCACGTTCCAGTGCACGCGGCCGGAAGCAACCGGCTGATGCGTGGAAGGCGATCAGTTTTGCGGTGTGTATTTACCTTTGCCGTCCCCCATGAAACGTCGGCGGCGTGCTTCGCTTGCCGCGTTGCAGAGGGCGTCGCCCATCTTCGCGTGGTCTTGCCTGCACAGGCGTTCCACTTCCTTGAGCCGTTCGGGATTGGCGACCAGTGATTCGACGGTGTCGATCGGCGCGGGCTTTTCGCAGGCGGTCAGAACGAGGGCCAACAGCAGCAAACTGGTTTTCTTCATGTCGTCTCCTTTTAATATGGGCGTGCAAGCGTCTATCTCATGTCCCCGCACTTGAATTCGTGTTCTCTGCGGCAAGCACTCGGGCGACGAAACGGCTCAATGGTTCGGATGGTTCCGTGTTGGGTCGCAGCAAGTAGGTGGTCAGCATGATGGGCCGCCCCGCCAGCGGGCGAGCCACGACCTCCGGGTGGCGGCAGACCGTCATATGGGACTCGTTGGCGAAGCTGAGTCCGTAGCCAGCGGCGACCAGCGTCATCATCAGGTCGAAGGTCGCCGCATGTTCCGCCACGATAGGCTCCGCATCCACGGCGCGCAAAATGCGCTCGATCTGCCGGTGGCAGCCTTCGTAAATCTCCGGGTGGCACAGGACCAGCGGGTAGCGGATTAGTTCCTCCAGCGGAATGCGCTTGTGCGCCAGCAGCGGATGACGCGCTGGAACGGCGATCACCAGCGGATCATTCCACACGGACTGAACGACGATGCCTTCACCGACCTCGGTTGCGTGGGCGAGTCCGGCATCGAATAAACCGCCACGCAGGCCTTTCACCTGTTCCGCCAGAGGAACGTCGAACAGGCGGATTTCGACATCGGGTTCCTCTTCTCGACATTGCGCCAGCAAGGAGGAAAGTCGTGGCTGGGCGATGCCATCGGACAGCGCGATGCGCAACGTGCCGCGATAGCCGGTGGCAGCGGCTTTAGTGCTGGCGATGGCCTGTTCCAGCGTGGACAGCACGCGGTGAGCTTCGCCCAGGAATACTTGTCCGGCCCAGGTCAGGCGAGTGCTGCGCGTGGTCCGCTCGAACAACTGCACGCCCAGGTCATACTCCAGGTCCTTGATCGCTCGTGACAGCGGAGACTGCTCGATGTGCAGCCGCTCGGCCGCACGGGCGAAATGGAGCTCTTCCGCGACGGCGATGAAATAGCGTAGATGGCGCAGTTCCATGGGGATACACTCGATCAAGTCGTCAAGTCAGGTTGTCGCTGCGGCTCAGTCGGACGATGCCCGAACCCGCATTCGCGCCAATGTGCATCTTCATCCTGAAGTGCCACTGGCTGCCCTTCTTGGTCTGGCGAATTTCCGGATCGCGCTGCCCGCTTTGGTTCTTGGTCGAGGACGGTGCCGCGATGATCGTCGCGTCCACCACCGTCCCTTCCTTCAGCATCAACCCCTTGGCGACCAGATGGCTGTTGATGCTGGAGAAGATCCGCTCGGTCTGCTTGTGGGTCTCCAGAAAGCGGCGGAACTAGTGTTTAGTTGCATTAATAAAAGAGAGTATTATGAGGCCCATTTCGCTTTACGCAAGGGGGTCTCATGGCACGAGTGGCGGTTGAGTTGTCGTGTACGGCAGAAGTCATGTCTGAGCTTGAACGTCTGTCTCGAAGTCGAAGCGGCGAGGTTCGCATGGCCGAGCGTGC
>Ga0208244_101634_pt1 | contig 10956 bp, 3 predicted proteins | sample SubbioCR12Aug_5A_FD_184828 | JGI IMG/M metagenome (GOLD analysis project Ga0208244, IMG submission 184828) | Serpentinite rock and fluid subsurface biosphere microbial communities from McLaughlin Reserve, California, USA - CR12Aug_5A (SPAdes) | ecosystem: Environmental > Terrestrial > Deep... | reverse complement strand
GCTTCACTGCTCAGAGCAATGTGGCCGGCAGCCACGGCACCTTCAGCATCACCACAGACGGCGCCTGGACTTTCGAAGCCAGCAGTGCGGTTAATGAACTCAATGTGGGCGACAGCTATGTCGACACCTTCACCGTGCAGTCGGTTGACGGCACTGCACAGGTGGTGACCGTAACCATCACCGGCACCAACGACGCGGCGGTGATCGCGGGCGACAGTGAAGTGGTGGTCTCTGAAACCGACGCAGCGCTGAGCTTGACCGGCACTGTGACCGCGACCGATGTCGATAATGACAATAACGTGTTTCAAGCCAATACCATCGTCGGTACCTATGGCACTTTTAACCTTGCTACCAACGGCCAATGGACCTTCCTAGCTAACAGCGCCTTTAATGAACTCAATGTGGGGGACAGCGTTACCGAGAATTTTGTTGTTCAGAGCACTGACGGCACCACGCAGTTGGTGAAGGTGACCATCAACGGCACAAATGATGCTCCGATCACCAATAGTGGCAGCCAGAACACTGAAGAGAACACCTTACTAAATAGCAGAGTGCCATCGGCTATCGATCTCGACGGCACCATCGCCAGCTATGCGTTGGTAAGCGATGTTGGCACTGGCAACGGCAGTTTGAGTTTCAATGAAGACGGCAGCTACAGCTTCAATCCGGGCACGGATTTTGATCACTTGGCTGTGGGTCAGAGTAAAGTCGTCACTTTTACCTATACGGCTATCGATGACGATGGAACGGTCAGTATGCCTGCGACTGAAACGATTATAGTGACCGGTAGCTATGATGCGCCGGTTTTATCCGGCGAATTCAGTGGCAATGTTTTTAAAAATACTAATCTTTTCAGTAAAGGTAATTTGACCATTACGGGTGTTGATTTCTCATCCTCTTTACTTGCTTTTCCTGATGTGCCGCCTACTTTTAGTTCTCAAGGTTATGGTCTATTTACGCTGTCTGAAGGTGCCTGGACTTACCATTTGAACAATAACCATCCGTCTGTCAAGGTGTTAAAGTCAGGCGAATTTATTATTGATACTTATAATTTTGTTGCGACTGACGGCTCCACTCAAGTTGTTTCAATAGTGATCCATGGTCTTGATGATAACCCTACGCAGCCTTGGAATCCTTTGTATGAAGCCAATGAAATTCCTCAAAATGTATCTGATGAAGTAAATTCGACTTTTGATAGTAATGAATACACCGATAATCAGGTACCCAACAGTTCAACTAATGACGCCGATCTGGAGCAACAAGTTGAGATTATTACTGATCTAAATGCTTATGTTGATCGTTTAATTAATGAGCTTAATTCGGTCGATCACCTTCTGGATAACCCTATTGATGTTATTTCGGTTGATACTGATCACTCGCAAAGTCAACGGCAGGGGACAGGACGATTTGCGCACCGGATTACCGATAAAAACGATACTGCGCAAAGCACTCCATTTTCTAATGATTTGAACATGTCTTCTGTCACTGACTATCACATCGATAGTGATAATATTCTGAGTGAAACGGAAGAAAAAGCTTTTTGGGATAGACTGGACCGTATTCGTCACCAAATGGATAATCCCGATGCTGTTGATGATGCCAAACCGGTAAATGTGCAAATTATGCTGGGCACAGGGGTTAGCCTGACTGCCGGTTTTGTTAGTTGGATCTTGCGCGGCGGATCCTTGCTTGCCAGTTTTATGTCGACGGTACCCTTACTTAAACGTTTTGATCCTTTACCTGTGCTTAAATCATCTGCTAAACAGGTTCAGATTAATGAAAATGATCATAAAAAAGCGGATGAAGTTTCTTTTGGGTCAGAAGCCGATCAAGAATTGGAAGTTGAGCAAAGCAAAGATACGGAATCAAGATAGCGGTTCGCGTTAGTAGTTGAAAGTAAATCAACGCCGACATTCCGGCATGGATTGCCATAACCCAGGTCATAAGAATGTGAAAGCCCAACGCCATCCATGGCTTCTGGACCCCGGCAATTCCTGCCGGGGCGACGCCTACTATTAACGCGAACATAGCCTTATTTAAAGGTAATGGTTTCAAATGCCGGGTTCTCAAAAGCATGCAACCTAACCTACGCTGAATTATTAATTTTCCTTTAATCCTCAGTTTGAAGGGGGATTATTACTTCCCTGATTAACGAAAGATTGGCTCATTTCGTGAAGGTGGTTTTGATTATTTCTTTACATATCTGCGCAGATTCTTGCGTTCATTTCATACACAACTAAAATCCTTTTTAGTCATTCATTGCTGAGGACTTATTTTTTAGCTTTGATTCAATTATTTTCCGGCCTCATTTTTATATTTTATGGACTCCTTAAAGAAAACGGTTGGCATAGTATTACCGGCAATGCGCATTAGTTTGGCATTGGCATTTTTAACCATCTGTTTGATTTTAAGTGCTGAAATGTTGGGGTTTATGCCCGATAAATCAAAATACATGCTTGACGCGCGCAAGCAGATCAGCGAGTCCTTAGCCATTCAATTTTCGGTTTTGGCACCGGATCAGGATTCAAGAAGAATCCAAAAAATGCTGGGTTATGTTGTAAAACGCAATCCGGATATGCTTTCAGCGGGTATTCGTTTAGAAAATGGTCAGTTAATCTTTCAAGTGGGCGATCATGCCCAACACTGGCATGATTACGAAAAAAATAAATCAACTTCCACGCATTTGATTGTTCCCATTCTTAGAAACTCAGAACTTTGGGGGAATATCGAATTAAAATTCGCCGATTTATCTGGTGAGTCCTTTTCTGACTTTTTCGAACATCCCACTTTCAAACTGGGACTGTTTGTTTTGATCATTGGGTTCTTTGTTTATTTGGTGTTCATGCTTAGAACACTGAAAATGCTGGATCCCTCGGCTGTAATCCCTGAGCGGGTTAACGCCGCATTCGATACGCTGGCGGAAGGTGTCATTATTCTGGATGAGCGTGAGCAAATCGTTTTGGCCAATACGGCCTTTACCGAAAAAATCGCTTCTCCAATGTCGACATTATTGGGGATGAAAGCATCCAAGCTTAAATGGAAAAATCCCGACGATAGTCTGTCCACTCCCTATCTTCCGTGGCAACAAGTGTTGAAAACCGGAAAAAGTTCGATTGGCGCACATCTGATGCTGACGTCCTCCCAGGGCACAGAATTTAAATTTGTCATTAATGCTTCTCCTATTCTGGGAGGTAATGATGTTACTCAAGGTGTTTTGATTACCTTGGATGATATAACTGAATTGGAAGAACGTAATACGGCTCTTGAAACTATGGTAAGTAAACTTGAGGAAAGTCAGGCTCAGGTTCAACAACAAAATAAGGAATTGCATTTTCTGGCAACCCGGGATTCGTTGACCGGCTGTTTAAACAGAAGAGCTTTTAATGAATTATTCGAAAAAGCATTTAATGAAGCGTTGCAAAATAATTCAGAGTTATCTTGCATTATGGTGGACATTGATCATTTTAAAGCGGTCAATGACAATTACGGCCACGCTACCGGTGATGTCATTATCATCTTGCTGGCTGAAGTACTCGTCACCAATACCCGTAAATTTGATTTGGTGGGACGGTATGGGGGCGAGGAGTTCTGCATCGTTCTGCCGGGTCTGACAGTGGAGGAAGCTGTTCTGGTTGCCGAGCGTATCCGGCTTCGGATAAAGGATGAATCCGCAAGCCGTTATGAAAACGGTCCTAGAGTTACCGCCAGCCTGGGTGTTGCCAGTATCTTCGATAACCCTGCAAATCCGGCTGAACTCAATAACTTTGCTGACGAAGCGCTTTATGTCGCTAAAGAATCGGGGCGAAACCGCGTGGTTCGGTGGCAGCCAGCCAGTGATGAGAGTCCTCATGGCTACACAACGGCTCATCCAGTGGCAGAAACTCAGTCAGCGAATCCAATAGACAACAATCTTGATACCGAAAATCTGACGAAATTGCAGTTAAGGGTTGATGAGCTTGAACACATTGCTTCTCAATTTTCAGCCGAGCTTGACTATTCCAAACATTATGATGATTTGACTGGGTTACCCAATCAGATTTTATTTTATGACAGGATTAGCCAAGTCATAGAACGCGGTTACCGTTATGACCAACTCGCATCAATCTTACTGATTGATGTCGGCATGTTCGGGATGATCAATGCCACTTTAGGACGGGCAGCCGGCGATGCGTTATTGAAAGAAATTTCCAGTCGTTTGAATAACACCTTTAGAAAATCTGACGATATTTCGCGTTTGACGATCTCGCGGTTTGGCGGGGATGAATTTGCTGTGTTACTCACTGACTTAAGCAACAAAGAATCGGTTACCTGGATGGTTACGCGCTTGCTGGACGCATTGTCTGCTCCGGTTGATGTAGATGGAAATACGGTATTTCTGACGGGACATGTGGGCATCAGCCTGTATCCTTCAGATGCCAATACGGCGGATGATTTGATCAATAATGCAATGATCGCGAAAAAGTACTGTAAAGAGCAGAAATCGGAAGCACATTTTCAATTTTTTGATAATCACATGCAGGAACTTTCGATTAAACAATTAACGCTGGACAAGGACGTGCGTCATGCCATTAAAAATGAAGAATGGGAGCTGTTCTATCAACCTAAATGGGATATTAAGACTAACTCCATTGTCGGGGTTGAGGCATTGATCCGGTGGCGGCATCCAACCAAAGGTCTGCTTTCACCATTTGAATTTATTGATTTTGCAGAGCAACGAGGCTTGATTGTTGCCATTGGTGATTGGGTCATAAAATCAGCCTGCCTTCAAATTAAAGAGTGGTCGGGCATGGGCTTTGTCGATTGTAAAATTGCTGTTAATTTATCGGCAGTACAGCTAAGACAAGACGATTTCGTGACCAATATTTTTAATATACTCGCAGAAAGCGGGGTCGCTCCACGTCAGCTTGAACTGGAAGTGACTGAAACGACATTGATGAATAATTTCCAGTCAGCATTAGCGTCTCTTAAGCGGCTGAGTAGCCGGGGTATTACTATTGCCATTGATGACTTTGGGACAGGTTATTCTTCATTGAGTTATCTTAAAAACCTGCCGGTCAACAATCTGAAAATCGACAGAGCCTTTATTAAGGATATTTGTAAGGATGAGAATGATAAAAAAATTGTCAAAATGTTGATTAATATGGCCCATTCAATGAATATGATAGTCACTGCTGAAGGCGTTGAGGATCAAGACCAGTTCGATTTGTTGACCGATTATGCCTGCGATGAAATTCAGGGCTATTTACTGAGTAAACCGCTTCCTGCTTGTGAAGTCACTAAAATGCTCATTAATCCGGAGCTTTTGGGTAATATGATAAAACAGTCACTCAACGCTTGATGCATAAGCACTTGAGCGTACAAGAACGATTTAAATAATCTATTTGCCCTACAAAAATTCAGCTGATTAGCAAGATGTTTCAGCTAAATCCACAAGCTCGTCATGCCCGTCCGGAAACGGGCATCCAGTGCCATGGATGGTAAGCTTCGACGATCGAAACGTTATTTCTACCCCACTCTTTTAGTTCATCGAAATAAAATCAAACGGCTTTTATTTTTTGAAGCATGCTGTATTTCCCTGTAATCCGTTAGCTTTGGACCCCATGAAACTCTTACACACATCCGATTGGCATTTAGGGCGAACCCTCTATGGGAGGAAACGTTACGAGGAGTTCGAAGCCTTTTTAATCTGGCTTGCAGATACTGTTGAACAGCATCACGTCGATGTGTTGCTGGTTGCCGGTGATGTTTTTGATACCAATACCCCGAGCAATCGGGCGCAGGAGCTTTATTACCGGTTTTTGTGCCGCGTTGCCTCATTAAAAACGTGCCGCCATATTGTTTTGATTGCCGGGAATCATGATTCTCCGGCTTTTCTCAATGCACCTAAAGCGTTGTTGAAGTCACTGGATGTGCATGTCATCGGTTCTGTAACCGATAAACCGGAGGATGAGGTTATTGTTCTGAGTACACAGGATGGCGTGCCTGAGTTGATTGTCTGTGCCGTTCCCTATCTAAGAGATCGTGATATCCGATCAGTGGAGGCCGGAGAAAGCATTGTTGACAAGGAGTTGAAACTGATTGAAGGCATACGGCAACATTATGCTGAAGTCACGGCTTTGGCCGAACAGAAACGTCAGATGCTGGGTAGGGATATTCCGATTATCGGTATGGGCCACCTGTTTGCTGCCGGGGGGCAAACCGTCGAGGGTGACGGTGTGCGCGAGTTGTATGTTGGCTCGTTGGCCCATGTGTCGGCTGGAATTTTCCCTGCCTGCCTGGATTATCTGGCTCTAGGCCATCTTCATGTGCCGCAGAGAGTCAACAATTCTGAGCTAATGCGTTATAGCGGCTCGCCTTTGCCTATGGGATTTGGCGAAGCCAAACAGGAAAAAAGTATTTGCCTGGTTCAGTTTGCCGAAACCAAAGCTCAGGTAACGCTGATCAATGTGCCCGTTTTTCAGAGACTGGAACAAATACGCGGTTCCTGGGATACCCTTTCAACCCGAATACTTGAACTTGCCGCTGCCGGAACCCGCGTCTGGCTGGAAGTGGTCTACGATGGCGAGGAAGTGATAGGCGATTTACGCGAACGCCTGGAATCGGCCGTTTCAGGCTCTGCAATTGAGATTTTGCGCATAAAGAATAACCGGATCATCGACAGGATTCTCAATCAAATGGAGGAGGGCGAAAAGCTCGATGACCTGACCGTCGATGACGTATTTGCGCGCTGCCTGATTGCTCATGATATCCCTGAAGACCAGCGGAAGGCATTGCTTCTAACCTATCAGGAAGCGGTCATATCGCTCGCTGAAGACCCTATGCGAGCTGAATAAGGAGATTGCCGATGCGAATATTGCAAATACGGTTTAAGAATTTGAATTCACTCGCCGGAGAATGGGAGATCGATCTGACTCATCCGGCCTTCACTTCCGAGGGTATCTTTGCCATTACCGGGCCGACAGGGGCGGGTAAGACCACGCTTCTCGATGCTATCTGTCTGGCTCTCTATGCGCGAACCCCCCGCCTTAATAAAGTGACGAAAAGCGTCAATGAAATCATGTCCCGTCAGACCGGAGAATGTTTTGCCGAGGTAACTTTTGAAACCCAGGCTGGCCGGTTCCGCTGTCACTGGAGTCAGCGCCGGGCCCACAAGAAATCAAGCGGTGATCTGCAGGTTTCAAAACATGAAATTTCCCATGCCGATTCCGGACACATCTTAGAAACTAAAATGCGCGGTGTTGCTGAGCAGATTGAAGCAGTAACCGGAATGGATTTTGACCGGTTTACCCGTTCTATGCTCTTAGCCCAGGGCGGCTTTGCGGCATTTCTTCAGGCAGCGCCTGACGACAGAGCGCCGATTCTGGAACAGATTACCGGCACTGAGATTTACAGTCTGATTTCAATCCGGGTTCATGAGATACGAACTGAAGAACGAAAGAAGCTGGACATCTTATTAGCCGAAATGGTCGGCATACAACTGCTGGACGAAGCGGATGAACAACAACGGATCAACGATCTTGCGCAGATGAATTTGCAGGATGCTGACTTGAACCGGCAGATTACAGAAACAAACCTGGCTCTTGCCTGGCTTGTCCGAATGGCGGGCCTTGAGCAGGATTTGATAGACCTTGCCGGTCAAACGAAAGACTGGCAAACCCGACAGGCCGAATTCACACCCCACCAATTAAAGCTTCAACGCGCTAATCAGGCCTTGGAATTGGCGGGTGAACATGCCGGGTTGACTTCTCTTCGCCGAGAACAAGATACGGACCGGCTAAATCTCGGCGAATGTCACAAGATGCTTCCTGCTCAAGAGGATGGGATAAAGCACGCAGAGCAGGCCATGAGGCAGGCTGGTGTTCATCTGGAGACTAAAAAGCATGAGCAAAAGGAAGCCTCGTACATTATTCGAAAAGTCAGGGAGCTGGATCTGAAACGACTTGAAAAAGCCGGTCCGATCAAAACGGCGACCGATGCTATCAACGCCCAGCAAACGGCACTGCAGACCCTTAAAACAAAACATAACGAGGATTGTGTTAGTTTAATTGATAAGAAGACAAAACTTGAAACGCTCTTAACACACTTAGCCGAAACCCGAACAGATGAAGGTCTGATAGAGCATCTTGCCGGGCTTCGCGGCAAAGCCGATGCGCTCAAGCATAATCATGCGCTACTGAGTGCCAAGCTCGATGAAGTCAATGCCCTGGTTTCGCAAGAGATCGAGGTCGCCGGAGTTTGGGAGGCTCAGCATGCCTCTTTTGAAAAAATAAAAAGCCGTCTCGCTATCAGCGAAAATGCTTTGGTTCAGAAACAGCTTGATCTTAAACAGTTTACTGGAGGTCGTGATCTGACCGATTGGCGTAACGATCTGTCAGAATTAAAAGATAAAAAATTACGGCTCAATCAGGTTAGCGAAGCGGTCAAGGCCTTTTCTGATGCTAAGCGGACGCTTGACGAACTCAACAACCGTCAGGATCAGCTGGTCAGTGAAAAGGCCGATATCACCCGAGAACTTCAGATCCAAGTCGACATCCAGCCTGCCTTGGAGCGGGAAATCAACCTGCTTGAAACGCAGCTCTCCTTGCTGAAGAAAATTCAGGGGTTTGAGGAAGCCAGACATGAGCTTCAAGATGATCAGCCTTGCCCCCTGTGCGGGGCCAAAGAGCATCCGTATGCGGAAGGCAATATTCCGGTTCCGGATGAAACGATGGCGGCATTAGCCAGGGCCAGAGCTGATTTAAAAGCGGTTAGCGCCATTGTGTCCAATGCCAAGATCAAACAGGCCGAAGTGGCCAAAGATCTTGAACAAATCATCGCTTTTATCACGGAATGTAAGGACAAAATTACTTCGACCGATTCGCACATCAAGCTGGGTTGTGCGGACTTGGCGATTGACCGGTTGGATCAAAATCTGGCGCAGCTCCTGCCGCGTCTGCATGATGAAAATGAAGTCCAGTTGGCTAATGCGATGACTGTTGTGTCAGCCGCCGATGCAATTGACAAGGAGATAAGCGCTTTGCGCAATGCTTTTGAGCAAGACCGAGCCTCTTGTGCTTTGGCTGAACGAGAGACTCAATCTGCCACATATAAGAAGGACACCATTGTCCAAGCGCTTAATCAGGCCCGAAAAGATGCCGGGATTCTCGACACACAATTTCAACATACCCTGGACGAATTACAGCATGAGGTCGCTGTCTATGGTGTCAGGCCAGTTTCCATCGCTGTTTTGGATGAGGTTTTGCTGGCATTAAAAGGCCGACGTGATAAATGGGTTGCGCGCCAAAATGAAAAGACTGAACTTGAACGGCAGATTTCCGCCCTGGAAATTCAGATAAGCCATCAGGCCGATCTGATCCGGAAATCTGAAGTGGATCTAGACAGTCAGCGTGATCTGCTGGCTGCTTTGCAGCAAGAGCTGGCCGTTATAAATCAACAGCGATTCGAGTTGTTTGGCACCCAGAATCCGGATTATGAGGAAATGGCTTTCTCGATTGCACTTGAGGCGGTAGAAAAGAATCTCGAGGTTTCCCGGCAAGCTTTTAACGGGGCTAGCCAGGCACTCGAAACGCTCAAGAGCCGGATCGCAGAGCTGGAAAAAACCGTGGAAGCCCGGTCGAGTCAATTGAATGCCGCTGAAAACGCCTTTTTGGCTCGCTTGGCCGGGCTGGGATTTGCTGAGGAAGCCGAATTTATGTCGGCGTGTTTATCTGAAGATGTGCGCATGAAATTGACGCAGCAAGCTCAGGCCTTGGCCAATGAACAGACGCAGTTGGCATCAAAAAGCCTCGATAAAACAGCGCTGTTGAACGCCGAGCGGGAAAAACAGCTCACAGACCAGCCTCGTGAAGTGCTGGATCTGAAGCTTAATCGTCTGGTCATCGAGCACAAAGAGCTTCAACAGGAAATTGGGGCCGTCCGTCAAAAGCTCAAAGACAACGACAGCTTAAAAGAGAGGCAACAAGAGCAATTGCGTGCCATCGATGGGCAAAAAAGAGAGTGTGCCAAATGGGACTCGTTGCATGAACTGATTGGTTCGGCCGATGGCAAGAAATACCGTAACTTTGCCCAGGGGCTGACTTTTGAAATGATGATTGTTCATGCCAACCGTCAGTTGCAGAAGATGATCGATCGCTACCTGCTTATCAGAGACGCAGTCCAACCGCTTGAACTCAATATCATCGATAACTATCAAGCAGGGGAGGTCAGGTCCACCAAAAATTTATCAGGCGGTGAAAGTTTTATTGTCAGCCTGTCTTTGGCGCTGGGTCTTTCGCAGATGGCCAGTAAAAACGTCCGGGTCGATTCACTGTTTTTGGATGAAGGTTTCGGCACTCTGGACGAAGACGCATTGGAAACTGCATTAGATACACTGGCCGGCTTGCAGCAAGACGGCAAAATGATAGGCGTGATTTCACATGTTTCCGCATTGAAGGAACGTATCCGTTCACAAATTCATATTGTGCCTCAATCAGGAGGGCGAAGCTTGATTGACGGTCCGGGCTGTAAAAAATTGGCTTAAAAATAGCGCAATTAGACCGGGGCAAACTTATAGAGTGCTGCAGAGAAGCAGGATTATTTCCCAAATTACAAGTGATAATGCAATGTCACAGTGACCAGCATAGTCTGCTTGCCGTCTGCACCTGACTCTCCCTATCATGCCTGGGCGAGGTTGTAATAGGTTGTTCAAGGGCAGGGCCGTGTTACAAATTAGCTGAAAAAATGCAGCAATTCTCATTTTAAAACCCTACCCGGAGTCAGGAATTGTGCCGTTAAGCCCTTTAAGCATAAACTGCATTAAATGATCCCAGTCATCGAATGGAAGATACTGCATTAAAGCGCGAAGATGTTCAAAAAAAGTCCGCCGTGAGGGTAGCAAGCCGCGCACGGCACGGTAATAGGAATCGACCCAATCCAGCGTGGTATGAAGCAAATAGGCGAGTAGCACCAGGGTGGCCA
>Ga0208244_101633_pt1 | contig 10960 bp, 11 predicted proteins | sample SubbioCR12Aug_5A_FD_184828 | JGI IMG/M metagenome (GOLD analysis project Ga0208244, IMG submission 184828) | Serpentinite rock and fluid subsurface biosphere microbial communities from McLaughlin Reserve, California, USA - CR12Aug_5A (SPAdes) | ecosystem: Environmental > Terrestrial > Deep... | reverse complement strand
GAAAAATTATCTTGAATTCAGCCGACCCATTCGCCAGACACATCTATCCAGGGCTGGCTGAATTACTCGCCCGAGAGCAAGTTGTCGTTTGTTTGGGCGAAATTTAGGTCATTAGCAATCTGTATAGTTTCCCTAAACTGGGCGCGCTTGTATTCGTGGATAACACGTACCTCCCCTTCGACCACAGCACACTCATTTGTTTTATAAGAATCTGTAAGTGTCAAATAAGCATTTACTTGGCGGCTCAGGCCAATACCATTTACACAACCCCAACCTACAGCCCAGAAGAACATGAAACCTGCAAAAACAATTTCCGGCCCCCAGCCGTATTCTCGTTTGGCCTTTCTCAACCAGTAGAAGCCAAAGGCAAGAGCCACAACAGAGAGCGAAAGAAAGAAAATAGATTGGGCATACCTGCTAGGCTGTGCCTGTGTAAAAATAAAGACCTCGGTAAAAGTATCCATAGGCATCCATTTTCTATTTTTGATTTTAACTAAAGGCTTGGAAGCAATGGCATCGCCGGGAACATTTCAAGATAGGCTTGTGTACGCTTCAATCAAGATTGCGAACATCGGTCAGCAAATGAATGCCATCAATAATTTGCCTTATGCGACGTTCAGGCAGCGCGCCGATAAATTCCCCCAATTGTGATTTATCCACTGTAAAAATTTGGGAAGCCAATACCACACTTTTCTTTGGCAGGTTTGCTTCTCCTTTTTCAAGAAGCACATTTCCGGGGGCTTCGGCTCGTTTTAGATTCGAAGTCAGGGCGCATACAATTACCGTGTTGATTTTGCTGGCATTGAAAACATTGTTTTGAACGACAACATGAGGGTGACTATAGCCCGGTTCCGACCCGGTTGGCTCGTCCAAATCTATCCAATAAACATCCCCCTGGTTTATTACCATTCATTCCTCACAAGTTTGCGATGATGTTTGCGCATTTTAGAGAGACGGGCTGTATCACCGGTGTCCTGCTCATCAGAATAGGCTTGATTGATTTCCCGCAACATCATCTGGTTTTGGTGATTGTTGACAAAAGTCTCAATTGCAAGCCCAAATAACTCACTTCGGGACACATTTAATTCTCGCGCCAGACTTTCAGCCTGCTCGAATAAAGGTTTCTGGATTGAAATAGCCGTTTTGACTGTGTTCGCCATTTGTTATACCTTTCTATATTTTTTAGTATAACCAACCTTGCGCCTAAAGTCAATCTTGAATTACATCTTGTCACCAAACCAATACTCCTGACCCAAGAAGATGCTGCATCGTGCCCACGGCGAAAAATGCGAATGCAAGTTTCAGGCGGAACGGGTATACTATCCGGGTTCGTACCTGAAAAAACTTCATATTCAACAGGAGTTCTGCCCCAATGAGCGAAGAAAAGCAGGAAGAAAAGAAACCCGAAACCGCCAAACCCGAAGTCAAAGATGTGCTGGTCGAGAGCAAACACACCGTCACCGTCGGCGGCAAGGAACTGGCCTACACCGTCACCACCGGCACCATCGTCCTGAAAGAAGAAAGCGACCGTGAGAAAGAATCCGAAGGCCACAAGCCCAAGGCCGCCATGTTCTTCACTGCCTACACCCTCGACGGCGTCGACGACAAAAGCAAACGCCCGCTGACCTTCTCGTTCAACGGCGGCCCCGGCTCCTCGTCGGTCTGGCTGCACATGGGCGTGCTTGGGCCGCGCCGCGTCGTCATGGAATACGAAGGCAACCTGCCCAAACCGCCCTTCCAACTGACCGACAACGAATACACCCTGCTCGATGAAACTGACCTGGTCTTCATCGACCCCATCAGCACCGGTTTCAGCCGCCCGGTCGAGGGTGAACAGGCCAAACAGTTCCACGGCTTCAAAAAAGACATTGAGAGCGTGGCCGAATTTATACGCCTGTACAGCAGCCGCTACCAGCGCTGGCTCTCGCCCAAATTCCTGATTGGCGAGAGTTACGGCACCACCCGAGCCTCGGCCCTCTCCAGCCACCTGCTCGAGCGCCACGGACTGTACCTGAACGGCATCATGCTCGTCTCAGCCGTTCTCGATTTCTCAACCCTCGACTTCCCGCCCGGCCACGACCTGCCCTACATCCTATTCCTGCCCTCGTATGCCGCCACTGCCTGGCATCACCGCAAACTGCGCATCCGCCGCCCGTTGCAAAAACTGCTTGAGGAAGTGCGCGAATTTGCCATGACCGAATACGCCAGCGCCCTGATGAAAGGTGACGCCCTCGGCAAACGCGAACGCAACGCCGTGGTGCAGAAACTCGTCCGCTATACCGGGCTTTCGGCCGATTACATCGAACGCAGCAACCTGCGCGTGACAGACCAGCGCTTTTTCAAGGAATTCCTGCGCAGTGAAGGCAAAACCGTCGGACGCTTCGACAGCCGCCTGACCGGCATCGACCGCGACACCGTCGGCGAGCATCCCGATTACGACCCCTCCTACGCCAACGTCGCCGGGCCGTATACCGCCGCCTTCAACCACTACATCCGCGCCGAACTCAACTTCGAGAGCGACCTGCCTTATCACATTCTCAACTTCCAGGTCTGGCCCTGGTCTTATGCCGAGCACGAAAACGAATACGTGCGCGTTTACGAAAACCTGCGCCAGGCCATGACCCAGAACCCGCACATGAAGGTCTTCGTCGGCAACGGCTACTACGACCTGGCCACGCCCTTCTTCGCCACCGAATACACCTTCAACCACATGGGCCTGCACGAAAGCCTGCGCCAGAACGTCAGCATGGGCTATTACGAGGCCGGGCACATGATGTACGCCCTCCTCCCCGCCCTGGCAGCCCTCAAAGCCGACCTGGCAGAGTTCATCCAGAAGGCAAAATAAAACCACCCGGACTCCAAAGTCTCCCGACTTTGGAGTTCATTTTTTCCAATGAAAGTCTTCTACTCCCCCACCCACGCCCAACACGCCCCGCCCTTCGAGATATTCGATGGCGGCGAGAAAATCACCAACTTCGAAATGCCTGAACGGATGGAACGGATTCTTTCCGCGCTGAAAACGGATGGCCGTTACGAAATCCTCCCCCCCGAAGACTTTGGCCTGGAGTCGATTCGGGGTGTCCACGACCTGGCCTACCTCGACTTTCTGCGGACGGCTTTCGACGAATGGATGGCCGAACCGACCGACTATGAACGCAGCGCCCTTCTACCTGCCACCTTTCCCCTGCCCGGCCCACGCGGACACGTCCCGACCACCCTGTTGGGCCGCGCCGGGTACTACATGACCGACCTCTCCGCCCCCATCGTCGCCGGGACCTACCCCGCCGCCCTGGCCTCGGCCAATTGCGCCTTGAGTGGGGCGAAAGAGTTGGTTAATGGAGAATGGTTAATCGAAAAACGAGAAACAAAACCAAGCCAGGCCCCATTAACTATTAACCATCCACTATTAACCAATAACCATTCTGCCTTCGCCCTCTGCCGTCCTCCCGGCCACCACGCCGGGCGCGCCAACTGCGCCGGGTACTGCTACATCAACAACGCCGCCGTCGCCGCCCACTGGCTGACCCAATTTGGCAACGTCGCCATTTTAGACATCGACTACCACGCCGGCAACGGCACGCAAGACATCTTCTACGAACGCGCCGACGTGCTGACAATTTCCATCCACGCCGACCCGGATTTCGAATACCCCTACTATGCCGGTTACGCCGAGCAAACCGGCGCGGGCGAAGGGTTGGGATTTCACCAGAACTATCCATTGCCACTCGGCGCGGACGACAAAACCTACCTGGCGACCCTCGAAAAAGCCATCGAACGCATCACGGTCTACAGTCCACAGTCCCTGGTCGTCTCAGCCGGCATGGACATCTACGGCGAAGACCCGCTCGGCAAAATCCGCATCAGCCGCGAGGGAATTCACCAAATCGGCCAGGCCATTTTCGGGTTAAACCTCCCGACGCTGGTCGTCATGGAAGGTGGTTACAACAATGCGGCCCTCGGCCTGAATGTATGCGCCTTTCTGGATGCTTGGTGCAGCTTATGAGAAATATGCCTGTCCAACGAAGATTTTTTGTCGGTGTGACAATATTATTGTGTATTGGAGTAGTGATTGTTTGTTGGTTTCTTGCGGCCGAAGTAATCAATTTTGGGGCAGCAACTCCCGAAGAAGGAGAGCCAAAAGCCTTGCCTATTATTAATGCATTGGCAAACTATAAAAAAGAGCATGGAAATTATCCTGAAAAACTAGAATCGCTCGTGCCTCAATATCTGAACCAAATACCCAGACCCGACTGGAAGAACCAATATTTTTACAAGCCGTACCCTTCAGAAATCAACCGCCAGGAATATATACTTTCCTTTACAACACCCGGACCCCACTGGGATTGTTATGCAAGTTGGACTAATGAATGGACAGATGGAGATTCATCCTGCTGGTTCTCTAATTACCCTGAATTCGATGAATGGATCAGCAAAACAAGGAAAAACGTTTTATGAAAAATAAGACTTTGTTCGTCGGCTTCATCATCCTGGACACAATCATCATCGCCCTCGTCGTGGCCTATTTTCTCGCCAAACCCGCTCCCGAACATCCCTACTACACAGCAGAACGTCCGGCAGTGATGGTCATCGCCCACCAGGGCGGCAATCACCTGTGGCCCGATAACACCCTCTTCGCCTTCCAAAACGCCCTCGACCTGGGCGTGGATGTGCTCGAAATGGACTTGCACATCACCAGCGACGACGTGCTGGTCATCATCCATGACGAAACGGTTGACCGCACCACCGACGGCAGCGGCGAAGTGGAGCAAATGACCCTGGCCGAAATCAAGGCCCTCGATGCCGGCTACCACTGGACGCGCGACGAGGGTGCGACCTATCCGTATCGCGGACAGGGCATCAGAATCCCGACCCTCGAGGAGGTCTTCCAGGCTTTTCCCGGACAGCGCATGACGATTGAAATTAAGAAGACCGAACGCTCGATGGCCGCGCCCTTCTGTGCCATGATTCGCAAGTACAACATGCAGGAACGGGTGCTGGTGGCCTCCTTCCACGATGAACGCATGGCCGAGTTCCGCGCCGAATGCCCGGAAGTGGCAACATCTTCGGCCCGCCAGGAAACAACCATTTTCGTGCTGCTGACCAAGGTTTTCCTGGGCGGGCTGGTTTCACCGGAATTCCACAGCCTGCAAGTACCAAAAGAGTCGAGCGGGATTACCGTCATGACACCCGGCTTTGTGCAGGCGGCGCATGCCCGCAACCTGAAGGTCGAACCCTGGACGATTAACGACCCCGAACAGATGAAACTGTATCTCGAATGGGGTGTGGACGGTATGATTACCGACCGCCCCGACCTGCTGCTCGAAATTCTGGGGAGAAAGAAGTAGATGTGTTGATGAAAAGGATTCTCCCGCTTTTGCTGGCTCTCCTCCTTTCAGCGTGTAACCTGCCTTTCGGACTGAGTCCAGCCGCGCAGGCGAGCGCGACGCCCCCCGCCGAGACGGAAACCGCCACCCCCAGCGCAACAACCACTTTGACGGAAACGCCGACCCGCACGCCATCCCCCAGCAATACCCCCACAATTACCCTGACCCCCACTGAAACCGAGACACCGACCATTACGCCGACAGCGACCTTCGCTTTCCCGGTGGTGACGGTCAACAAGCAGGCCCATTGCCGCTACGGGCCTTCGACCGCCTACCTGCACGCCGCCGACCTGTACGCCGGGGATGTCGGCACGGTTCGCGGACGATTCCAATACAGCCGCTGGCTTTACATCAAGTTCGACAAGTTGAATTATTTTTGCTGGGTGGCCCCCTCGGTAGTCGATGTGGAGGGCGACATCAGCATGATTTACATGACCGATGTGCGCTTGCCAGGGCCGAGCGTGCTGTACAACCCGCCTGCAAGCGCGTATGCCGAGCGGGTGGGAGATAAAAAAGTCAAAATTACCTGGGATTCGGTCAAGATGACCAAGGACGATGACCGGGGTTATATGCTGGAGTTGTTCGTCTGCCAGAATGGGGCGTATATCTGGTTTACGGCGTCCATCCCTGACCAGTACACGACCAGTTACGTGGTCGAAGACGGTCCCGGCTGTGCGGCGCCTTCAAGCGGGGTGGTCTATGCGGCCGAAAAACATGGCTATACGACGCCAAGAAAAATCAACTGGCCCGCGCCATAAACAGGGCAAGAAATTGTGACAAAAAGCATTAAATCTGTGCCATAATAAATCCATACTGTTCTTCAATTCCCAAAGGAGACCAAAAGATGGCGAAAATTTCAATCACCCGTGAAGACGCGCTTGAGTACCATCGCCTTAAGGGCAAGCCGGGAAAAGTGGCAATTGTGCCGACCAAACCGATGGATACCCAGCGTGACCTGAGTCTGGCTTATTCACCCGGCGTGGCCTACCCGGTTCTGGAAATCGAAAAGGATGCCGATTTGGCCTATGAATACACGTCCAAGGGCAACCTGGTGGCGGTCATTTCGAACGGCACGGCCATCCTCGGGTTGGGAGACCGGGGCGCGCTGGCAAGCAAGCCGGTGATGGAAGGCAAGGGAGTGTTGTTCAAAAAGTTTGCGGATGTGGACGTCTTCGACATCGAAGTCAACAGCCACGACCCGGAGGAAATCATCCGGGTGGCTGCGGCCATCTCGCCCACATTTGGCGGCATCAATTTGGAAGATATCAAAGCCCCGGAATGTTTTCACATAGAAGAAACCCTGAAAGGGATGCTCGATATTCCGGTTTTCCACGACGACCAGCACGGCACGGCCATCATTTCATCGGCGGGGCTGGCCAGTGCGCTGGAGGTGGTCGGCAAGAAGCATTCCGAAATTCGCATTGTCATTTCCGGCGCGGGGGCTTCGGCCATTTCGTGCGCCGAACTGGCCATCCGCTGGGGGGTAAAGCGCGAGAACATCATGTTGGTCGATACCAGGGGCGTGGTCTACAAAGGCCGAGCCGAGGGCATGAACCAGTACAAGGAACGCCTGGCGGTCGAGGACAAGGGGCACCGCACCCTGGCGGACGCCGTCGAGGGAGCCGATGTCTTTTACGGGCTTTCGGTGGCCGATGTGCTCAAACCCGAAATGGTCAAAACGATGGCCGAGCGCCCAATTATCTTTGCCATGGCAAACCCCGATCCTGAAATCAAGTACGAACTGGCCAAGGAAACCCGCCCCGACTCGATTGTGGCGACCGGCCGCTCCGATTACCCCAACCAGGTCAACAACGTGCTCGGCTTCCCGTTCATCTTCCGCGGCGCGCTGGATGTCCGCGCCCGGGCCATTAACGAGGAGATGAAGTTTGCCGCCTCACAGTCGCTTTACAAACTGACGAAGGAAGATGTGCCAGATTCCGTCCTGCGCGCTTACGGCGTCGAGAGCATGAAATTTGGTGTGGACTATATCATCCCCAAGCCGCTCGACCCGCGCGTGCTGCTTTGGGAAGCCCCGGCTGTGGCCCAGGCCGCCATGGAAACCGGCGCAGCCCGCAAGAAAATCGACATCGATGAGTACCGCGAACAACTGGCCTTCCGCCAGGGACAGGGCCAGCGCGTGCGCTATTTCATCATGAACAAGGCCCGCGCCAGCAAAGCCACCAAACGCCTGGTCTTTGGCGAAGGCGAAGAGACCAAAATCATCCGCGCTGCCGCCCAGGTGCTCGACGAGGGCATCGCCCGGCCCATCCTGATTGGCCGCCCTGACATCATCAGCGAGAAAATCAAACTGCTCAGCCTGAACTTCAAGCCTGAAGTGGTCGACCCCGACCGCTTCGACAAGCTGGAGAAATACACCGAGGCCTACTACCAGTTGCGCCAGCGCAAAGGGCTGACCCTGACCCACGCCAACAAGATGATTCACGACCCGAACGTACTCGGCCCGATGATGGTCAAAATGGGCGATGCCGAGGCCTTCGTCTCAGGCCTGACGCATGAATATCCCGAGGTCATCCGCCCGGCGTTGCAAATCCACAAGACCGCGCCGGGAACCACAAAAGCCGCCGGGGTGTACATCATGATTCTCGACGACCGCACCTTCCTGTTTACCGACGCGACCGTCAACATTGACCCCAGCGCCGAGGATTTATGCGAAATCGCCTGCCTGGCCGCCGACTTCGCCAAGAAACTGGAACTGGAACCGCGCGTGGCCTTCCTATCCTTTTCGAATTTCGGCTCGACCCCGCACCCGCTCTCCGACAAAGTTAGCAAGGCAGTCGAACTGACCAGGGCGCGCTGCGACTTTTTGGTCGATGGTGAGATGCAGGCCGATACCGCCGTGATGGCCGATATTATCGAGAACCGCTACCCGTTCAGCGCGGTCAAGGAAGCCAATGTGCTGGTCTTCCCCTCACTCGAAAGCGCCAACATCGCCTACAAGCTGCTGGCCCGCCTGGGCAACGCCAAAGCCATCGGGCCCATCCTGCTCGGCATGGGCGCGCCGGTGCATGTCCTGCAAACCGGCGATGAGGTCAACGACATCGTCCAGATGGCCGCTGTGGCCGTGATGGACGCCATCAACCGCAGCAAGAATTAAAAATCAGCAAGAAATCCAGCCGCAGAGACTCGGATGCACAGAGAAAAACAACATCTCTGTGCATCTTGAGTCTCTGCGGTTTTCTTAATCGCTAAAAATACCATTGCAATTGTGCTAAAATATTGTTGTGAACAGAAAACTTCCCGTCCCCCAACCTGACCGCGCCAGTTACGTGAAACACAAGCGCGAAACCACCCGCCAGATTTTGCTGCCGGTCATTTTGAGCGGCGTGCTCATCCTGGTCCTTTTCGTGCTGGTGGCTTATTCGACCTTTACCGATAACGGCGACGTGGAACGCTGGGCCGCCATTTCGACCGTCTGGATTGTCATCCCCCTGATGGCGCTCCTGCTGGCCGTTATGGCCGTCCTGTGGGCCGCCGTCTATGGGCTGCATCGTTTGTTGAACATCACGCCCGAATACACCGGCATCGCCCAGGAGATTATCCTGCGCGTCAACGCCAAGACCCAGTGGTACGCGGCAGAGGTGACCAGCCGGGTCATCCGCTTCCGCGCCTGGGTCGATACCCTGCAAGGCTTTTTCAAGCGGGATTAAACGCTTTCGCAACGGAGAGAAAATATGTCGAAAAATGAAATTGTCAAACGCTCGAACGGTTCGCGCGTCCTCTTGGGCGGCGCGTTGATTGGGGCTTTTACCGGCCTGCTGGCCGCCATGCTGATTTCACGCCGCGCCGAAAAAACCCGCCGCGACGCGCCCCTGACCGCCACCGAGGGCATCAAAATTGGCCTGCTGGTCTTTGGCCTGCTGCGCGCCATCTCCTCCCTCGGCGACGACTAACCTGCCGCCAGGCACAAAAACGACCGGGCCTGCCCGGTCGTTTTTAGATTCGAGAAATTTATAAAAACACGTTTTGTCTTTAGTGGTTTTTTCCTGTGTCACAGAAAACACATATGCGCCGCTCGGCCTCGACTATGGCTTCATCGCTGGCCCAAAAGAAGTTTCCTTCCCCAATAACTTCCATCAACCCGCCGCGCCGCATCATGTTCATGGCGTTTTCATGCACGCCCGAAAACATGAGTGTGCCGCCGCGCGCCGTAATGTTCTCGTGCAAACGGTGAATGGATTCCAGACCCGAAGTATCAATCAGCGGCACACCGCGCATGGACAGAATCAAAGCATGCGTGTCGTCCAGCCCGGCAAAAGCCTCGTTGAAATGCCCGGTAGCGCCAAAGAAAAGCGGCCCGGTCAGGAAGGCAACGCGTACGTGCTTACATTTCCCGCTCGTTTCAATGCCGCGCTGGCGCAATTTAACCGGGTCCACTTCAGACAGGGTTACGCTCAGTGTGGCAATATCGTTCAGGAATTTTGCCCCGGCCAGGAAAGTTCCAATCAAGATTGCCTGGGTCAAATCAAGGCTGATGGTTGCCGTCAAAGTAATTAAAAACATCAAAATATCAGTTTTAAAGCGCTTGCCAAACATAAACCGAATGGCAGTCCATTCATTCATCCGCCAGGCGGTCACAATCAGCACACCTGCCAGCGCGGCCAGAGGCATGCGCGCCATAATTGGCGCAAGCAGGAACATCGAGAGTAGCAGCCCCACCGCATGGATGATGCTGACCATGCGGGTCTGCCCGCCAGATTTGATTCCCACGCTGGCGCGCGCAATCGCCGCCGTTGCCGGGACGCCGCCAAAGAAGGGGATAACGATATTGCCGACGCCCTGGGCAATCAACTCCTGGTTGGCTTGCAGGCGGATGCCGGTCATATTCGAACCGACCGCGCCGCACAACAGGCTTTCGATTGCGCCCAGGGCGGTAATCGTCAGCGCTGGGGCAACAAAATTCCCCAGCTCTCCCCAGGGAATGGTAAAAAGGTCAAAGCGGTCTGCCAGAAACAGCGTGCGCGGAATTTCGCCAATCTCTACGACGGGCCAGCCAAGGACGGTCTGTAGACCGGTAGCCAGAATAAGTCCCAGCAAAGAAGCAGGGAATTTTGCGCCCCAATTCTTGGGCCAAACAAGCATGACCAGAATGACCACCATCCCCAACACAATGGCATGCCAATCGGGCGCGAAACCGCCCCTGAAGTAGTGAATTAATTTGAGCGCCGCAGATTCTGCCCCCTCGGAGTTAATTCCAAGAAAGCTATCCAACTGGCCGATAAAAATAATCAAGGCAATACCAGACGTAAAACCAGTGATGACCGGTGATGGGATAAAAGCAATAAGTCGTCCCAGCCGCAAAAGACCAATCACGGTCAAGAGAATACCTGCCATCAGCCCGGCCACCCAGATGCCGTTTAGCCCGTATCTTTGCACCAACAAAATCAGCACCGCGCTCATTGCGCCGGTCGGCCCGGAAATCTGATAGGGTGCGCCAGCCAGGGCGCCCATCAAGAACCCGGCAACAATCGCCGTCACCAAACCCGCAGAAGCGGAAGAACCCGAAGCGACCCCAAAGGCTAACGCCAACGGCAGGGCGACAGCGGCGACCGTCAACC
>Ga0208244_101632_pt1 | contig 10967 bp, 11 predicted proteins | sample SubbioCR12Aug_5A_FD_184828 | JGI IMG/M metagenome (GOLD analysis project Ga0208244, IMG submission 184828) | Serpentinite rock and fluid subsurface biosphere microbial communities from McLaughlin Reserve, California, USA - CR12Aug_5A (SPAdes) | ecosystem: Environmental > Terrestrial > Deep... | reverse complement strand
GAATTTAACGAGACTCACAAACCGGAATACGAAACCTGCGCCGCCTTTGGCGGTCTGCTTTTAAACAGCGACCGCGAATCGATCTTTTATATCAATGAGCTGCTGAACCGGGCCGGAATGGATAGCATCTCGGCCGGTAACACGGTAGCCTTTGCCCTGGAGTGTTTTGAAAACGGGTTACTGAGCTTAGAAGACACCGGTGGCATTGATCTGAAATGGGGCAAGGCTGAGGCTATAGTGGCGCTGGTTAAGATGATGATCGCCCGCGAGGGCGTGGTGGGTGATCTGCTGGCGGACGGGGTGAAGGCGGCGGTTAGCAGGCTCGGTGCAGCGAGCGCACCTTACGCTATGCATGCCGGCGGTCAGGAACCGGGGATGCATGACCCGCGCTTTGACCCACTTTTGGGCTTACACTTCAGCGCCGACCCGACGCCGGGACGGCACACGATCGGCTGCGGCCAGTACTACCAGATGATGCACCTCTGGGAAGAGGTCAGCTGGGCGCCAGCGGTGACCGGACACAACAAGGCCGAGGAGTACGTTGCCTCGGACCGGGAAGCGCTAAAAGGGGTGGCCGGGGCCTGCTACAAGCAGGTGGTGGACGGCGCCGGCGGGTGCCTTTTTGCGGCCATGTCCGGCATCCAGCACTGGCCAATCTTTAAGTGGCTAAATGCCGCAACCGGCTGGGATAAAAGCGCCGATCAATACATGGAAATCGGCAGACGAATCCAGACTTTGCGGCAGCAGTTTAACATCCGCGAGGGAGTGGAACCTGCATCTTTTCGCATGCCGGGCCGCCTGGCCGGTAACCCGCCGTTAAAAGAGGGGCCTCTAAAGGGGAAATCGCTGCCAATCGAGGCGATGATGAAGCTTTACTGGAAACATTTCGGCTGGGACGAAGAAACCGGCGTGCCCCTGGCCGCAACCTTGGAGCAGTTGGGCCTAAAATAGAGAGATCCCCTCTCCCCTCGCGGGAGAGGGTAAGGGTGAGGGGGCTTATGCAACAAATACCATTATATCTAGTGCCAGCTCCAACTTATGCGTTAAATTATTTGGCAGTACTAAACCAGCCGGTGTTCGAGAAACCTCTAAATCAGGGCGCCGAAGAGTAAAAAGGCGGCGGTGATGCAGAAGGGAACAATAAGGGTAAGCGGAATTCCGGCTTTGGCAAAATCCCTGATTGAGAAGTAACCGGAAGCGTAAGGAATAACATTGGTCGGGCTGGAGGTTACCAGCAGAAAAGCAAGCGAAGTGGCAATGGCCACCGGTCCGGCCAGCATCCAGGGGTCAAGCCCCATTTTGACCGATGAAGCAATAACGAGCGGCACCAGGATCACCCCGGTCACCGTGTTGCTGGAGAAGAATACTTTTAAAATTTCCACCGCCAAAACGGCCAGTAGGATGCGCAGCGCCATCGTCATCTGCCCAAGCGGGGCAAAAGCGATTGAAGCCAACCACTCGGCCGCGCCGGTTTCGTAAACCACTGCGCCTAAGGAAAGACCCGCGGCGATTAGAACAATCGCTCCCCAGTCGATATCCTGCTCAGCTTCCTTCCACCCAAGCAGGTTTACACCCGGTAGAAAGAAAAGCACCGCCGCACCTAAGGCCACTGCCTCCAGCGGCAGCGAGACGCCGGTTAGGTGCAGCAGCAGCGGATCGCCGACCCAGAAGAGAACAGCAAGGCAGAAGATGACCAGCGCTTTAACTTCAGCCGGTTTGAGCCTGGCCTGAACAGGGGGCATCGCTGCTGGCAGGGCGGCTTCATCAAAATCTTGATCGGCCAGATCTTCCGGCGGGAAAACACGCACCAAAATCAGGTAAGCCAGGGGCAAGATCAGAAGCGCTGCCGGCACGCCGACCACCATCCAGCGTAAAAAGTCGATCTGCACCCCTGCCAGTTCGCGCAAATAGCCAAGGGCTACGATATTGGCCCCGTTGCCGACAGGCGTTGAAATACCGCCAATCGCCGGGCCCCAGGCCACAGCAACCATCAGGGCCCTGCCGAAATTGCTTTTAAGCGGTTCACAACGACAGCGGCGCAAAATGTTTAAGCCAATGGGAAGCAGGATGGCCGATACCGACATGTTGACAATCCACATCGAAAGAAATGCGCCGACAGCCATGAAGATAAAGACCAGCTTCCGTGGCTGAAAACCAACCCTGCTGACGATGATCGCCGTCAGGCGATCGGCCAGCCCGGAGCGGGTTAAACCGGCGGAGAGGATCAGCGCCCCGATAAAAAAGACTACTACTGAATTACCGAAACCGTAGGCCACGGCATCCTTAAAAGGCAACAGGCCGAAGAGCGGCACCAGCAGCAGGCCGGTTAGCGCCGCTACGGCAAAGGGCAGCGCTTCGGTAATCCATATAATAATTACAAAAGCAAGAATGGCAATTGCTGTTTTACCTTCACTGCTGAGCAGCACGGTCGCTTCGTCGTGGTTAAACAGATCAAGGGGTAAGATTATAATCAGCAGCAAGACTGCCACAGCCATAACCAGAGCGGCAATTCTTTTGGCAGTACCCTGCTGATTTCCAACTTTACTATGTGCTTCCGCCTTCACGTAATCAAGCTCCCATATAAATGTCATAAATGTTATGATAGTATTCTACTGCATATTGTTCAATCCTGTGCAGTTCGAGGCAAATTATTTACAACACAGAGGTCAAAACAGGACACCACATAATACAGGAGGAAGGTTCTTTCACAACACAGGGGCAACACAGGGGGACGGTTCTTTTGTGTTGTCGATAATCATCCCAAGCCAAAAGCAAAAATAAATAAACACAAAAGAACCGTCCCCCTGTGTTGGTAAGAAAAGCTCTCCTGACCCGCAAGCATCATAGCAATAAAGCTAAGACTGAATGCGTCAGGAGAGCTTTTCCTAAAACGTGTATCAGTTAATAATTAGTGCACTACTTTATAGCCGAGGCTTTCGAGCTGGTCGATCACTACGGCCAGCTCTATTTTTTGCTTTTCGCAGCCGGCCGGGAGAGTCATTTTTTTACCCAGGGTTTTGCGCACGGCTGGGAAAGCCAGCCCGGCGAAGCCGAGATCCTTTAAGACATCGATCAGCTCTGGATATTCCTCCGTTAAATCATAAACGCTTTTTTTAAGATCAAGTTCCTTCATCGAACAACCTCCGCTCACCTTCCAGTTTTTGAAGCGCTGTTATATCCTGGGCTACCTCGAGGGTGCCGAGATACTTGCCGTTTTCATCACGGACAGCATAAAAGATGATGTAAATCATTTTACCCTTGAGGTTCAGCCAGAATTCGGCGCTATCGCGGCTGCCGTCCTTGAAAGAGACCAGTATTTTTTCCACCTGGTCAACACTCTGCGGCGGAAGGCAGTTCTGCACATTGCGTCCGACAATGGCGCGGGTGCGCACGAAGATCCGCTCTCTGTTCTCAGAAAAATAGCGGACGGTGTCTTCATGATCGACGAAGGTAATGTCAACCGGCAGGGCATTGAGCATGTGCATCAGCTGTTCCGTTGCGAGCAGGCCCGAGGGCAGCTTAATCTTGCCGTCCTGGATCGAGGGTTTATCGGCGGCCGCCTTTTTCAGGGCTTCAACCAGGTGGGCGGTTTCTGCCGGTGGTGTAATGTAGGCATAACCAACCTGGTCGCTTTCTTTCAGGATGTCTATCCAATCATTGGTCTGAAGTTTTTCAAGGGAGGTGGGAAAGAGGATATTCTCCTCCTTAAAGATCATGCCGTCTACCTCTTCGATAAGCAGGTTGAGCTGTTCTTCGGCATACTTTTCGGCAGCCGCTTTATCGCCGACTTTTTCCAGATCGGCCAGTGCCGCTTTATGCAAATCCCGGATTTCATTGTGCTTGCCCCACATCACCTTGGAAGGACCCATAAAGCCATAACGCTCGAGATAGGGGAAAAGCAGCTGTTCCTTCCTGGTGTAGTGCAGCTCGATATCTCTTAGCTGTTCTAAGGTCTCTCCAACTGCTGCCTTAAATTTCCCGGGGTCCAGGGAAACCGCCTGAGTCTGCGCAGCCAGTTCCTTTAATTTAGCGGTTATCTTTTCTATTTCCCGGTTTTCGTCTTTAAAGAGACGAACCGGGTGGCCGGCGCTTTCTTCCTCGGCCATATCTTCCTGGAGAGCCGATTCAAAGAGCAGAGCGTGGACATTGCAGAACTTCTTGATTTCATCAGTCGACATGCCGTCGTTGATCAGCGACTGCTCTACTTCGGCGATCTCGAGGGAAGAGATTTCGCCAACCTCTTTTTCCATTCTCGCCTTAGCATCTTCCAGCGACAGCCCCTGGTGCAGGCCTAAAATTATTTCCCGGATAATTTTCTTCTGCTGTTCCATTTTTTCAGCGCTCACTTTGCTCATCCTTTCTTAATATCGGAATATGATTATTTTTAAAATGCTTATATATAACCTGTTTGGTTATATTGTATAACAAATAAATAGCGCTTGCCAAGAGTAAATATTTTTTAGGTAGACAACTTATCGGCAGCCTCTATTTTTCGATGCCGATACGGGCGGGAACCCCTTTGTCCATGTAATGTTTGAGCGGGCGCATTTCGGTTACCAGGTCAGCCCGGGCAATTAGATCCGGCGGGGCGACGCGCCCGGTAAGGATTAGTTCCATGGTGGCCGGTTTCTGATCAATCAGGGAAAGGATTTCTTCTATCGTTAAAAGCCCGCCGTGCAGGGCGGCCATTATCTCATCTAAGATCAGGATATCACAGGCGCCGCCGGCCAGGACTTCTTCTACCTGCTTCAGCTCCGCCTGAAGCTTTATTTTAAGATCTGCTTTTTCCGTTTCATTCATCGAACCAAAGAATTTATTGGTTTCCGCCAGGCGGATGATTTTAAAGCGTCCTTCCAGGAGAGGCGTGCTTTCGAGCTCCCCGCTATGCGCTCCTTTGAGAAACTGAAACATGATCACCTTTAATCCACGGCCTACTGCGCGCAAACCAAGCCCTAAGGCAGCAGTCGTCTTCCCCTTACCATCTCCCGTATAAACCTGCACATAACCTTTTTTCATCAACCATCCTCCAAACCGTGACAAGGGGACGGGGACTTTGACACGATTTTAGCTATGCTCTTTCAATAGTTCCCCTGTTAATCCCGGTCAGCCTTTCAATTTGTCGAAATGATAGCCGATAATGGCTTTTTAAAATCTTAAGGGCTTCTCTTTTCTGAACCTTACCAAGTTCGGCTAAAGCAGAGATATCCTCTGTTTGAAAAATTTCTAAGATCACATTCAAGGCCTCGCTATCGGTAAATCTATCAATCAATTCTACATCCAAGCAAACATCATCATTGTTCTGCTGGTGGTATTCCTGTAATAAATCAAGAGCTTTTTCTTTGTTTGGGCTGAACATATTAAGCGCCAGTTGACAGTCGGTTATACCCCGGTCTGATAGATAATCGCTGTAACTGCTCCAAGCATAATCTTCAGCCTTATCTACCAGACCAGCTTTAACAGGATTATTGTGGATATAGCGTAAAACAGTGATAAAGTAGCTGTCATCGTGAACAGGTTCGCTTTTATACCTGTCTTGAAAAAGATAGCCTAACCGCTCATGTTTTTGATTAAACCGGTATACATAACTGCTGCCTATTCTTCTCATCGCATCACTGATATTCTCAAGGCCCTCTTTGATCATCAGATGGATGTGGTTATCCATGAAGCAGTAAGCATACAATGAAAAATCACTGTTCTTTTTTGCTTGTGCGAGAACCATGTAATATTGCTGACGATCGTCATCATCCAGGAAGATTTTCTGCTTGTTATTGCCCCGCGAAACTACGTGGTATATTCCGCTTTTACTTTTTCTTCTTGCGCTTCTCGCCATTCAAACACCCCGAATAGAATATACTATAAGGTTTAATGTGTGTCAAAGTCCCCGTCCCCTTGTCACGGTTTTGGGCGGGTGATGAGAATTATTGGAATGGAAAGAGATTGTGCTGCGCTGATTTTCTCAGCTGTGCCCCCTGCCATACCGCTCTCTTTGGTTACCAACACTTCAGCGTTGTAACGACGGAGCAATAGCTTGTTTAATTCTTTGTCAAAAGGACCCTGCATCGCTATGATATTTGCGGGGGAAATGCCTAGAGTAAGACATTCGGTAAGAGAGTCTGACAGTGGCAGAATCCGGGCAACGAGACGGGAGGGGTTGATTCGGGCAGTAAAGCAGTGTAATTTTTTACTGCCGATGGTGAGAAAAATGTTTCCGGTAAAGGTTGCAGCCAGTTCAGTCGCTGCTTCAAAACTGTCAACCTCGAGAATCATTTCGCGATCCACATCCAGATCAGACGAAGTCGCCCTTTCAATACGCTCATAAAGCACCGCTGCTTTAAGACAGGCTTGACGAGCATTGTTGGATATTTCAAGAGCATAAGGATGGGTTGCGTCGATTACCCTGTCAATATTTCTATTTTTGATAAGTTGCAGCAGCTCAGCGCTGTTTAGCGATTTCGTTATTATTTCTCCACTAAAGGTTTTTCGTAGCAGCTCACCGCCATAGTCTGTCGCTGTGGTGACAATAACCCGGTGGCCTTCCTTTTCAAGGGCCGCAGCTATTTTTCTTCCTTCAGTTGTCCCGGCGAGCACCAAGATCAAAGGTCATACCCCCGTGGCGTAATCATGAGATCATTCTTCCAATAGGTTTTGCTGCTGCCGACAATAACCAGGGTAGCCATGTCCGCCTGATCAATCAGGGGTTCCATTGCGGACAGGGTTGATCGCCAAACCTGCTCGTCGGCTCTGCCGGCTCCCCTGACCATCCCGACAGCATTTTCGGGTAGGCGGTATTCAAGAATAATTCTTCTGGTTTGTTCAAACAGCTCCGCTCGCCCTTTGCTGCGCGGGTTGTAGAGAACAATGACAAAGTCGGCTTCGGCGGCGGCGCGCAGACGCTTCTCAATAACCTCCCAGGGAGTGAGGAGGTCGCTTAAGCTTAATACGGCAAAATCATGCGTGAGAGGAGCCCCTAACACAGCAGCCGCTGCCGAGGCCGCTGTTAATCCAGGGATAACCTCAATCTCAGGCGGCTGATCCACATCCTGGGCCACTTGAAGGAGTAGCCCGGCCATCCCGTAGATACCAGGGTCGCCGCCGCTAACCAGGGCAACTTTCCGCCCTCCGCAAGCTTCAGCAACAGCATGGCGGCAGCGATCGATTTCGCGGCCCATCGCTGAATAGATAATTTCCTTTCCCCGCTCTTCGACCAGGTCGGCAACCTGAGTCACATATAGCCTGTAACCAATCACCAAATCGCAATCTTCCAAGGCTTCGACAGCCTGGCGAGTAAAATATTTTGACGAACCCGGTCCGGTCCCGACTACACTTACTTTTCCCTTGGCCATATAGATCAACTCCTATCTAATTTCAGACAGTGCTCCTTCGATTTCTGCAAAATAAGCTTGATTTCTAGTCCAAACGACGACAGACATGCTTCTGCCGTTATCTGATCCATCGGCTTTCTCCGGACCAGTGGAGTAGACAAAAGGCAAAACCGTGTCAAAGTCCCCGTCCCCTTGTCACAGTTTTGTGAGGTAGGAGGGGCTTTCCGCCAGTGCTACGGTGATTCCTTCGCCCCGCTGAACTTCAAGTAGCAGCTCTCCGCCGCCGCTGCCCAGCCTGGCGCAGGGTTCGGCTACGGCGCCGACTCCGACCTGTTTTTTTACAAATTCTGAAGTAGTGCTATTGCCAATCTGCTGCTCGATCTCCGTTCCAGTAAAGATGCGCAGCGGAACCTTAAAGTGGGTGGCAGCCCTGATCAGGCCTGCCTCCTGTGCCTTAAATTCGCCCGTCGCCAGACAGGATAGCGAAGAGATTGACAATCCGGCTTTGGCAAAAGCGCCCTCGACCACCCTGATGATCGCGGCGGCAGAGATACCCCGGCGGCAGCCGACCCCGGCAGCGATTGAAGGGGGCCTGAGTATAATGTGTGGAAATGGAGGTTGGCCCGGTAGGGGATCGAGGCGGCTGCTGATCAGCACATAGCCGTTTACGGCACTTTGCAGCTTTGCCGGATTACTGACAATCCTGATTGTGCCTGAAAGCGGATAATGAAACGGCCGCTCGCTGTATAAGTAGATTTCCCTCTCTTCGAGCAGGGCGGCGCTGATCTTTTTGAGGTCGGGCAGGTTTTCGAGTTTCCAACCAAGGATGCGGGCCAGGTTATCAAAAGCGGTTACGTCGTGGTTATCGGTGGCAGTTGTGACCACCGGGCAGGCACCGAGGAAGTGGGCAATCTTTTCAGCCACTTCGTTGGCCCCGCCAAGGTGGCCGGAGAGAAGGCTGATGGCGAAGCGGGATTGATCATCAATTACCACCACCGCGGGATCTTTGTCTTTGCCCTGCAGGCAGGGGGCAATGACCCGGACGGCGACAGCTGCGGCTGAGATAAAGACCAGCAGCTGGTAATCGTTGAAGAGACCGGCGATTGCTGTTGTGAAGTTTCCTGAGAGGGGATGTAAGGCACACCCCCACCCCGCCCCTCCCCCCTCGAGGGGAAGGGAGTTTTCGTGTTCTTTCATCTCGAAGGGGGAGGAGTTTTCGTGTTCTCTTCCCACCAGGGGGAGGGAGTTTTCAGGGATCTCGTCCTCAATGTGGAAGGAGTTCATATTGTATTTACTATCAGGGTAGAATAAGCAATCCGGATCTGTTCCTTCATGTAAGAGGGAGTTTTCTTGTTCTTTCCCCTCAAAAGCAAGCAAGCGGGGTGGAGTATAGATTGCCGCTTGCGGGTAGAGATCCAGCAGGCGTTTTGCCACATTAAGACCCTCCCGGCTCACTGCGATAATGGCCATTTTCACTCTTTTGCCTCCCGGCAGCCGTGGGTGAAAGCGGCGTCATAAAGTTTTGACTCCGCTACCGGTTCACCAAGAAAGCGACCGACCAGGACCAGGGCACTGAGTTTAATGCCGGCCGCTTTTACTTTGCCGGCGATATCAGCAAGAGTCCCTTCGATAACCAGCTCCTGCGGCCAGGAGGCTTTGTAAACAACAGCAACCGGGGTGTCGGCGCTATAGCCGGCGCGCAGATCGGCAACTACCTTGTCGATTTTTTCAACGCTTAAGAAGATAGCCATGCTTGCTTCATGAACAGCCAGCTTGCTTAGCGTCTGGCTCTCCGGTACAGGCGTTCTTCCTGCCAGACGGGTCAGGATTACGGTTTGCGAAATCTCGGGCAGGGTGTACTCCCGCCCCACGGCTGCCGCCGCGGCGGCAAGGGAGCTGACCCCGGGTACCATTTGATAATTTACCCCGGCTGCGGCAAGCAGTTTCATCTGCTCGCGAAGGGCGCCGTAGATACTCGGGTCACCGCTATGCAGGCGTACTACTTTCTTGCCGGCCCGGGCATACTCTATCATCTTGCCGCAGATCTCCTGCAAATCCATCGTGGCGCTGTCCAGTAAAACGCAATCCTCTTTGACCCGGTAGAGGATTTGAATATTTACCAGGGAGCCGGCATAAATGATCAGGTCCGCTTCCCGCAGCAGGCGGTCGCCTTTTAAAGTTAATAGTTCCGGGTCTCCGGGGCCGGACCCTACAAAATAGACTGTGCCTGTCATTGATTTGACTCCTTTCGGGCGATGATCAGCGAAAAATAGGGAATCTTCTTGCCGACCAGCGATTGCAAATCAGCTACTACCTGCTCTTCCGGCAGGCCGCAGGAAATAACCAGCACACTGTTTTTCAGGCGCCCCCCCGCTGCCAATAACTCAACCAGGCGATCATAAGTGCGGGCCACCTTAAATATTACCAGTGTCTCAAAGACCTCATAAGCATCAGGTTTACTTTCGAGTAATATTTCTCCCGGCAAAATTGCCATCTTTTCGCTGCCGATAACGAGCGGCACGCCGGCCGCCGATGCGGCTGCACCGAAAGCGCTGATCCCGGGAACGGTCTGAACGTTGTAACCTACCTCAACAAATTGCCGGTAGAGGTAGATATAGGTGCTGTAAAGCATCGGGTCGCCTAAAGTGAGAAAGGCAACCGATTGGCCTGAGTCAAGCTTCTGTTGAATACCGCTTCGCGCTTCCTGCCAGGCTTCATCCAGCACTGCCTGCTCACGCGTCATCGGAAAAGTAACCTCCAGTACCGGGCAACCGGGCCGAATGTAGGGGGCAGCAATCTTTTCTGCCAGGCTTCCTGTATCTTCACCACATACCGGCACCGCCACCAGGTCAACCTGGGCCAGGATACGGGTCGCCTTAACCGTTAATAGTTCCGGGTCGCCGGGGCCGACGCCAATGCCGTAAAAAACACCTCTGCCGCCCTGCATCAACTTTTTCCTCCCGCTGCCGTAATAATGTAGACCGGGTTTAAAGGTTGCAGGGCCGTTCCTTCGCCGAGCCGGCGCGACCGGGAAATAGCAGCCTGGATAAAAGCGATATCCTTGAACTGATGATCCGCCAGCAAGTGCAGGCTTTCAGCCAGTGTTTCGATCAGGATGCAGTTGATGATCAGCAGGCCGCCTGGACGAAGCAGGCCTTTACTCATGACAATGATTTCCGCCAGCCTGCCGCCGCTGCCGCCGATTATAATTCGGTCCACAGGCTCAAGGCCGGCCAGCGCCCCCGGGGCTTCCCCGGCAATAATATCGATATTTGTCAGGCCGAAGCGGCGGCAATTAGTCTTGATCAGTTCCAACGCTTCCGGGTCGCACTCAACAGCCCAAACCCGCCCGTTTTTCAGCAGCGCGGCACATTCGATTGAAAGGCTGCCACTGCCGGCGCCGATATCGATTACCCGGTGCTCTGCTGAAAGCTGCAGCTTGCAAAGGGTAAGCGCGCGGATCTCCTGCTTGGTAAGCGGCACGTCGCCCCTTTCAAACAGTTCATCCGGGATTCCGGGTGTTACCCGCTGCTGTAAATCATTATGTCGAGTAGACATATGTAAATCTCATCCTTTCGTTAACAATACTGTAACTGTCAACGTGAGAGACTTACTACGTCCCTCACAGAACCGGACATGAGGTTT
>Ga0208244_101631_pt1 | contig 10974 bp, 9 predicted proteins | sample SubbioCR12Aug_5A_FD_184828 | JGI IMG/M metagenome (GOLD analysis project Ga0208244, IMG submission 184828) | Serpentinite rock and fluid subsurface biosphere microbial communities from McLaughlin Reserve, California, USA - CR12Aug_5A (SPAdes) | ecosystem: Environmental > Terrestrial > Deep... | reverse complement strand
ATAGAATATGGTCATGCACATAATTTTTATCTTTTTTTTCTTTCGGATATGGGTATCCCGGGATTGGTAATTTCGATTTGGTTACCCGTACTCTTTTTTAGGTACGTTAATAGGTTAAAAACTGCATTAAAAGAAAAGAAAAATAGTGAGTATTATCTTGTTCTTGCGATTGGAGGTGCAGGGGTGGGATTCTTTATTAGAGGTCTATTTGAGTGGGGGAGTTTATTGAGTTACGGAGCTATTTTTTTAGATCTTCCTTTTTGGTTGATGTTTGTTATATTAATATTTTTATACAGGAAAAATTGTCTAATTTGTTCATCATATTAAAATAGAAACTGAGTTAATAATGAAAAACTATTTGCAAAATATTGTTGGAAAAAAGATCCTGGTTACAGGAGGTTTGGGTTTTGTAGGTCATAATTTGGTAAAAACACTTGTGAACAATTATCAGTGTGAAGTAACGGTTGTTGATGATTGCTCTAATAGTAATCCCTGTGTACTAGATGAGATTAAAGACAAGGTAAAAATCGAATGTATCTCAATTTTAGATGAAGAGAATTTCTTTCCTCTGTTAGATGATAAGAATTATATATTTCATTTGGCATGCGTACAAATAGGTTTATCCAGTTCAAAACCCCTTTTAGATTTGAGTGTTAACGGTGAAGGGACCTTGAGATTATTAAATTATTTGAAGAAGTATAGGAACGGTAACCTTGAAAGACTTTTATATACTTCGTCAACTTCAATTTATGGAAGTACCACAAAGCTACCTCTTGAGGAAGACGACCCTAAGAATGTTTTAAGTCATTATGCTGCATCTAAACTCTTAGGAGAGAATTATACAAATATCTATAATTTGAATTATGATTTACCAACAACTTGCGTTAGATATTCAAATGTTTACGGTTTCGGGCAGTCACCCCGTAATCCATACTGCGGAGTACTGGGGAAATTTATTCATAATGCGCTCACCGGGCAATCTCTAAAAGTCCTTGGGGACGGAGAGCAAACACGGGATTACACTTTTATCGAAGATGCCATAAATGCAACTATACTTGCAGCTGTTCATCCGAAAGCGCTGGGGGATACTTTTAATATAGGAACGTCAATTGAAACGTCTGTGAATAGACTCGTTGAGATAATTTCGGCAAAAGTACCGGGAATTGAAGTAGAATATTTACCCGAAAGAGACATCGACAACATAAGAAGAAGAGTAATAAGTATTTCAAAGATTCATAAACAACTCGGCTGGTATCCAGTTTACAATATAAATAAAGGCATTGATGAAACCTTAGCTTGGTATACTACTACGATTTAGTTATCTAAGGTTTTAATAAAATAATACTCAATACTACCGGTGAATTCTTTTTTAAAACCTGTTTTATCATAGAATCTAATAGCCTTTGCATTATTTTTTCTAACTCCAAGATTATAAATAGTAATTCCATTGGTTTTAAGAATATTCTCAAATTCAGATAATACAATCTCTCCTTTGCCTTTCATATTAATCTCGGGATTTACAGCAATCGATAATAACATAACTTTTGCTTCTGAATTTAATTTTTCCCTTGATACTAGTGAAAAGATAAAACCCCTTATTTTTTCAATTAAAAACTTTGGGTGCTTGATCAAGAGTATTAATAAAATGAAAAAATTATCTTTTATGAAAGAGCTTAACAATCCTGATATATTATCTGAACCGATTGCAAAACCGACTGGTTTCTTTTCAATCGGTTCGTATACTATTACTTTATATTTACAAACTGTAATAATCTCTTTGTAATATTTTTTTAAGAGTTCCCATGGAAAAACCGAGGTGAAATGTGCATTACCAAACGACTTTTGATGGATTAAACAAATTTCTTCAAGATTACTTTCATCTATGTTCTTAGCTAACATTATCTACCTTTCTTCACAACAGATTCATAAATTTGTATCATACTTTGTACATTTTTATCTAATTCATAATTCTCTTGAACAAATCGTCTACCTGCTTGACCCATTTTCTTTCTAAGGTTAGCATCAAGTATGAATTTCTCAATTGCATTAGCCGTAGCTATCTCATCTTTTGGGGGAACTACAAGACCGGTTATCCCCTCCATTACAACCTCATTCAATCCTCCAACTGATGAGACAATAACCGGTTTTTCGCATGCACTCGCTTCTAGAATCGAGACTCCGAAAGATTCATTATCATTTATTGATACAGCAATGTAGATGTCTAATTTGTTATGATAATCAATCACTTTTTCATACGGAATATTACCTGTAAAAACAGTAGTATCTTCAATTCGAAGATCCTTAGCCAAGTGTCTCAAATAATTTGCTTTAGATCCACCTCCAACAATCAAGAGTTTCATTTTTTCTTTGGGATGACGTTCTCTTAAAATCGCATAAGCTTTTAATAAATATTCTATTCCATATTGATCTTCCAAACCCTTTATCGTACCTATTGTTGTGGATTCATCTTCTTTTTGTGAAATAGGTTTGAATTTCGCTGTATCAATTCCGAAAGGAGTAACGAATACTTCTTTCAAAGAATATTTCCTTGTTTCGTAAGCCATAACCTTACTTGTTGAGAGGACTACGTCTGCTTTTTTTAGCACCCAGCGTAAAACATTTTTATGAATGAATGAAACATTAGGGAAAGTATAAACATCGAATCCCCACACTGAAACTATATAAGGTCTAAAATTGGTTAAAGCCCCTAACAGACCATAACTGCTTGCAATATGTGAATGTAAAATATCCGGTTGGATGCTGTTAATTAATTTCCGTAATTCTGGGAGTGCTTTCAAGTAGACGATTTTTGAAAGACTTCCAAAACCCTTAGCAGGTATCTCTTTAGGAATATTAAAAGAAAAAGTTTTTATACTTTTATTAAAATGATTCCTTTCGAAATTGACCAAACCAGCGACAGAAACATCAATACCACTTTCGTCTAAGGAATTTGCCCATTTAATTGTATGTGCCGAAGTTAAACCGGCGAGTAATAATACCTTCATAATTGAATAAGTAAAACGATTCTTAGTCTCTTAGTAATTCAGTAATATATCTTTTACCGAGAATTTTGTAATCATAGTTGTTAATTACGTGATTTTGTCCGTTTAATCCTAATCTTCTTCTTTCTTCTGTTGACATGTTTTTTAATTCAAGAATTCCTTGTTTTACGGAATCCGGGTCTTCAGCGGGACAAGATATTCCGCAGTTAGCTTCGGCAACTAAATCGTTACCCGCATTTTGTGATTGAATTACCGGCTTACCCGACATCATATAATCATATAGTTTATTAGTATTTACTCCGTATTCATAAAGCTTAAGTTTTCTAAATGCGATGAATAAAGCATCCATCTGATCAAGAAAAGTTGGCACTGATATTTTAGGAATTGGATCAAAAAAAATAAGATTTTTAAGCGATTTCATTTGTGACATCTCAACAATCTCTCTCTTAAATGGTCCGTCGCCAACAATCAGAAAGCAAATCTTTTCATCTTGGAGTAATACCGCGGAATTAATCAATGTTTCAAGAGAATTTTGCTTCGAAATATAGCCCGCATAACCTATTAAAAAGAAACCTTTGCTCTTAAACTCATTTATTTTCGCAATTAAAATGGGTGGAAGTTCACCATTTGATTCTTGCCAGCTCTCGACATCTAACCCATTTGGTACAAAAGAATACTTCTCTTTTTTTAATCCGAATTTACTCATGTGTGCGTACCCATTCGGGAGAACACAAATAACTCTTGATGATACTTTGTAAATAAATCTTTCTGTAATAGCAAGAAGTACTATAAAGGGATGATATTGCTTATAGTTAAAAACTTCTGTTAATGATATAGGCATCAGGTCAGGGAACTCATACACTAATTTTGCTCTAGAAAATTTTGCGATCAGAAAAGCGGGATAAATGTCTAAAAGAAATGTCGAGGAAGCAATTACGATTTCAGGTTTTAATTCTCTGGCAATGAATCTGCTTCTTATGCTTAGTTTAAAAATAAAGACAAAAAAATTTATTAGTCGTTTCATGCCAATACCGGAATATCGTGGGCAATCTATCCAATAATAGTCTATACCATCAATCTTATCATTCTGAAAATCCAACTTAACTTCAGGTTGTTTAACGCGAGTGTGAGCAAATGATGCTGCTAATATTGACACTTTGTTTCCAAGTTGAACCCACGGCTTTCCTAAAAAATAAGGTCTAAACTCCATCCCATGCGTTTTTGAGCCGGCGAAATGATTAATATATAGAATATGCATCAATATTTTTATATCGAAATTTTTAATAAAATAATATATTCAAATTTAATTATTGATTGAAACTATACAAAATCAGATCAAGATTGATTATTCTTTTTTTTTACTTAGTCTTTATTAATACAATCCAAAAGAGTCAATTTGTACAATTTTTGTTTATTGTCTTTAACTTAGATAATTTAGTGATGTAAAAAAATAGAATTTTAATAGATACAACATAATATTTTCTTCAGTTTTAGTTATAACCATTTCAATTCAGAACTGTGTAAACAAAATGGCTTGAAGTGACAACCTAAAACTTGAATTTCAATATAAAATATAATTAAAAATAGAGGGAAATTATGAAAAACAAAGATTCAGCCATTTTTTTCGATAAATTTGCTGCTACTTTCGATACTTTTTATGATGGAAAACGTAACGTATTTATGCAATTTATTGATAAAAAATTTCGCAAGGATATATTTCTTAGATTCACTAAAACTTTCGAATACTTAGGAAACTTGAGCGAAAAGACCGTAATAGATATTGGTTGTGGTTCAGGGATTTATGTTGAAGAATGTTTGAGTAAAGGTGTCAAATTTGTGACCGGTGTGGACCCGGCTCCGGGTATGCTCGAACTGGCAGCGAAGCGTTTGACTGATGAAGCTTTTAAAAATCGGTTCGCACTCAAGGAAGGGTATTTTCCCAACTGCCAAGTTGACCCGCATGATTTTGCAATAGTAATGGGAGTAATGGATTATATAGAAGACCCATCACAGTTTTTAAAAGGATTGCAGAAAACAGTCAGAACTGCTGCATCAGTTTCGTTTCCAAGTAAACATTGGTTTAGAACTCCTTTTCGCAAAATCCGGTATCGTTTAAGGAATTGCCCAGTGTATTTTTATGATGAAATAACTATAAAACGTTTAGCCGATAATGCGGGATTTAAATCTTTTGAAATTCATAAAGTGCCGGGTGCCGGACAAGATTATGTTGTTTTGTTAAAAAATTGATTTATTTATTAATTATTTACCTTAATTGAAAACTATGTCAAATAATAATTTCATTCAATTTCATAAAATAATTACTGATAATGATGAAATTGCAGAAGTAACCGACGCAATAAAATCAGGATGGTTAACATCCGGTCCGAGAGCAAAAAAATTTGAAGAAGAATTTAGGAAATATATAGGTGTAAATAACTCCATTGCTGTTAGTTCATGGACAGCAGCAGCTCATTTATCTCTTGAAGCATTGGGCGTAAAAGAAGGAGATGAAGTAATCGTTCCGGCGATTACATTTACATCAACAGCTATGACTGTACGTTATCTTAATGCCACCCCGAAAATTGTTGACATTGAACCTCATACATTAAATATGGATGTAGGAGAATTACAAAAAGCTTTTTCAAAAAAAACAAAGGTTATTGTTCCGGTTCATTACAGCGGACAACCCTGCGATATGGATGAAATTGTTGAATTCGCATCAATCAATAAACTAAAAGTTCTTGAGGATGCTGCACACGCTTTACCTGCAAAATATAAAGGAAGAAGAATCGGTACTATTGGTGATGTAACATGTTTTAGTTTTTACGCTACAAAAACTTTATCAACGGGCGAAGGAGGAATGATTTGTTCAGATGATACTGAATTGATTAAACGTTGCTCAGTAATGAGGTTACACGGTATCAGTGCAGATGTGTGGAACCGTTATACCGAGAAAGGCTCCTGGTATTATGAAATTATAGCTCCGGGATATAAGTATAATTTTACTGATATCCAGGCAGGATTGGGGTTAGCTCAGTTAAAGAAACTGGAATCAAATCATCTTAAGAGATGTGATATAGCAAAAAAGTATAACGGGGCATTTCAAAATAATGAATACTTGAAAACTCTATTATTAAAATCCGATAGAGAAACTTCATGGCATCTTTATCCTATATTGTTAAATATTGATGCTTTAAAAATATCAAGAGCAGAATTTGTTGTTAAAATGAAAGAATTAGGAATCGGTTGTAGTGTTCACTTTATTCCACTATATCGTCACCCATATTATAAAGATTTGCTAAGACTTTCACCGGAAGATTTTCCGAATTCAGAATATGCATTCCAACGTGAGGTATCTTTACCTATTTGGCCCGGTATGAGTGATGAACAAATTAATAGAGTTATTGATGCAGTGCTTTCATTGATCAGGGATAACAAACGATAGAATGGGTAAACCGAATAGCATCTTTAAAAGATTTACAGACATTCTTTTGAGCATATTAATTCTTTTAATCTCAAGTCCGATTCTAATAATAAGTATGATAGCAATTCGTGTTGAGACAAAAGGCTCTCCTATTTATTATCAAATAAGAACCGGGAAAAATGAAAAATTATTCAAGATGTACAAATTACGTTCCATGGTTGCCGGAGCCGATAAAATTGGACCGGATGTAACACAAAAAAATGATAGTCGAATAACTTCTATTGGAAGAATCTTACGTATAACAAGTATTGACGAAATACCGAACTTTTTTAATGTCTTATTAGGTCAAATGACAGTTGTTGGTCCCCGTCCGGAAGTTCCTTCACTTACAAAAGACTATAGTGATGAATTTAAAAAAATCTTTGATTACCTACCTGGGGTTACGGGTATATCCCAAATAAACGGCAGAGGTGATCTGACTCCGGAAGAGAGAATCCCGATGGAACTGGAATACTACAAAAAAGCTAATTTTTGGTCAGATTTTTTAATCTTGTTGAAAACACCTATAGTTGTTATCAACAATAAAGGGAATGTAATGTAATAATGGTGAAAAATGAATGTGTTAGTTGTTGCAGCTCATCCTGACGATGAGATTTTGGGAATTGGTGGAACACTCCTTAAACATGTAGATGAGGGTGATTCTATTTATGTTTTGCTCTTAACCGATGGGCATTCGGCTCGCGGATCAAAAAAAGATAAAAAATTTCTTATGGAAATTAAAAAAAGAGAAAAAGCCGCGCATACGGTATGCAGATTTTTCGGATTCACAGAATTAGTTTTCGGCGATTTTCAAGATCAAAAACTTGATACAGTTCCACTGGTAGAGATTATTCAATTAATTGAAAAATACGCTGAAAAAGTAAAACCGGACATTGTTTATACACATCACCGGGGAGATCTGAATAAAGATCATAGAATCACTTTTGAAGCGGTTGTAACCGCCTTCAGATATACTCCGGAGTTAAAACCAAGAAAAATCTATTGTTTCGAGACGGTCTCATCAACAGAGTGGGCACCGGCATACCCCGATGCTTCCTTTATTCCAAATTATTTTGTAAACATTTCCAAGTATCTGGATAGGAAACTAGAATCGTTGAAAATCTATGAGAAAGAGCTAAGGGAATATCCGCACCCACGATCTATCAAAGGGATTGAAATATCTGCAAGAAGATGGGGAACGGTAGTTGGATTTGAGGCAGCAGAAGCGTTTTATTTGGTTAAAGAATTGGTTTTTTAGTCTTTTTTAGAGGATTATTAAATACTTGGTTAGAAACACTTTTAACTTAGTAATCATGTTACTTTAGAATATCAGTGTTTTTTGAGAGCAACTTAAATTTTAGGTCATAAAATTGTCTCCAACATAGGTCAAAAAACTATTTGCATAATTAAGAAAAAGAATTTAAGTTGACTATGCATTTATAAGATTATAAGACTAATCTAAACAAAAGTAAATTATTTAGGTGTTAATTAGATTTATTTTTTAAGTAGATATTATAATCTGTTGAATAATAGTTGATAAAAATCAAATTCCAAAAAAGAACTTTAATCATTTTGGAGAGAATTATTTTAACTTAGAAATTCTACTAGAAGACCGGATAAAGCCGTTTTTCCAAATTTCTTGTATAATAAAGTGATAAGTTATTAGAAGAATTTGTTTTAGTTAATTGAGTACTCAAAAGGAAAAAATTGAATGAAAAACGTATTAATAGTCGGTGGTGCCGGTTATGTCGGCGGAGCAATTACCGATTTAGTACAGGAATCAAATTATAATGTACGTGTATATGATGCCCTTCTTTACGAGGATTCATTTAGAAAACCTGTTGAATTTATTTATGGGGATGTTCGTGATCGCAATAAACTAAATACGCAGCTTAAATGGGCAGATGTGGTTATTTGGTTAGCAGCTATCGTAGGTGATGGCTCATGTCAGTTGAATCATGAATTAACAAAAGAAATCAATTTGGATTCTGTTGAATGGCTCGCAAAAAATTATAACGGTAGAATCATATTTATGTCGACTTGCTCGGTTTATGGAGCGCAAGCAGAGGAATTAACAGAAAGTTCACCTACAAACCCTCTTTCCCTTTATGCCGAAACAAAATTAAAATGCGAAGATCTATTAAAAGATAAAAATGCAATTATTTTTAGACTTGGAACTCTGTTTGGAGTCGGTGATCTCTATTCGAGGATAAGATTAGATTTGGTGGTTAATATATTAACGGTAAGAGCACACCTGGAAGGGAAAATAAATATTTTCGGAGGTGACCAATTTCGACCATTATTGCATGTGAAAGATGTGGCTCGAGCAGTTCTCATAAATCTTGAATCGGAACACACCGGTATCTTTAATCTCGCTAGGCAAAATGTGAGAATTAGTGATTTGGCATACCAGGTTAGGATGCATTTCCCTAATACTATCATCCAGACAACAGACATGAATATGAGTGATACACGAAATTATAGTGTCTCTTCAAAAAAAGCTGAAGATACTTTTGGGTTTAAAACTGTGTACTCGGTCGATGACGGAATTGAGGAATTGAAGTACCTTGTTGAAACTAAACGTATTAAAAATTTACTAAGCCCGCGTTACTCTAACCAGGAATATCTCAAAGAACATTATGAAGAATTATTTACCGGCAAATTGAAAGAAGTTGAAGAAGTCGTTGATTTGTCGGGCTGGGTATTTGATGAAGTCATTCCATTAGGTGAGAAAGATTTAAAACAATAATTTTTTTAATTTGTGCAATTTAATTATTGGGGATATCGATCATAATTGTTTAGTCGGTATATTATTGTGCTGTTCAATCCTTATTCACCGACATTTACAAAGTTAACGAAAGAATGTTAACGTGCATTAGAGCAACTGCTCTTCTTCCTCTTTTATTCTATATTCTGCGCTGCAAATTGAATTAGGATTAAATATATTGTTTCCATTAAATATCTTTAATTAATAATTGGAGTTCATTATATTCCTATTCAGATTTTAGTTAAATCTGAAAAATGACATTCAGAATTTTTAAAATAACTTATCGGAAATAATGAGTTTTATTAAATCATATTCAGAATACATATCTAAGTTTTTAGTATTTTTAATATTTTCTGTTAATATATCGGTTGCACAAAATATTAATGACATACCGGAGAGCCCCATAAATGATTATTTCAAAAGTCTAAAGACACAGGGATTATTACCCGAATATGACGACGTTATACTTCCATTATCAAAAAAGAAAATTAATTATTTCATCGAAAAAATCGATCGAAGACAAGATGAGTTATCACCAATTGATTTACAAAAACTGTCATTATTCAAAAAGCAATACTCTTATCTTAAAAATTCTTATGATGAAGCTATTTCAGTTTTTGGGGACAAAGGGAGTAATTTTAATGATTTTTTCAACTCGGATTATCCGGTATACTTTTATGATTACCAAGATTCACTTTTTCTATTTACACTGAATCCACTTCTTTCATATAGAAATTTGACCGATTTAAGGGATCATAAGAACCCATTTTCAGCTTCACTTTTTAGTTATGGGGGTGAAGTAAGTCTATCATATTCTGATTGGTTGGGAATTAAATTTAATGCATGGAACGGAGCATTGATTGGTAATCGAGAGACCGCACTCTTTGACTCAAGAGTAGCACAGAGCTATACTTATAATGATACGCAATTGAATTATTTTGACGGTACAGAGGGTTATTTATTGATAGAGAAAGATATTTTTTCCTTTCAATTTGGACGTGAACGTCTGCTTTGGGGGAGTGGGGTAATTAACAAAACGATTCTTGATAAAACCTCACCCATATTTGATTTTTTAAAGTTCAATCTATCGTATAAAAAGGTAACATTCGATTTCCTGCACGGTTGGCTGATTGAAAAACCTCATTCTGTTTATATTGATTCTACTAAAGATTATGGGAAAACAAAAGCAGCTAAATATATTGCGATTTCCAGATTTGGGTACAAACCATTTGATAATCTATTTATTGGACTAACTCAATCAATAATTTACTCTAATCGTCCATTTGAAGCAGCATATCTAACTCCGTTTTTGTTTTGGGAGTCTGCTCAAAGATCTATGAACGATATGGACAATTCTTTTCTTGGTTTCGATATAAGATATTTTCCGGTAAAAGGTGCATTAATCTCTTCATCTATTACTTTCGATGATATAAACTTTGACTATTGGTTAAAAGGAGAGTGGGAAACAAGCAACAATGCCGTTGTTATTCAGTTAGGAACTCATTTGACTCGACCAATTTTCCCTGATTTTCTTGAACTGAAATTAGAATATTTGCAAATAAGACCATATACCTATTCTCATTACGGTTTTGAGACAGCGTTATCATATACGAATAATGGCTATTTATTAGGTGCAAATTATCAACCAAATTCACTAGTATATTCTCTATTAGCAGATTTTTTTATTACTAGTAAGTTATTAGTTAGATTCGGTTTGGATTATCTGAAACATGGAAAAAATA
>Ga0208244_101630_pt1 | contig 10991 bp, 10 predicted proteins | sample SubbioCR12Aug_5A_FD_184828 | JGI IMG/M metagenome (GOLD analysis project Ga0208244, IMG submission 184828) | Serpentinite rock and fluid subsurface biosphere microbial communities from McLaughlin Reserve, California, USA - CR12Aug_5A (SPAdes) | ecosystem: Environmental > Terrestrial > Deep... | reverse complement strand
TTGCCTGGCGTCCTTCCACAGTTTGGACATTGCGCGGCGTGAATTCAGCCTTGTCGGAGATGTAGATGACCGATCCGCTAAACGTTTCGCCTGGGAAGGAATCAACTGCAATCGTAACCTGGTCTCCTAGATGTACGGTGCCATATTCGGTTTCGGGAATGTAAACCACCAGTTCCACTTCCTGAAGATGGCCAATCGTCATAACAAGTCCGCCAGGAGCAGCCATTTCGCCCACTTCCAAATTACGGGTCAACACCACACCGTCCATTGGGGCGCGCATGACCGTTTTCTTTAATTGAATCTCAAGGACAGCAAGCGCTGCATTTGCCTGGGCGAGAGCGGCTTCGGCTTGTTGCACACCGGCTTCTGCGGCTTTGACCTGCAAAGACTGATCGCTACTGAGGAAAGAGTTGTAATAGTCCAATGCGCGATCATGGCGTTCCTGCGCAACCTTGACACGAGCGCGGGCTTCAAGCACTTCCTTCGCTCCCTGCGTCGTCAACAAACGGGTATAGTCGGTTTGGGCGGACTTCAATTCATTTTCCACCGCGTCATATTGGTCCTGGGCGAAGTTTTGCAAATCCTCATTATCCTGCGCGCTTTTTGCCTGACTGAGAACTTGATCTGCGATGATAAAAGCTGCCTGGGCATTCGCCACTTTCTTTTCAGTGTCCAAAAATTCCTGGGAGGCAACATTGGTTAGTACTTTTTCAAGATTAGCTTTTTCCTTATTGAGATCCGTTGTGGCAGACTCCATTTGAACCTGGGCCGAGACAAGTTTTTCACCTTTGTCGAAATACCAGACCGGTAAATCGAATTGACTAGGCTGGGAAGTGTTCCAACTGGAAACGCGGTTTTGCTTATCCTGCAAGCGGGCGGCGTTCAAGACAAGATCATACTGGGCAGTGGCGGCGCTCAACGTAGCCTCTGCCAGGGCAACCGCAGCCTTTGCCTGATTGAGCTGCGCTTTCAAGAGGGAATCATCCAGGCGGAACAATTCGTCCCCTTGTATAACCTGTGCACCTTCTTCCACGTTTACGGAGACTACTTCCCCGCCAATCTGGGGAGCAATGTTAACTTCGCGAGCTGAAATTGTACCGGAGGCTTTAAGTTGGGATGTTCCATTTTGGATGGCAATGCCGCTACATGCGCTCAACAGAAGGCTGAGTGCAACAACGAGCGAGGTAAACGAATAGTGATTTTTTTTCATGATGAACTCCTTATCGGGAAATAGTTATATTGAGAATTTTCAAATTGTGCTATATGCGTTTTCGGAACATAAGCACACTGGCAAAGAAAACGACAATGCTGAAAACTGCCATCGGCCAGATCCAACTCCACAGAGTAACAAAGCCCACACCTTTAAGCATGATGCCGCGCACGATTTCCAGAAAATACGTGACCGGCAGGAAAAAACCTGCATAGTATGCCAGCCAGGGCATATTTTCGCGCGGGTAAAGCAGGCCAGACAGAATGAAAGACGGCAACATAATAAAGGAGGCCATATACATGGCTTGCATTTGCGTTTGGGAGATATTGGAAATCAGCACGCCTAAACCGAGTGAGCCAAGCAGGAATATCAAACTGAGTCCGAACAGCAAGATGTAACTCCCAGCTACTTCCACGCCAAACCAAATCGCGCCAACAGCTACCGTCATTGCCACGTTAACAAGTGCCACCAGCACGAAAGGCAAAATTTTGCCTAACATCAATTCCCACGAGCGCACTGGCGTGACAATCAGTTGCTCCAGCGTACCTTGCTCGCGTTCCCGTACAATGGCAAATGCTGTTAACAGCAAAGTTTGGATTTGCAAAATGACCGCCACCAATCCGGGGATCATAAAATTCATCTTCTTCAGATTCGGATTATAAAGATAGCGCACACGGGCATCCACCGGCAGCCGAATTGTCAGGCCCGCGCCGCTGCGCTCCAGGCGCTGAATTAGAATCTCCTGGGATGTGGACTGGCTGATGGTTTCAGCAGCCAATTGGGCAGTTTGCGCGACCGTAGGATTCGAGCCGTCAATGTAAAACTGGATGGTGCCTGTACCGCCAGTGCTGATGTTGCGTCCAAAATCCTCTGGAATATACAATCCGGCTTTGACTGTCCCGGCGTCCAGCATATCCAGTATTTCATTTTCACTTTGAGCCGTGTGTGTAAACATGTAGAATCCGCTGGCTGTGAATTTATCAACCAGGGAGCGGCTGGCGTCCGTGTGTGATAAATCCGCAACTGCCAGGGGAATGTCTTCCACATCGTTGGCAACCGCGTAGCCCATCAAGATCAGCATCATTACAGGCATGATGATAACCAATCCCAGAGTACGCGGGTCGCGGATGATATGCAGCCATTCTTTGCGAACAATGGTCGCCATGCGGCGAAATCCTTGACTCATGTAAATCTCCTTATTCAATTTCTTCCCGCATTTGCGGGCGATCTTCATCTTCCACCAGGGAAACGAACACATCCTCCAGCGAAGGCAGGACGCGCTCTATCCGTTTCATGGCAATGCCATTCGACTGTAAGGCTTTCTCCAGTTCCCGTTTTTCTTTTTCAGCGCTCACTACTACGTGCAGGAGGACGCCATGCAGCGCCACATCATGCGTAAAAGGCAGGTCTTTCAGGATTTCCTCGGCACGCCCAGGTTCACGGCAGTCTATTTCAAATAACATGCCGCGCATTTTTTCCTTGAGTGAATCGGGGTCATCCAGGGCAATCAAGCGCGAGCGATACATCATCCCGATAACGTTGCAAAATTCGGCTTCATCCATGTAATGAGTCGTTGCCAGCACGCTCACGCCCTGCCCAGCCAGGTTATAGATCATGTCCCAGAACTCGCGGCGTGAGACCGGGTCCACCCCAGCAGTTGGCTCATCCAGAAAGAGCATCGGCGGCTCATGGACGATGGCACAAGCCAGTGCCAACCTTTGCCGCCACGCCCCTGAAAGACTGGCGACCAATTGCTTTTCATGCCCACGCAAACCTGCCATCTCGATCAATTCCTTCAGGCGCGATGCAAACTTCTCGCGCGGCACGCTATACAAATTGGCATAAAAATCCAGATTCTCCTGCACGGTCAGGTCGTTGTACAGCGAAAACTTCTGTGACATGTAACCAATGCGCTGCTTGACCTCTTCAGACTGTCGGGCAACATCAAACCCCATCACCCGCGCCTCACCCGATGTGGGCGTAAGGATTCCGCACAACATGCGAATGGTGGTCGTCTTACCCGCACCATTTGGCCCAAGCAAGCCAAAAATTTCGCCCCTGGGAATTTCAAAACTAACATGATCCACAGCGGTAAACTTACCGAACTTCTGTGTTAATTGAATAACTTCAATGGCTTTTTCTGTGCTCACGATTGCGCCTCCTGTTTTTCAACGAGGTGGATAAAGACATCCTCCATCAACAGGCTCGCTTCACGCAGGATGCTGATCTCCGCCCCGTCTTTTTTTAGTTCCTTTTCGATGCGGGGCATGACCTTAGCCGGGTCGCTGACCGAAAGGCGCAGGCGGTCACCAACAGCGCGCCAACTTGTCACCCCTTTCGTCCGATCTGCCACTGCGCGCAGTGTGCGTCGCGGCTTGGCTTTGACCTCCACGATGCGGAATGGCAACTGCGCTTCCAATTCGGCTGGCGCTCCGCTGATTAAAATGCGCCCCTGATTAATGATGCTGACTGTATTGCAACGTTCCGCCTCGTCCATATACGGCGTGCTGACCAGTACTGTCACGCCCTGCTGGATGACTTTTGAAAGCAGCCGCCACAATTCGCGCCGCGAAACGGGATCCACGCCGGTGGTTGGCTCGTCCAACAACAATATCTTGGGGTCGTGGATCAGGGCGCAAGCCAATGCCAATTTCTTGCGCATTCCACCGGAAAGATTTTCACTGCGCCGCGTTGTGAATTCCGTCAGGCGCGCGAACTCCAGCAATTCAGCAATGCGTGTCTTTTGTTTTTGGGCAGACACACCATTGATGTCAGCAAAGAATTTCAGGTTTTCCATCACAGTCAAGTCGGGGTACAGGCTAAAGGCTTGCGGCATGTATCCCAGCAATGCCCGCACATCTTCGGATTGTTTGATTACATCGAAACCTGCCAACCGAGCAAAACCAGAGGTTGGTTCCATCACAGTGGACAGGATGCGCAGCAAAGTAGTTTTTCCCGCGCCATCCGGACCGACCAGTCCATACAGTTGACCGGTCTCGACAGTCAGGTCAATCGCATCAATGGCCGGGCGATCCTCTTTTTTCTGCACGGGATAACGTTTTACAAGTTGAAGAGATTCAATAGCAATATTCATGTCACCTTTCCAAAAAGACCAAAGAATTAGGCAAAAATTTTATGCCTTGAAGATCGGAGCAAATACATCTTTCATACTATCGCCCAATCGGCGGCAGAGGCGCGGTTCCATATCCATGACAAGGGACTGGTAACGGCGGATGTGCTCCAGGAAGAGTTTATTCCATTCCACGTCACTATTACTTTCATTCGCCAGTAAACCCAGCGTAAAACCGCCCAGCAGCATCAGACCAGAGCGGGTAACCGTGCCCTTCCACTCGATAATCTGAGGCAGGTGTTCAGCCAGGACCTGGCGTCCCGCCCCTTTGCCAAGTCGCAAGATAACGATGGTCATGACTTCAATACAATAGCGAAGCACATCAGGAACATCCAGAGGCACGCGCGCAAATATCTCCTCTGCCAAAACATCGTCATGTAATCCCCCCTCTCGAATCTTCTCCAAGATTTGTGACTTTACATTTTCCCAGTTGCCTTGGTCCGCATCTCCAGCCAATTCAATGAACAACTGGCGGGTGCGCTCAGTAGGCCGAAAGACCACTTCGGAACGCCCAACCACCGGTTTATCAGAATCGAGCCGATACTCGGAGGTCACCAAACCTTTTTCTTCGAGCAGGCGCAGCATGTCGTATGCGGTAAATGGGCTGACCCCAACTCGCTCTGCGAGCAGAGAATAATGGATCGGTCCATCTAGTTCACGATAGAGGTCAAGCAGACGGTGAATGAAAGTTTCCTGGCGGCGGGTGAGTTTCATAGTTGTTTTTCCAAAAAGACCAAAAAGCAGGCGGGATTTTACTTTCTCATCGTGTGTATGTCAAGGAGAAGTTGGGGATATCATGACAATTGTTTATCCAGCCAGCCTCTTATCGTGCCCAGCGACTCGGCGGTGATGGTGTGATCCATGTGGAAGTTGCGGTATTCCAAATCTACGCCGTAACGCAGGATGAAATCGCGCGATCGAAGTGACCATTCGAGCGGCATACTTGAATCTTCAAAGCCGTGGGTCATGATGATGGGCTTGCCCTTCACGCCAGCCTCATCTACTACTAGTCCAGACTGCTGGGGGATGTAGCCCGATTGCGCGATAACACCTGCAATGCGCTGAGGGCGGGTGAGCAAAAACGACATGGACATCATACTGCCCTGACTGAAGCCCATCAGGAAGAATTTTTGAGGGTCAATCGGGTAGGTTGCCAGCAATTCGCTGATGAAGTTATCAATCCGCTCCAGCGCGGCGGCGAGAATGACAGGGTCGGGCTTGCCAAATTGCGTGACGGTGTACCAGTCATAGGCGCCGGGGGCGAAGTCTACGGGTCCGCGCCCGCTGATCCAGAGCAGATTATCCTGCAAAGAATCCGAGAGACCGATCAGGTCGCGCTCGTTACTGCCGTGACCGTGCAAAGCAAAGATGGCGGGATAGCGCGTCTCTTTATCGGCGGGGTCATAGCCAGCGGGGAAACGAGTGAGGTGATAAATCGAAAGGTTCGTGCGTTCTTCAACAGGGATTTGATTCACGGGAAACTCCTAAATTGTTTTTTTGAAGATCAAAATTTTTTATCAGCGAACAACAAGGCTGACTGAAGAAATTGTTATCTATTTTGCTATGCACCGTCCCGAAGGTCTGAGCAGAAAACAAACTCAATTTTCAAGAACCTTCGGGACGTTCCGCGTAAGGCGGGTTATAAAGTCTATGCTGAGGCGCGGCTTTGAATTTCCTTGCGGACAACAGGCGCGACCTTCGTTCCGAGCAGTGCAATCGAGCGCATGAGTTCTTTGTGCGGCACTGCGCCAATATCCATCTGGAGCAGCAGGCGGTTGTAATGCAGAATGTTTTGCTGGAAGAGAATCTTTTCGATGACCTCATCGGGATTGCCGACGTAATCAGAGCCGCGCAGACCGCGGGAGTTTTCAAACTCATTGCGCGTCAATCCACGAAAGCCGCGCTCGCGTCCCAGTTTATCCATCATCGCGTGCAGGGCTGGGAAGTAATCATCTGCCGCGTTTTGCGAATCATCCCCGATGAAGCCGCGCGAATTGACGCTCAACTGCAATTTGGCAGGATCGTGTCCAGCCTGCTGCCAGGCTTGTTTGTGCAAGTCCGCTAACGGGGCGAAACGTTCGGGCATTCCGCCGATGATGCCCAGCGCCATCGGCAAGCCCAATGCCCCGGCGCGCGCAGCGGATTTGGGCGTGCCTCCCACCCCAATCCAAATCGGAATTTCGCGTTGCAACGGGCGCGGATAGACGCCCAGATTGTTTAGGGCGGGACGATGCCTGCCGCGCCATGAAATGACTTCCGATGCGCGCAGTTTCAACAGCAGGTCAAGACTTTCGGTGAACAGCGAGTCGTAATCCTTCAAGTCATAGCCGAACAAAGGGAAGGACTCGATGAACGCACCACGCCCCGCCATGATTTCGGCGCGTCCTTCCGAGAGCAGGTCGAGGGTAGCGAAATCCTGAAAGACGCGCACGGGATCATCCGATGACAACACAGTGACAGCCGTGCTGAGGCGGATGGATTTGGTGCGCGTTGCGGCGGCGCCCAGAATCACTGCCGGGGAGGATGAAAGAAAATCGGGGCGGTGATGTTCGCCGATTCCGAAAACATCCAAGCCGACCTGATCTGCCAATTCGATGGTTTCGAGCAGGTTTTTCATGCGCGTGAGCGAGTCGAGTTTCTTGCCCGTCACTGGGTTGGTTTCCCATTCGACGAAGGTATATAACCCGATTTCAAAAGGTTGATTTATGGCTGACACAAAAAATAAACTCCTATTTTGATTGATTTATTCAGGAATTGAATGGCGTTACACAGGTGTGTTTTCGATTTCCAGCACTTCAAAATCGGCAAATTGCAGCGACCAGAGATGTTCGTACACGCCGCTTTTTGCCAGCAGCGCGGCATGGGAACCCTGCTCGACAATCTGTCCGTTTTGCAGGACGACGATGCGGTCGGCGCGCTGAATGGTGGACAGGCGGTGGGCGATGACAAACGAGGTGCGGCCGCGCGTCAGGCGTTCCAGCGCCTCCTGCACGAGACGTTCCGATTCAGAATCCAACGAGGAGGTGGCTTCGTCCAAAATGAGGATGCGCGGGTCTTTGAGCAACATGCGCGCGATGGCGACACGTTGGCGCTGTCCCATCGAGAGTCTGACGCCCTTCTCGCCGACCAGCGTTTCGTAGCCTTCGGGAAATGCCTGGATGAAGTCGTGGGCATTGGCGGCGCGGGCAGCCGCTTCGAGGTCTGCGGTAGAAGCGTTCATTTTTCCGTAGGCGATGTTCTCGCGCACCGTCCCGCCGAAGAGGAAGGTCTCCTGCGGCACGAGTCCCATTTGCTCGCGCAGGGCGTGCAGGTTGTAGCGGCGCACATCCACACTGTCTATTTCGATGACGCCGGCGGTAGCGTCGTAGAAGCGCGGCAGCAAGTTGACCAGGGTGGTCTTGCCCACGCCGCTCGGTCCGACGATGGCAATCATCTCGCCAGGTTGAACTTCAAGACTGATGCCCTTCAAAATGGGTTGGTCAGGCTGGTAGCCGAAAGAAACATTCTCGAAGCGCACCCCACCTCGCAGGGCGGAGGGAACGACTGCATCAGGGGTTTCGAGCGGCTCGGATTCGGCGTCCAGAATTTCAAAGAGGCGTCGACCCGCGCCGAGGGCTTCACGCACCCGGGCATACAACCCGGCAAATTCGCCGAGCGGACCCGCGACCATCATCATGTAAAAGAGAAACGCTACCAGTTCGCCTGGCGTGAGCGTCCCGGCGATGACCTGCCGCCCGCCGTACCAGAGCAGAAAAGTCAGCGCGCCGAAACCGAGAAAACTAATCAGCGGGATGAAAACCGAACGGACGCGCACCCGCTGCATGGCTGTCTGATACGCCGCTTCCACGTTCTGCTGGAAGCGTCCCTTTTCAAAGGCTTCGCGCGCAAAGGATTTGACGACGCGGATGCCCGACAGCATTTCTTCGAGCGTGACGGTGGTGTCGGCGATGCGATCCTGCGCGGCGGTGGCAAGGCTCTGAAGGCGGCGTCCGAACAGCACGCCGACGAGAATAATGGGCGGAATAATGGCAAAGATGATCAGCGTCAACTGCCAGTTCATCACGAGCATCAGAACCAGCCCGCCCACCAGGTTGATAATCTGGCGTAGGAAGTTGATAGGCGTTTCGGTGACGACTTCCTGCACGAGGGTCACATCGTTGCTGACGCGCGAGACGATCTCACCTGTGCGCCGTTCGGCGAAGAAGCGCAGGGGCAGTCCCGTCAGTTGCGTATGAACTTGCACACGGAAATCGGCGATCACCCTTTGTCCGACCTGCGCCATGAGGTAGGTGTTTCCCACCGAGAGCAGGCTTTGCACGATAAACAATGCCAGCAGACCCAGCGCGATCAAGTCCAACTGCGGCTGGTTGCCCGCCACGAAGACCGTATCTACGAGGATGCGAATCGCCCAGGGCAGCGCCAGCCCGATCAACGTGGACACGATGAGCAGGAATGCGGCGAGCGCAAACCTGCCCCAATGGGGTGCGACCAACGCCATCATGCGGCGCAGGTCGGAGCGAATCTCAAGGGTGATGAATTTGGGTATCTGCATTGGTTTACGCAACCGCCACCCGTTTGAGGGTAATGGCTTTTTCGGGGCAACTGCCGACGCACTCCGCGCAGGCGCGGCAGGCTTCGGCGTGGACTGGGAAGGCTTGTTTCCAGCCGTGCGCCGTGCCCTTGAGCCATCCCACGAAACTTAACGTGGCGCGCTCTTGCGGCGGAACAATCCCCATCTCGAATACATTGTAGGGACAGACTGCCACGCACTCGGCTTTGCCTTCGCATTTTTCGCGGTTGACGATGGGCATGAATACGCCCCGTTCCTGTTTGCAATCTACAGACTTTGAAGCAGTCGTCATGGTTTGCTTTCCATTCCTTTTACGAACTCCAATAATTCACGGCTTTCCTGGAGCCAGGTCATTGGATTGACGCTGCGCTTGATATATTGAATCAAACCTTCCCGATCCGCCACCACTGAGGCGGTGCGCTGGATGACAAAAGCCACTTTATCCAACCCAAATAACTGATATACTGCGCGGTCAGGATCAGACAATACAGGGAAGGGTGTCTTGAGCGTCGCCGCATACTGGCGGGCGCGTTCGGGCGAATCGCCCAAAATCACCAGGATCTGCGCCCCTGCTTTAATAAATTCTTCATTCAAGCGCCCCAACTGGGCGACATGCGATCTGCATTGTATTCAGTTGTATTCGCGTACAAAGAACAAAACAATGTGCGATTTGCCTTTATATTCCGCCAACCCGATTTGCCGACCATCGTTTGCAGTCAGGCTGAAATCGGGCGCGGGAGAACCTACTTCCAAGTCAGTGCTCACAAGAATCTCCTTTTTCGGTTGGTGATGAGGATGCGGTAGTGTATAGGGAAACCAATTCCGTCAAGAAAATAAATCAGAAGAAATACCCTCGCCGTTCACGAGCGGATGCGCCTGGGAGAAATACTCTCGGCTCATCAAATCACGGACGAGGTCTTCCGGCAAACGACGAAATAGATTATCGGGTCCGAACTGGGTACGGTGGGCGTTGATGGCATTCCACTTGGCTTCGTTGTAGGCGGCTACATCCATCAGCGCGGTAATCAGGTCATCGTTGAAACTGGGACGTAGGAGGATTTGGTCGAGCATGGAAGTGTCCAGTCCGCGCGCTTCCATGCGGTCGCGCAGTTCGGTGAAGAATTTCGTGGGGATGGCGGTGTAAAAGAGGCGGCTGGGCTGGAAGGCGGGACCCGCTTCGGGAAAGCGCTGCGGGTCCGAGGCGGCGTGAAAGGCGGCGGTGGTGTAACGGCTGATGGCGATGTGGTCTGGATGTCCGTAGCCGCCGCCCGGCTCAAAGGTCAGGACGATTTCAGGTCGCAGGTCACGAATGATGCGCGTCAGGTGTTCGACAACTTCGCCTTCGGGGGCGTTAATGAAAGCGCGCGGATCCTGGTTTTCAGGCGTGCCGTCCATGCCAGAGTCGCGGTAGTCCAACAAAATTACTTCCTGAATTCCGAGGGCGCGGGCGGCGGCGCGCAGTTCTCCCTCGCGCACCCGTCCAAGCGTTTGCGGCGTGGCAAGGCTGGGATCGGAAATTTCGCCGACTTCGCCACGTGTAGCGCAGACAAGGGCGATGGGATGTCCTTCGGCAGCATAACGCGACAGAGTTCCACCTGTCCCAAAGGATTCATCGTCAGGATGCGCAAAGACAGCCAACAGGGGGCGGGAGACGTTTGTCATATTATCCTTCAACCGAAAACAACACGCTGTTTTGCGCGGGGTCTACTACCAGGATACCTTCATTGGTCTGGTTGTAAGGCATTTCGACTTCCTCGATGCGTGCCAGAAGTTGATCCAAAGCGGCGCGGTCGGGCAGGACGAATGAGATGTTTTTCAGCCCCAGCGCGTCGGGAGGCGGAGGCGGTGCGCCTTCGCCCTGCCAGGTGTTGTAACCGATGTGATGATGATAGCCGCCCGCCGAGACCATGCCCATGCGAAAGCCGCTGCGCGCCACACCCATATCGTCGAAGCCAAGTTGCTCGTGATAGAAGCGACGCGTGTCATTCAAGTTGGCGACGTACATGTGGAAATGTCCCATACGCACTTCGGGCGGGACGGGTTCATCGAGGCGGTCATCTTTGGTCAGGTGGGCGAGGAGC
>Ga0208244_101629_pt1 | contig 10992 bp, 5 predicted proteins | sample SubbioCR12Aug_5A_FD_184828 | JGI IMG/M metagenome (GOLD analysis project Ga0208244, IMG submission 184828) | Serpentinite rock and fluid subsurface biosphere microbial communities from McLaughlin Reserve, California, USA - CR12Aug_5A (SPAdes) | ecosystem: Environmental > Terrestrial > Deep... | reverse complement strand
CAGGCTGGGCTGTGGGAGTCCCCGGCATAATCCTCAAAACGACTAATGGAGGAACAAATTGGATTTCTCAAACAAGCGGAACGACAACAGGTTTAATGTCAGTACATTTTACAGATGCCAATACAGGCTGGGCTGTAGGTCAGTTTGGAACTATACTCAAGACAACTAATTCTGGAGTAAATTGGATCTCACAATTAAGCGGGACGACAAGGAATTTATTTTCAGTCCATTTCATAGACGCCAATACAGGCTGGACTGTGGGAGATTTGGGAACAATACTCAAGTATTCTAATAATAGTATCCCTTCAATTGTTACATTAATTTCACCGGGTAATGATGTGCAACCGGGTTATTCCATAAACACACTAACTCCAATATTTCTTTGGAACGAGATTAGCGATGCAGATAATTATGAATTACAGTTATATAAAAAAATTAACAATGATTATGAGTTGCATTATAATATTGAAAACTTGTCTTCAAATGCAACATATTTGCCAACGGGTATTATCACAAATGGTTCACAATACTATTGGCAAGTAAGAGTTAAAGTTAATAATATTTGGCAACCTTATTCTACTCCTTATTATTTTAATGTAAATATCGCTTCAATAACGCCATCGATTAATTTATCTTCATCAATAATCCAAATCGGAGAATTATTAACTATTTTCGGAAGTTTGTTTTCTTTTACTAACGAAGCTAAAGTTTTAATATCTTCTAATACGGGATTTGATACAACAATATCGATTATGACAAATGAATTTGGTTCTTTTATATACTCCTTCCCCTTTTTTACGCCGGGGATCTACTCTATTTATTGTAAAGATCAATTTTCGGGTAATTTTTCTAATATAAAATCTTTTGAGGTCAGGGGGATAACTAATATTTCAAATTTGAATATCGTAAGTCCACAGAGTGGTTATCAAGCAAATACAAATGATAATATTTCAGTTACCTGGAGAGATAAACTTGAGACAAGTAATTCATACCCGCAAATTAATAATCTAAGAGCATTTCAATTTTTTATTGAAAAATCATCCAATGGAGGAGGTAGTTGGGAAATAATAGATACTCTAAGTGGTTTTGATGATATTAATAAAACAAGAAATTTTAATAAGTCTTTTATAATACCAAACAATGGAAATTATATAATCAGAATTAAAGATGGATATGTATCTAATAGAGTGTCTTCAGATGTTTCAATCCAAGTATTAACAACTACAACTTCAAGTTTATTGTCTGAATTTTCATGGGACTTTTCGCATTTCCCAAATACAGGTAAACCACTTGGTGTTGTAAGTGACGGTACAAGTCGTTTTTATATTAAAGTTTCAGACCCTGAAAATACAATAACCCAAGTTACATATACTTTGTATGATTCAATCACAAATAGTAATGAAACGAGAATACTTGGTAAACTTAAAGGTGCTACAAATATTTTTTCATATAGTGATGAAGCAAATTCTGCGAATCAAATATCTACTGCGGGTATTCAACACGCAAATAATACTTTTTGGTGTTGGTATGTTGCTCCGGATGATTTTATAGGTAACAATATCCAAAGTACTGCAACTTCAAGAACTGTAAAAGTAAAGATACGGGCTGATTATGCAGTTGGACCATTTAAAGAAAAAATAATGAAAATTACAATAAAACGCCCCCCTGTGGTACTTGTACATGGTTTAAATAGTAGCCCTGCTATGTGGTATAACTTTTTAATTAACCCATTTTTTGAGAAATTTGACTCATATACATTAAAAATTGGTGGTAAGGAAAGCTTTGATAACAATGCCCGATCACTCTTTTTATCAAGTGACCCGGGATATTCAATCCCTGCAGTTATTAAACATTTTAGAGATGAGGAAAATATTGCTTGTAATCAAATATATTATATCGGGCATAGTATGGGAGGGGTTGTATTGCGTTTTGCACAAACTTATCATTCAAATGATTTTTATAACCAAAAAAATTATAACAAAGGATATATAAATAAATATATTACATTAGCAACACCTCATAGGGGTTCTCCATTCGCAAATAAATTGGTCGATCTATTACCAATATTTAGATTTAGTCCTTATTGGTTTAATATTCTTGGTTCTATCTTTGTTAAGGATTTTTACAGATCGTTTTTAGGAATTATCACAGGTGTTCATCCCGCAATAGATGATTTGAAAATGAATAATTATAATTTGAATCCGACCAATTATAATTCCCATGTTATTGTAGGTGATATAATAGATGGTCAGGAGAATTTAGGTGATGTTCCAGAACCATTAATAAGTTCATTAAAAATTGCAAATCATTTACGTAATGGGTTATTGGCTTTAACGACAAGCATTTCAAATAAAGGTATTATGAATTCTTTAGATCCGTATTATAATAGTTTCAGCGGAAGTAATTCTATTGTAAACTCTGATTTAATTGTACCACTAAATAGTCAACTCTCAAATACACCACTAAGCAGTAGTTTTGTTACATATACTGTAAATTTTCATTCAGCATCAACAGGAACGCCTTCAATTGAAGTCAACTCTGCGGAACAAGTTGCAAATTTATTAGATAAATCTAATAGTTCTAATAGTTGGGGTTTTTTAGACCAAATTCCTCAAAGTTATTACGTTAATAAACAGTCAGATTATTCGAATATTAGAATTGATACTTCCGGTATTAACTTATTTACCCCTGTTAGTTTAGATACATTGTATATCGATAGTTTATTTAACTTAGCTTTTTCAATCGCAGATACTACTAATTTGAAAAGGATTGAGATTAGATATCAGGATATATATTTGGTCGATACTGTTCAACAATTTAATTATAATTATTCATTAAGCGTTAGTAATAATATGCTTGATACACAGAATGTAATGATTTCAGCAATTTATTCTGTAAGCGATTCGGTTGAAATAATCTACAAATCAATTCCTGTTATAATCAAAACTAACAATATACCATTTGCATTAAAATCTGAAGATAAATTCGTTTATTTGATGGCAAATGAAGATTATCACCTCGATATGAATTTATATTTCAACAATTATATCAGCAAAGTTGGAACAAGAGGTACTAACATAAATGTAATTTTAGGTGATCTTACAATTTTTACTTACGATAATATTAATAAAATACTTACTGCAAATATTGACGGAGATACATATGCTATCATTGAGTATAATAACTTGTTTGATACTATATATTTTAAAGTTAGAGGTGAAGATATTATACCAGTTGAATTATCTTCTTTTACAGCAATACAAGATAAAGAGGATGTTATATTAAATTGGGTAACACAAACAGAATTAAATAACCAAGGTTTTGAAATAGAAAGGAAAAGTTCTACAAACGACTTCATAAATATTGGATTTGTTAAAGGAAATAGTACTAGTACTGTTAGTCATAGTTATACATTCATTGATAAGCCTGAACAAAGTGATAAACTGTTTTACCGCTTAAAACAAATAGATTTTGATGGTACTTTTTCATATTCGCAAACAATTGATATAGATTTTCAGAGTATCCCGATTGAATTTGCTTTATTCCAGAATTATCCAAATCCGTTTAATCCATTGACAACAATTAAATATTCTGTACCTAAAACTATACTTGTGAAAATTCATGTTTACGATATACTTGGACAAGAACTAAGCGTTCTAATTAATGAAGTGAAAACTCCTGGTAATTACGAGGTTAATTTTAATGCAAGTCATCTTTCATCAGGTGTATATTTCTTCAGAATTCAAGCAGGAGCTTTTATTAGCACAAAAAAAATGCTTTTAATGAAATAATCTTAAAATTATTTATGAGTGAAAAACAACCTGCACCACGAAACAGAACTTTAACTCTATCTAAAGAAGAGGAGTTGAAATACACGTCGCGGCTTATTAAACTTGACTCCGATGTGATTGTAGACCGTATATTGGATAAAACAATAAACCAGGATTTTTTTCATGCCGTAAAATATCTGCCGGATAAGTTTGCCGATTTGGTTTTTGTTGATCCGCCTTATAATCTCTACAAAGAATTCAATTCGATGAAATTCAAACAAACCGATGATGAATCGTATGAAGAGTATCTCGATTCCTGGTTACAAAAGATTGTTCGATTGATGAAACCCGGTGCATCAATTTATATATGCGGCGATTGGCGTTCTTCTTCGGCAATTTATAGGGTTGCAAAAAAATATTTCCAAATTCAAAACCGTATCACCTGGGAGAGGGAAAAGGGGAGAGGTGCAAATTCGAACTGGAAAAACTGCATAGAGGATATCTGGTTCTGTACTCTTTCGAAGAATTTTACTTTCAATATAGATGCAGTTAAATTAAAGAAACGGGTGATTGCTCCGTATAAAGATGAAAATCGAAAACCAAAGGATTGGGATGAAACTGCATCAGGGAATTACAGGATTACCCATCCTTCAAATATATGGACGGATATTTCGATTCCGTTTTGGTCAATGCCGGAAAACACTTCTCATCCAACTCAAAAGCCTGAGAAACTTCTTGCAAAAATTATACTCGCAAGCAGTAATCCCGGCGATTTAGTTTTTGATCCTTTCCTCGGTTCGGGAACTACAGCCGTAACAGCAAAAAAACTCGGAAGAAAATATGTAGGAATTGAGCTTGATGAACATTTCTGCTGTCTTGCTGAAAAACGGCTTGAATTAGCCGAAAGAGATAAATCTATTCAAGGTTATACCGCAGGTGTATTCTGGGAAAGAAATACACTTTCCGAACAGATGAAAGATAAATCCGGCGGTATGGATAGTTTATTTTAAATATTCTTACTTGATCAGAATCATTTTTTTCGTTTCAATCATTTCACCGGTTTGTCCCATGGATACTGCAGACAGCCTGTAGAAGTATATTCCACTCGACAATCCTTTTGAATTAAATTCAATTTCATGGTTGCCGGCAGGCTTTTCTTCATTCAATAATTCCGCAATAACATTACCGAGAACATCGAAAACCTTGAGAGAAACAATTCCGTTTCTGTTTTCGGGAATCGTGAAACGAATTTTGGTTGTAGGATTAAACGGATTCGGATAATTCTGTTCTAACTCAAATTTCATGCTTGCATTAAAGGGAATATCAGTAATGTCAGATGCTTCCATTCCGGTCCCTTCAAGCGAAACAATTTTCAATCCGGCATTTGTATAAATGTTTAATACCCCGGTGGTTTTTCCGATACTAACCGGTACGAATGCAATTTCAACTTTTTTGTTTTCTTTCTTTTGCACTGAATCAATCGATGAAACGATACTGAAATTACTGTTATCAGATCTGATCGAATCAATTTTCAAAGTTGCAGAGCCATCATTAAAAATATTAAGTATTTTCTTACTGTTATCACCTATTCCCGTTGAATCGAAGGATAGTCTGAATGGATAAACCTCAAACCCAGGGGAAGTCGGTCTTACCGGATTGAGGTAAAAACTATAAATTCTATCAGCGAATTCGGGATGGTCAATCAGAGGATTTCTCTTCTGCTGATAATTGAGTATATAATTATTTCTTTTTATTTCGATTGTATCAACCGGGTCAATTTTATGCCAATCACGAAGGACCCCCTCATGGTAAGAATTAACGAAGGTGCCGTAATTCTGCGGGTATCTGAGAACAAAATATAGAACGGCTCTTGCTGTATTTCCTTTATTTTTATCACGTACTTCAAATACGGTTTGATTGGAACTGTTGCGCCCCAATTTGCTTCCGCCGACACTCCACGTAACTCCGCTTACAACATAGCCGAATTGATAATTTGCTCTCATACTGTTTGCAGTTGCGTCTGTTGGATAGAGGTGATTTAAGTCCGAGAGCATCGGCTCACTTGAACTGAAAAGGGATTGAGGCCACGTATGTTCCGTATTGAAATCCTGGCTTTGAGCCTGTGTTCTGTTTGCTGCTTTAATTTTTCTTCCTGAATAAACACACTCAATTGTATCACCGGGAAGTTTATCAATTGTGTCAAACATCCTGTCCCTGGCAAGATTATATCCTAGTTGGTAATGATTTTTTGTCAGTTCATTTAAAGCGGCTTTTAATTCACCATCAAAAAGGTTGAAGGTTGACTCGTAAAAAATTCCTTCATATTTTCCGCTTCCGGTTAACGAGATAACAAATCCATCACTGCTGTCTTCCGAGATATAAGCAACTAAGTATCTATCAATTATGTTATGCTTAGGAGAATAACTAAAATAGATAGCAGAACTGTCATTTGATTCTATTGTTATAAGAGTGTCTGTTGTTTGAAACACCTCCGACATGTTATAGTTTATTTTATAACTTTTAGCTGTTGAACCTGTATTCCTTGCATAAATCGATTGTGTAACCGTACTCCCGGTTAAAACCTGGGGGAATTGTATAGTTTCTTGCGATAAAACAATCTGTGAATAAATAGTTACAGAGTATGCTACTATTAATAGCAAAAGAAGTCTTTTCATGAATTACCTAAATCTTTTTTGTTTCTTAACTCTGAAAGACGGATATTTTCGACGTCTATTTTCAAAATTTCTATTTTTAATTGCAAAGTTAGATAAATAATCATGAAAAAAACATTAATATTTTTATACATCGTTTTATTAGCCTTTACAGTAATGGCTCAGAAAGAAAACCACAAATGGAAACCTCTACAGGTTGATGAAAATAAAAAAATCTGGTTTGATTTATCACAAGTCGATACATTAACACAGGCAAGATTTGATATCTGGATGCTTGAGCTTCACAAACCTATGCTGAAGATAGAGGGAGTGCCGGGACAGGTAATGAGAACAAAAACACTCTATTCAATCAACATGGAAGAAGCTTTCTACGGAATTAAAGAAGTAGTTTATTACGACATCAATAATAAAGAGATTAAAAGATACAGATACGGATTGCAGAATTACCCTGAAGATATGAAATACACCTTCCCCATTACAAAAGATACCGACTTACATCTGTTTATAAACGAACTTTCAAGAATGCAAGGACAGAGGAATTAATACTCATGGAAAATACTTTTGAAGAACATGTTATCGTAAAGAACTCACACATCCATGGTTACGGTGTATTCACAACTACTTTTATTCCGGCAGATTCAAAAATAATGCTGATTGAGGGAGATGTAATTTCCGGTGAAGAATGTGAACGCCGTGAAAATGAAGAACACAACGTTTATATTTTTTGGAACGGGGATAACTACATCGATACAATCAATACTGAAAAAATCAAATATATCAATCATCTTTGCGAATGCAATTGCGAAATTCACGATAATGATGAAAATAGTTTATGGTTAGTTGCAGCAAGAGATATTTCGGTAGGAGAAGAACTGACAATAGATTACGGCTACGATGAGATTTACGAAAATTGTCATTGCACATTTTGTGAAGAGAAAATGGAGTGTACGCAAAACTAACGCTTTGCGTACACCAAAGAAGTTTAATAATTTAGATTATTTTCCCAGTAAGAAAGTTTTTCCGGGTTTGAGAACAGGTATAGGATTATATTTGAATACCGTCTTTTTACCAAGATATTTTCCGTCAACAGTGTAAGTTACATGTCCGGCATCCGGAGCCCAATCCCATTTTGCTTCACCGCTATCGTTTAGTGATATATTCATAACAACAATATCGACTTTATTAGGATTACCGATCTCAGAACGGTTAATTCCAAGTTCAAACGTATTAATCGAATTTGGCATGTTCAAGTAATTAAGATCGGATTTGATTTTCCATGATGTGTCGGCATCATTCCACCTGAATAAGCGGCTATCTTCAAATCCAGCTAAAAGCATGTAGTCAGGACCTATATCGTTCACTTTATATGGGAAGAAATTTGCAACCGGTTTTAAACCGGTGTTTGGGTTTTGATCGGTATCAATATAGATACCGCAGCTAATTCCTTCATTAATATTGAATGGGTCACCCCACATACCATGTACTACTACTCTAAACTCAAGCTTAGTTTCACTGCTTCGTACAAAAACTTGATGAATATTTTTCAGCCACGGTTCGTTTGTATCGGTCATCAATAATCTCCACTGATAATGAAGTGTAATAGTATCCGATACGACTGTTTTATTCTCCTTGTCAGTAGCTACTGCGTATATCTTATATTCAGCGCCCAATACCGGGTTTGTAAGTATCCAGATAAACTTGAAATTATCCGCAGGATTAGTTGAAGAATTTATTAGTGTACCTTCCCTGTAATAATCCACTTTGGTAACTGCATCTTTATTTTGAAGTTTAACGGAGAGTGTTACCGTATCACCAACAACAGCGTTGTTAGATAGGTCAATAACAACGAACGAATTCGTATTGACCGGACCGGTTGTATCATCCTTTTTGCATGATGAGAAGAGTATTAAAGAAAAACAAACGGTAATTATTAAGTACAAAAAATTATTTTTCATTTTTGACTCCAGGTTTATAATAAAATTTTTATTCATTTCTTACCTCAACAAAAGCATCTTTTTAATTTCACGGTAGCCGTTTAACTTCAGTTCGTAGAAGTAAACACCGGATGAAAATCTTGAAGCATCAAATCTAACCGAATAACTCCCTGCATCCTTCTGCTCATTTATGAGTTTGGCTACTTCTCTGCCGAGTACATCATACACAATAAGTGATACTTTCCCTGCATCAACTACTTTGAAATTGATATAGGTTACCGGGTTAAATGGATTCGGATAGTTGTATGACAATAAATTATCATACTCTTTTTGGTCGTTATCCGGTGGAGTAGATGTAAGTTGAAAATTACTCTTATAAAAATCTATTACTCCGGCAGCATAATCTCTTGTTACGGTAACTGAATTAAGATGGTCGGAACCACGTCCTACAACATAAGCATAGATTATTTCAACCGGTTTTCCTTTTTCGATATTGAATGGACCCGAGTTTATCATCATTCTTTGATCTATTGGAGTAGTATTCAACCAGCCACTGCTTGTAACCGGGTCACCCGAATAGAAGTAAACCGGATTTATCGAAGCACAATTTGATAAGCTGCTTCCGTTACCAAAATTCCAGGTACATACATTAATTGGTTGACCTGTTTTATCCCTGCCGAGTTGATAGTTTCTAAGATCGTATTGGGTGTTTGGGTCTCCAAGAGTAGGATGACTGCTAATATACTCCGTAAAACCGGTCATGTCTAAGTTCTTAGCACCCGGGATTGTATCAACCCCGTTCCATCCTTTCATCCGGTATGCATTTGTTAATGCTGAATCAACTCCTTGAGTGTATTTGCCGTCTCCGTTCAAATCAATAAATGTCTCTCCTGGAATATAAGCGGGAGGACCTTGTAAAAGCGTTGTAAAGAATGCAGGTGGATCAACTCCGAATTGAGCATCCGGTCCTGAATTATAACAGTAACCGGAGTTAAGTAAGGTGTCACAACCTACCAGGTCATCAACATATTCTCCTAAGTCAGGGTCAGAACCTGCGGTGAAGTAAACAGAATCTAAAATGCTGGTATTCGGATTTTTATTTTCTATGCGGTAGCGAACAAATAAAGTATTACCGAGTGGTTCATTATCCGGTTTTTTCCAGCCGAATACGGTTTGTTGTATCTCAATACCTTGCGGCAGAACGGTGTTATATCTTCTTCGATTCGATTCTAATCCGTCATTAAAAACACACCATGTAGTAAAATCACCGAGAATATCCGGTTTATCTTCATCAATATCCCATTTACCGTTATTGTTTTTATCAACAGGATTATAAATACCGTCACCGTCACCGTCATAGAAATCGGCACCTAACTGAACAGCATATTTCCAAAGCTGCCATGACGGACCGAATGGAGGATCTTCCGATTTAACCGTATAAACAAGATTTCTAATATTGTTCGGGTCACCAAATTTACCGGGTATAAAATCTGTGATTAAAGAAGAAGATAGCACACCATTACCCCAAAAGTTTCCATCTGTGTAACCCGATAAGAAAAAGCCGCCGCTGAATAAAACAACAATGCTGTCATATTTACCACCGGGATATGAATCGGGTAAAGTTGCTCCTAAAACTCCGTAGTTATCTATCGGCATCTTGAAGCGGTTAACATTAACATGAATACCATTACTAACAATATCAGGATTAGTCACCAGGTTATCAAAATAACTTACTGTTGAATTATTATTGTCGCTTGCTTCAATATATGAATATATCATAATTGAGTTTTTCGAAATAGGTGCTTGTAAACCGTTTAAGGTTCCTCCGTAAATGTTATCACCCGGTAAAGCATCATTGTGTTTTCCATCGTCGTAGAGATAAATGGATTTGTAATTAACACCGTCAATTGAGTAATGATATTTTACTGTTATTGCGGAATCATCCACACAATGTGCATTGATAATAAGGGGTTTATCAATTGAGAATTTGGTTTTATCCATACTCATGGAGAGTATCATCGGCGGAGTATATATGTCCTTCGATTCCCCTGCTATTCCGTAATAAATTTTATAATTACTTCCTAACATTTCTCTTGGGGAGATAAATGAAAGATAGAATTTATCGTTATAGTATTGAACGTTAAAGTTGCGGTCTATTCCTTTGTATGTGGAAAATAAAATCTCATCACCCCACGTTTCGCCATTGTTAGTGCTGATCCTGTAAACCACATCGTAATTCATGATGTTCAGATAGTACGGTTTGCGGGTTTCATAGAATAAGTAAAGTTTACCGTCATTTTTCTTTAAGATTCTCGGGTTTACCTGGTCAAACGTATCTGTAAAAACATTAACAGGTTCACTCCAGGTTGTACCCATATCACTGCTTCTAATCAGGTAAATATCATAATCTTTTTTATCCGGTGGATGTTGGTTGAATGCAAGTATAAGTTCATTATTCACCATAGTCATACTTACATCTTTGTAGATGTTTGAAATAGGCAGAATTTTCATGGTTTGTTCATAAGTCCAGTTCAAACCGTTATCACTACTTTTAATGTTGTAAAACCTGTATGATAGTCTGTAAACATACCATAAAGTACCGTCTTCGGTTTGTAC
>Ga0208244_101628_pt1 | contig 11004 bp, 8 predicted proteins | sample SubbioCR12Aug_5A_FD_184828 | JGI IMG/M metagenome (GOLD analysis project Ga0208244, IMG submission 184828) | Serpentinite rock and fluid subsurface biosphere microbial communities from McLaughlin Reserve, California, USA - CR12Aug_5A (SPAdes) | ecosystem: Environmental > Terrestrial > Deep... | reverse complement strand
CGAGTAAACCGCGGCAAACTTATGCTTCCAGACGTGGCAATCTTATGGGTTAAGTGACACGCTGTTGTAACTTAACTCATAAAGTGGCCGCTTTGGCCACTTTATGCTTCCAGGTCGCTTATTTTGAAAATGGCACAGAGCAAAAACTATCAGTCGTTTGGATAACAAGGGGTGATAAATATAATTCCATCCTCAGCGCCAGGTATATCACCGCAGTCTCACAAGATTTTGGGGCAATTGGCGGGGAAAAGCACAACAAATTTTTCGGCCACTTTATGGTTCCGGAATTTACTTTCGGCCATGTTATGGTTCCAGTCTGTCCAAATCATTTCAATTTAAACGCTCACAGTAGGCTACAATGCGGCCACTTTCCGATCAGATCTTGATGGGCGTATCCGGCGGCAGACAGCACAGGGCGTCCATGGCGAGTTCGAGGCTGCTGTCGAGATTCCAAGCGTGCGAGCATTTCGACGATGGGTTGCACCGCCTCTTTCGCGGACTCGATGACGGTTTTGGTATCGTCGAGTTTGGGTCCTGCTCGAGCAGTCCGTAGGTGTAGCCTTTGGCTTGCGCGATCTCGCCGATGTAGTCTTTGTCGATGCCCGCGATGATTCGCAGTAACGTGGATTTGCCCGCGCCGTTGAGACTGAGCAAGCCGATCTTGGTGCCGTAATAGAAGCCGAGCGGGACGTCGCGCAGGATCTGTTTGTTCGGAGGAACGATTCTCCCAACCTTACTTATTGAGTAAATAACCAGAGATTCGTTGGTCAGGTAGGGTGATTTTATCAGAGAGTAATGAATAGAGAATGGAGAATAGTTTTTGGGGACGGTGAAAAATGCAGAAGGACGCTGATTGGTTTTTGGGAAGATGAAAACCCGCTTCTTTCTTGGCGGAAGTTGATTCTGTTTCGAGGGGCGTTGTGTTTGGCGGTTAGCCATCACGGGGATAAATCACCCGTGCTGTTTTTACGAAGTCCGCTCAAAGCGGACTGGGGATACATCTTGCTTAATGCAGATATTCAGAATAAAATGAAACTCACAAATTCTTGGGCTAATAGCCTAGGTACAAGTCTACCCTCTTTATACGATCTATTCACGCAGGATGGGAGAAACTATATGGCTGACCTGATTGAAAATGTAATAAGAGCCAAAAGGAATAACCCAAAATCTCTAGCAGTTGTTGACAGGAAAAATTCAACCAGTTATGAAGATCTCTTAGGGTTATCCTATAAATACGCCCACGCAATTAACAGCATAGCAAAACATTCCCGCGTAGCAATAATGTTGCCTCAGTCAGTTGACGCATACGCTTCTATGATAGGCACATTAATGGCGGGAGGGTATTATTGCCCAATAAATGTCTCTCTCCCTGTGTTTAGAAAAAAACAAATCATAGATATTTTCTCGCCAGACCTAATTATTTGCACAAAAGAAGAATTAAACGGGCTTGAAATAGCGAGTGTCAAAAATGTTATAACACCTCAAACCTTACCCGATAAGATAGGAGCTATTAGTAAAGATTATCATGAATTAGCATACGTTATATTTACATCGGGTTCCACTGGTGTTCCTAAAGGTGTAATGATAAGAAGAGAAGCAATTTCCCATTTTCTTGATTGGTCAATTGAGGAATACCGCGTAACTAAAGGAGATGTATGGGGACAATTTTCCAATCTTGGATTTGACCTTAGCGTTGTAGATATTTTCACTTGTTTAGGTGGAGGGGGCACATTAGTGCCGATTAGCAGTCCTAAAGACCGCCTTATGCCTGCTATGGCAATAAGGGATTTTCAAATAACCATTTGGCATTCGGTTCCGAGTGTCATTGATCTTATCAACAAGGCAAAACAACTAACTGTTGAGAATTTAAGATCATTGCGATTGGCTAGTTTTTGCGGTGAGCCTTTGATGCCTCAGACAATCGAAATGCTCCTTGGGATCGTGCCCAACATGAAAATTTTTAACACCTACGGACCTACTGAGACAACTGTATTTTGTACATTTATTGAACTTAATAAAGATTCCTATAAGGACTATTGCAATACTACTTTGTCGATTGGAAATCCGATACCAGGATGGAATATTGATTTGGCAGGAGGATCAACTGATACGGAGGGAGAAATTGTTATTTGGGGTGATTACATCGGGGCAGGTTATTGGAAAAATGATATAGAAACAAAAGCAAGATACCATACATTCGTAAAGGATAATAGCGACCATCCCGCATTTTACACAGGAGATTGGGCAGAGAAGGTAGAAAAAAATCTATACTTTAGAAGCCGTATTGATCGTCAAGTCAAGATTCACGGACATAGAATCGAATTGGGGGAGATTGATTACTTCATTCGAGAATTTGGGGTTCTCAGTTGCTGTTCAGTAATCAAAGAGGATAGGATATACTCCTTTATCGAGATTACTGACATTGACAAAAAACAATTGCGAGAATATTTATCCGAAAAACTACCTCAATATGCAATACCATACGAATTCATCAACATTGATTTGCTTCCTAGAAATCAAAACGACAAAATTGACGCCAAGCAACTGGTAGCAATGTTATGACTCAAACAACAAATGAATTTGAAGAAAAAGCTTACCAATTGGTATCCAAAGCACTTGGATGCACCATCGACTCCCTTTCTCCTTTGTCTGGGATATACGATCACCCTGACTGGGATAGTTTTGGTCATTTGCAGATTATTTTGGAAATAGAACATCACTTTGGACTTGAAATAACCGATGAGGATGTGTTGAAGTTTGCGTCAATAGAAGAAATCATCAATTTGCACAGAAGGCAACAGAAAAATTGAGGAGTAATAATCATGAAAGAAATCGTCGCAAAGTTTACGTCTTACGATGGATTGGTTCTAGAGGGCACATATTGCTCACCATCAGATAGCCCTAGAGGCTCAATCCTATTAGTGCATGGAATTACATCGAATAGAGAAGAATGGGGATTTTTTACTAAACTTGCTGAAATATTGAAAAAAGTTGGCATTGCGTCCTTCAGGATAGATTACCGATGTCATGGTGTAAATAAAATTCCCTTTGAGCAACTTTCCTTGGGGGGGATTGTGAATGATATAAATGCTGCTTTTATGAAAATGGTTGAATTAAATGGCAATGCAAATATTCCTAGATACATTATGGGATGTAGCTTCGGAGGTGGAGTATCTGCGTTTTGGGCAAAACATAACCATCAGAAAGTCAAAAAAATTTTTTTATGCTACCCAGTAATCAATTATGAAGAGGACATACTAAAAACCGCAGGGAAATGGGAAGTTTCATTAAACAGGCATGGCTACCTTGAATACATTGGAAACCGAAATATTACGAGACCTTTGATCAACGAAGTTCTTTATATCAATGGAGAAGAAGCAGTTACAAATCCACCTTGCAAAGTCGTTATCATTCATGGAGAAATCGACTCTGATGTTCCTATATCTTTTTCTCAAGAATATTGTGCTAAATCGTCAAACTGCGAATTGTTTGTAATAAACGGTGCTGATCATGGCTTTGCAGTTCCTGGTGATTTAGATCTTGAAGATCCGAAATCTTGGGAGAATATCGAAAAGGTTTACGAAATAATTAAGAAACAAATTCAAGGATAATCACTGTGAGCACACCTAATATAATAGGTAACGGGATTTGGATAAATTCGAAAGTTCTTCTTGGAGACAATGTCACCATTGGGCATGCCTCTTGTATTGGATATAACTTGTTTGATGAGGATACACCTGACACAACTATTGGCAACAACGTGAGAATTGGTGCATTTTGTGTAGTTTCACTTGGCGTGAAAATTGGAGACAACGTAGAACTCGACCATTATTGTCGGGTTGATACAGGTTCAGAAATTGGCGCTAACACAAAAATATTATATAGTGTTCAAGTTTTCGAAAATGTAAAAATTGGGGAAAATTGTATTATTGGCGGTGATTTAATTGACAGAGCTATTGTTGAAGACAACGTCACTTATATGGGTCACATGGCTCATGGCTATAGAAACCCAGGAAACCTTAGAGATTGGGATACCATGATTCAGCCATCTCCAATAATTAAGCATAATTCAGTTGTTGGCGAAAGGGCAATGATTATTGGAGGAGTATCCATAGGTTCAGAATCCTATATTGCTGCTGGAGAGATTGTAAGGACAAATATACCGCCCAAATCTGTTCTGTATAAAGGCAAGTTAATGCCAATTGAGAATTGGCGCGGTCTTCTTAGCACTAGAAAATGAGAACAAGGTTGTCGTATGTCTGAATATCGTGAAATCGCAATTTTCATAGCGCACGCATTCAGTCCTGTTAATAAAGTCTACGAGCTTGATTCTTTTCGTAAGAGCATCTATTCACTTATCGATAATGTTCGCAATAATTTACGAACCACATTGGCAGGATTTAACATCAAACCAATAATCGAATTGAATGAGTTTACAGAAAGGATTTCTCCGCAAATCGATCAACAATTGGGCAATTGTCATTTTGCAATTGTGGATATATCAGATAACAATCCTAATGTGATGTATGAACTCGGACAGTTGAATGCAAGAGGTATTCCAAATGTAATAATAAAATCTAGAAAATCGGAATTCCCAATACCGTTAGATATTTCTAGCAAGTTAATTTTCTTCTATAACGATATTAAGGATATTGAGTCTATGTTAGTTGAAAATATGTCTCAACAGTTTAAAGCCATTCTTAACTCTAAATCATTGCCTAGCGAATTTATCAGAAAGATCTGGTTTCCGCAAAATGTATCTTATCTACATGTAGTATGTGGACCAGAACTCCAAAAAACAGAGTTTGCTTCTAGAAGTTCAGAGAATTACATTTTCATGGATAATCTGGAAGACAAGGATGCATTGGTTGAAGTCTTAATGTTTTTATCAAAATACTATCAAAAAGCTAGGTTGATTCGATATTCTTCCGATAATTTGCCCCAGGGCATTCTTGAAACCGATCTAGTATTAATAGGTGGACCTGGTGAACCCGCTGGACCTGGCAATGTAGCATGTCGACAAATGATGGACTTGGTCAAGACCAGAATATCTTATAGTGATGATGCAGAGATTATGTATTTTGAGGGACGCGAGTATCGTGCGACTTTCGATAACCAAGGCTATGTTATAAAAGATTATGGTTATTTTGCTAAGTTTTCCAATCCGCTCAACCCTGAGTCAAAAGTAGTTTTATTGAATGGAATCCATACATATGGAACGCTTGGAGCGTCAATAGTGTTTTCGGATCACCCCTCTGCACAAGTTAACGCTCAGAATGTTTTTAGTAAGTTTCCAATTACTGATGATGGCGATGTGGAATTCGAATGTTTTTTTGAGGTGAACGTTCTTCCAGGCGGAGGAATATCATGCCCCCAAGCACGTCTTGAAAATATTTACCCCGTAAATAAATAGCCTTCGCTAAATATGAATGCGTTTACTTATGTTATTACAACGCGAGATCGCCCCGATGCAGTTCGTAATTGTATTAATTCTTTAGAAATAGCACACGCTTCTGCTTTTCCTGAATGCCAAGCAAAGTGTATTGTTATTGACGATTCGACCAATCAAGTAGTCTCAGACGAAATGAAAAACCGCCTTATGCGTGATGCCCGGAACAAAAGCTTGGCTGTTTACATTATAGGCAATACTTTTCAAAGGAAAACGCTTGATGGTTTGCGAATTGCTTTAAAGCCATATGAAAATTACATCAATAAGACTTTCAGGGCGCTAGGCACGGGAAATTGGGATCATGCTGGTTCAAGTAACTTTGCTCGCCTCTTTTCATATTCTTTTCTTTCAACGGACGAAAAAATTCTCTTTTTAGATGATGATATTGTTTTTAGTAGTCAGTCCTGCAATGAGCATTATTTAAAAATTGATGGAAAAAATGCCTTAACTCAACTTCATAACTCTATTTCAAATAACAACGGTGTATTGTCAGGAACACCATATCTTGGACGAACGGACTTGTCCGTCTTAGAGCATATATTTTTTTTGCTGATCCAACTAAGAGATCACCCCGAGTTTATTGAGACAAGCCTAAATCTCATAACTGAATTTCCCGAGACTTTGCCTATTCACATTACGCTTTCTGAACAAGATGATGACCCATCATTACCAAAGGGTCCTGGGGAAATTAGCGGGGCGGTTCTAGCAGTTAACAATAGCATGTTGTCCTCACATGGCATGATAAACTGCTATAACGAAGATTGGATTTGGATATTACTACATGGAAGAAAAAACAAGAAAATATATAAATGTGACATCCCCCTTTTACATTGCCCTCCTTCGCAAAAGAAGATATCTTTCGAATTCATGGTATATCAAGAAATCGGTGAAATTATTTTCGAATCTATAGTTAGTGCAATTGATGAAGCCCCTGAAGAAGCAGATTGTTTAGAATGGCTCAGGAGCAACTACAAAATATCCCATCTTGAAAATGCAATAACTGATGAACTTTTGGATATCGATCTCCTAATCAAAAAATCCATGGCGGTCTTAGATGAAGTAAATATTGATAAAACTAAAAAAGATTTTCTACGAATCCAGGTTTTACGCAGTATAGATTTTGTGTTGGACGTGAGTAATCACATTCGAAGACTGGAACCAGTTAATTTTTACAATGATGTATGTGCTTACTTTTTGTCGGCGAAAAGTTGGAGGGCTGTACTGCAAGCTTCAAAAGATATATCGAACAGCCTAATTGATGAATTAGAAAAGAGCAGGGTTATTTAAATTACTTGCGATACGAATGTCAAATCCAAACGGGGGAGGAGTAGTGCGACCTATCCTCCCGCCCTTCCCAAATGGGAAGGGCGGCTCTGGTCAGTTGATGGTTATTATGACGGTTTGCCAAGACAAGGTGTTGTTTCATGTTGGTTTTGGCTTCTCCCCAATGGGTACTTGACAGGATGAGTTGGGAGTAGTGCGCCTAGGAGCTTGTCGGAGAGACCCTGTCGGAGAGAAACTATGCCGCTAAACAGGCCAAAAATGGCAGGAAAACCATCGAAAACCACTCGAACCTTGGGTTCTTGACGACCGAAACTGGAGTAATTCACCTAAATATCCTTCTCTCCGACAGCCTGCTAGAAGCTCGACGGATTGCTTCATGATTTATTTACACAACTGTTATAAAAGCGCGGGTTGTCTTTTTGCTGTTATTTTTTTTGTATTTTTCGAAGCCTTAGGAGCTATAGTTCTATCTTTTGAAAGAACAACTAAAGAGCGTTTCCCTCTTGTCAAAGCGACATATAATTCTTTTGATGTTAAATTATCTGCATCCAGAACGATGCCGTGATCGAATTCTAATCCTTTTACAAGTAGAACTCTGGAAATCAATCTGTATTCTGGAAATCTACCGATAATTCTTGTTTGCTCCCTCACTTTTTTTGCTACTACAACTAAATCATCCGAATTGTTTTCCAAGTATAATGCCAACATTTTTTTGCACTCAAGCCATAATTCTTTGCGAGCAATAGAAATGTTAGGCAAATTCTCAATTGCTTTTAAAACAATTGCTTTATCAATAATTGATGAACTTTGAATCATTGTGCGAATAGTGTCTGCGAGTTGAACAGCACCGGGAAGTTTACTAGTTGTACTTATTTCTTTTTGATTTGCGATCTTAGATTTTATTATCCCAAATAACCGAGACGTTCCTATTAGACAATCTTGTGCAAAATCTATAATTGCAGTTGCACTTTCATACCCTTGTGTTTGTTGTAATTTTCGTGCAAATTCTAATAAATCTTTGCCTTCCATCTCCTCAATCGAGTGATATGTTCCCTTTAATTTTTTAGCCAACATATGATCTTTCCCCAAAGGCAATCCTCTCTCGATTGCTACAATTGAACCTATTTGGTCTAATTTCGATTTACATGAATATATTTTGTTTGGTTCTGATAATTCGCGCCAAGCAATATTGACAGTTTCAGGTATGGTAATAGGAAGACCATTAATCAGATTCTCTCTAATGCTCGTTAACCATCTTCCCAATTCTGGACTTCCGCCACCAGTCTCCCATCTCCATGGAGTATCTAAAGTTGCAAACTTTTTAATTTTAGTAGAGACATCTGTATCCCAATCAATAGCGGGATCTTTTTTATCGAAATCAAAAATACCTTGTAGTGGATCACCAAATAATCTGCAGGGAATACAATTAGACAAGCTTAGAATAAGTTGATGTTGTAGCAAACTACAATCTTGATATTCATCTATATAAATACTTGCAAATGAGTTTGCTAGCAGTTTCTTTGCGAAAGGCTCTGCTATTACTTTTAGTGCGGAGTTTCTCTTCTGATACCATTCCATGTCTTCGACAAAATTGCTCGTTGTTGGATATGAAACTGCCAGTTTTTGAGAGAAACCATCAATTGTATCAATAGAGAATAGCGCCCTACTAACCTTAAGATCGCGCATTTTACGTCTTATTGATGCAACGCCTGCGTTAGTGTGCGTAAGAACAAGATGTCTTCCATTCGCAGCACAGGCTATGGCTTGTGCTATTGTATAGGTTTTTCCACATCCTGCAGGAGCTTCTACAAAGAGAATATCTTCTTTACTTGTAGACAGTTGTTTGGCTATAGAATTATTGTCCATATACCCACTGCTTGAAATTATCAAGTTTTACAGCTAAATCTGTAGTTGAATCAATGGTTGATATGTGAGAACATACTATGGCTGCAAATTTGTCTGCATGCAATTTTGATTTAAACCAATTGTTTTTGTGTGCGGTTGTTCCAAGTATTTCTCTGACACGTCGCTCGTCCAACTGTGTCCCCCAATTACTAACTACATGCTTATATTGACTTATATCACGCAGTGTTCGCATCATTGCGTCAGCAGTATTATCTGCATGGTCGAAGTCTTTTATATGTTGGGCAACCACCTCGAGAGCGTTTTCTATTTGCCCCATTTCCTGTTCGCGACAAGCTATATAACCGCAAACTAAATCTTCAATAGCCGCCCATGGCATATCAAAAAAAACTCTTTGCTCTGTGCATAATTTATCGCTCCATATAATGACGTTCACCTCGCTATTTCTTAGTTCTACTTCACTGGGCTTCAAAGGTTTATCAGAATCGCCAAAATACATAGTTGTATAACCTATAACAGCTAGTGCTTTTGCCGCCTCTGGGCTTTTTTTATTCCCTCCTGATATTTCGGGGAAAAGTGGAACAACTCCAATAGAGGCAAACCGTTTATTCCCTAATTGATGCCACACGCGGTCTAAACTCTCACATAATGATAGTTCTGTTTGCCCCTCACAAACTATTGTTTTCTTTGCGAGAAATGCTTCCGGAACCTCTTTCAAAGACTTTTTTAAATCTGGGTAATCTGCTAGGGTTCTTATTGTAATTTTACCTAGGGTATTTTGAACAAAATGAATTTCATCTACATCCATTTGAGATACAACTACAGGTGCATGGGTCGTCATAAATGTTTGCCCAAGACCATCGTTTGGATTCAACTGGCTTACGAGATTCCTCAACCTATAAGGCTCTAAACCCTGTTCAATCTCATCAATTAGGAGAATACCATTGTTGTCTGCAACAGCACTTTGTAGACCAATTGCCATTAATCGACGCGTGCCTAATCCAGAAAGCCGAAACGGAACTCGATTATCATGTAAAGATACAATACCCCAAGTTTGGCTGTCTAAGGCTGGTCTAAGATTGGAAATTGAAACACCATAATTATTTGCGATTTCATTAACTATTTTTGCCACTTTTTGAAGTTCTTGAAAATCATCATCTTTTATTGCTGCTCTCGCAATCCTACTCGCTTTGGCTAAAACCAATTGTATTTCACTATCTTCTGTTGTTAGTTTTGATATAGAACTGCCTCGATGCCAAACAAATTCCCTATCAATTGAATTTCCTGCAAAAAAAACTTCTAATTCAGCCCTATCTCTAAAGGATATTTCTCTTTCTTCTTGCAACCTTTCGCTGATTAAAAACCACTTAGGCTCGAGACTTTTATCAACTTTTAATTGTATCGTAAGAGTATTTTCATCATCTGAGATTGGCTCTGAACTAAGATCACCGTTTTTATTTCGCCCACCATAACATTCACTGAATTTATAGAAATCAAGGAGCTTTTTTGGCAATTCACCAACAGTAACAGTTATTGATATTGGGATATCAACATTGGAATTATGAAAATCGACATCAGAAAGACTTAGATTCCACGTTGGATAGAGAGCTAAATAAATTGACTCCAAAATAGTGGTCTTGGTAGCATTTCCAGGTCCAATAAGACATACCAACGAAGATTTTATTTTCCAATCCAATAATTGAATACCCCGAAAATTTTCTATTGAGAGGCGATATATTTTCATTGGTCACCCAGTTGTTCTCTGTGAAATAGCGAATCAAGATAGATAGCTGATTATAGTCGTAATTCTCTTGAAAGTAAAAAAATAGGCCTTTTTGAGATGGGCGTCTTATGGGCTAAATAGCTATTTCAATCTGAAGTGGGATGAGACGTTTTGATTCCTCTCCTCATTTGGGGAGACAGGAGAGGGTTGTACAGGTGAATAACAGCTCTCTTGAACGATTTATTCTTTTGCAAATGCTTGATCAATGTGTAGCGATGGCAAAAGTTATGGTCGGCTTCAAAGCAAACCAGGACTCACGGTGGTAGCCCATGCCGGAGTGGTGAGTCCAACCAATTATTGTGGGCAAATTCCTTACGAATACAGATGCAAAGAGCGTTTCAAAAGTTGGGATATTGACTAATTTTTCTACACCTTTTATCCTTGTTGCGCAAGGATAAACCATGAAAACACTGAAAAAACCGTATAAAACATTCACGATCCTTGTGATCGTTATCCTGCTTTCGCCCTACCTCGGCTTTGCCGCGCGCGGCGCATTTCCGTTCAATAAGCCCGAATTCAAGGGGCTTACCTATTACCAGCTCTTGGAATGGCGCTGGTGGGACTATCAGCGCTTGGCGCGGATGTACCGCCTGCAAAATCCGCACACGCCTGTGAAGTGGCTGGG
>Ga0208244_101627_pt1 | contig 11014 bp, 7 predicted proteins | sample SubbioCR12Aug_5A_FD_184828 | JGI IMG/M metagenome (GOLD analysis project Ga0208244, IMG submission 184828) | Serpentinite rock and fluid subsurface biosphere microbial communities from McLaughlin Reserve, California, USA - CR12Aug_5A (SPAdes) | ecosystem: Environmental > Terrestrial > Deep... | reverse complement strand
AGGAACAAATTAATCCAACGAATAATGGCCGTGATCAAGAGAAAACAACCCTATTTGAAAAAAGAAGATTATTTCTATCAAAAAAGAAATAATTTTTCTTGTTTATTAACATAGAAATCTTTGCGTGGAACTTTTTCACTTGAAAAGAATAATGTGAAATCAGGGTTATTATTCCTCGCAAAAACCGCAAAGAAATTACCGCAAAAGATGCGCAAAGAAAAAAATGAAATAAAAAAAACCGATAGTAACAATCCAAACCAACACAATCAGCCCTAAGCAACTACTGCAGCACCCTGTATTTCCTTGCCGACCACAGCATAAACGTGCTTCCTATAAGAAGAAAAGACATTGCAATTATAAAGGTAACATTGAAACCCCACATTTCATAAAAGAACACTCCCATTAATGGGGCAAAGAGTGCTCTAACACCTGTAAGTGCAAGGTGCAAACTCTGATAATTTCCTGCTTCGCTGGGCGGACAAAAGTATGCTGATCCTATGCTCCACAAAAGCCCCATTGTGGCCGCAAAAACACTATGAAACAAGATATATAGTATCATCATATAATAAAGCGTAATCCCCCAAAACTCAACACTGCTTGGATACGCACCGGTAAGTATAAGTGAAAAAATAAACATCATCATTGAAAGGAATGATATAGCCGCAAACCTACGTGGGTCAATATTTCCAATCAGTTTGCCAAAAAATGGCATTATCATAATAGCAATTATATTATATCCATTTTTATAAAATGCAACACTGGAATAATTTAAGCCCAAGCCGTGTTCAAAAAACAAAATGATAACTATTGCTGAGCCCATAAAACCCATCCCATAAAGCATAAATCCAACCTGAAAGTGCCTGAATGCAATATTGTTTTTTAATATCCTTCCCATGTTTAAAACTGAGCTTTTCACATCTTGCCAAAAACTACTTTTTCGTTCTAACTCTATAGGCAATTGCTCAATGTTAAAAGGAATCATAGATAACAATATAATTGACAAAATGCCTAAAACTCCGGCTACCGGGAAAATATAAACAAAAATGTAATTATTTAAATCCAGAACATAGCCGTATGCAAAGGTTGTTATCATCATTACAACCTTGTTTAGAGTTGCAGAATAGGAGTAAAGTTTGCCGAAATTTTCGTGACTGTAATTGTTTTTCAGAAGTAAATTTATTAACGGAAATATTATAGGATGAGCCATGTAGTAAACCATAAATATTCCTAGAAAAATAAAATGATAAATGCTATCACCGGTTAACTGCTCAGCGCTATGAGGAAAAAAGAACAACAGTAAAAGTGGCAGTCTGGTAATAATAGCAGTTGTTCTGAGTAGCTTTTTCTTGTTTCTTATTCTTTTTAGCATTTCGTTAAAAAATACTAGAAGAATAAATACAACCATGCTAAATTGAAACAGCAAACTAACCTGATAACTAGTCCCTAGAAGGCTTTTTACAAAGACAAATTCATTAAGAGCAATAATGCCTAGCAGAATACCATCAAGCAAAGAATAAGCAATATGTAAAGGGAAGGTTTGCTTTTCAATGGGAGATAGTTGGAGTTTTGTTATCATTGTTTGTTTCTAGATTTTAGGGTATAGAGGTATAGGGTATAGGGGTATAAGGGTATAGGGTATAGGGTATAGGGTATAGGCAAATATTGTGTCGTATTTGCTCAAAAAAACCCCCCAAGCCCCTTAACCATTAATCATTAACCATTAACCATTAATATACCTTATCCCTTATAAACTTTTTCTGTCACCTTTATTTACACAGAGGTATACAGAGAAGGCACAGAGGTTCACAGAGACTGTCGACTAACGACTTTTCCAATCTTTCTTAGCCCCCATGCCTAAATGGGATGCCGGTTTAAACCCCTATTATATTATACCCTATACCCCTATACCTCCCCAACCAACCAGCAAAAATAAAAAAAGCGCATAAACATTTATGCGCCTGCTTTGGCGGAGAGAGAGGGATTCGAACCCCCGGAGGTATTACCCTCAACGGTTTTCAAGACCGCCGCAATCGACCACTCTGCCATCTCTCCGGCGCAAAAGTATAAAAAAAACTATTTCGCGCAACAAAAAATTTTCTTTTAGGTATATTTATTTTAAAGAGTTAATTTTGAAGGCTTTTAGATGGGTAAAATCAAAAAATAATATGTCACAACCTAAAGTAGCAGTGGTAATTTTGAACTGGAATGGTAAAAAATTCCTTGAAAAGTTCTTGTGTTCTGTTATGAAATTTAGTACCGATGTTGCTGAAGTGATTGTTGCCGATAATGCTTCCACCGATGATTCGATATCATATCTGAAATTATATTTCCCTACTGTCAGAATTATTGAAATGCCTGTAAATGCCGGATATACAGGCGGCTATAATCAGGCACTAAAGCAAATCGAGGCTGATTATTTTATTTTGCTTAATTCAGATATTGAAGTAACTCCAAATTGGATTTCACCAATTATTGATCTTATGGAGTCTGACAAATCTATTGCAGCATGTCAACCCAAAATTCTTGACTACAACAACATTAAGAAATTTGAATATGCCGGTGCCGGAGGAGGATTCATAGATTTTTTAGGATATCCTTTTTGCAGAGGAAGAATTTTTAACAATTTAGAAGAAGACAACGGGCAATATAATGACATTACCGAGGTTTTCTGGGCTACTGGAGCATGCATGTTTGTAAGAGCCGAAAGTTTTTTTAAAGCAGGAGGCTTTGACGATGATTTTTTTGCACATATGGAGGAGATAGATCTTTGCTGGAGGTTTAAAAGACTGGGATTTAAGATAAAGTATTGCGGAAAATCATCTATTCTTCACGTGGGTGGAGGAACACTTTCCAAAAACAATCCTAGAAAGACGTATTATAATTTCAGAAATAACCTGTTTTTGCTAACTAAAAACCTGCCATTAATACAACTCTTGTTTGTGATGACATTTCGGCCGGCACTAGATAAAATTGCAGCAATATCATTTTTACTAAAGGGTAATGTAAAAGATTTTATTGCAGTGCATAAAGCATGGATTAGCTTTTTGTCTAATGCATGTAAAATGAGGAAAAAGGATAAAGAAATTGTAAGAGTGAAAGTTGGGAAGATATACAAGAGAAGCATAATTCTTTGCTCTATTGTTTTACGCAAAAAAGCATTTTCACAGCTAAAAAAAGAAAGTTTCAGCTGAAAAAATTTATTCCATCAATAAGCTTTTAAGCGCCAGCTCATAACCTTTAAGTCCGAATCCTGTGATTAGTCCGGTGCAATATGGCGCAATTAGCGAATGATGCCTATACTCTTCTCTTGCAAAAATATTACTGATGTGGACCTCAATTACTGGGGCATTTACAGCTAGAATGGAATCCGCAATAGCCACCGATGTATGTGTATAACCACCGGGATTGAGAATTATACCATCATGTGAAAATCCAACTTCTTGAATCTTAGTTATTAGCTCACCTTCAATGTTGCTCTGGAAATAATCAATTACTATCTGTGGATATTTTTCTTGCAGCTTCTTAAGGTAATCTTCAAAAAACTCATTTCCATAAATGGAGGTTTGCCTTGTTCCAAGCAAATTAAGGTTTGGCCCGTTAATTATAATTAGTTTCATGGGTTCATTATTAATTATACAGATGAAATTCTTAAGAACGAACAACCCAAACATTTTGCCAATTTGAGTATGCTCGTTTTGTATTCTTCTTTTTTGTTTGAAACATAAGTTTCGGTGCAAAACTACTAATAAGTATTTAAGAGTTTAATAAAAAACTTACAAATCTGATTATGATAATATTTTTCGTTTTAATAAAAATACGTATAACTTTGCATCACTATTCTCAATAGGGGTGCCCTACCATTCGGGCTGAGATCAAACCCACAATACCTGATCCGGGTAATGCCGGCGAAGGGAGGGAAATTTAAACTAGGACAATTTTTTACCCCATAAGTTGTCTAATGTTTAACAAAAAAATTATACTAATAATGAAATCAAAAGTTTTTTTAATGACAGCTCTTTTGCTGTTTTCACAAAGTCTTTTTGCCCAATTTTCAATTAGGGGAAAAGTAATCAGTGCTGAAGATATGAGCCCGCTTCACGGAGCCCACATCGTTGTCTTAAACACTTATAAGGGAACTTATGCAAATGAATCAGGAAATTTTATTATCGAAAATCTTAACAAAGGGGTTTTTCATATTAAGATTAGCCATCTAGGCTACGATGATGTGATTGAAGAAATCCATTTAATGGATAATGTGGTTATTGATGTTACTCTTTTCTCCGCTCCAACGCTTTCAGAGGAAGTTATAATTAATGCAACAAGAGCTTTATCAAGAGATCCGCTTACTCATACAAATATAAATAGCGAAGAAATAATGCCTGCTTATCTTTATCAGGATCTTCCATATTTAATTAATATGACTCCATCAGTTGTTGTTACATCTGATGCAGGCACAGGAGTTGGTTACACATCTATGAGTATAAGAGGTAGCGATATTACAAGAATAAATGTTACAATTAATGGTATTCCTGTGAATGACGCAGAATCACACGGTGTTTGGTGGGTTAATATGCCCGACTTGGTTTCTTCAGCCGAAAATATCCAAATTCAAAGAGGTGTTGGAACTTCCACCCACGGAGCTGCTGCCTTTGGTGCTACTCTTAATATTCAAACTTCTCAGCATAATGAAAAGCCTTATGCTGAAACGTATTCGTCTTTTGGATCATTTAATACGCTTAGAAATACGGTAAACATTGGAACCGGTTTGCTGAAAAATCATTGGAACCTCGATGCCAGATTTTCGAAAATTACATCTGATGGTTATATGGATAGAGCCTGGTCAGACTTAGGTTCTTATTATTTTACCGGTGGTTATTATGGGAAAAAGTCTGTTGTAAAAGCTGTAGTTTTCAGTGGCAGCGAAAGAACTTATATGGCCTGGGATGGAACTCCTTCCGATTCTCTCGAAACAAACAGAACGTTCAACCCTAGTGGATTGTATTATGGTCCTAATGGAGAAACTCTATATTACGATAATCAAACGGACAATTATACTCAAACTCACTATCAGCTTCATTTTCTTAACAACATTGCAAGTGGAATTAATTCTAATTTATCATTGCATTACACAAAAGGAAATGGCTATTATGAACAGTACAGACAAAATGAAAGGCTTAATAGATATGGGTTATCTCCTTTAGAAATTGGAGATACTCTTATAAGTCGGACTGATCTTATCAGAAGAAGATGGCTTGATAATGATTTTTACGGATTTACCGGCGCTGTAAATATAGACAAGTTTAGTAAGACTAAAATTGATATTGGAGGCGGATATAATGTATATGAAGGCGATCACTTTGGTGAAATTATTTGGGGACGGTATTTGAACACAGACATCCGCCATCGTTACTACGACAATACCGCTGAGAAAACAGATTTAAATGTTTTTGCAAAAATAAACTTTGAGGTCTTGGATGGTTTGTTCCTTTTTGGTGATATGCAATTTAGAAAGATTAACTATGATTTTCTTGGAAAAGCTTGGGTAAACGAAGAAATTGTTCCTCTTCAGCAAATGGTATCATATGATTTTTATAATCCTAAAGCCGGAATAAGCTACGAATTATCATCCAGTCAATCTGTTTATGGATATTTTGGAATTAGCAACAGAGAGCCTGTTAGAAGAGATTTTACTGAATCTTCTCCTGATAGTAGGCCAAAACCGGAAAATATGCAGAATATTGAATTTGGATATAGGTTAAGAAAGTCGAAACTTATGGCTGGAGTTAATTTGTATTTTATGAGTTACAAAGACCAGCTTGTCCTGACCGGCGAAATTAATGATGTTGGAGGGTACACTAGAACAAACATTCCTGAAAGCTTCCGCAGAGGACTTGAGTTTGAAGCAGGGTACATCTTTAATAAATTCCTGCAATGGACGGCAAATCTATCTTTAAGTCAAAATAAAATTAAGAATTATAGCGAGCATTACGATAAATATGATGAAAACTGGAATTGGATTGGTATTGAAACTATCGAATATTCAAATACAGATATTGCTTTCTCTCCTTCAATAATTGGAGCTAGCATTTTGAAAGCTTCTCCAGTAAAGGGGGTTCATATTACATTATCATCTAAATATGTAGGCAAACAGTACCTCGATAATTCTCAAAATGAAAATAGAATGCTTGATGCATATTTTATAAACGACCTAAGATTGAATTATAACTTAAAGACTAATTTGATTAGGGAAATAGAATTTGTTATTGCAATCAACAATATTTTTGCTGTCGATTACATCTCTAATGGTTGGTTGTATAATGGATATGTTGAAGGAATGGGCATAACAACCCTGGAAGATGGATTTTTCCCTCAGGCAGGACGAAATTTCGCCCTAGGATTGAATTTGAAATTTTAATTTTTTCCCCCGTAGAGACGCCATGCTGGCGTCTCTACGGTTTTAAATGCGTCTCTACGTTTTCAATCACGATTCTGCATATTTATCGAGACGCCAGCATGACGTCTCTACGATTCATCATCCAATGATTTGTGAATTGAATAATTACGCCATTTCTCTATAACCTGCAGCATGTCTGATGATATTTCCGAATCAAAAAACATGTATTTTCCGGTAACTGGATGATTAAACCCTAATGTTTTTGCATGTAATGCGTGTCTTGGCATTATTTGAAAACAATTATTTACGAATTGCTTATATTTTGTGAATGTTGTGCCCTTTAATATTTTTTCGCCACCATAGGTTTCATCATTAAACAATGGATGATTTATATGTTTTAAATGAGCTCTAATCTGGTGTGTTCTTCCTGTTTCAAGTTTGCATTCAATTAATGTAACGTATCCAAACTTTTCTAATACCTTATAATGTGTTACGGCGTGTTTTCCATATTCTCCATCAGGAAATACATCCATCACTTTGCGGTTTTTCAAACTTCTTCCTATATGACCGGTAATTGTTCCCTCCGGCTCTTTCAAATCTCCCCATACTAATGCGTTATAAATCCTGTCTATGGTTCTGTCGAAAAACATTTTTGCAAGTCGAGCTTGTGAAAATTCATTTTTCCCAACTATCATTATTCCTGATGTGTTCTTATCTAGTCTGTGAACCAACCACGGCCTGATTGTTTCTCCTTGCTGCTTCGCTAAATCTTTAAATCTGAACATCAACGCATTTACCAGTGTCCCTGTGTAATTTCCATATCCCGGATGCACAACCATTCCCGCTTCCTTATTTAAAATAAGGATATCATCATCTTCATATACAACGTTTATTGGAATATCTTCCGGAATTAATTCTATCTCCCTCGGTGGGTGAGGCATTACTATGCTTATCTCATCAAGTGGTTTTACTCTGTAATTGGGTTTTACCGGATTTCCATTAACCAGAATATTCCCCGCACGCGCTGCTTCCTGAAGTTTATTGCGGCTTTTTGCTTCAAGACGATGAAATAAAAACTTGTCTATTCTTAATAGTCCCTGACCCTTATCAACAATTATGTTATGATGTTCATACAGCTCTTGTTCTTCATTTTCATCAATAATATCATTGTCAGATAATTCCTGATCTTCGTAGTCCTTCATTTGTCTTGTTTTATCTTGGGATTTTTATAAAGCGAACCGGACTAATTTCTCTTCCGGAATTTATTAACCTTAAAATATATGTTCCTGAAGGGAGTGAAGAGATATCGATTTTTTCATTATATAACTCTTGCAGAACCATTATACCCTTAATATCAAAAACTTGAATAACTGCGTCTGTAGCAAGATTTCCAATTATAGAAATATTAAGATAATTGTCAGAAACCGGATTGGGGAATAAATGAATTTTACCTGCTTCATTTGTTGTCGCATTAGGAGCAGATAACAAATGATTAAACACCGGCCTAATCATTAAAGCGCCTGAAAACATAGATTGCTGCCAATTACCATCAGCATTGAAGAATGTATTGTTTCCGGCATTGTTGTTTACATCATAGCCAATATTAAGAAAGTCTGAAGTATTCTGAACAAGACCAACATAAAATGTATCTGTTACCAAAACCCCATTACTAATTGGATAATTTACAAATTGATTGAGCTCTTCACCAAACTCAGGCATTAAAAGGCTTGAAGATTGATAAAGAATTACTTCCGGTAAAAGACTTTTCCAAACAGTTAGGTAAAATGGTTTTTGGTTTACATCTGCTCTGGTTCTGTTGAAATAAAAGTTCACAGATTCAAGCATGTCGCTCTTTGCAGCTACAAATCTGTATGCCAATTTTGGATTCCACCCTGCTAAACCATAACCTGCCTCTGAAACTCCATCGTCATATGCAAAATAATTTGAAAATACTTGTTTGTAAACTATTGTGTCGTTTCTTTGATATGAATCTCCTTGTGTACCTTCTCTAATAACATGGGTAATATTAAATGTTCTTTCGTCTGCAGGGGCCGTTGGTAAAGGGTTTGAAATTACAACAGGATTTGTATGCGCAGGATAGTTTTGATAACCTGATTCGCTAAATGGTGCAATATTCCATGTTCCACCACTGTAATTCCTTATAAGATTATCTTCCTCATCGGTAATGTAATATCGATATGAATAGTTATAGGTGATTTGGTCAAGATTTGTAAACACAACATTGAAATTGGATTTTAGTTGCTGCTGAGGATTTACGATATAATGGCTCCAGGGCATTGCTGTGTAATTTTTCAACAGTGATTCGGCGGGCTCTGCAAAGGCTATGTCGTGATAGTAAATATCATTCACTGATCTGTCGGAGGCCAAATAAACATAATCAATATTCCATATAGATGTATTACCGGCGTAATTATTCGGCGACTTTCCTGCCGGGAAACTTGCATAGTTTTTAAACCTAAACTGAAAATCGTTTCTAAAGAACTCTTCGTCTTCAATTACAATTATTACTCTTTTAAAATATGGGAAATCATTGCCGGCAAAACTTTCGAGCGATTCTCCTGTTGCACTCCAAACTGTTATCCATTTTTCAGCTGTCTCGCCTTCCTTATTTGCAAAATCTTCATCGGCTTTTGACAGAAACTGTAATACTAGCGAATCTCTTTCCAGAGGCACAACTCCTCTTCCCTGAGGCTGATAATAAAACGAAACCATCACTGAATCCGCTGGAGTTAGCAAATATTTTTCATCATCTATAAATAATGAATCAAGTCTTATTGGCTTTGATGTTAACAGATCTGCTGCAAATTGGTAAGGGCTTGTAATTGCAACCTCATAAATTTCCCCATACTGATTTAATGCATCAAATGTAGCAACGCCGTAGGTTTTTGGATGTAAACCGTAAGATGTGTTAACAAAAACAAAAGAATCAACCCATAGTTTTTGATCAGGGAATGGTCCTTTATTTGTAAAATCGTCAATAAAAGGAAGTTTTAAAGTGTCATTGTTTGTTTTTAAGGAAGTATTTATTTGAGACTTATAAATGGCCTTTACCTGATTTATTTCAAGGGGCAATAACAACTCCTGGGCATTTATTACAACACTCCACAATAAAAACAAACTAATCGAAATTAATTTTATCCTCATTTTATTCTATTATCAAAATCATAAATCAAAATCTTCATCGTCGAAATCTTCATCAGAAATAATAATTTCATTAGTTAAGCCAACCTCATCTACAGATTTATACCATAGGTTTACTTTTGTTTCTCTGAGAACCTTTGGATTATCAGCAGGAGCGGGGGTCTGCTTATAAACAACAGCCTTTTCTTTTGCAACATTATTATGAAAATATTCTGCGCCCACCGTCAAAAATGATCTTTCAAGTACCCTTTTTGCATCCTCTGGGCCTCTTCCAATTAAATAAGGAAGGTTTACCGTAAGAACTTCATCAAGATATTCAGTAAAGTCGAAATTCTTGTCGCTTCTATAATAAATGTCAACATTACTTCCCATTTGCAAATTATGATTTCTGGACAATACATCCGGCACCATCCTGAATACCCTGGCATTTGTCCTTTCATTATCTAAAAATACTTCTTTGCCAATGTTTAAAGATGCCGCCTGAATTATAAATCTCGCTTCTATTCTTGGCTTCCCAATAACCAGTGGTACAGGTACTTGCGACAAATAAGAACCTCTGCCAAGAACCAAATCAATGTATGTGCCTTTTTCTATATTCGTTCCCGGCTCTATAGTGCCATTGTTATATTTGGCTCTTATAACAGAGTTTTGGGCTATATCAGAGATATATTCTAGTTTGCCGATACTTAATTGTAATGATTCAAGAATGGAAATAGCTTGCCTGAGCGATAAATCTGTTAGTTCTGGCATAGAAACCATTTCAGGCATTTTTGCTACAGTTGTAAGATATATTGTTCTGTTTCGCTTTACCTGTACATTTGGTCTTGGGTCCTGACTAGCGATTGTTCCCTTCTCTCTTGCCGGGTCAAAAATACTGTCATTTATTACATACCTTAGATTAAGCCTTTTAATTATTTGTTCAGCATCTTCAAAATGTACTCCTTCAAAATCAGGAACTGTGATAGTTCTTCCATGCATGGTATAAAGATCAAGAAATTTTAAAGAAAACCAAAGCAATGCAACAATAACAAAAACAGCATATAATAGCTGTTTTAAAAATATTCGGCTTTTTAAAAATACTCTGACACTCATTTTTCGTATTTTAAAATTTCGTCAAAATTAATAATTATAAACGGAGATATACATTTTTTTATTGCTTATACATATCTTTGCGAAGCAGAAAATGTATTAATTGGCTTGTTGATTTTTTTATTTGCTGTGCGACTTTTTTTCACGCTAAAATCGCAAACTTTATTTATCAAAAAATTCAATGGTTTTTAGAAGTGTAATTGTTGTATAATAACTTTGGGTGAAACTTTTTTTATAAAAACAATCACTACTGAACGACTAAAAAAAAATAGGGGTTAATCCCCGAAGGTTTCACCCCATGTTGTAAGTTTGCTTTGCGAACAACAAACAACATGAGCAAAAATACGGAAATAAAATTTGTCGGACAGC
>Ga0208244_101626_pt1 | contig 11015 bp, 8 predicted proteins | sample SubbioCR12Aug_5A_FD_184828 | JGI IMG/M metagenome (GOLD analysis project Ga0208244, IMG submission 184828) | Serpentinite rock and fluid subsurface biosphere microbial communities from McLaughlin Reserve, California, USA - CR12Aug_5A (SPAdes) | ecosystem: Environmental > Terrestrial > Deep... | reverse complement strand
GACTGGGCGTGCCGGTGATGCTCTCGGAGCAGTATCCGAAGGGCATTGGCCACACGGTCGCCGTGCTGCGGGGGCTGACTTTGCCGGAGAACGTCGCCGAGAAGCTGCATTTTTCCTGCGTCGCCGCCAAGTGCCTCGACGGCCTGGCGGGCGCCGAGCGGCACCAGGTGGTGGTCGTCGGCACCGAGTCCCACGTCTGTGTGCTGCAGACCGTGCTCGACCTGCGTGCGCAGGGCAGGGAGGTCTTCGTCGTCGCCGACGCCGTCGGCTCGCGCAAGCCGTCGGACAAGGAACTTGCCCTGGCGCGCATGCGCGGCCACGGCGTCCATATCGTCTCGCGCGAGATGGTCGCCTTCGAGTGGCTCAGGCAGGCCGGTACCGACACCTTCCGCGAGGTCAGCCGGGAGTTCCTGCGTTGAGCCGGTAGCTATCGCAGGTCAAAGACGCCTCTGTCTTTCAAAACTCCGCCGTGTTGCGGAGACTGACTTTTGCTACGGCTGCTTTTCTTCGAGTTCTTCCGCCAGCTCCTCGAACTGCTCCAGTGCCGCGCGCAGGTCCTCGACGATCTCGCGGGCGATCACGTCGGGGTGGGGCAGGTTGGCGGAATCCTCCAGCGCCTCGTCCTTGAGCCAGAAGACGTCGAGATTCAGTTTGTCGCGCTTCAGCAGCTCGTCATAGCCGAAGGCCTTGAAGCGCTCGGTCTCCTGCCGCTCGTGGCGGTTCGCCGCGTGGAAACAGGCGACGAATTCGTCCAGGTGTTCACGCTTGAGCGGGTTCTCCTTCAGCGTGAAGTGCTGGTTGGTGCGCAGGTCGTAAATCCATAGTTTCCGCGTCCAAGGCGTTTCGGCCGCCGGCTTGCGGTCGAAGAACAGCACGTTCGCCTTCACGCCCTGCGCGTAGAAAATGCCGGTGGGCAGCCGCAGCAGGGTGTGCACGTCCGCCTGCTTGAGCAACTCACGGCGCACCGTCTCGCCGGCGCCGCCCTCGAACAGAACGTTGTCCGGCACCACCACCGCGGCGCGGCCGTGCTGCCTGAGGATCGAAAAGATGTGCTGCACGAAGTTGAGCTGCTTGTTCGAGGTGGTGGCCCAGAAGTCGTCGCGATGCACGGAGAGGCTCTGCCGCTCTGCCTGGCCGGCGTCGGTGACGATGGTAACGCTGGACTTCTTGCCGAAGGGCGGATTGGACAACACCACGTCGTATTCGCCGTGACGCGCGGCCAGCGCATCGCGCAGATCCACTGGCACCGGCGAATCCGGCTCGCCGCCTACGCCGTGCAGCACCAGGTTCATGCAGCACAGGCGGGCCACCGAGTCGACCAGCTCCATGCCGCGCAGTCCGTGGGTGTTGAGGTGTTTTAGATCGCTCTTCGACAGCTTGTTGTGCTTGCGCAGCCATTCGTGCGCGGCGAGCAGGAAGCCGCCGGTGCCGCAGGCCGGGTCGCAGATCACCTCGCGTGGCGTCAGGTTCATCACCTCGACGATGGCGCGGATCAGCGGGCGCGGCGTGAAGTACTGGCCCGCGCCGCCTTTTACGTCTTCCGCGTTCTTCTGCAGCAGGCCTTCGTAGGCGTCGCCTTTCACGTCCGTGTCGAGGCGCGACCATTCTTCCTTGTCGATCAGGTCGGCGATCAGCCGTTTCAGCTTCGCCGGGTCCTGGATCTTGTTCTGCGCCTTGCGGAAGATGGTGCCGATGATGCCCGGCCGCCGGCCCAGTTCCTCCAGCGTGTGGCGGTAATGGGTTTCCAGGTCGTCGCCGTCCAGCACGCGCAGCTTGTCCCAGCCAAAGCCTTTCGGGATCGGCGATTTCTCCTCGAACGGCGCGCGCGTGCGCTCGTCGGCCATTTTGAGGAAGAGCAGGTAGGTGAGCTGTTCTACGTAGTCACCATAGGACAGTCCGTCGTCGCGCAGGACGTTGCAGTAGTTCCAGAGCTTGGATACGAGGGTGGCAGCGTTCATCGTCAGATTCCCAAAACTTCGCGCAGGCGTGCGGCGAGTTTCTCATGCCGCCGCGGGTCGTCGGCAGCCAGCGTGCGGATATTGCGGATTTTCCATTGGATGGCCGGCAGTTCGGCCAGGTGCGGGATCGGCAGCAGCGTCCAGTCGGGCTCGCCCAGCTTCACGGAAAGCAGGAAGTTTTTTTCCTCCGCCGTCAGCGCATTTCTGAGTTGCCGGATCATCGCCTCGCGGGCCGCCTCCAGTTCCGCCACTGTGACGGGAATGCGCGCCATGCCTTTGAACTGGGCTTCGAACGTCTCGGCCAGGGGCTTTCGGGTGGGTTCCAGTACCTCGGCTATCGTGCGCCCGTGACTGGCGAGGTACACCACGAACGCGCGGCGCAGAGCGTCGCCGATGCCCTCGTTCGCCAGCAGCAGCATTACGTCGAACAGGTCGCGCGGGTGCTGCCGGTCGAGCGCGGCGACCAGCTTGCCGCCGTAGAGATCGGCCAGCGAGACGATCTGCATCTCGACGAAGCGGCCGAACGCCTCTTCCACCGCCGGCGTGACGGTGCGTGTTTCCGGCGGAAAGACCGAACCACGCAAAACGGCGTTCGGCTCGATCTTCACCTGCGCAACCTCGGTCTGGATGACCAGCTTGGGCGCGTCGGGGCGCGGCGAGCGGGTTGCGTTCGCGCCGGGGATCGAGCGCCGGGCATCCTCGGCGATCCGAGTGAGTGCCGCATCGATTTCGGTGAGCGCTTCCGCCCGCGGTTTGAGCGGGAGATAGACGAGATCGATATCCACCGAAAGGCGGGGCAGGTCGCGGACGAAAAGATTGATCGCCGTTCCGCCCTTGAGCGCAAAAACCGGCTCGCGTGCGACGAGCGGCAGTATCCGCAACAGCAGATCCACCTGGGCGAAGTAGGGCGAATCCTTCATGCCGGATCACCTGCAAGGCCGGCATCATCATCCCCCTGGACAGGCACGGTGATCATGAACTCCGCATCGAGCCGACCGCCACGCACGATCATCCGCTTGCCCTTGCCCAGATCGAGGCGGGACTTGTCCAGCCGCGCATACCAGGCGTGTCCCGCCTCGCGCGCCAGGTAGAGAAAAGTGCGCTTCACCTTGATCGACGAGCAGGCTTCCAGCAGCGGCTGCAGCAGCGCAGGCCGCAGGGTGGCAAGGCCTTCCATGACCAGACGCGCTTCCTCGAATGACAACAGGCCGGGCAACTCGTTGAGGAGTTCCAGGATCGCCCGCTCCTCGCACGAATACCATAGGCGCCAGTCCCACGCGCCCCATGTGAACTCGGACAACCCCATTTGCTGCAGGCCGCCCCGCACGAGAGGTTTGCCCTGGAAATCGAATGGATTTCCCTGTTCGTCGCGCCGCGCGCGCAAGGCGCTGAACATCGCATCGCTGCGGACAAAGAATCGTTCATTCAGTCCGAGCTTGTTGACCCAGGGTGGCAGGGTCTCGGGACCGTAAAGCAGTATTGGCTCCGGGTCGCCCAGCCTGACGTAATGGCCCAGCCCGCGATGGACTAGCGCTGTCCGCCCACCGACGTGCAGAAAACTGCCCGCCAGCAATTGCAGGCTCGCAACGACATGCTGCCACTTGAGCGGCGGCCCGGGCCGGCGATACACGCCGCGGGCTGGAGATTCGAGCCACCCCCCGGCCACGTACTTCGCCAGCAGGCTGCGCGAGTAGCCATGACCCTCCAGCCAGGAAGTCGACGCCAGCAACCCCTCACCCAGGAGATCATGAAGCTGGTTTAATTTATTTATTTTATGCACACCCATGGTTTGCAAATTAGCACATTCATAAACCATGTACAAGTTTGAAAATATTTAAATATGTACACTTTGGGTGAGCAATACTTGTGTGTACGCAAACCGACATGATCAGGCCTGGCGATTTCAGGATACCCACACGCCCTTGCGGGCGAGTACCGCGCACAGCCTCAGAAGGCATCCCCCGCATTCCCGCTGCCGCAGCTCGGGCAGGCAGAGAGGGCTTCAGTTCCGCAGCAATGCCACGAAACCCGCCTGCTCGAAATGGCGATCATGCGCGAGCGCCTCCGAGATCCCTCGCGTTTTCATGATCTCGAATGAAGCACAGTCCGTGAGGCTCCAGGACTTGTCGGCCATCTGTTTGTAGAGATCGAAAGCCTCGCGGAACTGGACGGATGTTTGCGGGATGACCTCGACATTGGGATTGGCGCAGATGGTTTCGACTCCGCGTATCGCGAAGGCCCGTTCAGGCAGGGGCGACAGGGCAGCCAACAGCTCATCCAGGACCATCTCGGTTGTAAGGATGCGAAACTTGCCAAGGCTGGCCGAAATCTCGCGGGCCTTGGCGTGCAGCATATCCTTGGGATTCAACACCGCTTCCCAATAGCCGGTATCCGCGAAGACGAACCTCATTGGGCCTCCGGGCCGCGGCGATAAACAAGTTCGTCAATCCGCATCGATAAATCGTTTGGAACACCATCCCATGTTCCCTCGGGGGCCGATTCGCCGATGGCGGCCAGTTGATCCCAAATCGGAGTGGCTGTTTCGTCGAACGGAGGTTCTGCAGATGCGACGGGTGTCGCCTTGTCTACGCGCGAGAAACGCCTTACCTGGCGGTCGCTGGTCGCGAACTCTGCTATACCTTCAACCCTCAGGCGCAAGGTTCGGTGGTTGCGCAGCGCTTCCAGAACTTCAGTTTCTTGTTCCGGGTTGAAACGTCCGCTGACCAAGGCACCAGTGTCATCGATCTGAAGCGAAAATGTTCCCGGCCCGACATTAGCCATGCGGACTTCACCAACGAGAACCACAACGTCTTCGTAACTCGGCGCTACCCAATCGGACAGGCGTTGGCGGGCCTTCGCCGTATATGCGGCTTCCGAGGTGCCGTGGCGCGAACGCGTGAACAGGACTTCGTCGGCCCGCAGAGACTTGCCGAAGTCCCGAAACAGCGGGATCACGTTTGCAGGCAGGGTCTCGGGCAACAGCTCGTCCGTGTTTGCGGCGGCTATGGCGGTATCTATCAGGTCGGCTGCTTCATCGAATTCATCCAGATTTCCAAGATCCAGTTCGGCTTGATCGGCCACGCGAACCCGCTGGAGCGGCACGGTTGCCGAGCCGTCTTCAAGTCGATCAAACTGGAGCCGGAATCCCTCTTCGAAGCCCTTGGGCAATCGAACGCGGTCAGGGTGCTTGCGCTTCCATAATTCCTTCGCGCATTCGATGATCAGGTTGCGGTATGCAATGAGTTCCTGTGTGCAATCCACATCGAGCGCGTGCCCCGCGAATCGGTTGCCGTCGAAACGCAGCGAAGCGAGGTCTATGATGATGTCGTTTGCCATGGTGCGATCCTCCGAGATGGCTATTGTCCCGCGAACCGGGCGGGCCTGAAAGCGTCCCGGAACACTGCCGGGAATTCGCTCAAATTCTTGCCTTTCTGAATTTGCACTTGTTCCTTGGTATCGCCTATCTCCTCGTGAAATCAAACGATACCAGTTTGCTCCCCCATGAGATCACAGGCTGAGCCTCATGTGTAACCAAGAATCGCTTTATTGAAGCGCCCTGAAGCCCCGGCATGCCGGAAATTTCGAGCACCCCCAGAATTCGTTCCCCGCATTCGATCCCTGCTTGGCAACACGCATGACCATGACGCCGCCGCATTTTGGACAGGTGGGCGAGATCGTTCCGGTGGGTTCCTGCTTTGTCGCAGCCGGGACGGTGTTGCTAGCGGCAGGCCCCGACTGGACGCTGCCGAGCAAGGTTTTCAACGCTGCGCCGTCCATCAGCGTGATGTTGCGCCCAGAGGCGAAGTCCTTCGCCTCCTGCGTGAATTGGCCGGAGGTCACCACGTAGCCGCCTGCCGCACCCTTCGCGGCCATCACGCCATAGAGTTCGCGCACCACATTCACGCCGACCTTGAAGGCGCGCCACTGCTTGCACTGCACCAGGAACTTTTCACCGTCCTTCGCCAGCACCAGATCGACGCCGCCGTCCGCGCCGCCGCCCCCGGTTTCGGTCACGGCAAAGCCCTTGTGGCGGAAAGCCTCGCCGACCAGCATCTCGAATTCCTGCCAGCTCATACCATCCAGCGCGTCGGCTGCGGGGCTTTGCGCAACACCGCCGATTAGCTCGCAGCGCTGGCGGCGGCGCCATGTGGAAATGCCGGCGCCGATGAGGCAGACCAAGGGCAGGAGGTATTGCCCGAACATGGCGAGGGTTTTGTAGAGCTGCTTGCCGGCAAACTGCCCCATCTGCCCCGCCTGGGTCGGTGTCGCGATCTCGGCGGTTGCGATCGGGTGCAGCAGCACGTAAGCCACGATCGCCAGGCCGACGCCGGCCCACCAGGGGAGGTAGGAGACGATTTCGATCAGGTCATCGAATGTGCTGGTTTTCTTTCGTGCCATGACGGTCTTACGGTTAAGCGATGAGTTGTTCAAACCGTTGCCGAACCAAGGTTAAATCGGTTCGTGTTGGATGAGCCATTTTTTCCTCGACCAATATTCGAAGGTCATCGTCTTCTACAGGCACTACAAATCCCCGGTCATCGGTCGCTGTGTCATGGCAACGGGCCATCATCAAGTCGCGGTCAGCAAGGGAGCGGCAAATCAGGAGCCCTACTTTCCCGCGGTTTGGACTGAACCGTCCGCTGATCTGATCGAGTTCAGGATTGCCAATCTCCTTTCCATAGTTCTTGCACTCGATGAATACCCATGCTGACGGATAGTGAAGTCCTACCCAATGGAAGAATCCGCTCGTCGCAGCGTTAGAGTAGGTAATGTCCACGCGCTTCCTGCCCTGGTGTATCGGATGCTGTTTGTAGGGATGAAGTAACGCGGGATAGAACAGCGCTGTGAGCAAAACTTCTACAGCATTCTCATATTCGCTGGCTTGGGCCAGGCCGGGGACAACGCTCAGAACTCTCTGGAGTAGGTCATTCCAGTCCGGGGGTGCCTGCAATTCCGCTTCTGCCCATTGCTCATGGGACATCGCCTGACGAGCCCGCGCCCGCTTGTCATTTCGATATTGATTCAGCACATCAGGACGAGGAATTGTTAAATCAACACAGACGAGTTTTCCCGCCCCGTATTTTCCTACAAGATTTTTCTTTGTAACTCTGCGACGACCATCCTTCAACAAGTGGACAAGACCTGTATTGGCCGCAAGTTCCTCGGCCTGCAAGCGAGGCAGTAGGTAGTGCTGAAAATACTCGCGATTTGAAAATGAGAAGTCGACCCTCGCGACAACTTTTGGAACTAGGACTAGCTTTCGATTGCTCACAACAGGTAGCTCTACAAAGTCCTCCTGCCAAGCCATTTTCTGCGGATTCCATATGGGGCCCGATGCTACTTCCGGCTCCATTTGGATCCCGTAGTAGCGGCACATGTCCTGCGTGTACCGAATAAGTGGCCCCCGAATCACGTTACAGACAGCATCCGACACCATGTCCGGGCCGATTCCCTCAATGAGCAAACAAGTGTCTTCGAGGTCTTGAAGCAAACCAGTTTGTGCAGCCTTGCTTTTTGTTAGCGCCTCCCAGACTTCGGCCGCGTGTCCGGAGCCGAAGCCACGACCTTGGGACGCCCCAACCGAGAAGCCAAGATGGCACTCGTTACGCTCGCGTAGAGATGCCAGAAGAGCGACTGCGGCGGCGTCATTGCCAGACCCGATCAAGTTAAGTATGTGCTCGAAGAAGTGTTGGAGAAGGGAGCGGCACTCAGTTCCCCAGAGTGTATCCAGTCCACGAATTGCATTGGGATCAACGAACACGGGCAAGTCTGTATCGAGGCGAACATCGACGAAATCAAGTGAAGCCTGAGTTCTGCCCAAACTAAAGTGTTCAGACACGCGCATTGGATGCCCCGGTTTGAAATGCGAACTGAAGTGCAGATAGCCGCAACCGTTCTCCTCGTGTGAGGTCGGCTTCGACTTGTTGTTCCGCTTCGCGGACGAGGGAGAGGCGACGGTCGACTTCGGCGACGATGCGGTGTTGTTCGGGGAGGGGTGGGAGCGGAACAGGCAGCCGCGCGACTTTTCCCGTGCTCAGCGTGTGCAACCCCGACGTGGATGCGGCTACGGCTTCGATGTGCGCCCTTCCCGGCATCGACAACAACCACTGCATCACCCATCGGGCATTTACGCCCGCGAGGCGAACCTTAATCAGATGGTTCTGATGCACGCAGGGATCAATTGAGCCGTCCCAGTGCGCCACGCGGCCGATCTGAGCGAGGCTTCCGTTGCCCTCGACGATCAGCAAATCGTCGACGCTGAGGCGTAGCTTTTCCAGCTCCGCTTCGTTGACTCCGATGTGCTCGATGTCGTCGAGCCGCAGTTCGTCGGCATAGACGTTGGCGACGCGCAGGTAAGGGAGCTTGAGCGGCAGCGATTCGCGCTTCGGGTTCTTTGTCAGGCCGCCGATGATCTCGCCCACCTGCTCGATGTTCGCCCAAGCCCACGCTTCAGGAAGATCGGGCAGGCTTGGGGTGCCGGACGCGGCAGGTTCCTTGTAGTTGCCCTTGCCAGTCCAGTGGGCGCGTCGTTCTTCGATGATGCGGGCGAGGAGTTGGACGCCGGTTTCGTAGCTGCGGCCTTCGGCGCGGGCGAGGGCGGCTTCGGTGGGGACAAGGCGGCCGGAGCAGGCGGCGGCGAGTACCGATGCGCGGTAGCGCTTGAGGTTGACCTGGACGCGCTTGAGGGCGGCGACGCCGGCTTCGAGGCGGCTTAGTTGTTCCTCGATTTCAGCGACGATGCGGCGTTGTTCGTCGACAGTTGGGACGTTGATCGAAATACTGTTGTAGTCATCGCGGCTCAAACTCGGAACCGCGGTAGAGCGGTCGAATCTACCCAGCGCAAGGCTTTCCAGCAGGTAACGGAAATACGGTAAATAGGCCCGCTCATTTCCTTCGGTGAAGTAGACCGTGTCGATTGGCCAGCAAGGTCCGGGCGCGTAGAACACTGCGCCAGCAGAGCCCTTTCGTCCGACGATCAATGCCGGCCCCTTCGTAAGAGCACGATTGAACGACCCGATCTCGCCGCTTGAGCCATAGACCGGGGTTTCCTGCCGTACAACGCCGTAAGTCTCAGTTCTGGCTTTGCCATAGCTGATTGGTAGAATTTCGCCAAGAGTTGTCTGCTCGCTCATTCCACCAACACCCCATTCAATTCATCCATCACCGCCCACAGCCGCTCGCCGAAGACGCGGTAGGCCGGGCCGAGTTCGTTGCCGGCTTTGAGCGCTTCACGGTCCACGCTGCCGCTGGCGATGACGCGGTCGCGCATTTTCTCCAGCCAGGCGCGTTCCTCGTCGGTGAAGACGATGCCCTGCGCCTTCTTGTCCACGAGCCAGAGTTCGTAGCGGGCGAGCACGTGCTGCTCGAAGGGCTCCAGCACGGGTTCCTGGCCGAGGGTGAAGCGCACCAGCGAGACGAGGTCGGTGAAGCGCTGGGTTTGTCCTTCGATGCGGCCCGGCACGGCCTTGGTGTAGGCGCCCCACAGGCGTTCGCGCGTCATGCGCTCGGGTGCGGCCTTGAGCTTGTCTTCGAGGCTTTTCAGCATGTCTTCCGTCAGCCGCTGCTTGTAGGGGCGGCTGTAGAGCACCTGCAGGGCCTCGATCTCGGGGCGGTGCTGCTCGATGTAGGCGTGGAAGGTCTGGATGAGGCTTTCGGCTTCGCGCCTGGCTTCTTCGCTTAGCTCGCTTTTCAGCAGGACATCGACCGTGGTGGTGTCGATGACCTGCTCGTTTTCTTTCTTCAGCCGCTCCAGCAACTCGCGCACGGCGGGCGCATCGAACGGGGCGCAGGCCTGGGAGGCAAGCTGGGCGCGGCTTTCCGCGATATCGGCCTCTGTGGGTTCTGCCTGCCCTTCGACGGGCTCAGGGCGAACGGTGGCGAGGGTGCGGCGCGCATGGTCCCTGATCACATCCGGGTCGAGGGCGGTGAGCAGGGCGTGGGCCATGTCGGCCAAGGACGGGCCGCCGCTGGCTTCTGCAACGCGCTTCCTCTGCGCCGGGTCGATGTCGCGGTCGAGGCGGGCGAGTCTTGATGCGAGGGAACTGAGGGCGTCCTCGTCGCGCTTGCCGAAGGCGACCTGCAGCATGAGGTCGCGGAAGGAGACGCCGGGCTTCTTCTCCAGCGGGCGCGAGTCGGTCTTGTCGCTTTCGCAGACGCCGACGGCGTCCACGATGACGAAGCGGTCCTTGGTCTTTGCATCGGCGCCGCTGACGGCCTGCAGTTCGGTGGAGGAGAGCACGCGGGTGCCGCGGCCCTTCATCTGCTCGAAATAGACGCGGCTTTTCACGTCGCGCATGAAGACCAGGCATTCCAGCGGGCGGATGTCGGTGCCGGTGGCGATCATGTCCACCGTGACGGCGATGCGCATCTGCGGCGAGTTGCGGAAGGCGGCGATCATGTCCTTCGGCTTCCTGTACTGGCGTGTCGCCGCGTCGAAGCTGCGGTAGGTGATCTTCTGGCAGAAGTCGTTGCCCTTGCCGAACACCTCGCGGGCGATCTCGACGATGTCCTCGGCGTGGGAGTCGTCCTTGGCGAAGATCAGCGTCTTGGGCGTCATGGCGCGGTTTGGGAAAAGTTCGGGCAGGGCGTCCCTGAAGGCGGTGAGCACAGTGCGGATCTGGCTCTTCACCACCACCGAGCGGTCGAGGTCGCGGCCTTCGTATTCGAGGTCCTCGTCGAGCTGCTCCCAGCGCGTCTTGCGGTCGAGCTTGCTGCGCTTGTCGACATACCAGCCTTTTTCCACCTTGCCGCCGGTCTCGGTGACCTGGGTGCGGATGCGGTAGACGTCGTAGCCGACGTTCACGCCGTCGGCCACGGCGCGGTCGTGGCCGTATTCCATGACCAGGTTCTGGTCGAAGAAGCCGATGGTCTGCTTGCTCGGCGTGGCCGTGAGGCCGATCAGGCTGGCGTCGAAGTATTCCAGCACTTGGCGCCACAGGTTGTAGATGGAGCGGTGGCACTCGTCGGTGACGATGAAATCGAAGGTTTCGACGGGGAAGGCGGGGTTGTAGGCGACGTCGACTGAACGTTGCCCTGGTTGCCCACGCTGCCCCTCAC
>Ga0208244_101625_pt1 | contig 11016 bp, 8 predicted proteins | sample SubbioCR12Aug_5A_FD_184828 | JGI IMG/M metagenome (GOLD analysis project Ga0208244, IMG submission 184828) | Serpentinite rock and fluid subsurface biosphere microbial communities from McLaughlin Reserve, California, USA - CR12Aug_5A (SPAdes) | ecosystem: Environmental > Terrestrial > Deep... | reverse complement strand
TTACACTTGTTCATGGTGAAGAGGCTCCTATTCGAATTTGGCTAATTCTCTATAGTTTGTCTCTTCACCACCTTTTTTGTAAAGGTTCAGCAATTCATCTCGCCACTATTTCGGGCGAAATTTAGGTACTTAGCGACTATCCCACTATCACAATGATGTCGATAAGAATACTCTCCCAGATGGCCTGCCTCCATCAAGCCATCTGGGAGAGTATGTAATCCTTTTGACTACCTTGGTAAACCGATGTTTATTTTGTTCAGAGCATCACCTCCTCATATTGATTGATTTTGAGTGCTACTGCTATCGACTCAGGCGGGGCTGTTTTGTTTACCGTAACCCTGACTCGTTAAGCTCAATCACCGGCGAGTGGAAGGTCGTTGTAATCATTTGCGCTCATTTTCGCCACGTTTGCAATGGCCTTCATGCGGGCAGCCAACACCTGCACATCTTCGCGATTTTTGCGTTCCATCTGCTGCGCGTCAACTCGTCTTTGGCGGCGGTAACTCGGATCAAGCCACGGATCATAAGAAGAACGCTCAGGCAAGTTGGGAACCCGCATAGTCATGGAAAGGGCTGTTTTGGGCATAGCTTCCTCCTTTCGAGTTTTATTGTGAACATGAACCAATGCTGCCGAACCCATCCAGATTGTTCCACCGATCAGGAGTGTCAGGGCGAGGGCGCTTGCCAGCACGGTGAGCACCGTCATCCATGTTTTGAATGCGACATCCCGATGCAAGATAGCTTGTTCCAGTACCTGAATATCATATTGGTATTGAGCGTTCAGCAGGGTTTGTTCCCGCTGGATCCGTTGAATCTCGGCTTCTGTTTGCGCAATAGCCAACCGCTCCTGTAATTCGTATGTCGCTTGTTGGTGAGCATTTTCAATGTTGATGCGATTTGCTTCGGCAGCAGCGATATCAGAGTTGAGCCAAGTCGCATCTTTTACGTTGACACCTAATAGAAATCCCATCAGGATGACCCCGAAGAAACCGAAGAGTATCCATTTGAAGGCGGATGCTACAGGATTTGAAAATTGTTGACCGTACATGATTTTCTCCTTTTCTCCGCGAATGCGGTGGTCGCTCTTTCGCCCTTATTGTGACATGAACCCTGCCCGCCAATTTGACACCCGGGAAGCAGCCAGGTGTAAAGATTCTTTCGGGAGGCTAACCACTATCGAGATTTAGATGACCGCAAGCTGACAGGAAAATAACAATTTTGCACACTCCATCGCTTCTGTCGTTTGAAAACAAAAAAAGCAGATGGACAGGGTGTCCATCTGCTGCTATGGGAGAGGCTCTATCTTCATGGCGGATATTTTTGTTTGGTTGAGGATTCAATCACCTGAGGTGATATCCTCTTATAATTCCATCTTCGCCTGAATGATCCTCTTTTATATTTTTCCTGCTAAAAATATTCTAGCTTATCTCCTTTCTGTATCATCTACATTTCAGGGGGGATATTCTGACCGGGATGCAGAGAACTCAGTTTAGTTATTTAGTAGGGGCTACACCTTCCTTCCTTGTTTGTTGAACTGACTACAGTTTACAGCTGAATCGGCTTTCTACACGGACGGCTGGCTTATACCTTCCTGTCCGCTGGCTGACAGAAAACTGACAACAACTGGATGTACCTGCTTTGAGGTTGAAGTGATATATAATTTGTTTATATCAAGGCTGAATACCAGTCAACAATCTATGGGACATCGTGAACCATGCCGAACAACGGTAAAAATGCTATCATAAAGCATCCCAAGGGGAACTCTGTGAGAAAACATCCCGTATCCTGGAAACCGCCTATCTGGCTGTCACCCCGATGGGCAATATTAGTCATCAATAAACTCTTTGGCCATGTTGAGATGCATTTTGGGGAAGGAGATAAGCTGACACAACCTATTTACAAGGGATCATTTCGGGATTGTGTTCTTGATAACCAAAATTGTTCTTGAAGGCACAAAATCTTGTACAATTAATCTGATTCTATGGATGCCAACAAAGGCTTGAGCGTTTTTATAACCAAGACTGCCGAGGCAGAAATGCCCTGGCTGGTTCAACACGCCTTTGTCCCGCCGCCTGACTTCGAATTCTTCAAAGGCCCTCATTCCAATGTGATCTATGCTAAAACCGGCGCAGGCAAGACCACCCTCCTGTTAGCGTTGGAGGAGTATGCCCGCCATCAGTTGGAATGCCTGCCCGTTCGCTGGACGCCCGATCTCACGGGAACTCCGCAGCCTGCCGGCACACAACTGGCAAATGCTCAGTTTACGAGCATCCTTTCCGCGTGCGCCTGCCAGATCATGGCGGAACTGCCCGGCGATTTCAAGAAGCACGCCAAAGATGGGGCAAAGTTCAGCTTTTTGATCGATTTCCTACACCGCTTCCTGCCCGGTAGCCATGCGGAGCTCCTTGTCAAAAAAGTACCACCGCTGAAAGTACGCCTGGCCAATCAGGATACCCCTCTCGATGTTATTGCCGTTGAACTAACCAAAAGCCTGAACCAGATTGGTTTCCCCGGGGGGATTTGGTTAATGGTGGATCAACTCGATCTGAACTCAGAAATGCGCAAGCAGGCGGCCAGCCAGATCTTCCAATCCATCCTCTCTACCTTATCGTTTTTTGAAATTCCCGATTTTCATCTGAAGATGTGCCTGCCGTTTGAACTGGAAAGTGACCTGGGGGATACCACTGCCATCATTAAGGAACGGGCAACAGAAACGCGCATCGCCTGGGATGCAAAACAGCTTCGGGCCATGATCGAAAAGCGCCTTCAATATGCGCTGGGCGACGAGCAGATGCGGGCAGATCAGATCTATTCAGCCGATCTGTTATTCTCCTGGCTGGAAGGCTGTGGCGGCCTTTCTCCTCGCGGCTGGCTGGAATATTTTCGCCCGATCTTTGCCACGCTCTGGGATATCTATAAAACCGAAGGACGCTCCAGGCTCGAAAGGCGGGAATGGATGCTGGACGACAAGGAATGGACAGCTGCGCGTAAACGCTCCTCATTGCGGCTCAGGTTTAGGCCGGAATCAAGTCAGGTCACTGTCGGTGTGAACTCGCCGCATACACTATCACAGGAGGAGTTCGCACTCTTTGACTATCTCCAGAAGAACGAAGGACGTTTTTGCTCCAAACGCGAGATTTACAATAAAGCCTACCTGCCCTTTGTCACCCAGGGTCAGATAGGTACCACCACATCCGATGATGTTGTCCAGTATGAAGACCTGATAAACACAGCGATCTCTCGTCTGCGGAAAACCTTCGAACCGCTGCCAAAACATCCGGTCTTTCTTGTCACCAAAAAAGAGCGTGGCTACCGGCTGTCGTTGCAGGCATTCCGCGAGGATGATTGAAACCTTGTCAGTTTTCTGTCAGATTTCTGCAAGGTAACCTTTAGATTACGAACAGAACGAAGGCTACAATAATTCTGCCGGGTGTATTTAACCGGTTTGCTCGCCATGGAAAGCGAAGAGGAAAGCTCATGGTAGTACCTTTGGTAGAACCAAAAATCATTGTCCATCTATCCGATCCGTTTCCAGTGGCGTCTGCTCAACCCGATTTTATTTTTATGCCACCATTGAACACAAGAATTGCACCTAGAGATAACCTAAAACAATGGCTCACCGAGATTGGTTTGAATCTCAATCCTTTCAGATACATTGATGCTGGCGAAGACCCCTACATTCCCTTTTACCTGATCGATCACCATCAATTTGAAAAAATAAACGGCGACCAGCCATCCTTTGTCTTTGCCCCCGCTGGCGGGGGCAAAACTGCCTTCCGGGTTCGGTTGGCCCGTGAATGCCGGGCAGGTTGGAATAAGCGCCGCATCTTTCCCATCGTTTTTAAGCCGACTGAGCCGGGCAATCCCAATCGGGATGAAAAGCAGGCGTTTCGACAAAAGACTGACCTGTTGCGTTACGCCGCCCGGGAGCTGTTCCTGTATTTGGCCTATTCCCCCTACGTACTCGACGAAATGGATGGCATGCTCCAAAAAGCATTTCTCCAAACCGTATCCTGGGACTTGGGTTTCCCCATCTCTTTCTACCTTGAACAAATGAAGGCCGCCGGCAGCCTGGAACCGATCCTTTCCGCCTTCGACCCAACCGCGCGCTCTCTCCCCAACCCACCAGATAAAGAAGATATTCTATATCTTTACAAAAAACTAAATCATCATAATCCCGAACCGGAAAAGCCGGATGAAGAACACAGGCTTGAAGCGCTGTTTGATTTGATTCTTAATAAACTTAAGTTCGAGGCAATCTACATTTTAGTAGACGGCGTGGATGCTTTTCCTGAAACAGGAAAAAACCCGCAAAATGCATTGCTTTCCGTATCCTGGCTGTTGGCCAATGCGCTTGTCTGGTCTGAAAAACATATCTACACAAAATATTTCCTGCCAATAGAGATACAGCCGTTTGTAGACAAAACTAATGACTTTCGTCTATTGACTTCAAAGAGCAAGGTTATTACCATCAAATGGGATGCAGATGCGCTCAGCGAAGTTATTCGGCGACGCCTGCAAGAAGCCAGTGGTGGCAAGTTTGACAGCCTTGTGGCGATCAGTGACCGTGCCCTGCGAGCTTCTGGACGTTCACCAGAAGAGGTTTTGATTGGCGAATTGCGCCGGCAGAAGAAACTCAGCCCGCGCAGCCTGATCAAGGCAATGGATCGTTTATTTGCCTTCCACGTCCAGAACGAACAGGTACTTGAAAAACTTACCCCCCAGGATCTTACAGCAGTGCGCGAGTGGATTCGCAGAGAGTATTCTGCGAAAAAATGATTTACCTGAACCGGTTCCGGCCGGCGGTTTTTCATTACTGACAGCCCAATCGGGTTGTTTTGCTCGCGTGACTGTGATGGGGAGGTTTTTCCAATGTCTGATTGTGATCCTGAAAACTTTGTCAACCGAGACAAAGAGATTGGTTTCGTTCTAAAGATGGTTTCTGACCTAGCGAAGGGAAAGCCATTTGCCCCTAGGGAACGAGTTTTCCATTTTGTCGGGCCATCTGGGATTGGGAAGAGCTGCCTGCTCAAAAAAATCTACTGGGAATTGACGAGAAAGCATCAGGAATGTGCTCCTTTGTTGGTTAAATTGGACACTTTTATAGGACTGGGGGTTATTGACGGCTTATTGGTTACAGTTTATGAATCGTTTTGTGAACATATAAAAATAAAGCCTAAAGAGAGCAAAGGACAAGCCCGGAAGACAATCGCTGGTTGGATACAGAAAAAACTGAAAGAGTGTGGCAATGAGCAAATAGTTATTCTGCTGTTGGATGAGGTCAACGTTCCTTCCCAAAAAGAAATGCGGGAGATTGAAGAGCATTTTTTAGTGAAGTTTATTCATGGTAATGACCGTGCCATCCTAATTACAGCAGGAAGATCGAGGCCTCCCATGTTCGATGATTTTGCTCTGCGCCCTAAGCCCTCCATTACTTTCCGGTTGTCAGTCTTTGACGAGGAGAAAACGAGCCAGCAAATTGAACACCTAAAGCCTGGGGCTGGAAAACTGGCTGGCAAGGTTGTGAAATTGGGCAGCGGAGTGCCCGGGAACACGGTGAAATTGGTGGAACACATCGCTGGTGACCCTCTGGATATTCCAGACGAAGCGCAGGTCATCCGGTCAATGCTGGATGATATTAAGAAAACAAACAATATCGAAGAGCGATATTACCAGATGCTGGAGGCGATCTCCGTCCTGCAAGGATTTTTCCCAGAAGATGTCGCCCCACTGTTTCAGAGCCATCCTCAACTCAGCGACGGATGGGATGAGGGCAGGGTCAAAGAAATCTTTCTGGAGTTGAGCCGGATCCAGATCGGTCCTGGCGGGTTGGTGGACTGGGATCGGGAGAAGAAACACTGGGCCATGGATGAGAGCACCCGCGACTTGTTTGAGCGGGAACTTCTAATGCGTAATTCGGAGCTTTGGAAGAAACTGCACTGCACAGCCTTTGCGAAATATGAGGAGTGGGGGCAAAAGTACAACTCAGATCTGTTCAGAAATAAATCCAACTATCATCAGCAGCGCTTGCATTCGGCGGAACTGAATTGCAGCGATCAGGAGGGCTAAGCCATGAAAACACAGGGATATGGAATGGAATATGCCAGCGCTCGTGCTACACCAGAGCTCGTGGGGCGCAAGGAAATATTGGGCATCATCCAAAAGGCGATCGAGAGCAAGAGCAAAAAGACCCAGGTGATCTACATCACCGCCCGGGGCGGTATGGGCAAGACACGCCTTCTCGAAGAAGTGGTCAAATTCTGGAGCAGAACAAGCCGGGCAAAGGAAGAAAAGAAGATCCTGGTTGCCAGCCACCTGGTAGATCTGTATCACACGCGCACGCACAATCCGGATGGCCTGATCGACGAGATCGTGGAAGCGCTTGGAAAGAAGCATTTTAAGAAATATCTCGAAAAAAGGTCTGCCATTATTCACACAAAATACGAAAGGGGGGAAACACCCTCCGATGCTTCAAGGCAAGAGATGAGCGATGTGTTTGTGGAAGAATTAAATGAACTGGGTCGACACTATGACAAAGTGATCCTGGCGTTCGATACGGCGGAGGTTTTGAGATACCAACAGAACCCGTCCCAAAAAGCATTAGAAATGACCGATAATTTGACCACAATCGCGCTCTGGCTGACACGTGAATTGATCAGTCGGTTGCTGAATGTTACGGTATTGATTGCGGGACGTCCGCCTGTTTCGCCCAGTTCGCCTGGTTCTCCTGATGGACCCAGGCCGGACGAGTTTTTAGATAAACTGAGCGAGACCGGCGCTGTTGTGGTGCCATATCCGTTGCCAGGCTTTGGGCTTGAAGAGACATTGGATTATTTCAATGTGATTGCAAAAGCAACACGCAAAGAAAACCCGCAAAGTGCAAACAGGATTCAGAGCATTCCTGAAGAAACGCGTAAAGTCATCCATGATCTGACACAGGGTGAGCCGTTCATGTTGGCATTGCTAATCGATTATGTGTCAATCACTGATGAGCTTCCTGGCATGGAACAAAGGAAACCTGAAGAATTTCGCAAGGAACTGAGAGACAGAATTATTGAGGCGATTCAAAAGTGCCTGCGGCCCTCGGACGAGGTAGTGGAGGCGCTATCATGGACGCCCAAAGGTATGGGCGCACAATTGCTTGCCTGGGTACTCAAACATGATCAGCCTGATCACGAAGAAATCTCAGATGCAAAAAAAGCCATTGATGAGCTCCGCAATCCAAAGAAGCGTTTGTCCTTCGTGAAAATACGTGCTGCAGATGATCTTGTCTTTTTCCAGGACGAGATGTACAGTCTTATGAAAGAGATGCATCACGATATTGGAATGAAAGCCCAGAAAGAGAGAATTGATAAAGATATTCTTGCTTTCTACGAATGGAAGATCGGGGAGACACGCAAGAAGATCCAGGAAAGAGAGATGGAACTTGATGCAACGCGACATGCTCCGGACAAATTATACCGGTTGAGCTCGGCAAGGATTATGCGTGAAGAGGATAGACTAAGCGAAGCGCGCGCCCATTTGCAAGCCTATCAGGTAGAGCATGTCTATTATGGCTTACGGATAAACCCTTTAGACGGATTCAAGTTGTTTTTAGAATATGCCGAGGAAGCCTTCCAAAGCCGCGAGGAAAACCTGTGGATGCTCTTACAGGATGAATTGTTGCGGTACGCATATAAGTATCTGCCCGGAGGTGGGCTGACCTGGGAGGAGATCGAAGCCTATATGGGCACCCGCTGGATACGGTCCAGCTTGACGGAAGATGACATAGATGAGGCAGAGCGCCGAATTGGCATTTTCCGTAAAACTTTTAGCGAGGATTTTCTAAAGCCTGGCAACTATCTGGATCTGGAGATGAAGTTATGGGAGACTTGGGCGCTGACGTATCAAGGCGGTAATCCAGATGATGCGCAAACCTTACTGAATGACATTTTGCAAGGTTTGGAAAACTCGCCATCCACAACCAGCCTTGATCAATGGCGACTCAAGTTCCTGAAGGCATTTGCCTTTTATTGGCATGGATATTTATCCTGGACACAGGGAGAATTTAAGGATTCAGTGCAGTGGTATCTAAAGGCCTTACCTTTATGGCGTGACTTAAAAATAGAAGTGCTGGCAGCCACCACGCTGAATGACCTTTCCTGGGCTGAAGCGGAGACAGGCGCTTTTGAGACCGCGCTTGCACATTGTAAAGACGGGTTGAAGTTGAGACGCCAGTTGGGGCAGCCTTACTTGATTGCGCTCAGCTTGAATACGCTCGGATTAATCGAAATCCGTCATGGAAAGCCCGAGACTGCGCGCTACCATTGTGAGCAAGCGCTGGAAATATTCCGTCGATCTGAAGATGCGCGTGGGACTGGATTGGCATGTCTCGCGCTGGCGGAAGCCTTGCGACGAACAACGAACACGGATCGGTTTGTCTACGATGAAAAAATGAAGATTCAATACCTGAACGAGGCAGAGAAACGCGTTAAAGAGGCTGTGAAAATTTTTACTGAAACGGTGAAGAACGAGCCGCTGCGTTTGGTGGAGGCCTACATCGAATTGGGCTGTGTCTATCGTGAATGGGTGCGTCAGCTGGGTCAAAATAAGCCGGAGTGGGCAGAAAAGATTGAGCGCAGCTGCGCAGCATTTGAGAGCGCAGAAGAGATTGCCAGGGAGGGGGGGTACGAATACCGCGCGACTGATTCGTTGGTGAACCTGGCATGGCTGTATTATTACATTGGGGATTTTTCAAAAGCCAGGGATTTACTTGATACGAAGGGACGTGCTCAAATCAAAGATGAATATCTATATACAAAGGAACATGAGGCTGCAAGTAGAATTCCAATTCCATGGCACTGGGTTCAGCTTGGCAAGGCCTATGTGCTGCTCGGGATGATGGTCTATGATGAATATCGTGATGTGCGCGCTAATGACCCGGAGAAGGCACAAAAGAAGCTGCGCCAGGCAGCCCACAACTGGACGATTTCCATGGCATACAACAAGCTATATGGGAGTGTTTTTAGGGATTTTAGCAAGGGGCGCGATGATGTGTATAGCCGGCTCTCAGAACTCAATCTTCAGGAAATGGAATGGGTTAAAGACAGCATGGAGCAGACGCACAGGGAATATCATATTCCTGAATCCGGGAGAGCGTTTGAAGAATTGCTCAAGGAACGGTTCCAGATATGAAATTCTCTTTACGCCTAACGCGAAAGGATTCAATTGGGTGATGCCATGAAAGTACACGAGACAAAACTTCTGGTGTCCAACAATTCGAAATTCATGTCCCGAAGCGAGCAATGTAATTGCGCTTGTGCGGGGAGGCTTGTGTTTGCTACACAGCGCCAAGACTTGAACGAGTTCCCAATTCATGCGGTAAAGCTCCACTATCAGGAAATTGATCGAAATTACCGGTTGGCTTTTCCCTCTATCCTGGGAGGGGAAGCCGCGCTTCTAACATCAGCGGGCGAGAGCATACTTGACTCTTTTCATAGTCCCAGGCGGATTACGCTTCAGGATGATCGCCTGGTCATCAGGAGAATGATTGACGCGGGATTCTTGGCAGTGGAAAATGATACCAAAAGCATAGAATCAAAACCACCTCTGGCGAACCTGAGTGCCTGGCTCCATCTCACAGACCGCTGTAACCTGCGTTGTTCGTATTGTTACCTGCCCCATGTCCGAGAAGATATGTCTCTTGAAACCGGGTACGCGGCCTTGGAAGCGCTCTTCCGCTCGGCGGTTGCGGGTCATTTCAGGAAGGTGACGATCAAATACGCGGGTGGGGAGCCGCTGCTGCGTTATCCTTTGATCCTTGATCTGCACGAGCGCGCCCAAGCTTTGGCGGAAGAGTTCGGACTGGCGTTGGAGGAGGTTATTCTAAGCAATGGAACGCTGCTGAGCCATGAAATCGCTGCGAAGTTGAAATCATTGAATATAGATCTGATGATTTCTCTCGATGGTCTGGGCCAATATCATGACAATCATCGCCCCTACGCAGGTGGACATGGTTCTTTTCATGATGTGGCTGAAGCCGTAGCGATTGCCTTAGAAAATGGATTAATCCCCAATATCTCTGTTACAGTCAGCAGCCGCACAGCTTTAGGCCTGCATGAGATTATGGCTTGGATTTTGGAACGCGAGCTGCCCTTTACACTGAATTTCTATCGGGAGAATGATCTTTCTATATCCCATAGCGACATGCGCCTCGATGAACAAAAGATCATCAATGGCATGCTGGCCGCGTTCAAAGTAATTGAGAATAACATCCCGCGTCATCCCTTCCTCGGTGGAATCATTGACCGCGCTGACTTGTCTGCTTCACATACCCATACCTGCGGAGTAGGGCGGAATTATCTTGTTTTTGACCAAAACGGGCAAATCGCTAAATGCCAGATGCACATTCGCAAGCCGGTTACGGATGTGTCTGTTGCTGATCCACTTGGATTAATTCGCGCCGATCAACTTGGTATTCAAAATCTTTCTGTGGAAGAAAAGGATGGATGTAAAACCTGTGACTGGAGACATTGGTGCGCAGGCGGTTGTCCATTGGCGACGCATCAAGCGACCGGACGTTATGATATTAAGTCGCCAAATTGCCAGATTTACAAAGCACTCTTTCCGGAAGCCCTGAGATTGGAGGGTCTGCGGTTGATTAAATATCAGGATGATCCGGAAGTGGTCACTGTTCTTTGAGTTACTGAAAAAATTTCACACACAAAACAGCGAGAATCCCAACTCGCTGTTTTTTTATACGATCGTCCAATCCATAGCCATTATTTCGCACCGGGAAACCAAAATTCAGTTTTTCCCAGATTTGACAGCCCTTTTTTTTGCCGCTCAACTTCACCAGGCTTTTGACCTCGTTTCCCGGCATTTAGAAGGTCCTGGCAAACCATATTTTGGTTGCAGTAACAAAGCTGGTGGGTTTTGAAAAAAGAGAAGACCTCTTGTAAGATGTAATAATCCCAATCGCATCCACAAAAGGTCTTCCATGAATATTGTATTACAACTTCCACGGGTAGAACGCAA
>Ga0208244_101624_pt1 | contig 11022 bp, 8 predicted proteins | sample SubbioCR12Aug_5A_FD_184828 | JGI IMG/M metagenome (GOLD analysis project Ga0208244, IMG submission 184828) | Serpentinite rock and fluid subsurface biosphere microbial communities from McLaughlin Reserve, California, USA - CR12Aug_5A (SPAdes) | ecosystem: Environmental > Terrestrial > Deep... | reverse complement strand
GGCCGCGCATGCGGCGGCCGGTCGTGCGAGGGGCCATCAGGGCGGCCCCAGATGTCAATCCAGACGACGAAAGGACGAATGATGCGTACACCATGGATCGTGTTGGGCCTGCTGGCGCTGGGCGGCTTCGAGGCCGAGCAGTTCCATCCCGATCAGGCCATCGACCTGCTCGAATTCCTGGCCCGCATCGTCGAACGCTGTGTGCGCCAATGGCTCGAGCTGCCGCCCGCCAGGTGACGGGCGCGCCGACGCCCGACGACGCCGCGCGGACCATTCCCGCCAACGCCGACGCGCGCCGCGAAATCCGCAACTGGTATGCCCATCTGATGGGCGAACGCCGCGTCAGCCCGGCCACCCTGATCAATTATCACCGCGACCTGACGCGCTTCTTCGAATTCCTGGTCGGCCATCTGGGCGCCCCGGCCGACCTGAAGGCGCTGGCCGGCCTCGAGCTGCGCGACTTCCGCGCCTTTGTCAGCCATCGCCGGGCGGACGGCCTGACCAGCCGCAGCGTGGCGCGGATGCTGTCGAGCCTGCGCTCGTTTTTCGGTTTTCTCGATCGGACCGGCATTGTCGCCAATGCGACGCTGAAGGCGTTGCGGTCGCCGAAACTGCCGCATGGCATTCCCAAGCCGCTGACGGTGACGGGCACCGCCACGCTGCTCGAAGGCGCACGCGCGGCCGAGATCGCGCCCTGGAAGGCTGCGCGCGATGTCGCGGTGCTGACGCTGCTCTATGGCTGCGGGTTGCGCATTTCCGAGGCGCTGGGGCTTGCGCGCAAGGATGCGCCGCTGAAGGAGGTGCTGCGCATCACCGGCAAGGGCGGCAAGGAACGGCTGGTGCCGGTGCTGCCGGCGGCGCGGCAAGCGGTCGAGACCTATCTGGCGCTCTGTCCGCATGCACTGGCGCCCGAAGACCCGCTTTTCGTCGGCACGCGGGGCGGACGCCTCGACCAGCGCCAGGTGCGCCAGACCATGATCGATCTCCGGCGCGGCCTCGGCCTGCCCGAGACGGCAAGCCCGCATGCGCTGCGCCACAGTTTCGCGACGCATCTGCTGGCCGGCGGCGGCGACCTGCGCGCGATCCAGGAACTGCTCGGCCATGCCAGCCTGTCGACGACACAGGTCTATACCGAAGTCGATCCGGCACGGCTGCTGGAGATCTACGACAAGGCGACGAGGCGGCGCTGATGGAAATACATGGCCTCGTGATGGCGGTCAGTGTCAGTGCGACGCATACGATGCAGAAGCCGAATACCGACCGCATCAGATTGCTTGCCGGCCTCGGCGTCGAGGGTGACGCCCATATGGGAAAGACGGTGAAACACCGTTCCCGCATCGCACGCGACCCGTCCCGGCCGAACCTGCGTCAGGTTCATCTGATCCATGCCGAACTGCTGGACGAACTGGCGGCGAAGGGCTTCAGCCTCGCACCGGGGCGCATGGGCGAGAACATCACGACACGGGGGATCGATCTGCTGGCGCTTCCCGCCGGGACGAAGCTGCGGCTTGGAACGAGCGCCATCGTGGAAGTCACCGGGTTGCGCAATCCCTGTGTGCAGCTCGACGGCATTGCACCCGGCCTGATGAACGCCGTTCTCGACCGCGATGTGCAGGGAAACCTGATCCGCAAGGCAGGCGTCATGGGCATCGTCATTGCGGCGGGCGAGGTAGGGCCCGGCGACGAGATCCGCACCGAACTGCCGCCCGGCGAACCGGTGCCGTTGAAACCCGTCTGAACCTGCGTCCTACATGTGAATCGGCAGACCGGTCACCGCCAGCGCCGCTTCCTTGACCGCTTCCGACAGCGTCGGATGGGCGAAGCAGATGCGGGCGATGTCTTCCGAGCTTGCCGAGAATTCCATCGCGATGGCGGCTTCGGCGATCAGCTCGCCGGCATTGACGCCGATGATGTGAACGCCGAGCACGCGGTCGGTCTTCTTGTCGGCGAGGATCTTGACGAAGCCGTCGGTGGTCTTGTTGGCCTTGGCCCGGCCATTGGCCGTGAAGGGAAACTTGCCGGCATTGTAGTCGATGCCTGCTTCCTTCAACTGTTCCTCGGTCTGGCCGACCGAAGCGACTTCCGGCGCGGTGTAGACGACGCCCGGAATGACCGCGTAATTGACCGCGCCGTAATGGCCCGCAAGCTTCTCGGCCAGCGCCACGCCTTCTTCCATCGCCTTGTGCGCCAGCATCGGACCCGCAACGCAATCGCCGATGGCATAGATGCCGTCGACACTGGTCTTGTAGCCGGCATCGATTTCGACGCGGCCGCGCTTGTCGGTCTTGACGCCGAGTTTGTCGAGGCCGAGCCCTTGCGTATAGGCGGTGCGGCCGACCGCGACCAGCACGACATCGGCATCCAGCACCTGCGCCTCGCCGCCCTTGGCCGGCTCGACCGAAACCATGAGCCCAGACTTCTGCTTCTCGACCTTCGTCACCTTCGATCCGAGCTTCAGCGTGAAGCCCTGCTTCTTGAGGATGCGGGTGAAGTTGCGGACGACCTCGCCATCCATGCCGGGCAGGATCGCGTCGAGATATTCGACCACCGTCACCTCGGCGCCGAGCCGCGCCCAGACCGAGCCGAGCTCGAGCCCGATGACGCCGCCGCCGATGACCAGAAGCTTGCCCGGCACCTTGTCGAGTTCGAGCGCGCCGGTCGAGGAGACGACGGTCTTTTCGTCGATCTCGATGCCCGGCAGTCGCGCCACATCCGAGCCGGTGGCAATGACGATGTGTTTCGCTTCAAGTCGGCGGTCGCCGACCTTTACCTTGCCGGCGGCTTCGATGACGCCTTCGCCCTTGACCCATTCGATCTTGTTCTTCTTGAACAGGAACTCGATGCCCTTGGTGTTGCCGTCGATGGCCTCGTCCTTGAAGGCGAGCATCTGCTTGAGGTTGAGCTTCGGCTTGCCGACCTCGATGCCCATGCCCTCGAAAGAATGTCCCGCCTCGTCGAACAGCTCGGAGGCATGCAGCATCGCCTTGGAGGGAATGCAGCCGATATTGAGGCAGGTGCCGCCCAGCCGGTCGTTCTTTTCGACCACCGCGACCTTGAGGCCGAGCTGCGCGGCCTTGATCGCGCATTCATAGCCGCCGGGGCCGGCGCCGATCACCACAAGGTCGAGTTGGTCAGCCATGGGTCTGCCTCAGAGGTCGAGCAGCAGGCGCTGCGGGTCTTCGAGCGACTCTTTCACGCGCACCAGGAAGGTGACGGCTTCCTTGCCGTCGACGATGCGGTGATCGTAGGAGAGCGCCAGATACATCATCGGCCGGATTTCGACCTTGCCGCCAATCGCGACCGGCCGTTCCTGGATCTTGTGCATGCCCAGCACGCCCGATTGCGGCGCATTGAGAATCGGCGTCGACATCAGCGAACCATAGACACCGCCATTCGAAATCGTGAAGGTGCCGCCCTGCAATTCTTCCAGCTTGAGCTGGCCGTCGCGGGCGCGGCGGCCGATCTCGTTGATCGACTTTTCGATCTCGGCCAGCGACATGTCCTGCGCGTCGCGCAGCACCGGCACCACAAGTCCGCGATCGGTGCCGACCGCGACGCCGATATTGTAGTAGTTCTTGTAGACCAGCTCCTCGCCCTCGATCTCGGCATTGACGGCCGGAATTTCGCGCAGCGCATGAATGCAGGCCTTGACGAAGAAGCCCATGAAGCCGACGCGCACCCCATGCTTCTTCTCGAAGAGATCCTTGTACTGATTGCGCAACGCCATGACGGCGCTCATGTCCACCTCGTTGAAGGTGGTGAGCATGGCGGCCGTGTTCTGCGCTTCCTTGAGGCGGGCCGCGATGGTCTTCCTGAGCCGCGTCATCTTCACGCGTTCCTCGCGCGCACTGTCGTCGCGGGGGGCCTGCGCCCGAGCCGGCGCCTCGGCGGGTTTCGCCTTGGCAGCCGCTTCGGCGTCTTGTTTGGTGACGCGGCCGCCGCGGCCGGTGCCTTCGACCTTCGAGACATCGAGATCGTTCTCGGCGGCGACACGGCGTACGGCCGGCGACGGCGCGGCGTCGGCGGGCTTTGCCGGCGCCCTGGCCTCGGACTTCGGCGCCTCGGAACTCGCGGCCTCGGTCTTCTTCGGCTCGTCCTTCTTCGGCTCGTCCTTTTTCGCTTCTTCCTTTTTCGGCTCTTCCTTCCTGGTGGCCGGCGCGGCGGCCTTGCCCTTGCCTTCGCCGATCTCGCCCAGAAGCGCGCCAACCTCGACCGTCTCGCCGCTCTGGACCGCGATTTCGCCCAGCACGCCGGAGGCCGGCGCCGGCACCTCGACCGTCACCTTGTCGGTTTCGAGCTCGACCAGCGGCTCATCGGCCGTGACCTGGTCGCCCGGCTTCTTGAACCATTGCGCGACGGTCGCCTCCGTCACCGATTCGCCCAGCGTGGGCACGCGAATTTCCGTCGCCATTCGTCTCTCGCCTTTCCGATACCGGATTTGCGCCGCTTCAGTCGATCTTCAGCGCTTCCGAAAGAAACTGGTTCAGTTCCTGATTGTGCTTGCTCAACAGCCCCGTTGCCGTCGCCGCCGAAGCCGGCCGCCCGACATAGGAGGCGCGGCGGTAGCGCGCCCCGACATGGTCGAGCACCCATTCGATATTGGGTTCCATGAAGAACCAGGCACCCATGTTCTTCGGTTCTTCCTGGCACCAGACGAACTCGGCCTGCGGAAAGCGCGACAGCTCGGTGATCAGCGACTTGGCCGGGAACGGATAGAGCTGCTCGACGCGCATCAGATAGATATCGCTGATTTCGCGCCGCTCGCGCTCCTCGTAGAGATCGTAATAGACCTTGCCGGTGCAGAGTACGACGCGCTTGATCTCCTTGTCGGCGACCAGCTTGATTTTCTGATCCTTGAGAAGCTCCGCATCGTCCCAGAGCACGCGGTGGAACGAGGAGCCCGGCCCGAACTCCTCGAGCTTCGACACACAGCGCTTGTGCCGCAGCAGCGATTTCGGCGTCATCATGATCAGCGGCTTGCGGAACTTGCGGTGCATCTGCCGCCGGAGCACATGAAAATAGTTCATCGGCGTCGTGCAGTTGACGACCTGCATGTTGTCTTCGGCACAGGACTGCAGATAGCGCTCAAGCCGCGCGGAGGAATGTTCCGGGCCCTGACCCTCATAGCCATGCGGCAGCAGCAGCACCAGGCCCGACATGCGCAGCCATTTGCGCTCGCCCGACGAGATGAACTGGTCGATCACGACCTGTGCGCCATTGGCAAAATCGCCGAACTGCGCCTCCCAGAGCACCAGCGCATTGGGCTCGGCCAGGCTGTAGCCATATTCGAAACCGAGCACGGCCGCTTCCGAGAGCATCGAGTTGATGACTTCGAACTCGGCATCTTCGGAGATCGTGTTGAGCGGCACATAGCGCTCTTCATCCTGCTGGTCGTTGAGCACCGAATGGCGCTGCACGAAGGTGCCGCGCTCCGAGTCCTGGCCCGAAAGCCGGACCTTGATGCCCTCCTTCAGCAACGTCCCGAAGGCCAGCGCCTCGGCCGTCGACCAGTCGATGCCTTCGCCGGTCTCGATCGTCTTGCGGCGATTGTCGAGAAAGCGCTGGATGGTCTTGTGAACGTTGAAGCCCTCCGGCACCTCGGTGATCTTGCGGCCGATCTCGCGCAGCGTATCGAGATCGACCTCCGTCTCGCCGCGCCGCGCTTCGCCCTCGGCGCGCCCGAAGCCGGACCAGCGCCCGTCGAGCCAATCGGCCTTGTTGGGACGGAAATTGTTGGAAGCCTCGAATTCGCCGTCGAGCTGCTTGCGGAATTCGGCAATGCGCGCATCGACCTCTTCCTGCGTCATCAGCCCTTCGCTGACGAGCCGGTTCGAATAGACCTTCAGCGTCGTCGGATGATCCTTGATCTTCTGGTACATCAGGGGTTGCGTCATGCTCGGATCGTCGCTTTCGTTGTGACCGAAACGGCGATAGCAGAACATGTCGATGACGACGGGCTTGTTGAAGCGCTGCCGGAACTCGGTCGCGATCTTGGCGGCGTGAACCACCGCTTCCGGATCGTCGCCGTTCACATGGAAGATCGGTGCCTGCACCATCTTTGCGACATCGGAGGGATAGGGCGACGAGCGGCTGTGGATCGGACTCGTCGTGAAGCCGATCTGGTTGTTGATGATGAAATGGATCGAGCCGCCGGTGCGGTGACCCTTGAGGCCCGACAGGCCGAGACATTCGGCAACGATGCCCTGGCCGGCAAAGGCCGCATCGCCATGGATTAGCAACGGAATGACGCTGCCGCGCTGGCGATCGTGATGCTGGTCCTGCTTGGCGCGCGCCTTGCCGAGCACGACCGGATCGACGATCTCGAGATGCGAGGGATTGGCGGTCAGCGACAGATGCACCTTGTTGCCGTCGAACTCGCGATCGGACGACGCCCCGAGATGGTATTTGACATCGCCCGAACCGTCGACGTCTTCGGGATTGGACGAGCCGCCCTTGAATTCGTGGAAGATGGCGCGATAGGGCTTCGACATCACATTGGCGAGCACGTTGAGCCGGCCGCGATGCGCCATGCCGAAAACGATTTCGCGCACGCCCAGCGCGCCGCCACGCTTGATGATCTGCTCAAGCGCCGGGATCATCGCTTCCGCGCCATCGAGTCCGAAGCGCTTGGTGCCGACATATTTGACGCCGCAATATTTCTCGAAGCCTTCGGCCTGGATCATCTTGTCGAGGATCGCCGAACGGCCCATATCGGTGAAGGCGATTTCCTTGTCCGGGCCTTCGATGCGCTCCTGGATCCAGGCCTTTTCTTCCGGGTCGCCGATATGCATGAACTCGACAGCCAGCGTGCCGCAATAGGTGCGGCGCAGAATGTCGAGCATTTCACGCACGGTCGCCGTTTCGAGGCCGAGCACATTGTCGATAAAAATCGGGCGGTCGAGATCGTCGGGACCGAAGCCGTAGCTTTCGGGCTGCAATTCCGGATGCTGCGATTTCGGACGCAAATCCAGAGGGTCGATATCGGCATCGAGATGGCCGCGGATGCGATAGGCGCGGATCATCATCAGGGCACGGACGGAATCGAGCGTCGCCGCACGGATTTCATCGCGTCCGGCCGATGGCTGACGCTCGACGATCTTCTGTTTCATGGCCGCGGGCGAGAAATCGGCCGGTGCCCAGTTGCCGTCAAACGCGCCGGCAAGCTCGCCATTGATGGCGGGCGGCCAGTCGTCGCGCCGCCAGGAAGGTCCTTGCGCCTCCTTCAGCACATCCTCCGGCGTATCGCCCAGACCGTCGAAGAAGTCGCGCCATGCGGCATCGACCGAATGCGGATCCTGCTGGTATCTGGCGTAGAGTCCTTCGACGAAGACGGCGTTGGCGCCGTGAAGGAAGGACGTCCGCTCGAAGCCGTCGTTCGAACCGTTGCTGCTCATCGGAACCGATCCATGTGACGAAGACGCGGCGGCGAGCGCCACCGGCGCCTGCAATACTGTTTCGCCGGAGAGAAAATCATTGGGCGTCACCGCGCCGCCCGTTGCCTTGAGAATGGCGTCCAGCGTCGGCCATTCGGGTCGGCGCTGACCATTCATGCAGCGCGTGACCGTGGACACGGAAACGCCCAGCTGCTCGGCAAAGGCACTTGCCGTCAGATTGTTGGATTCCAGCCACTCGGAAAGTTTCATGATCAAAAATTTGCCACAGGGGCAACCATGCGTCAACGCGATTTGCCCTGTAGGCACACTCTGGAACCGCACCAGATAGCCACGCAAACCAGCCCTAGAAGGACAGAATATAGTAAACGAATGACAAACCGGCATCACGGCAGATCAAAAAACCGGTATCAGCCCGATCAAGAGGCCCGCGAATCGATACGGGGCTCCCGGAAAGCCCGGAAACCCCGCAAAATTCGTTGCAAACAGCCAGAAATCAGCCCTTCAGCACCTCGACCAGCGTGGTGCCGAGCGCCGATGGCGACTTGGCGACGGTGATGCCGGCCGAGCGCATGGCCTCCATCTTGTCTTCCGCACCGCCCTTGCCGCCGGAAATAATCGCCCCGGCATGGCCCATGCGGCGGCCCGGAGGCGCCGTGACGCCGGCGATGAAGCCGACAACCGGCTTCTTGACCTTGGAAGCCTTCAGGAACTCGGCCGCGTCTTCCTCGGCCGAGCCGCCGATTTCGCCGATCATGATGATCGAGGTCGTAGCCGGATCGCCGAGGAACATCTCCAGACAGTCGATGAAATTGGTGCCGTTGACCGGATCGCCGCCAATGCCGATGCAGGTGGTCTGGCCGAGACCGGCAGCGGTCGTCTGCGCCACCGCTTCATAGGTCAGCGTGCCCGAGCGCGAGACGATGCCGACGGAGCCCGGCTTGTGGATGTGACCGGGCATGATGCCGATCTTGCATTCGCCGGGCGTGATGACGCCGGGGCAGTTCGGGCCGACAAGCCGCGTCTTCGAGCCCGAAAGCGCGCGCTTGACCTTCACCATGTCGAGAACCGGGATACCCTCGGTGATGCAGACGGCAAGCTCGATACCCGCATCGATCGCCTCGAGGATCGCATCGGCCGCGAAAGGCGGCGGCACATAGATGGCGGATGCCGTCGCGCCGGTCTTCTCGACCGCCTGCGCGACCGTGTCGAAGACCGGAAGATCGAGATGCTTAGAGCCGCCCTTGCCCGGGCTGACGCCGCCAACCATCTTCGTGCCATAGGCGATCGCCTGTTCCGAATGGAACGTACCCTGATTGCCCGTGAAGCCCTGGCAGATGACTTTCGTGTTCTTGTCGACGAGAACGGACATTACGCGGCCTCCTTCACGGCTTTGACGATCTTCTCGGCCGCATCGGCGAGGTTGTCGGCGGAAATGATCGGCAGGCCGCTATCGGCCATGATCTTCTTGCCGAGATCGACATTGGTGCCTTCGAGGCGCACGACCAGCGGCACATCGAGCGACACTTCCTTGGCCGCCGCAACGACACCCTCGGCGATGATGTCGCAACGCATGATGCCGCCGAAGATGTTGACCAGGATGCCTTCGACATTCTTGTCCGACAGGATGATCTTGAAGGCCGCCGTCACCTTCTCTTTCGTGGCGCCGCCGCCGACATCGAGGAAGTTGGCGGGCTCGGAACCGTAGAGCTTGATGATGTCCATCGTCGCCATGGCAAGACCTGCGCCGTTGACCATGCAGCCGATCTGGCCGTCGAGCTTGATGTAGTTGAGATCGTATTTCGACGCTTCGACTTCGGCCGGATCTTCTTCGGTGAGATCGCGCAGTTCGACGATGTCCTTGTGACGGTAGAGCGCGTTGGAATCGAAATTCACTTTCGCGTCGAGACAGACGAGATTGCCCTCGCCGGTGACGACCAGCGGATTGATTTCGAGCATGCTCATGTCTTCGCCGACAAAGGCCTTGTAGAGCTTGTCGATCAGCGCCACGCCCTGCTTCACCTGATCGCCTTCGAGGCCGAGCGCATAGGCGACCTTGCGGCCATGAAAACCGCTGATGCCCGAAGCCGGATCGACGGAGAAGCTGAGGATCTTTTCGGGCGTCTTCTTCGCCACTTCCTCGATGTCCATGCCGCCTTCGGTCGAGACGATGAAGGAGACGCGCGACGTCACGCGGTCGACGACGATCGAGAGGTAGAGTTCGCGCGCGATCGAGGAACCTTCCTCGATATAGAGGCGGTTGACCTGCTTGCCTTCGGGGCCGGTCTGATGCGTGACCAGCGTCGAACCGAGCAGCCGCGCCGCTTCCGACTTCACGTCGTCGACCGACTTGACGACCTTGACGCCGCCGGCCTTGCCGCGGCCGCCCGCATGGATCTGCGCCTTCACGACCCAGACCGGGCCGCCCAGTTCCTTCGCCTTCGCAACCGCTTCGTCCGGCGAAAACGCCGCATGGCCGCGCGGCACCGGCACGCCGTACTTCGCAAGCACGGCCTTGGCCTGGTATTCGTGAATGTTCATGCAATAACCGTCCGGCTGATCGGCGCGGCGGGAGACCCTGCGCCGGGGGAGGAAAAATGTCGCCCGATAGCCCCGATAGCTATGTCGGATGGCCGGGAGTTATACCACCCGAGCGGACGGGTGCAACCGGCAGCAGCCATTCCGCCGGTCACTTCACCGTCACGGCAACTGACATAAAATTCAATTGCGTCAGCATGATAGCCGATGACGCAACGTCACCGCCCGCACTTCAGCGCAGGTCGTGCTGAATGATCTTCTTCGATCCCACCGGCAGTTCGAGATAGAGCCCGTCATAGCCGAGCATGACACCGTTCGGCCGGATGTCGGAGACGCCGCGCAGGAACATCCGTTCCGACAGCGCATTGGGCAGGCGCGGCACGATGTGGCTGTAGACCAGAAGCTCCGCCCCCGCCAGATTGGCGATCTCGGCCGCCTCGACCGGCGTTGCGTGATAATCGGGGATATCGCCCATGATCTTTTCCCGGCGGTCGCCGATGCGGCCAAGCACCTGCCCGATCGTATTGACCATGTGGGCAGCCAGCGCCTCATGCACCATCACATCGGCACCCTTGCCGACCCGCGCCACGTTTTCGTCGCGCGACGTGTCGCCCGAAAAGACCACCGAGCGATCCTTGTAGTCAATGCGATAACCAAAGGCCGGCGTGACCGGGAAATGCGTGACGAGAAAGGTCGTCACCTTGAGATCGCCCGCCTCGAAAACGGTGACGGTGGCGTCGCGATCCGGCACCTCGATGATGACCGGATTGAACTTTGCGCCTTCAACGGCGAAGAAATCGGTGCCGTGATGGGCGATGCGCCAGATATTGTCGAGCTTGAAGGCTTCCGCGTAGCCAGCCGCGACATGTTCGATGCCGGCAGGCCCGTAAAGCGTCAGCGGATCGCTGCGGCCCGCCGCCCAGCTGTTGAGCGCGATGTCCGGCAGGTCGCCGATATGGTCGGAATGCAGATGCGTGTAGAAAACGCCACCAAGGCCAGCCATCGGCATTTGCATGGCGGTGAGGTTATCGGCACCACCCGGTCCGCTGTCGATCAGGAAGAAGTAGTCGCCCGCATAGACGCCGATACAGGC
>Ga0208244_101623_pt1 | contig 11034 bp, 5 predicted proteins | sample SubbioCR12Aug_5A_FD_184828 | JGI IMG/M metagenome (GOLD analysis project Ga0208244, IMG submission 184828) | Serpentinite rock and fluid subsurface biosphere microbial communities from McLaughlin Reserve, California, USA - CR12Aug_5A (SPAdes) | ecosystem: Environmental > Terrestrial > Deep... | reverse complement strand
ACTTCAACTGATCGTAGGACAGCGCCTTGAAGGAACCGCCTATCTTGTTACCGCCGTCCACGTCTTGATAAACAGACAGAGCTGAGAAATGAGGATTGTCCTTGTTGAAGCCTTCTCCGATCAGCACTTCGCTGTCAGGACCAGTGGAGTAGGCTTTCCATGCCAGAGAGCCGTCTTTGATGTTGTATGCAGCCATGAAGCAGCGAACACCGAACTCAGCACCTGAGCAACCGTGCAGCACTTTATCCTTGATCACGTGAGGTGCACTGGTGTTGGTAGCGCCAACCTTGGGATCAGTGTTTTGCACTTCCCAGATCTTGGCACCAGTCTTGGCATCCAGAGCGACCAGCATGCCGTCGTTCTGACCCAGCAAGATCTTACCGTCACCGAAGCCCAGGCCACGGTTCACGTTGTCGCAGCACAGAACGGCTTGAACGGATGGGTCCTGTTTCGGGAAGTAGGACCAGACGATCTTCTGGTTGTCATTGAGGTCGAGGGCGTAGACGTTGTTCGGGAATGCAGTGTGAACATACATCATGTTGCCAACAACCACTGGGGAACCTTCGTGACCGCGGTTGACACCGGTAGCGAACTGCCAGGCAGCTTTCAGGTTCTTGACGTTACCTGTATTGATTTGATTCAACTGGCTGTAACCTTGGTTATTGTGTTGACCACGTGGGTGCACCCAGTTGTTCTTGTCTTTCATTGCGGCTTCCTGGTCAGGGGCAGCAGTTGCAACCATTGGCATCGCCAATGATGCACCGAATGCCAGACCGAGAGCCAGCTTGAGTTTGCTCATCTCCATTTTCGAATCTCCAATCAATTGGTTTGATTACTTATTGCGGGGTTATCCAAAAACTTTGATAACCCGCTTCTGATGAAACAGACTTGTTAACATCAGGTCACAAACTGTAACTAAATGTTAATAAACAATAATCATCCAGATGCATAAACTTTGATGGGCCAGATGGGCCAGATTTTTTCAAAGTTATGGTCCAGAACTTTTATGCTATAAATATAGTCAATTGAATTGAAAGCTGTATTTACAGGTTGCATTTGAATGCAGTGATTTGAAAGCTTGGTTATATTCGCCGGCAGGTTGTTCAATTCAGCTGTGCTGATGGACATATGCCCGAGTACTTAAAAGTTCATATACAGGATAGGATTAGATGACTATGTTACGACCATGGAATCTAAAACTGGAATTGCAGAAAGACTCGAATCAGGCAATTTATTTACAGATTGCACAAAAGATTATTGATGAGATTCAAACTGGCAGACTGCCGCCCGCTTCCGTCATGCCCGGTACCCGTGAATTGGCCAAGACCCTGAACGTCAATCGAAAAACCACAGTATTGGCCTATGAAGAGCTGATCTCGCAAGGCTGGCTGGCTACGGAGAGAAGAAGAGGCACTTTTGTTGCGGACAACCTGGGCAGCATGCCTAACTTTAACGCACAGATGCGTCATGCCGAGCAAGAAAAAGAGCCGGTTTCTCTCAGTCCATTGATGGATGCCGAAATTGAGCATTTCAAACAGGTATCATGGGCCGATTTTTCCGAAGGCACTTCCGATAACCGTCTGACGCCGCTGGAGACCTTTTCCAGAGCCTTCCGCAAGGCACTGCTGGTCGCCACCCGTTCCAACCATCAGGACAATAACCCGCAGGGCTATCAAGCATTACGCAGCGCCATCGCTGCCATGGTTAACATGGAAAAGAACTTTCGGGTCGATGCTGAGCGGGTTTGTGTGCTCTCGAGCAGCCAGATGGCGATTTTTATTCTGGCCCGTGTGCTGGTCAGACAGGATGACTGTGTGGTGTTCGAGCGCCTTTCCAATCCCTTGTCGCGACAGGCATTTGAGTCCTGCGGTGCGAATCTGAAGTATGTGGATATCGACCGGCATGGCGTTGATGTTGAGCACATTGCCAGTCTCGCCAGGGAGCAGAAAATTCGTGCTGTTTACGTGACGCCACAACAACAGTTCCCGACGACGGCGATGATGACGCAGGAGCGCAGGAAAGAGTTATACCGGCTGGCAGAATTGCATGATTTTTATATCGTCGAAGACGATCGCGAAGACGAGTCATATTTCGATGAAACACTGCCCTCCCCGATTGCCAGTCTTGATGACTCTGAACGGACGATCTATCTGGGTTCACTGAGCAATGTGCTTTCACCGGCTTTGCAGATATCTTATCTGATCGGCGGGCGGGATCTTATAGCCCGATGCAAGGCGGAGAAAAAGCTGATTGATTGTCAGAACAAGCAGCTTTTCGAATATGCCGTTGCAGAACTGATTGCCTCCGGTGAAATTCAGCGGCACCGGCGCAGGCTGGGCCGGGTCTTTGCCGAAAGGCGACAACACATGCAGGAACTGCTACGGGAAGAGCTGGGCCAGCAAGTGGATTTCGATACACCCAAGGGTGGCCTTGCCTACTGGCTGCGTTTCCGTCAACCGGTGGATATGGAAGCTTTGGCCCGGCACGCACTGGAAGAGAAGGTGAAATTTTCACAAGGTAGCGATTACAGTCCGGACAAAAACGATGTTCAGGCAGTGCGGCTCGGGTTTGCCAATCTTAACCAGATGGAACTGAAGAACGGACTCAAGCGTTTCAAACGTGCTTTGATGACATCGTTTTTGACTATGATGTTTGTGGTTTATGAGCCGTTAATGTATTGACGCAAGCAAAAACATGGATGCTCTTCCAACTTGAGGCGCTGTTCTTAAATAACAGTTCGTATTCAAGCTAACAGGCAATGGTGCAATAATGTTGCATGGTTTCCGTTGAACACACCGCCCCTACTTTGAAATCCCAAGCCATCAACCAGGTGTCGTCATGGTTTGATGCACTTTCCGGAAGTTATTCACCTGCAGAGATTGAAACGCTGCATCAGGCGTTCGAATTTTCCCGGAAGCTCTATATCGGCCACGTTGAACTGACCGGCATGCCATTGATAGATCATGCGCTGGATGCTGCATCGATTCTTCTCGGCATGCATATGGACCATGAAACCATCGCGGCGACATTGTTGCATGCGGCACCCGCCTATCTTGAGGATTGGCATCAGGTACTGGAAACCCGGTTCGGTGCTTCCATCGCCCGTCTGGTAGAGGGGCTTTCGCGTATGGAGCAGATACGTGAATTCAGCGAAATGGCCGGCTTGCACAAGCCAGAACGGAAGAATGCCGATGACGGTCAGCAGATCGAACGCCTGCGAAAAATGCTGCTGGCCATGGCGGAAGATATCCGCGTGGTATTGATCAAACTGGCGGAGCGCACGCAGACCATGCGCAACCTCTCAGCTGCGCCGGTTGAGATGCAACAGCAGATCGCCCGCGAGACCCAGGGTATTTTTGCGCCACTGGCCAACCGCCTCGGTGTCTGGCAATTGAAGTGGGAGCTGGAGGATCTGTCGCTGCGATTTCTCGAGCCGCAACTCTATAAGGAAGTCGCAAAGCTGCTTGATACAAAGCGTGTCGACCGCGAGCAGTACATCGCCGATGTTATCCAGCAACTGCAGCAGGAATTGAAGCAGGCGGGCGTCAAAGCCGAGGTCAGCGGCAGGCCCAAACATATCTACAGCATCATCAAAAAAATGCGGCGCAAGAACCTGGAGTTCAATGAGCTCTATGACGTGCGTGCCGTCCGTATCCATGTCGATGACATCAAGGATTGCTATACCGCATTGGGTCTGATTCACAGTCTGTGGCAGCCCATCCCAGGGGAGTTCGATGATTATATCGCCCGCCCCAAGAGCAACAATTATCGATCTCTGCATACGGCGGTTATCGGGCCGCAAGGCTTGGCGCTCGAGGTGCAGATACGCACCCATGAGATGCATCATGATTCCGAGCTGGGCGTGGCTGCGCACTGGCGCTACAAGGAAGGCGGCAAAGCCGATACAAAATTCGACGAAAAAATCGCCTGGCTGCGGCAGATTCTGGCCTGGAAGGAAGAAGTCTCGGATAACAGCAACCTGCTGGAGCAGTTTAGCAATGCGCTGATACAGGACAAGGTTTATGTGCTGACACCGCAAGGCAAGGTGGTAGATCTACCGCAAGGTGCAACCCCGGTGGATTTTGCCTACACCCTGCATACCGATCTCGGGCACCGCACGCGTGGCGCCAAGGTCGATGGCAATATCGTTCCGCTCAATTACAAACTGCAAAACGGGCAACGCGTGGAGATACTCACCGCCAAGCAGGGCGCACCCAGTCGCGATTGGCTCACCCCATCCCTCGGCTATCTGCACAGCCCGCGTGCACGCGCCAAGGTCAGGAACTGGTTCAAGCTCGAGCATTTTGAAGAAGACGTCGCACAGGGGCGCAACAAGCTGGACAGGGAACTGCACCGCCTCGGTTTGGGAGCCGGTATCGTCAACCAGGAAAAAATTGCGCAGAAATTCCATTTCAACAAGCTGGAGGAATTTCTCGCCGCGATCGGCCGTAATGAGGTGACAGAACACCAGATCGAGCAGGCTTTGCGCGGAGAGCATGCGCCTAGGGCAGAAGAAGACAGCAAACAGCCCCTCTTCATCCAGTCTGCCAGCACGGCAAAATCATCTCCGGGCATCATCATCGAAGGCGTCGGTAACGTCCTGACCAACCTGGCCAAATGCTGCAAACCGGCCCCGCCGGAAGCAATCGTCGGCTATGTCACGCGTGACCGCGGTGTCACCATACATCGCCGCAGTTGCACATTCATCGAGCGCCTTGATGAATCGCGACAAGGCAGGCTGCTGCATGCGCAGTGGGGAAGCAGCAGCGCTACGCGGACCGATGTCGATATCGAAATCGAAGCTTATGACCGTCAGGCCCTGCTGCGCGACATCAGTGACCTTTTCGCCCGCGAAAGAATCAATGTGACCCAAGTCAACACCGTCAGCCGCAACCAGCAAGCCAGAATGCAGTTCTCGGTCGAAATCACCAATCTGGACCAGCTCAACCGGCTGCTCGCATTAATCAAGCAGGTGCCGGGTGTTGCTGTTGCGCGGCGTAAAGTTTGAGTAGAAGCGATGAAGGACTGGGCGCTTGCTGGCACTCAGACCAGGCCAAAATAGCGTTCGAAGAATGTAGCGAGTTTGTTCAGCACGGTTTGTTTTTTGATTGAATGGCCGTTGTTTTTGGCGAATCTAGAAACAGGCGGCAGAATTTTCGTGATGGCGGTGCCAGTAGCCGGGATTGCGCCATCGCGGAAAGCATTATCGATAAAAATCTTGGTTGCATTGGCATCCAAACCTTCGTCGACAATGATGCGATCCAGTTCCTCGATCTTTTTGGCTGAAATGAAAGCTTGCCATTCCACATCGACCTTGGCAGTTGCGGAAACAGAATCCACGAATTGTACGATTAGGTCTTTCTTGTTGCGCAAGCTCGGGCTGGCGTTGATGGCCCGTTCGATAGTTGCACGGATTTCCTTGTCCGCTCCGCTGCCTTTGGTCTTCAGGTATTTCTCGACCAGCATCAGAATGTAATCCACGTTGATTTCGACCTGCTTGATCAGCTCGATTTCGAATACTACATCATCGTTAATGGATTCCTTATCCGCTTCCGATGTGTTGCGGAATTCGGCATACAGGTTCAGATACAGGCTCTGGTAATCCTGAAAATCACGATCGCTGAGAATTTCATTGCCGGCAAAATCATCGAAAGCCGTGAGGATGTTTTTCAGTCGCAGGATGCTGCCGAACAGTTTGATAAAGGCTTTCTGTGCGCTTTCGCCAACGATGGGTTGCCCTAGAGGAAACCCGCCAACCAGTTCGGCAATCTTGCTTTGATACTCAGCGTAATAATCGGCATAAGGCTTGAGCAGCACAATGCCCTTTGCATCCTTGTTACCAAACAGCGCCAGGGCATCGTTGGTTTCCTTTTCGAGATCGCGGAAGGAAACGATATTGCCGTAAGTCTTGACCGAGTTGAGAATGCGGTTGGTGCGCGAATAGGCCTGAATCAGGCCGTGCGCGCGCAGATTCTTGTCCACCCAGAGCGTGTTTAGTGTGGTGGCATCAAAGCCGGTCAGGAACATGTTGACCACGATCACCAAGTCCAGCTCGCGTTTTTTCAGACGTTCCGATAAATCCTTGTAATAGTTCTGGAACTTGTCGGAGGAGGTATCGAAACTAGTGCCGAACATCATGTTGTAGCCAGCAATTGCGCCATCCAGAAAATCGCGTGAGCTTTGGTCCAGCGCTTCTGTTTCGAACTCTTCCTCGTTCAACAAGCCGTCGGTGTCTTCCTCATTCGCGGCAAAACTGTATATCAGACCAATTTTGAGACGTTGCGCCGGTGGCAGGTCTTTCTGTTGCAGGGTGAACTCGGTGTAATAGCGTTTCGCAGCTTCAATAGAAGCCGCGGCAAACAATGAGTTGAATCCGGTCAGCCGTTTGCCGTCATGGCGATAGCTAGCGCTGCGCTTGGTTTTTTGGTCGAAATGTTCACGAATATAGCCGACGACCTGCGTGATGCGCGCAGGCGCTAGCAGCGCCTGTTCAGTATCGATGGCAGGCACCTTTTTATCCTTGATGGTAGCTGATGCCTTAATCGTGTTGATGTAGTCGATGCGGAAAGGCAGCACATTCTTGTCGTTGATGGCATCGACGATCGTATAAGTGTGCAGCTTGTCGCCAAAGGCTTGAGCTGTGGTGCGCCGCAAAGGGTTGCCGCTGGTACCGGCGTTGTCGGCAAAGATCGGTGTGCCGGTGAAGCCGTAAAGGTGGTAGCGCTTGAACACCCGGGTGATTTCGCTGTGCATATCACCGAACTGGCTACGGTGGCATTCATCGAAAATCACCACCACATGTGCCTGATACACCGGGTGCGTTTTGTTCGTGGCCACAAAGCGGCTGAGCTTCTGAATGGTGGTGATGATGATGCGGGCGTTGGGGTCTTCCAGCTGCTTTTGCAGCACGCTCGTTGAGGTGTTGGAATTGGCAGCGCCCTTCTCGAAGCGCTCGTATTCGCGCATGGTCTGGTAGTCCAGGTCCTTGCGATCCACCACAAACAGCACCTTGTCTACACCGGCCAGGCCGCGCGCCAGTTGCGCCGCCTTGAAGCTGGTCAGCGTCTTGCCGCTGCCGGTGGTGTGCCAGATGTAGCCGCCCGCCGCGAGGCTGCCGAGTTGTTTGTGGTTGGTGCTGGTGGCGATACGCTGCAAAATTTGCTCCGCCGCGACAATCTGATAAGGCCGCATCACTAGCAGCTTGCGGTCTACATCGAACACGCAATATTTGGTAAGGATGTTCAGCAGCGAGTGCTTGGCAAAGAAGGTTTTGGTAAAGCCATCCAGCTCGGTGATGGGCCGGTTTTTGGCATCGGCCCACCAACTGGTAAAGGCAAAACTGTTGGAGGTCTTGCTCTTGCCGCGTTTGCTGCGCTGCTCGGCCAAATGGCCATCGCGCACCGTGTTGCTGTAGTACTTGGTCAGGGTGCCGTTGCTGATCACAAACAACTGCACATACTCGAACAGGCCCGATCCGGCCCAGAAGCTGTCGCGCTGGTAGCGGTTGATCTGGTTGAAGGCCTCGCGGATGTCCACGCCCCGGCGCTTTAATTCCACATGCACCATAGGCAGGCCGTTGACCAGAATGGTGACATCAAAACGGGTGGCACGCGCACCTTCTGCCTCGTACTGGTTGATCACCTGCAAGCGGTTGTTGTGAATGTTCTGTTTGTCGATGAGGTAAATGTTCTTGCTGCTACCGTCGTCGCGCTTAAGCAGTTGCACGTGGTCTTCCTGAAGGCGCGCGGTTTTTTCCACCATGCCATCATTGGCACCAGCAATACAGTGGCTGAAAAAGCGCTGCCATTCGGCATCGGAAAACGCGATCTTGTTCAGCGCCTCCAGTTGCAGGCGTAGGTTGGCGACCAGCGCAGCTTCCGAGGTGAGCGGCAGGTAGTCGTAGGCCTGCTTTTGCAACTGAGCGATAAAGTCCCGCTCCAGCGCCGCCTCGCTCTGGTAGGCCGCTTCGCGGACACCCAGCTCGGGCACAAACTCGGCCACAACCGTGCTTTCGCTGGAAAGCGCGATGGGTTCGTAGCGGTGGGATTTGAGGTCTTCGCTCATGCGGCCTCCCGGAAGCTCAGTAGCCGATCGCGGTAATACTCATATTGCTGGCGGCGCGCCTTGATCTCGGCCGGAAGCCCGGCGGAAAGGTCATTAACCAGCGCATCAAATTTATCGAGAATGGCAACGATGCGTTCCTGCTCTGCCATTGACGGAATGGGGATCTTGAACGATTTAACTTCTGCATCAGAAATCGCGGGATAACCAGCGCCTTTTTGAGTGCGTTCTACGTAGTCATTAAAGGCGGCGGTCGTAATGGAGAAATATAAATATTTTGGCAGAACCTGCTTCTTGTCCGCTCGCAACACGCAAAAACCTGTACTACAAATTTGCCCGTCATATTCTCTCGGAATATGGCAAAAGCGTCTGAGGGTTGGGCGCGTCGTTCCGAAAATAACATCATCTTCCAAAACTATCTGTTGCGCACGGCTGGGCGCATTTCGCGCATTAATGATCTGCGTCTCTGTGATTTCATTATTGGAGCGATCAACAGAAGACAAATCTATATAGGAGTAGTCCTTATCTGAGGCTTCTCTCCATTTGATATTATTTGTCTTCATACAGATTGACTCCAGCGTCGCCCACCTTAAAATTTGCTTGCTTGCTTGCTTGCTTGCGCCGCTCATGCGCTCATCAAAGCTGAGCATTGCGTCGCGATAATATTGATATTGCTTGCGTCTTGCTTCGAGTTCGGCTTCGAGTTCGGCTTCGAGTTTAGTGAACCGATCCAGCACCGCAACTATTTCCTGCTGCAATTCTAACGGCGGAACGGGGATGCGAACCTTCGCTAGATTCTTTGTTGAGATTGAAGAGATTTTTGCCGATGAAATGTGGCGGCGAATTTGGTTATGAAAATCGTGTGTTTGAGAAAAATACGCCACGTACTTTGGGTCGAGAGGGCTACGAAACGCATACAAGGCGTCGTGAGTAACAACATCTTCCTCTCCAAGCCATGCTACAGCTTTACCAATATCCTCGATTGTTTCACCTGCTGTTACAAAAATTACATCCCCTGGGGATGCATAGCGCAGGCGTGATGCTAATTCAGGCTTCAGATAGGAAAAGGCCTCAGTAGCCCACGTTCCATATTTTGTATACAACTCACCATAGTGAATACATGGGGTACCAGATTCAACCATGTCGGATTTAACAAAACGTTTGCCGCGCGTAATTGTCCCAAGTTCACCAAAGGTTTTGTATTCGACACCCTGTGAACAGTGTCTGGTAATTAATTCATCGATTCGACTCATGAATGCGCTCCTTCTAGGTCGGCTACAATGGCGTCGATCTCCGTTCGTAGTTCGGACTGACGGGAAACGATCTGTTCGATTTCGGCATTGAGCTCTGTGATGTTGACCTCTTCGCTCTCGTTCTTCTGCTCCACATAGGAAGAGACGGCAATGTTGTACTCATTTTCGCCAATCTCTTCGTTGGGTACCAGCCGCGCAAAGTGCTCGATGTCTTCGCGTGTCGTGAATGCGTCCAGAATCTTCTTCTGATGCTTGGAAGTGATCTTGTTTTTGTTGCTGCTGCGGGTGAACTCGGCGGAGCCGTCGATAAACAGGGTGGCGTTGTCGTGCTTGGATTTTTTCAGCACGACGATGCAGGTGGCGATGGTGGTGCCGAAGAACAGGTCCGGCGGCAACTGGATCACTGCGTCCACGTAGTTGTTGTCGATCAGGTACTGGCGTATCTTCCGCTCCGCGCCGCCGCGGTAGAGCACGCCGGGGAATTCGACGATGGCGGCGGTGCCGTTGACGGCGAGCCACGACAGGATGTGCAGGGTAAAGGCCAGATCGGCCTTGCTCTTGGGCGCCAGCACCCCGGCCGGGGCAAAACGCGGGTCGTTGATGAGCAGCGGGTTGGCGTCGCCGTCCCATTTGATCGAATACGGCGGATTGGAGACGATGGCTTCGAAGGGTTCGTCATCCCAGTGGTGCGGGTCGGTCAGCGCGTCGCCGTGGGCGATGTCGAATTTTTCGTAGTTCACATCGTGCAGGAACATGTTGATCCGGCACAGGTTGTAGGTGGTGAGGTTCGCTTCCTGGCCGTAAAAGCCCTGCCGCACCTTGTCGTGACCCAGCACCTTGGCGAACTTGAGCAACAGTGAGCCGGAACCGCAAGCCGGGTCATAGACCTTGTTGACCTCGGTTTTGCCCACCACGGTAAGGCGGGCGAGCAGTTCGGAGACTTCCTGTGGGGTGTAGAACTCGCCGCCGGATTTGCCGGCGGTGGAGGCGTACATCTGCATCAGGTATTCGTAGGCGTCGCCGAACAGGTCGATGCTATGGTGCGAGAAACTGCCGGTGCCCTTGTTGCTGGTGTTGCCCAGAGGCAGATCGCCAATGGCATCCAGCAGCTTCACCAGTTTCTCGTTGCGCTTGGCCACGGTGGGGCCGAGCTTGCTGGAGTTCACATCCAGGTCGTCGAACAGGCCTTTGAAGTCGTACTCGCTGTCGCTGCCCTTGGCGGATGCCTCGATATCGACAAAGATGCGGCTTAAGGTTTCGTTGAGGTTGGCATCCTGCCGGGCTTTTGCACGCACGTTGGCAAACAGCTCTGAAGGCAGGATGTAAAAGCCCTTTTCCTTCACCGTCTCGGCGCGGCCGCATTCGGCGTCCTGGTCGCTTAAACATGCGTAGTCGAAGTCCTTGGCGCCCGCCTTGCGTTCCTGTTCATTCAGGTAGCTGGTCAGGTTTTCCGAGATGAATCGATAGAAAAGCATGCCCAGCACATAGCTCTTGAAGTCCCACCCATCAACGCTGCCGCGCAGGTCGTTGGCGATGCGCCAGATGGTTTTGTGCAGCTCGGCGCGTTCGGTTTCTTTGTTGTTATTCATGTTTTAGATAGTGTCGTCACAAGATTGTAAAAATCGTTCATAATTGAAGCGTCTTTACAAAACTGCTCGAACCAATGACCAAATCAGCCCTGAGAAGACACGACATTACCGATCGCACATGGGAATTGCTG
>Ga0208244_101622_pt1 | contig 11037 bp, 11 predicted proteins | sample SubbioCR12Aug_5A_FD_184828 | JGI IMG/M metagenome (GOLD analysis project Ga0208244, IMG submission 184828) | Serpentinite rock and fluid subsurface biosphere microbial communities from McLaughlin Reserve, California, USA - CR12Aug_5A (SPAdes) | ecosystem: Environmental > Terrestrial > Deep... | reverse complement strand
CGCGAGGCGCTTGAGCGCGCTTATGTGGAAGCCGAGAGCAACGAACCTGGTTCGCAAATTCCGAACGACCCCGAGCTGGCAACCATGACCAAGACCCGCGCCATCCACGAAGTTGTCAAAGTCGATTACAACGTGCCCGGCTGCCCGCCCGATGCTGATGTGATTTTCTACGTCCTGAGCGAACTTGCCCAGGGACGCAAACCCGAACTAAAGGATGACTTGCTGCACTGGCACTAATCCAGACTGTCATTGCGAGGAGGGCGTCAGCCCGACGCGGCAATCTTCCGGCTATAAGATGAGATTGCCACGCGGCAAAGAACACCGCTCGCAATGACACGACGAATGGAGAAATTATGAGCACCCAAAAAATTACAATTGAACCCGTTACCCGTATCGAAGGCCATGCCAAAGTCACCATTCACATGAATGATCATGGAACCGTTGACCGTGCCTATATGCACGTCAACGAATTTCGCGGATTTGAAAAGTTTTGCGAAGGCCGCCTGTACTTTGAAATGCCGCAAATCACCCCGCGCATTTGTGGAATCTGCCCGGTCAGCCACCACCTGGCCTCGGCCAAAGCCGGCGATGCGATCACCGGCCAAACCCCGCCACGCCCGGCCAACCTGCTGCGCGAGCTGATGCACATGGGGCAAATCATCCAGAGCCACGGGATGCACTTCTTCGAACTGGCCGGCCCCGACCTGCTGCTCGGCTTCGATGCTTCCCCCGAAATTCGCCACATCGGCGGGCTGGTCGGCGCAAACCCCGAACTGACAGTCAAAGCCGTCATGCTGCGCAAATTCGGACAGGAAATCATCCGCACCCTGGGCGGGCGGCGCATCCATCCCGTTTTTGCGGTGCCGGGCGGCGTCAACAAGTCGCTCAAGGTCGAAGAACGCGATTCCATCCTGCAAGGCGTCGACCAGGCCATCGAAGCCATCCAGATTGGCTTGCAAATCATGAAAGATTGGGCCGAGAGGAACATGGAAGACATTAACAAGTTTGCCGTCTTCCCCACCGGTTACTTCGGCCTGATTACCCCTGAGAACGGCCTGGAACTGTACGATGGCGACATCCGCCTGATTGACCGCAACGGCGCGGAACTGGAACGCTTCGACGGCGCGAACTACCTCGATTACATCCAGGAGCATGTCGAACCCTGGTCGTACCTGAAATTCCCCTTCTACAAGAAGATGGGCTACCCAGACGGTGTCTATCGCGTTGGCCCGCTCGGACGCCTGAATATCTCCGATAAAATCGACACCCCGCTCGCCAACGATGAGTTGAAAATCTTCAAATCGCTCAGCGGCGGCAAACCGGTCGAGAACACCCTGTACTATCACTACGCCCGCCTGATTGAGGCCCTGTTCGCCATCGAGCGCGCGCGCGTGCTGTGTGAAGATAAGGACATTCTCAGCACCGACATCATGAACACGCACAAAAACTATACCGGTCATGGCGTTGGCATCATCGAAGCCCCACGCGGCACGCTGATCCACGATTACCACGCCGACGAGAACGGCCAACTGACCAAAGTCAATCTGATTGTCTCGACCGGCCACAACAACTGGGCGATGAGCAATGCGGTCGATAGCGTTGCCAAGACTTACGTCAAAGGGCCGGATGTACAGGAAGGGATGCTGAACCGCGTCGAGGCCGCCATCCGCGCTTATGACCCGTGTCTTTCGTGCTCGACCCACGCTGTTGGCCAGATGCCGATTCAACTCGACATCATCGGCCCGGATGGCGAACTGGTCAAAACCCTGCAGCGCGATTAACTCCCGGTCAAAAAATCCTAAAAACGGATACAATGCCGGAGAAGTTCCGCTTGTATCCGTTTTTTGTTTTAGCTATAGGAAAATACCTTGAAAAAACTACTCATCCTGGGCTACGGCAACCCCGACCGTGAAGATGACGGCGTTGCCTGGCACATCCTGCGCGCGATTGCTGTCCAACATGGTTTGCCTGCCCCGGCTTCTTACGAGGACGAATTCCCGGAAGACGACTCGCTCGACTTTGCTTTCTTTCTGCAACTGACGCCGGAAATGGCTGAAGATATTGTCGGTTATGAGCGCGTCTGTTTTGTGGATGCCCATACCGGCAGCATCCCGGTTCCGGTGCGGCTGGTCGAGGTCGAGAGCGAGTTCCAACACTCGCCCTTTACCCATCACCTGACGCCCCAATCATTACTGTCTATGTGTGAAAGCCTGTACAGTCGCAAACCCAACGCTGCCCTGCTCTCGGTGCGCGGATATTCCTTTGGCTTTTCCAGGGAATTATCCGCCCAAACAACTGCCCTGGTGCCTGAGGCCTGTAAACTGGCGCTCGATTGGCTGAAACAGGCCTGAAACCAGCATGAAGGCCAATAACAAATAATGACTACACGCCAAGCCCATCCATCACCCGCCGGGCGGCATGGCGGCCCGAAATCATGGCTGTCGGCATGCCGGTTCCGGGGCGGGTGCTTGCGCCGGTGAAGTACAGGTTGCCGTAGTCGGGGTGCTGAAAGTCCGGACGGAAGTAGCCCAACTGCATCAGGTTGTGGCACAGGCCGTGCGTCGAGCCTTTGACCAGGTTGTAGCGCTTGTGCCAGGAAGGCGGGGTAAAGGCCGTCTCGAATTTGATGTGGGATTCCAGGTCGGTGATTCCGATAGACGCCAGACGCCGGAATACGTGCTGCCGGGCTTCGTCGCGTAGATTTAACCAGTCCTGGTCGCCGTTTTCAGACATGTGACCGACCGGCACAATGGCGGTAAGGGTATCCCCTCCGCGCGGGGCCATGGACGGGTCGAGCCGGGCCGGGGCGTGGATGTAAAGCGAGGGATTGGCGGGCAAGCCCAGGTCGCGGTCGATGCTGTCGAAGTTCTCGCGGTAATCGTCCGCCAGGAAAAGGGTATGGGGCGGGAGCGAGTCGAAGGGTTTGTCCATCCCCCAGAAATAACTGATAACCGAACACGAATAGCGTTTGCGCGCCAGGTTTTTGGCATGGCGGTTTGGCGGGAGCAGGTTCTGGTAAACGTACGGCAAGTCGGCGTTGGCAAGGATGGCATCGGCGGCGATAAAGCGGCCATCCAGGCTGACGCCGCGCGCGCTGCGCCCGTTGACCTCAATCCGCTCGACAGCGGCATCGAAGATGAACTCGACCCCGGCCTCGCGCGCAAGCGCCATCAGCGCCTCGACCACCCGGTACATGCCGCCCTGCGGGTACCAGACCCCGTGCGCCAGTTCGGTGTAGGGCATCATCGAGAATGTAGCCGGGGCCTCGAAGGGGCTGAGTCCCATGTATACATCCTGGAAGGTAAAGGCAGATTTCAGGCGCGGGTCGTCAAAATATCGCGCCATGTTGTCGTAGTGTCTGGTTAAGGGCTTGACCTGGTGCAGGAGTGGCAGGTTACCCAACTTGAAGAAATCGGTCGCCTTGCGAAAGTCGGGCAGCACCAGGTTTTCGATACCGAGGTGGTAATGACGGTGGCCTTCGTCCATGTAGCGCAGGAAGCCCTGAAAACTGCCCGGCTCGAACCTTTCGAGCTGCTCCTGCAAAGATTTCATATCGGAGGTCAGGGCCAGTTGACTGCCATTGTCAAAGACCAGGTGGTAGGTCGGGTCGACCCGTTGCAGGTCGAGCATCCCGTGCATCGAAGCCCCCAGCGCGGCGAATTCGGCCTCGTACAGCAGGGGCATGACCAGCAGCGTCGGGCCGGTGTCAAAGTGATGACCGTCGCGGCTGAAGCGGTCACAGCGCCCGCCCGGGCGGGAATTCTTTTCAATCACGGTGACATGCAAACCGCTTTTCGCGAGATGGATGGCGGCAGTCATACCGCCAATCCCCGCGCCAATAACAATCACGTTTTTTGTTTTCATTTTTTTATCCAGGGACGTTACGAAACGAGTTTTCGGGTTTCGGTCTTGATGACCGGCGGCGCGAACATCGGGAAAAGCGTCTGCCAGGACATCCACAGCCCGGCCCCGAGACTCTTGCGTTCGGGGTATTCGGCGCGCAAACAAAAGTTGTCGCGTTTGATGGCGTTCAGCATCCACCTGAAGCGGGCGGTGTAGGCGTATCCGGCCAGTCGGCAGCGCCAGTTCTTGACCCGTGACGTGCATTCACGCGAAAGGTCGAAGGAAGCGCGCGCCAGTTGAATCCGCTCACAGACCCACTTACGATAGGCGTCGCTCCCAATATCCTGAGGGGAAATGCCTCGCGCCTGCAAGACCTCGCGCGGGATGTTGAAATATCCGGTCTCGACATCCTCAACCGCATCCCGCAGCATGTGGACGATGTGCGCCCCGGTCACCGCCAGGTAACGCGCCGAATGATTCGGGGATGGGTCGTCGTGGCCGATAAAATAATACAGGGCCTCGGTAACAGCCACGGCCAGTTTATGGGAATAGTCGCTCAGTTCGGCCTGAGAAACGGTCTGCCCGCGCCGCCCGGCGTCGAACAGCATCACATCCATCATATTGCGCAGGTAAATTTGTAAACCGCTGTTCTTTTCCGTATCGTTGCGAACCATATCCACCAGCATGCGCTCTTCGGGATGCTGAATTTCGGGACTTTCGCCGCGATAACAGGCATCCAGCAGGGATTTCTGGCGGCGGGCAAAAGCAATCCCCGCCCCAGGTTCTGTGGCTGCTTGGGTATCAATGACATCGTCCACCCAGCGGAAATAGCCATAAGCGCGGTAAGCGTCTGACACCCGCTCGCGGTCGGCCAGGAATCGAATCGTGTAATAGGTTTGCTGGCTGGCAGAAAGCGTAATCGCCGCCGCCAGGTTGGCGCTGTTTTTTGGGTTGTTATCCATGATTGCCTCGAAGATATTTCATTCTAATGTTTGTGTCATTTCACACAATTAGTAGGATGTACGGGCAATCACCCCCAAGGTTTCATGGAACTGGTTATTTTTCCTCGCTCAACAAAGCCACCGCATAAGGATGCAGGGTCAGCGACCCGGCCTTCACCTGCTGAACGCTCAGGTGTTCGGCGGCAGGCCACGGAAGGGTAATTTCCTGCTCGGCGCGGCTGTGGTTAATGACAAAATAAAGCCGCCGCCCGTCGGCCAGGGTGCGGGTGCGCACTTCCACGGTTAGCGGGGCCGCAAAAGGAGCAAGACCAGCATCAGCGAGAACCCGGTCGGCCAGGGTTTGCTGGCTGGCTTCGTCCAGATATGCGCCAACCATATAGACAAACCCTTTGCCATACGGGTTGACCGTGACCGCCGCCTGCCCGTCGAGCCAGCCATTGCTTGCGCCATATTGCGCCAGGACGGTGACCTTGCCGGTCGTTTCAAGAAGGCGCAATCTCTCAGCCCACAGCGAGGCCGCGCCTTTGAACAAATCGCCCGCTACTACCACAGGCCGCTCGAGGGAATAATACTCTTCGACCTCGACCCCGGCCAGTTCGGCCAGCCCGCCCGGCTGGCGCAAGGGCAGCAACGAATTATGACGGTCTTTCATGCCGCTGCGCAGGGTCAGCACCAGGTGACCACCATCCCTGACAAACGCTTTCAATTTTTCGACACGGGCCTCATCGAGGACATTCAGGGCCGGCGCAACCACCAGCCGGTAGCCGTCGAGCGGCTCATCGGCGGAAATAACATCAAGGTTCAGGTTGCGCGTCGCCAGCGGGCGATACCAGTTCTGGAAGTAAGTCACATAATCGAATTCAGAATTATGACGCTGGAATTCGATGACCCAGCGGCTGTCATAACAGTTCAACAGGGCAACTTCGCTCTGGATGGTGGAGCCAGCCAGCAGGTCTGACACCTGGGCGAATTCCTGCCCGATGAGTTTTGCCTCGCTGTAAAACGGACGCGGGCGACCCGATTGGTCTACCAGCGTTCCATGATACTGTTCCTGCCCGCCGGGCGCGGAGCGCCACTGCCAGTAGAGAAAGGCATCGGCTCCGTGGGCAACAGCGTGCCAGGCCATGGCCCGCGCCTCGAGCTTGTTGAGGGCATTGTTGGTCTTCGACCAGTTGACATTGCCGGGCTGGGTTTCCATCAACCAGAAGTTTTTGCGCTTGAATCCACGCGTCAGGTCGTGGGCCGCCCCACTGACCAGGTGCTCGTGGTGACCTGTCCCGATGTACCAGTCCCAGGAGGCCATATCCAGGTCGCGGGTCAGGGCGTAATGGTCGAAAGCGCCGAACCAGCCCATAAAGTTATGAGTCACCCAAACGGACGGGGGCAGGTGCGGGCGCAGTTCATCCAGCTGAATTTTCTGGAAATTCTGATAGGAGCGGGTGACGAAGCGTTTAAAAGCCAGCATCAGGCCGGGATTGTGAGGGCCGATTGGCAGGGGAATTTGCGACCAGTCGGAGTAGGTCTGGCTCCAGTAGGCGGTCGACCAGTGGCCGTTGAGTTCGTCGAGCGTGCCGTATTCTTCGCGCAGGAAGACCTGAAATTTGGCTTTGCAGTGATCGCAGTAACAGACGCGGTTGTACTCGTTGTCCAATTGCCAGCCAATGACATGCGGCGAAGCGCCAAAGCGTTCGGCCATGGCGCGCACAATGCGGCGGCTGGCGTTGTGAAATTCGGAGGCGTTGACGCAGTAATGACAGCGGTTGCCAAACTGAACGGTGCGCCCGGTCTCTTCGACCGCCAGGATGCCGGGATGCTGCTGAATCAGCCAGGCTGGCGGCGCGGCGGTGGGCGTTCCAAGGACGGTGGCGATGCCGGCTTCGGCCAGCAGGGCGATGGCCTGTTCGAGCCATTCGAAGCGGAACCCGCCCTCGGCAGGCTGCATGCTCGACCAGGCAAACTCGCCCAGGCGAATGACGCTGATGTGGGCCTCCTTCATCAGGCGGATGTCTTCGGCCCAGCGTTCCTGCGGCCAATGTTCGGGATACCAGGCCGCGCCAAAATGTAGTTTTTGCATGTCATTGTTCCTGTCGATATTTTGTTCTTTGCCGCGAAATCCGCTGGCGGGACAGGCTGATTTTAGCAGAGAAACGCGAGAAGGCGCCGGTTTCCCGACGCCTTGCTGTAAAAATGCAATCCTTGCGCGATTATTGCCCGGAATTTACCACAATAACCACATTGCCCTGTTTAAGACCCGATTCGGCATAACGATGCGCTTCGGCTGCCTGTTCGAGCGGGAAACTTTTATCGACAAAGGCCCTGATTTTGCCCGCTTCGGCCAGTTGCCTGACGGTCTCAAGGCTTTCGACCTTCTCTTCGGCCATGGCGCAGATGACCTTTTGACGACTGAACAGCGCAGTCCAGAGCGAGTCGAACAGCGCGCGGCCTTTGAAACTGGCATAGAGCAGGATTCCATCCGGCTTGAGAGAATTTTTAGCGCGGGCAAACGAAACCCGCCCCAGAATATCAAAAATCACATCGTAGGTTTCGCCGTTTTGGGTGAAATCCTGTTTGCTGTAATCAATCACCTTGTCCGCGCCCAGGGCTTTGACGTAATCCATGCGCGCTGCGCCACACACCCCGGTCACTTTCGCGCCGTAATGATGTTTTGCAAGTTGGACAGCCATCGCGCCGATGCCACCGGATGCGCCATTGACCAGGATTTTTTGCCCCGGCTGGAGCTTGGCTTTCTTGAGCAGGCTGGCGGCCATGATTGCGCCATAAGGCAGGGTGGCGGCTTCAGCGTAGTCCAGGTTGGCGGGTTTTAGGGCAACCATCCCGGTTTCAGGCAGGCAGATATATTCGGCGTTTGCGCCCATGTTCATGCCCACGTAGGCAAAGACCGCATCGCCAGGCTTGAATTTGGTGACAGACTGCCCGACAGCTTCCACATCCCCGGCCAGTTCACTGCCAAGAATCTGGGTTTTCGGTTTGTTCCAGCCAAAAACCATACGCGCCGGCAGGTAAAGCGGGGCGGGCATATTGAACTGGCTGTGGGCAAAGTCCCGCGCCGTCAGGTCGCCGTAGTTGACCGGCGTGGCGCGCACCCGCACCAGGATTTCGTTATCTTTGGGGGTCGGCTTCGGAATTTCAGCGAGGTGCAGAACATCTGGGAAACCGTATTCAGTGAAAATAATGGCTTTCATCATATTACTCCTTCAAAATTGTCAATGGTTTTGCATTGGATAGGCAAGCGCTGAGGGTGTCTGGCAGCCGACGATGGCGGGGGCTTCGTGGATGAGCGCGTCATTTTCAAGCGCTGCCACCATGAACAGGGCGTAATCCACGCGGCGGGTCATGTTGCTCGCCAGAATGGGGTCGCCCACATGGCGGCTCCAGACCGGCAGACCCTGGCTTTCACCTTCTTCCAGGTCGCTGCCACGCACCACCGTCCAACATGCCGGGCTGGCAAAGATGCGCCGGCAGGCTTCCACCTGGTCGTCAATGTCTATCAGGCGGGTCAGACTTCCAACCCAGCGGTAAAGTGTCTCTTCCCGTTTCATGGATGCGGGATACGCATCCTGGCCATCGCGCGTGATATGCCAACCGCAGGAAAAAATCAGCCGCGCTTCCGGCTCGGCATAGTCGAGCACGGCCTGGGCCGTTCCGCTCGAGTAGTGCATCCTGCCCCAGGGAACCAGCACAGTTAGCACCCCGTCACAGCCTGCGACAGCCTTCTTGATGACCTGGCGGTCATTGGTTGCGCCAGGAATAACCGTGATACGGTTTTTGAACCGCTCCAATTTGCCAACACTGCGTTCCCGGCAGACACCAACTACCTCATAACCCCGGTCAAGCGCATGTTGCACCATATACTGACCCAATTTCCCGGATGCTCCAACGATACATACTCTCATCACATACCTCCTTGCTGGGCTGGATCTAAATTACCCTTCTGGCCTTTGGCGACCGCGATGACGACATTTCCCTTTTTATGCCCTTGTTCGACATAGCGATGCGCTTCGACAATCTGTTCAAAGGGATAGACCCGGTCGATGGCCGGTTTGAGATGCCCGGCTTCGATGATTTCCTTGAGCAGTATCAGGTTGGTCAGTGTATTGCCGCCGTCCGAATCGGTATGGACATTGATATAAGAACCGCCCGGCTTGAGCGCTTTTTTGCCCTGCGCCGGGGAGAGTTTGCCCACTGCGTCAAAAACAACATCATAGATTGCGCCGCTTTGGGTGAAGTCCTGGCGGGCATAGTCAACGACCTGCCCCGCCCCCAGCGATTTGACCAGTTCAAAGTTGGCCGTGCTGCATACCCCGGTCACCTCCGCGCCAAAGTGGCGGCTGGCGAGTTGGACAGCGTTCGTCCCGACCGCGCCGGATGCGCCGTAAACCAGCACTCTCTGACCGGGCCTGATTTTGCCTTTTTTGAGACATTGCAGGGCTGTCATCCCTGCGCCCGGCGCGGCGGCAGCCTCCTGAAATGTGAGATTATTCGGTTTGAGCGCCAGCACGCCGTTTTCGGGCAGACATATATATTCAGCGTAACCGCCAAAATTGACTGCAAAGGTGGAGGCAAAAACCGCGTCTCCGGCCTTGAAGTGGGTCACCTTTTGACCAATCGCTTCGACCTCCCCGGCCAGTTCCATGCCCAGGATTGGACGTTTGGGTTTGTTCCAGCCCAGATACAGGCGCGCCATCACTTTCTGCCAGCCGGGGACGGGGATGTTCAGGCTGCGCATGATGGTATCGCCAATCGTAACGGTCGTGGCGTGAATTTTGACCAGCACTTCCTTGTCGCGCGGCGTTGGTTTGGGGAGTTCGAAAATGTGCAGCACTTCGGGCGGGCCGTATTGGGTGTAATAGATGGCTTTCATCACTTTCCTTCAACTTCATAGGAAAATACTTCGCCAATCGGCACATCGAAAGCCAGGGCAATTTTGAAGGCCAGTTCGAGCGAGGGGGCATACTTGCCGCCCTCGATGGCGATAATCGTCTGGCGGGTCACGCCGGCTTTTTCGGCCAGTTGCTCCTGGGTCATTTCGCCATTGTGAAAGCGCAATGTGCGGATATTATTGCGAACCTGGCGTTTTTCCATGTTAACTCCCCCTGCTGTCAAAGTAGAACTGCGAGAGGTCCCCGATGATTTCTGCCAACAACGAGAAGAAAATAATCAGGCTAAACATCACCAGTGCAGGCTGGCCGAAGACAAAAGTCAGCATGGCAATTAAGACGCCGAGTGAAAATGCAATGTATGAAACCTGGGCGCCCTTCAGTCCAATCAATTTGTCACGCTCATCTTCGATCATACGCACTTCCTTTTCCGATTGGGTCTGGATGGCATGAATAATGTTGATGACAATCATGGTAAGGATATTGCCGACGATATTCAGAGCAATGGAGGCAATGATGACAATTCCGGCAAGGCGGAAGACCTCTCCTGAATTCAAATCGCTTTGCTGGAACATCGGGATGAGTCTGACCAGGTAGTAACCCAAAATGAGCAGGGTGCTGACCAGGGATACAGAGATGGATATTTTTCGATTTGACATGTTTTCTCCTTGTGTATTCTTGATATTACTTTGTGTACTCTCTAGCGCACTTATAGTAAATCAAAACATACTACATGTCAAGTATAACAGACATTCAATTTAAAAATCCCCCGCAACGCCACAAAAGAAAACACGGCTGCACAAAGGCAGCCGTGCCAAATTCTTTTCCCTTTACAGGTCAGACCCAGTTCCAGGCAACCCAGATGGTCACGCCATTGAAAAACATGCTGACCACCAGAAGGAATTTATCGTAGAGCGAAGGATACGTGGGCAGGCCAACCAGGTTGAACAGGATGAAAAAGCCTGCCACGAGGATGTTGGCCCAGCGGTTGGATGGTTGGGGCAGCACCAGGCTCAGGAAAATCAACAAGATGGGAATTAACATCAAGACAGCGGCCACCAGCCAAGCCGCTTGGGGGAAATGTGTCGCGGCCATCATTTTTGCCATGTCACCGCTGTAGATGCGCAACACATCGCCGAGCAGGTAAATCAGCATGACAACGATCCAGGTGGCCGAAAGAATGATTTTGGTGTCCATCGCTCTTTCCTAGTGCAATATCAAGAGACATTTTCGGATATAGTCAAAAGCGGCAAAATTGGATTATCGAAAACGGCTGAGACTCGTCGAACCACTTCTGTTGCTGTAAGTTTTTTGTCTGGCTCAACAATTTTACG
>Ga0208244_101621_pt1 | contig 11040 bp, 11 predicted proteins | sample SubbioCR12Aug_5A_FD_184828 | JGI IMG/M metagenome (GOLD analysis project Ga0208244, IMG submission 184828) | Serpentinite rock and fluid subsurface biosphere microbial communities from McLaughlin Reserve, California, USA - CR12Aug_5A (SPAdes) | ecosystem: Environmental > Terrestrial > Deep... | reverse complement strand
CCAGCGCGAAGGAGAAAACCAGCGCCAGCGCCAGCACGCCCAGGCCATAGGCTCCATGCTTGAGTGCGCTCGTAATCACCTTGTCCCGGACGGGAGCAACATCCAGGCCGACGATGGCGATCCAGTCGGCGCCTGCTACAGGTTCAAACCCGTAGATGCGCTCCACACCATCTACGGAAACGCCGCGCAGGACTCCGCTGTGCTGCATGGCGATAGTTCGCGTCAGTGCGTCGTCATGGCGACTCCGTCCAACATACCGGTCCGGCTCATGCGAACTGGCAATGACCAGGCCACCGCCCTGTATGATGAGCAAGGCGGGTTTCTCCGGAAGATCCAGGGTCGTCACCAGGGACTGGAAACGCTCCAGATGCGCTACGGCAATCACCATGCCTGCGGCGATTCCCTCGCCGCCGCGCACCGGGTAAGCCAAGGGAAGCACCCAACTGCCAGGGGGGCGATCCTTGACGGGTGCGCCGACCAGAAGCTTTGGGTACGTCCCGGCCATCGTCAGCAAGGGGCGAGCCGCGGTCAGTCCTTCGCTTGGCTGACCTGGTTCCTCTCCGGCGAGACACACCAACCTTCCATCCTTGTCGACCATGGCCAGGCCCGCATATTCGCGTCGAATGGTTTCAATATCGGCGAACAACGTTTTACAGCGCGCCGGGTCGAGGCTGCCCACCTCGACCCGGCGCGCGATGTCTCCGAGCCGCTGCTCCGTCCGGGTAAAGTATCCTTGAGCATCCGCCGAAGCCAGCCTGGCGAGTCGCCGCACCTCTCCCTGCGCGCGTTCGAAACCGGAGCGAGCCTCGATGTAGATGTTGTAGGTCGATGCCAGAAACAGGGGCAGGACGGCCGCCAGCACCAGCAGGTTCAGCTGTTTCCTGATCGTCAACCCGTATGGTCTTACCTGGTTGGTCGCCAACGGTCAGTCCTGAAATACGGAAGAAATAACTTCTTCCGTGCATGAATAACGATTAATCGACATAATTCTGGCCGCTATACTTGTGTGAAGCACTATTGTTTACCGGCTGCAAGCATAATAGCCGTATCGGGAGGGGCATGGAGAATAACCAAGCAAGCGAGGGCCGCTCACTCGAATTGCCCAAGCCGGAAGTGTTGAAGCGGCTGGCACTGAGTGACAGCGGGTTTGTTTTCGATCCGGTGACGGGAAACAGCTTTACCGTTAACGGCTCGGGCCTGGCAATCTTGAGGCGGCTCCAGCATGAGACCGATCTCTCCCGCATCGTTGCATCCCTGGGAGAAGCGTTCGAGGTGGACACCTTGTCCGCCGAGCGCGACGTGATCGAATTCGCCAACCTGCTGCGAAACACCTTCCGATGAAGCCAGACGCGCGGCTCACCGTCGCCATCACGGGCATGAATGCTGTACCGGACAATCCGGGCGCCGGCCTGGCAGTGGCACGCTGCCTCCGCGAAGCCTACGGCGAACGCCTCCGCATCGTCGGGCTCGGCTACGATGCGCTGGATCCCGGCCTGCATCGACAAGAGTATTGCGACAGCGCCCACCTGATTTCCTATCCGGGCAGCGGCTCGGACGCCCTGTTCGACCGGCTGGCTGAAATCCATGAGATCGAACACATCGACGTGCTGTTGCCCTGCCTCGATGCCGAACTGCCTTTGCTGGTCAATCTGGCGCCGCGTCTTGCCGAACTCGGCATCCGGAGCTATCTGCCCAGTCGGGAGCAGTTGGCCAAGCGGGCAAAGGACCGCTTGGCCGAACTGGCCCGCGAGGCGGGTACGGCAAGCCCGGAAACCCTCCCGATCACCCATGCCGATTTCTTCCGTGACTGCGACCGCAAGGGATGGCCTTTCCCGCTGGTGGTCAAGGGCGTTTTCTACGACGCCCGTATGGCCGCCAACAGGGAAGAGGCGGAGGTCGCCTTTCGCGCCATCGCCGCGGAATGGGGACTGCCGGTGCTGGTGCAGCGGCGCATCACGGGCGAGGAATGCAACCTGGCCGGCATCGGCGACGGCCACGGAGCACTGCTCGGCGAAGTCATGATGAAAAAACGCGCCACCACCAGCCGCGGCAAGGCCTGGGCTGGCATTTCCATTCATGACGAAGAATTGTCCGCAGCCGCGCACCGCCTGGTTGCGGCACTGCAGTGGAAGGGGCCCATCGAGATCGAGGTCATGCGCGACAACCGGGGCATCTACCAGCTGATCGAGATCAACCCGCGTTTCCCCGCCTGGATCTATCTCTCTCATGGCGTCGGGCGCAACCTGCCGGCCCTGCTGCTGGCCTTGGTCCTCGGAGAAAAAACCCTTCCGTTGGCGCCGCCGCGGCCCGGCTTGCTGTTCATACGCTACGCGCAGGAAACCCTCGTCCCGCTGTCGTCATTCGAATCCCTTATGGTTGAAGGTCGATCCGCACTGGAAAGCGAGAAGCCATGACGCACCGCGCGCCCTGGAGCAAGCCCATCCTCACCCCCCACCGTTCCGGCGGAATGAACAAGTTCGGCTCGCCGCGCCCCAAGCTGCATCAGTCCGAGCTCGACGGCGTGCCCATTGCCCCGTTGCTGGAGAAGTATGGCTCCCCGCTGTTCATCGTCTCAGAAAAACGGCTGCGCGAAAATGCCCGCCACCTGAAACGCGCCTTTTCAACCCGGTGGCCGAAAGTGCGCCACGGCTGGTCATACAAGACCAATTATCTCGGTGCGATATGCAATGTTCTGCATCAGGAAGGCTCCTGGGCCGAAGTGGTGTCCGAACTGGAATACAGCAAGGCGCGGGCGCTCGGCGTGCCGGGCTCCCGCATCATCTTCAACGGACCCTGGAAACCGGCCGCCGCACTTGAACAGGCCATTCTCGAAGGCGCGGCGGTTCATCTCGATCATCTGGACGAACTCTTCGCGGTGGAGCAGATCGCGCAGCGCCTGGGCCGCCAGGTGCCGATCGGCTTGCGACTGAATTTCGACACCGGCTACACGGAACCGTGGAGTCGCTTCGGCTTCAATATCGAATCCGGCGCTGCGATGGACGCCGTGCAGCGCATTGACGCCAACCAGTGGCTGCAACTCACCGGTCTGCACAGCCATATCGGCACTTTCGTTCTCGACGTGCGCGCCTACGCCCAGCAGGCTCGCATCATGGCCGACTTCATGGAGGCCGCAGAACGTGAAACCGGCTGCCGCATCGAATATCTGGACATCGGTGGGGGCTTCGCTTCCCGTAATGCCCTGCAAGGCCTCTATCTGCCGCCAGACCAGGTTGTACCCAGTTTCGAGCAATACGCCGAAGCCATCGTGGATGCCCTGACCGAGGCCACGCGTGGCCGGGTCGCACTCGGCAAGCCCCTGCCCGTGCTGGTCCTCGAAACCGGTCGCGCCCTCGTAGACGACGCCGAAGTGCTGGTTACCCGCCTGGTGGGCAGCAAGCGCCTGCCTGACGGGCGGCGCGCCGCGATTCTCGATGCGGGCGTCAACCTCCTGTTTACCGCCTATTGGTACAACCACGATGTGCGTCCCGTGCATCCGGCCGAGGGCCTCGCCGAGGAAACCGTCCTGTATGGGCCGCTGTGCATGAACATCGATACCGTGCGTGCGTCCGCGATGCTGCCGCCGCTCAATGTCGGCGACGCCCTGCTGGTGTCCTGCACAGGCGCCTACAACAACACGCAATGGATGCAGTTCATCCAGAGCCGCCCGGCTGTTGTAATGGTCATGCAGGACGGCTCGGTCGCGCCGATCCGGCTCGCTGAAACCTTGCAGACCCTGACCGATCTCGAGTGCATGCCGGATGCCTTGCGCATGCCTTTCCCGGAAACAGCATCGGCACGATGAGCCCAGCGCTGTCAAAACAGTCCTCCCTGGTGCACTTTGGCCGTTCCCTGGCCAAGACCTATGCCGCCGTCTTCTTTTGTCACTCGCCCTGGATCGGCGTCTGGTTCGCCGCGCTCACCTGGTGGACGCCGCGTTCCGCACTGGGCGGATTGACGGGCCTGATCGCCGCGATGCTGTGGGCGCAGATCTTCCATATACAGACCAGCGGCAGGCTGCATCTGGTCAACGGCTTGCTGTGCGGACTGGTCATAGGCGCCTTCCATTCCATCGATGTCGCCTATTTTCTCTGGATCATCCTGGCCGCCCTGCTCTCCACGCTTCTGGCGCACTGGCTGGCCGGCCTGTTCTGGAAAACCGCCCGTCTGCCGTTGCTCAGCCTGCCCTTTGTTATCGCTTGCTCGGCGGTCTTCCTGGCCTGGCAAGTCAACGCCCCCTCTGCGCTGCCGGTCGGCATACTGATGGGCAGTGATCCGCTCCTGCCCTGGCCCGTGCTGGATGGTTTTTTCATTTCCCTTGGCTGGCTCCTGCTGACCCCGTATCCCGCCGCAGGCGCGCTCGTCTTTGCCGGAATCCTGGCGGCTTCCCGCTACCTGGCCTTGCTGGCGGCCGCCGGCTATGCGGCGGGAATGTTCGCCGTGCACCTGCTCGGTGGCAGCGACGCGACATCGATCGGCTTCAACTTCTCCCTGACGGCCATGGCGCTGGGCGGGTTCTTCACCGTACCAAGTCGGGCCAGTTTCCTTCTGGCACTGGCCGGCAGCGCGCTGGCGGGCTGGCTGGCGATCGCGCTCGGGGTGCTGTTGCATCCACTGCATCTTCTTGTGCTGACGATGCCTCTCCTGGGGGTCACCTACCTGATGCTCGGCAGTCTGGGCGCACGACTGGCAAGCCATCAGCCCGTTCTCGTACTGGAAAATCCCGTCTCGCCGGAAATCAACCTCGAGCGCGCACGACTGGCAGGGGCCCGCGGCGGCGGGACGGACAGCCTGCCCTTGCAGACCCCATTCCACGGCGAGTGGCGTGTCACGCAGGGTTTCGATGGGCCGGAAACGCACAAACAGCCTTGGCAGCATGCCCTTGATTTCGACATTGCCGAGGGTGGGCGCAATCATGACGGCAGTGGCGCCTTGCGCGAGGACTATTACTGCTTCGGCGCGCCCGTCCTGGCCCCGATCGCAGGACAGGTCGTGCGACTGAGCGACGATCTTGCCGATTCCCTGCCAGGGGAGGTCGATGTCACCCACAACTGGGGAAACTTCATCCTGCTGCGCTCGGGCGCCCTGTATGTGCTGCTCGCCCACCTCAAGCGCGGCAGCATGAAGGTGCGCATCGGCGAATGGGTGGCGGCCGGACAGCAGGTGTCCGTCTGCGGCAGTTCGGGCAGGTCTCCCCTCCCGCACCTGCATCTGCATGTTCAGCGAAACGATGAGCTGGGCAGTCCAACGCAGCCGTTCCACCTGACCAACGTCCTCGTTCGCACAGATAATAATGCGCGCGAGTTCCGCCTCTACCACCTGCCTGGGCCGGAAGAGGAAGTCAGCGCCGCCCTGAGCGACGATCGGCTGGCGGCCGCCATGCGACTTTCACGAGGCCGCAGCCTCACTTACAACCTGCGCAGAACCGGCTGCGAAGACGAAAGCGTCACGCTACACGCCAAATTGACCCTGCTCGGACAAGCGCGCCTGGAAACCGGCACGGGCGCCTCGGCCGCCTACGAGGAAACCGCCGCCGTGCTCGGCTTCTATGACCGGAATGCGCGGCCCGATCCCATGCTCGACCTGTGGCTGCTGGCCGTTGGACTGACGCCCTTCTCGGCCGTAGCCGACCAATGGCGCGATCACCCGCCTGCGCGCCTGCTGCCGCTTTCCGCCACCCAGCGCCTGCTCTGCGACCTGATGCATCCCCTCGGTGCAAGCTGCGACAGCGCTTACCGCCGCAGGTGGGATGAGGCAAGCGGCGCATGGCTGCAGGAAGGCGAACATGCCCTTCAGCTCGCACCTGGCCTGATCTGGCGCTGCGCAACCCAGGCCCGGATCGCACCGGAACTCGGCATCCGGCACCTCAATCTGAATGCGCCCGGCATCCTCTGGGAAGCCGAACTACAAGCTGTCAAATAAATGGATGCACGATTCAAGCAAAGGAGAAATGGTATGGCCTTGACAATACGACGCCTGCTTGCCCGTACGACCGTTGCGCTCGCCGCACTGCTTCTGGCACCCGCCATTGGCGCGCAATCAGATCCCTGGTCTGAATCGTACCGGTTTGAATATATCGGCAAATATGCCGACGCTCTCGCCTTGATCGAGCCGATTGCCAATCGCCAGCCCGTCAACGAGTTCGCCATCATGCGCAGCGCCTGGCTGTTGCACCTGCAGGGAAAATATGCCGAGGCGGAGAAACGCTACCTGAGGGCGATGGAGGTCAATCCGCGCTCGATTGAAGCCAAGCTCGGCATCATGCTGCCGCAAATGGCGCTCTACCGCTGGAACGACGCCATCCAGAGCGGCAGAAAGGTGCTCGCCGAGAGCCCGTGGAACTACACCGCCCATGTCCGCATCATGGTCAGCGAGGAAGCGCTTTCTCGCTGGGAGGACCTGGCGAAGCATGCCGCCGAGGTCTCGGCGCGCTTCCCGACCGATGCCACCCTGCTGGTGTATTGGGCGCGTGCCGAAGCCGCTCTGAAGCGCACCCGCAAGGCCAAGGAGCTCTATGCGCAAGTCCTCGAGCGCGTTCCCGGCCACATCGAGGCGAGCACCTACATCAAAAACGTGCCCTGATCAGGGGGTGAGCCAGTAGCGCACCAGCTCGTGGATTTCGTGGTTGTAGGGGGCGGCGCCGCTGCTGTCCTTGTATTCGTAGCGCACGGCGTTGCGCACCTGCGGCGCATACCAGAGCGTATCCTCGATCCGGCCTGCCCAGCTGCCTTCGAGGCTTTTCGCCCGATAAGGCCCGCTTAGTTCAATTTTCAGCGCGAGGAACGTCCCGGCCGGCACGGTGACGCTCTCGGATCCGACGACGCGCGCCTCCAGCTCCGCCCAAACCTCCTTGCCGGGCTGATCGGTGCTCTCAAAGGCAACCTTGCTCTTCCAGGTCTTGCCCACCCACAAGGGAAAGGAAAAGTTCGGGTAATACGGCAGCGTCGTCTTGGAAAACTGCTCCGCTTCGACGCGCACCAGATTGAAGTCGGGCGTGCGCTGGATGCGGGCCACGTTGCTGCCGTCAAGGGCGCTTGCCTCCATGAGTATCCCCTCGACCCCGACACGGGTGACCCGTACAAGCGAGATGTCTTGCAGAACGTTGTTCCAGCCATCCAGCTTGTTGAAAATCCAGGTGTCGCCGACCTTGACCGCCGGCCCCGCGATGCGCTCCGGCGTCACTTGCGCCACGGCCACCGGCATCAGCGCGCAACCCAGCAGAAAAAATGCCAAAAACCGCATGCCTGGCCACCGGAAATGGAAGAACGCCTTGATTATAGCGTTGCCGAATCAGGGCTTCGAAAGGAAAGATGGTGGTGATGGGCAGAATCGAACTGCCGACCTAGGGGTTATGAATCCCTCGCTCTAACCGACTGAGCTACATCACCACTGGGGAAGGGGGCGAATTATCGTTGTGCAGCAAAGCCTTGTCAAGGCTGGTCGCGTGGCGTCACAATGCAGAACCAGTCCTTTCCCAGAGTGAAAATTGCGCTTCGACCTCATCATCGTCGGTGCCGGCCTCGCCGGCGCCAGCCTGGCGGCCGCCTTCAAGGGCAGCCGCTATCGCATCGCGCTTGTCGAGGGCCGGGCGCCCGCGTCGGCCCCTGCCGGCTGGGACAGCCGCATCTATGCCGTCAGTCCCTCCGCGCAGGGCTTTCTGCAGGAGATCGGCGCCTGGCAGCATCTCGATGCCGATCGCCTCACGCCCGTCTACGACATGGACATCTGCGGCGATGCCGACGGCCGGCTGGGCTTCTCGGCCTACGACAGCGGCGTCGACCAGCTCGCCTGGATCGTCGAATCCGGCCTCATGCAGCGCGAGCTGTGGGAAACCGTCAGGCGCCAGGGCAACATCACCCTGTTCAGCCCGGCGCAGCCGCAACACCTGGAAATGCGCGAGGACGCCGTCCTGCTGGGGCTGACTTCCGGCGAAACGCTGGAGGCGAAGCTGGTGGTGGGCGCCGACGGCGCCGACTCCTGGGTGCGCGCGCAGGCCGGACTGCAGGCCGACACCCTGCTCTATGGCGAAATGGGCGTGGTGGCGAATTTCGAATGCGAAAAGCCGCACCACAACACCGCCTTCCAGTGGTTCCGCGCGGATGGCGTGCTGGCCTGGCTGCCGTTGCCGGGCAATCGCATCTCCGTCGTCTGGTCGACGCCGGAGGCCCATGCCCGCGAACTGCTCGATCTGGATGAGGCGGCGCTCTGCCGGCGCATCGCCGCAGCAGGTGCAAACCGGCTCGGCGCACTGCGACCCCTGACGCCACCCACAGCCTTTCCGCTGCGGCTGATGCGCGTGCCGCGCATCGTCGCGACGCGCCTGGCGCTCGTCGGCGATGCCGCCCACGCCATCCATCCTCTGTCCGGCCACGGCATCAACCTCGGCTTTCTCGACGCGCGCGAGCTGGCGCGCGCCCTGCTCGACCTGCCGGATTATCGCGACTGCGGCGACGAGCGGGCGCTGCGGCGCTACGAGCGCGCCCGGGCCGAGGAAGTCGCCCTGCTACAATGGGCCACGCATGGACTGCAAAGACTGTTCCGGCCGCAGCACCCGGCCCTCTCTGCCCTTCGCAACCTCGGATTGAACCTCACCGACAACCTGCCTGTCGTACGCAACATGCTGGTGCGCTACGCGCTCGGCTGACCCCACCCACCCCGGAGGCACCATGTACAAGAAACTCATCACGCGCACCTTAGTCGCCCTGCTGCTCACCACCGGCGCCGCCCATGCCGACGACGCCAAGGTCAGACAGGCGATCGAAGCCGCGCTCGGCGAGAAGGCCGACGACATACGCAAGACGAACATTCTCGGGCTCTATGAAGTGCTGGTCGGCGGCGAGATCTTCTACACCGATGAAAAGGTGAATTACATTTTCACGGGCAACATCATTGACGCCAAAAAACGCACCAACCTCACCCAGGAGCGCCTCAACAAGCTCTCCGCCATCAAGTTCGCCGACCTGCCGCTGGAACTCGCCGTGAAAACCGTCAAGGGCGACGGCAAGCGCGTCTTCGCCACCTTCGAGGATCCGAACTGCGGCTATTGCAAGAAGCTGGCGAAGGATCTGGCGGTCATGAACAACGTGACGGTCTACACCTTCCTGCTGCCCATCCTGTCGCGGGATTCCGCCGAGAAATCGAAGGCGGTGTGGTGCGCGGCCGACCGCAGCAAGGCCTGGTTCGACCTCATGGTGAATGGTACGGTGCCGCCCGCCGGCACCTGCGATGCGCCCATCGAGAAAGTCCAGGCGCTCGCCCAGAAGCACAACATCCGCGGCACGCCGACGATCTTTCTCACCAACGGCGAGCGCATCCCCGGCGCCATCCCCCTCGCCCAGCTCGAGCAGAAGCTGGCGCAGGTCAAGTAACTGCTGATTGCAAAGTCAGCCGCCGTACCACGGCGGCTGACTTTCCCCGCGCTGCCGGCCTACCTGCAGCGCCCGTCGGCCCCGAGCCGCATGCGGCGCAGTTCGAAATCCGCATCGCCGATGATCTGCAGCAGCGGCGCCGCGCGATACGCCGACGATGCCTGCCGCATGCACGCGGCAGGCGCCAGCAAGACCGGAACCCTCGACATCGAAACCTCCTCCGGAAAACGCCTGCCTCGATTCAGCTTCGCTCAGCGGGCCACGTCGGACGGAACCGCCCCGCTTTTCACCCAGGACCGCATGGCCTCGACCGTTTGCTGTTCCATGCCGACAAAGCCGTGGGCGGTGTACGCCATGCAGGCATCGCCGCGGCCGGGATCGCCGCCCCGCACGGTGAGCAGCGGGCTGCGGCTTTTCTCGGCGAACCGTTTTGCGTCCTTATAGGCGGTGTACTCGCAGGGATCCGCCTCATGATGCACCCAGAGCAGGCGCCCCTGCAGGCCTTCCCATGAAACGCCGGACAGTCCCGGCCCGATGCGCGCGGACTTGAACATCGACGCCGTCAGGATCAGGCGCCGCGCCAAATCGGGATTCAGGCGCGCCGCATGATAGGCGCTGACCGACCCCTCGCTCGTGCCAACGAAGGTCCAGTCCTCCACGCCGTGGCGGCGCGCCAGCTCCCTCACCAGCGCGGCCACGTCCGCGCCGTAGCGCGGCGTTTCACGAAACGTCTGCGAGAAAGTGGCCCACTGGTCGGATGGGGCGTCCACCGCCACGACCAGCGTTTCCCCGTCCAGCCAATGCCGGCGCGAGCGCACGAGGAAATTGCCGCGCAGATCGAAGCGCGGCATGCCGCCTTCTTCGCGCAGGCGCATGATGCCCGGGTAGCCGGGAAACAGGACGATGCCGTACTTGAAGGTCGTGGCGTCGCGCAGGTGCGTCACGAGGCCGAAAATGGCATGGCGCCCGACCGCCACGGTGACAACCTGGTTGGGATGCGCCAGGTTCGGATCGCCCGCCAGCGCGTCCGTGGCCTGTCCGTACGCCGGCGCGTGCGCGGCAGCGGCGCACAACACACCTGCGCGCAGGAAGCGGCTCAGGCTGCGGGTTGCGGCAGGCATGACTTCCCCAAAGAATGGCAAGGCGGCGATCGCCGCATGATGTCAGGACCCGGATCCGGAGACATCCCCGGCCGAACCGGCGGCGCGCTCGATGCGCCGGGCGAACACCTTCATTTCCTTCGCCGCCTGGATATCGCCTCGCGCTTCCGCCACCGCAATGCCCTGGCGATACGCCGCCAGGGCTTCCTCAGGCTGGCCGGCGTCGACCAGGGCCTTGCCGAGCAGCTTCCAGGCTGCGGAGTACTTCGGGTCCTCGTCCACCGCCACGCGAAGATGGGCAACGGCCTGCGCGGCATCGCCGGCCTTGATGAGTTCATTGCCCAGCGAGTAGCGCAGCAAGGCGCCGTCGCGCGGCGTGCCGACGAGTTTGAGCAGGTTTTCCAGCGTGGTCATGGCTTCCATTATCCGCGGCGATCCAGGACAGGACAGCATCGCTGACTCATTCTAGGCCATGAGCAAGATATGCGTTCACGGACTGGCTTGGCGAGGCGATCCCCGCAGCGATTGGAAATGCCGTGGAAAGTCAGTCGCTGGAATACGGCGGGAGTAAAGTT
>Ga0208244_101620_pt1 | contig 11065 bp, 4 predicted proteins | sample SubbioCR12Aug_5A_FD_184828 | JGI IMG/M metagenome (GOLD analysis project Ga0208244, IMG submission 184828) | Serpentinite rock and fluid subsurface biosphere microbial communities from McLaughlin Reserve, California, USA - CR12Aug_5A (SPAdes) | ecosystem: Environmental > Terrestrial > Deep... | reverse complement strand
CCCGCCTGCGAGCCGATCACCCAGAACACCGTCCGCACCGTCCGCACCGGCGCGTCCCACAGCAGGCAGCACCCGTTGCTCGACGCACCGAAGTCGATCACCGGCAGCCCGTTGAGCGCGCCCGCCAGCAGTTGCGGACGCGGCTGCCCGTCCGCAGGCAACGCGAAACGCGGCCCGCCCGAGGCGTCGACCAGATTCGTCACCGACACTCCGTCCGCGTCGCACCGCACGCTCGCCGCCGCCGACGCGTCCAGATGGAACGCGAGGCCTCCCGGCAGCGTGAACGGCTCGGGCAGCACGCGCGCCTTGACCTCCACCGCGCCCGCGCTCAGCTTGAGCGGCCCCTCGAAATCGTCGAAGCCCGCCGTCTTCAGAGTGCCCGCGCCTTTCTTCTCCAGCGCTCCCGTGCCGCTCAGCGGCCCCACCGAGACCGTCGCGCCCGCGCCGACCTCGACCGCCGCCGCCTGCCCCGCCTCCGGCACGGCGCGGATCTCGCCGACCGCCTCGCCGTCCGCCTCCACCGTGTATCCCGCAGGCTGCACCGGCAGCCACTTGCGCATCAGCCATGCCTCAACCGACCGCCTCTCCGCAGGCGGCAGATACCGGTTGTAAAGCACCACCTCGCACAGCTTCTGGTCGCCCGTACGCGAAGTCTTGTCCGGCGACCACCGGTCGCACGCGAACGCCGACGCCCGCGCGAAGGTGTTCGAGGTCAGCGCGAAAGCGATCACCACCGGCTCGTTCGGCAGGAACGTCCGTTCCGGGTCCACCTGCCGCCCGTTCAGGAAAGTCTGCCCGGAAACCAGCCCCGCCGCGCGGTAGCCCGTGTAGAGCATGATGCCGCCGTTGCCGCGGTGGAAGTGCGCGTCGGTCGCGCTGGCGTCACCCAGCAGCCACGAATCGACGCCGGGGTCGGCGAAGACCAGAAACGCCGTCTGGATCGTGGTGTTGGTGTGGTTCCACAGCATCATCTGACCGCCGTTGAAGCGTCCGAAGTCCACGAACGGCAGGCCGTTGAGCGCGTTGACCGACAGCGTCGGCGCGGGATTCGCCGCCGAGTTCACCGCGAACGCCACGCGCCCGTCGGTGGCGTAGCCCGTGCCGCGCCACTCCAGCACGCGGCCCTCCGCGTCCACCGTCATCGTATCGAGCCTGCTCGCGTCCACATGGAAATACGGGTTGCTGATCGGGGAGGTCTCCGGCTTCGCGGCCATCGCCGCGCCCGTGGCCTTGAGCGCGAGCGTCGCGTCCTTGACCGTCACCGGCAGCACCGGTGCCTGACTGCCCCGCTGTAATTCCACCCTGCCGCCGCCGGTGAAGCCCGTCACGCGCGGTCCGGAGAGACGCTCCACGCGCAGCGCCGCCTCCGGCGCCACCTCGATCTCGCGGACCGCGCTCTCGCTGTAGATGTCGCGGATCAGCCCGTCCTCTGCGGGCGCAGACAGCGCCACGCCGTGCCACTTGGCGCGCAGGTAATCCTCGGTCGTCTGCCGCTCCTCAGCCGACAGCGTGCGGGTGTACAGGAGCACTTCCGCGATGACCTGCCCGCCGAAACGGTAGGTGCGGTCATGCGCGAACGTGCCGACCGATGCGACCGATCCGCCGTTCTCGAAGCAAATCACGTCAAAGGCGTTCTGCCCGGTCAGCCCGACGGAGAAGGGGTTCACCACCACGCCGTTCTTCCACGCGGTCGCGTCCTGCTGCCGGAAAGACGTGACGGTCTCGCCACGGTTGGCCAGCAACGCGGCTGTCCAACCGTTCGCCGCGCGGTGGTAGCATTTGCCCGATGTCGTGTCGCGGGCGGTCAGCACGAAGTTCTCGCTCTTGAGCACGATGAAGGCGGTGCGCACAGACGTGATCTCGGCGTCGTACAGCAGATAGGCTCCCATCGAACGATACGTCATGTTGGTCGCGTACATCTTTCCGAAATCCACGACCGGCAGGCCGTTGAGCGCGTTGGTGACGAGAAACGGTAAGACCTGCTCGCCACGCGGATTGACATAGCCGTCGTGCGCGGCGTAGCGCCCGCCCGCGAGGCTGTTCCAGCGCGTGATGAAGTTGGTGCCGTTGACCTCCTGCATCACGAGGGTGTTGGTCTGCGCGGCGTCGAAGTGCGCCGCCGCACCGTACGCGGGCCGCAGCGCCTTCTGCGCGGCCGGCCGGAAGGTCACGCGCCCCGCGCGCATCCGTACCGCGCCGTCGAAGCCGGTCGCGCCGTCGAACCGCACGTCGCCGTTACCGAAAAGTCCCAGCAGTCCCGTACCCACAAGGCTCCCGCCGTCAATCAGCGTCGTGCCCGACCCCGAGAAATTGGCCGTGAGGTACCCCATGTAATCCATCGCGACGGCGGTGAAGGACTGCTCGTTCGCGCGGTTGTTCTTTCCTGCGAGTTCAAACGTCGGCCCGCCCTGCGCCGTGTAGCGCAGCGACGGCGCACCGGTGCTGAACACATTCTGCAGCGTGCCTTCGGCCGGCTCCTCCAGCAGGTCGCCGCGCGCCGAGACCGTGCCGGAATCGACCTGCACCTCGCCGTCAACCGCGTTGCGGCTGAAGAAACGCACCGTACCGTTGTTGACCTTCCTGAAGCCGTTCGTCGAAACCACCGGAGCGTACAGCGACACCGTGTCGCCCGTCACCTGAATCTCCGGGAGCGCCGCCTCGAGCCTCACCGGCCCGCCGCGCAGGTTCCAGTTGTTGCCGGAGGACGAGTCGAACTGCAATTTGCCGACCACCACCTCGGTGTCCGCCGTGACCGTAACCGCAGGCGCCACGTTAAAGCGCGCCGTCGTCCCTGCGCCACCTGCCACCACCGCGTCCAGCCAGTTGGAGGCCTCGCTCCAGTTGCCGCCCGCCGCCGACGTCCATGTCCCGCTCGCCCCGAACGCCGAAACACAGGACACCGCCGCCACCATCGCCACACACATCTTGTTCATGCCATCCTCCTCGCCACGCAAAACACCAACGCCGCCCCGGCGCGGAAGCCGGGACGGAAACATCCGCACTCGTCAACAACGCTATTTCAGCAGGCGCGTGAACCGCGCATACGCGGCGTCCCACGCCGCCGTGTTCTGCGGCTTGAACGTCGTGATCGGAAACGCCGCCTTGATGAGCGGCATCGCGGCCTTGAGGTCCGGCAGCACGCCCGCCCCCACCGCCTGCACCATCAGGTTGCCGACCGCCGTGGCCTCCTTCGGCCCGGCCAGCACCGGCACGCCCACGGAGTCCGCCGTGAACTGGTTGAGCAGCGGGTTGTTGCTGCCGCCGCCGACGATGTGCACCACGTCGGTCTCCGTGCCGGTCACGCGGTTGATGGTCTCGTTCACATAGCGGTACTTGAGCGCGAGGCTCTCGTACACGCACCGCAGAATCGTGCCGCGGTCGGCAGGCGCGGCCTGCCCCGTCTCGGCGATGAAGGCGCGGATGGCCTCTTCCATGTTGGCGGGGTTGTAGAAGCGCTTGTCGTCCGGGTCGATGAACGCCGTGAACGCGGGCGCGGCCGGCGTGATCGTGTCCACCTCTTTCCAATCCATGCGCTTGCCGTCCGCGATCTCCCACACGCGCAGCAGCTCCTGCACGATCCACGTGCCCATGCAGTTGCGCAGAAAGCGCGTGTTGCCGATGCCGCCCTCGTTGCTCAGCCCCAGCGCCATCGCCTCGGGCGTCGTGACCGGCTTCTTGATGAGCTTGCCCACCAGCGACCACGTGCCGGAGCTGATGACCAGCGCCTTCTTCGTGTTCTTCACCGGCGCCGCCGCGAACGCGCTCGCCGTGTCGTGCGAGCCCACCGCGATCAGGTCCACCTCGTTCAGCCCGCACGCCGCCGCCAGCTTGGGCTGGAGCCGCCCGATCTTCGTGCCGGGCTTGACGATCTCGGGCATCAGCCGCTTGGGTATCCCCAGCGCCTTGAGCATCTCGCCGCTCCACTTGCCCTTCTTCGCGTCCATCATCTGCGTCACGCTCGCGAAGGTCGAGTCCACCGCCGTGCAGCCGCCGAGGTAATAGTAGAACAGCGCCGGGATCGGCAGGTACACCTTGGCCAGCTTGAGCAGCTCGGGCCGCCGCGTCGCCACCCACAGGAGCTGGTTGGACTGGTTGAACGGCTGGAAGTGGTTGCCCGTGATGGCGTACACGCGCGTCGCGTCGATGCGGGCCTTGACCTCGTCGCACATCGTGTCCAGCCGATGGTCGCGGTAGCAGTAGACCTTGCCCACCACGTCGCCGTCCTGCGTCAGCAGGTGGCCGTCCGCGCCCCACGTGTCGATACCGATGCCGTCGAGCGTCGCGCCGAACTGCCGCCGCGCGGCTTGAAGGCCCTTGACGATGTTCTGGTAGATGTAGGTGTCGTCCCAGTACGTCCGCTCGTTCACCTCGCCGGCGCGGTCCGGCAGGAAATACGACACGCCCTCATGCGCGAACCGGTGCACCTCCTCCATCCTGAACGTGCCGTCGCCGAAAAACCCCACGAAGCACTTGCCGCCCGACGCGCCCAGATCCACCGCAAACAACTTCTTCTCAGACATGGCCCTACACCCCCTGATCGTGAAAACCGTGGCGGACGGACGACCCGCCGCCTTACCGATACTTGGCTACAGACTATACCACCCGCAGGCAGGACACAACAGCCCAAAGTACGGTCATCCTCCGGGAAAACCGCCTGCTGCATCGGTGGCACGGGATGTCTCTGGCCATGTGGGAAACGCGATTTCCCTTGTCCACAAGGCAACCCTTTGAGAAGCAGATACCTACGGATCCCGTCCAACGCCAATAGCCAGTGCAACATTGTTTAGCAGAGATATTATAAATTTGCTTCTGCCGTCCCTTTAAGTTTCTGACGCAACTGGTATATGGCGTCTTTGATGTTCGCGTCTATACTGTAAGGCAGGTTTCGCCCTCCAATCTTTAATGCTTCGCCGTATGCAACAAGCGCTTCTTCATTTTTCTCCACACTGCGCAAGGCGTTGCCCCCGCCAGCCAGCGGCCAGTGTTGCACTGGCCGCTGGCTGGCGGGTCATCAATAATGATCTGTCCCCTGCAATTGTCTCCTGAATCGCAGAATCCGCAGGCCGCAGGCACTGTTGGGGTCCAGTCCGTGTCAGGCGTTTCTTCCGTACCGCATGGAATGCCGTCAAAACTCAAATTGCAGTAGATTTGGACATGGACGGTACTACACCCACAATTACCAGCGGCACCAAACTGGGCACATCACTTTTTTTTGGGCGCGAGGGGTTCCTTCACTCCCATTTCATGCCTCAACTCGTTGATTTGCGCTCGGATGGTAACCGGAGTTTCAGATACGCCACGAGTTTCCCAACGATAATGAAGATATCGTTCGAAGGCATCGACCGCCTCTTTAAGCTTACCCATTTCACGATATGCACGCCCTCTTGAAATAAAGAATTCCGCCGCATCCTTTTCTGGATATTTTTTAAAGGCATCGTCGACTTTCTGAAGAACCGCATCCCAATCCTTGCATGCAATTGATTCAAGAATGTCCTGACGATCCAAGTGCATATTTTCATGAATGGTTGTCGGATGTTTTATTGTAAACAAACCGCGTGTGCTTTTTTGAACCCCGTTGTATTTGACATTCATATTTGTCACAAGCCCCGTATCATAATATGCTTCCAGCGCATACGTTCCAGACCCTAATGTCTCTACAACTTCTTTCCCGAACGAACCATAAATCTGGACACTGTTCGTTAGTACGTTTGGAAACGTGCGGGTTTTCCATAGTGGCAGGACGCCCATTTCTATGGAGGTCAGGCCCCTCCCTTTGACCCACTCTCCTTTCTCGGATGTCATTTGATAAAAGTGAAATACTGGATTTAGAATCCATTCTTTCATTTTCTCATTCATTTCAATCCCGGCTTGGCTTTGTGTGCTCTTAGCGGTTTGGCGATAAGTATCGTTAACAAGCAAAATATTGAAGGGTATCGTGCCTTTCTCAATAAAAACTGTGCCACCCCAATGGCCTGTCACTTGCAACACCATCCTCAACTGGCAAGGCTCCGCTCCATTCACACGAGAATCGAGTAAGTCGTCGTTACCTTGCCCTTTGGCAAAGAAAGCACTCGCCAGCGCAATAACAAGAAGAGACTTTTCAAGTTGCCACATACCTCACCTCTTTCCTAATCGCTGTCATCGATAGTGATCTGGGCGCGACAATTGTCTGCCGAATTACAAAAGCCGCACGCCGCAGGCACTGTTGGCGTCCAGTCCGTGTCAGGCGCTTCTCCAGTACCGCACGGAATACCGTTAAAATCCAGATCGCAGAAAACGGCAAAAGTCTTTCCAAACGATGATGTTTATGGTTTTTTTGGGGGAAGCTTGTTGAGTTTCTGGCGCAGTTCGCGCAGCGGCTCCGTGACAGGCCATTCGTCGTGCGGTTCCATAGTTCGCCAACGATGTTTCCACGACTCCTCATAAGCAGCGAGAGCTTCTTCGTCTTTGCCGGAATTTTGAAATGCTTTGCCCTTCCAATACCACAGCCAGTAAATAACAACTTGTGATTGGTACCGTTTCAAAGCATCGTCCGAAAGACTGAGGATGGCTGTCCATTCCCCTTTCCCTTCCGCGTCTTGGAATTTTTTCCGCTCCAGCCACCATTTCTCGCCATCATTCTCAGGTGATTTGATGCGGAAAAAGAATCTGCACGCGATCACACCGGTATTCGCCACGTTTCGTCCCGTCGCTTTCGCCGTGTCTAGCGATACCTCCAACTCATATTCGCCGTTCTCCAGCTTATCTGTTACCGTTTTGTCGAGTTTCCCGTACAAAATGAGGGGCGTGTTCTCCAACAAGACGGGAAACACATCGGTGCTATCCATCCACAGCGTCGGTTCGCCGCCGAGTTCCTCTACCGTCCATCCTTCGCCACGAAAGCGCTTGCCGTCTTTAATGCCCGCGACGCGAAAAATCTTGACGGACGGATTGAGAATCCAGTTGGTGACGGCACAATCAATTCTCAGAGCGCAGGGCGGAAAGGTCGGCAACGGTTTTTCGACATAAAAGCTTGCCTTGTTCGTATCTCCTATTCGCAGTAGCTCTTCCCTTGCTTGGTTCCAGCGAACAACCCCATTCCTCCGTGCTTTTTGGTCACGGTAATCCCAGTTTAGCACTCGGCATTCAAATTCGCCGAACTTTTCATCCCGAAGAAAATCGCCTCCCGTCCGCCTTTCTCCCATAACTTTCAAATCAGCCAGCACAATCTTGACAGGCGAATCGCTGACGCGAAAAGCCGACTCCTGTTTTTCCGAGTCCGAACTGTTCCCTGTCACCTGCGCAAGACCGGACAGCACAAAACTCACCGCCCAACATATCATGATTCTTTTGCTCATGTTCATCGCTGATTCCTTTCAGTTCCCGCCACTGTCGTCGATGACAATATGCGCCCGGCAGTTGTCGCCCGAGCCGCAAAACCTGCACCGACTTGGCACCGTCGGAGTCCAGTCCGTGTCAGGCGTTTCTCCAGACTCACACGGCGTGCCGTTAAAGTTCAAGTCGCCGCAGGTCGCGGCCCTGACCTCTGCAAAGCCAACGACATGTCAAAAAGACTGGACGTCTTTATTTTGTTTGCGCATCCGCCTTCTTCGCATCTCTTGTGCGCTTTAAATCAGTGACTTTCCCTCGAATGAGAACGGGCATGTAGTTGGCCCGTGTGTCCGTTCGTAAGGCCAAATACCGGTCATATGCTGCAATAGCATCTTCCAGCCGCCCAAGCTTTTCCAAGGCTTCGCCCTTTGATACATAAAACTCAGCAGCATCATTTTCGGGGTATTGACCCAATGCCACATCTGCCTTCGCTAAAACTTGGGTCCACTCGCCCATTTTGGCAGATTCAAGGATATCCTGCCGATCCAAACGCATTTTTTCAAAGATCGTTGTGGCACGACAAATCGTGAACCTCGTCCCCCCTAATATCCGCCCTTTATTTAGCAAATTAATGTTGGGCACAGCCGCAGTATCAAGTGACACCTCCAACAAAAAAACACCCTCACCTAGTTTTCTGATAACACTCTGATTAAAGGACCCTCTCATCTGGATGGCATTTCCCAATAACATATCTGGGATGGGTTGCCTTCCAGAGATTGATAGTCTAGGGGCGGCACCTAAATCAGTGAAAGCCCACGATTCTGTGCGAATCCAGTTGCCTTCTTGATTTTGAACAACCTTATGTACGTGAAAAGAAGGCATAAGTATCCACTCGGCAAACTCCTTCTCTATTTTGAGTCCACAAGAATCGGTCTTGTCAGGTACAGACGTGTTTGACGTCCTAAGGTTATCCGCCTTGCTTTGTTTTTCAGAGCATTGCTTATTGTCATGCAGTTGTTTCTCCTGTTGAGCCCGATATTCTTCACGACGGTAGCTGATATTTCTCACTACGACATGAAAATCAACATTTTCTGCCTTTGACTCTAAGAAAAGATTACTGCCGTCTATTAAAGTTAGAAAAAGCGCGATCTCAACAGGATCATCGCTCGTCCTTTTAGTTTGTTTTAACGGGTTTTCGATCTGCATCGGCTCGGCAGCATTAATTGTTACGGCGGCATTAACCACCGAAAGAAACGTGAATGCCAATGTCGTGATTTTCATGTGACTTCCCTTTAATCAGCATCATCAATAATGATCTGTCCCCTGCAATTGTCTCCTGAATCGCAGAATCCGCAGGCCGCAGGCACTGTTGGGGTCCAGTCCGTGTCAGGCGTTTCTCCAGATTCACACGGCGTGCCGTTAAAGTTCAGATCACCGCAGATCGCGGCTCGGATTTCGCTAAATCGATAACGCATCACACATGAAGCGTTTCCACCTTGGAAAATCACGGTATCGGAGGACACCACTTCATCCCAGAACCCCATTTTTGGGTAATTGGTCACATTTACAGAAAAAAGTACACTCGCATGATGCTCGATGCCGATCGCATGGCCAATCTCGTGAGCGATCGTATCGTCAACAAATTCCTGCATACGGGCAGAGGCGTCCCAATTGAAGTTTGTTCCGTCCAGAAGAACACAATCTTCTATTATGTTTTGAGCATATACCTCAATACATCCCGCATTTGCAGGCTTGCTCGGTGTAGGTGTCCATTGTCCAAAATTATTCAAACAAACACCCCAATATCCATTTCTAGCACCTAAAATGGTTTGATAGTCGTCATATACTTTAACCCACAAACCGTGTTGATCCACCTTGTGCCACGAGTTGTCGTATCGAAAATTAACAATTCGAGGTGTTTTCGTTTTATCGCGTGTTCCTTGGCTTGTATCAAAAAAGACGCCATTCATTTCGTCTGCGGTAACATCTTTGACCACAGCGACATGGCCCGCGATGCCGTCCCCTGCTCCATGCAGATCATTCACCCTATGGATGAACAGTTCCTTGTCAACAACCGAGAGCCGCTCGTGGATGTTCTGGACAAGGAATCCCCGGTACTCCTCCATTCGGGTCAGCCCGTCGCCCGCGCTGCCGTGGAAGGTGGTCTCCCCGTCCCAGTCCGGCGCGGTGCCGTTGACGGCATCGCCCGGCCATGTGTCCGAGATCTTGTTGCCGTTGGCGTCCGCGGGGATGCTGACCGTCCGGGCGAACGCCTCGCCGCCGCCGTTCCGGCAGGTGACGCGCACCCGGCAGTACCCGCCGAAGTCTTTGCAGTAGAACGGTACGGCGCAGGTGCCGCCCGACACCACGCCGGAAACGGGGCCCCGGTTGTCCTCCGAGGCGGAGAACGAGTAATCGTCCTCCGTCCCCCCCGACGCGGAGTTCATGCAGAAGCCCGGAATCGCCGTTGTCTCAATGATCTCGAAGGCGACCTCTTCCAGCGGCAGCGAAGCGGGGATGTCCACAAGGATCAGTTTCATCTCCTGCGGCCCCGTGTAGTGGCCCTCCGCGTCCCATGTGATTCGGGCGGTCGCCTCCCCCTCGTAGCCGGGCAGATAGTTTTCAGCGCCATCCACCTCGTCATCCGCGTCGCCGTCCGCGTTGACATCCAGTTTGAGGGCCGTGTTGACCGCCGTCATCTTCAGCGCGGCGGAGCAGGCCAGTCCCCACGCCTCGCCGTCGCCCGCGAACGCGTAGGTCAGCGTGGCGACGCCGTTACTCACCGCCTCGACGTGGAGGCCGGTGTCCGGGCCCGCGAGGAACGAGACGCCGCCCGCGCCGTTGGTCACCGTCTGCCCGCACTCCAGCAGCGGCGCGTTGGTGCCGGTGGCGTCGGGCCATATCCTGAACGCGCCGGGCGTCCCGGCGAGCGTGAGGGTGTACGCGCCGCCGGAGAGGCCGACGTCGGTGCGCAGGCGCACGGGGCGGAGGACGCCGGGCGCGGCGGGGACGCACCAGCCCTCCGGCGGCAGGGAGGCGTGGAGGGCGCGGTCTTCCGCGTCGGCGTCGCCGTCGAGGTCGATGTCGCCGAAGAGGCGCACGCCCAGGACGGTGAGGCGGTTGGTGAGGGTCTGGACGGCGGCGTCCGCGCCGTTGGTCCCCCGCCAGACGATCAGGTCGGCCCCGGCGGAGGGGCTGGCCTCCAGCCCCTCCGCCCAGACGGCCTCGCCCGCGCGGACGGTGCCGCCGAAGGCGTTGCTCCGGCAGGGGTCGGCCCAGAGGGCGAGGCGGGGCGAGGCGTGGAGAAGCCCGGCGGACGGCGCCGCCTGCGGCCTGTGCTCGGGGCAGGGGCAGCAGGATCCGTCGTGCGGGCCGAGGGGCAGGATGCGGAGGAGGTCGCCGTCCGGGGACGGGGAGGGCGGGCCCGCGAGGTCGGGGAGCCCGTCGGCGTCGCCGTCGTCGTTGTTGACGGGCAGGGAGCCGTCCTCCGAGACGCCGACGCCCGCGTCTCCGCCGCCGCCCGTCCCGTAGGGATCCCCGTCGGGGTCCCCGCCGGGGGGCTCGTCATGATCGCACTCGGACAGGGGACGGTCGTGCATGTGGCACCACCACCCGTCGCAATCGGAATACCATGTGCCGTGCCGGTGGCACCAGCCGTCCGGGCACTCCGGATAGGGGCAGTGATGGGTGGGGCAGACCGCCTCCCTGCACTTGGAGACCTTCTGCCCGTGGAACCCGCAGTCGTCGTCACCGG
>Ga0208244_101618_pt1 | contig 11077 bp, 4 predicted proteins | sample SubbioCR12Aug_5A_FD_184828 | JGI IMG/M metagenome (GOLD analysis project Ga0208244, IMG submission 184828) | Serpentinite rock and fluid subsurface biosphere microbial communities from McLaughlin Reserve, California, USA - CR12Aug_5A (SPAdes) | ecosystem: Environmental > Terrestrial > Deep... | reverse complement strand
CTAAGCGGCTCTGCTGAATTAGGAAATTTTAATAGAAGTATTTATTACATGGTAATTGTAGAAAATCCTACTTTAGCTTCTACGATAAATCTTAGAAGTAATTATTTCTATAGTGAAGGTGAATCTTTTAGTTTTGCTACTGTTGAATATACTGAACCAAACTCGTATTCATATAAAATAGTAGACCCATCGGGTGCTGCCCTTGAACAAGGACAAGGGGCAATAGTAAAACTGGATAAAGTCCTTTCTGAATATACAAATGTTGGTAAGACCATCACTATACAAGGATTTTATGAAAATAGTGCAATTTACTATAAAAACAACAGTGGTGGTACACCTCAAAAATCAGAATGGCAATTAACCATAGATAGACCTAATCTGACCATGTTTAGCGGTTGGATTGAAGCAACAAAAGACAATGAAAACACTGAATGGATGATAAGTGTTTATAATAATATGTCTAAAATGTTTTTGTTTGGCTACATGGGCGTTCGTCCTGGTGGATTTGTTTTTGCGAAACCAGAAATTAGGAATTTACAGGTTACATCCGACCCGCCTGGCTTTTTAGCGGGTGCTATGGTTGGTGCGTTTGGAGTATTCCCTACAGTAAATATTAATGTAAGCGAAGACTTCATGAACACTCTTGAAGTCGGTGGCGATATTGATGTTAAATTATCTATATCATTTCGTACACAGTTCGAAACTGTAAGAAAAGAGTTTCGCGCTACAGTAATTAAATAATACTATTCTCTTACGGGAATAGTTTTTTAAGTTTCATTAACAATTAGGGTCTGAATAATGACTAAGAGACTATTTTTATTTTGTTTTATTATCTTTCTTAGTACATCTTTTTCTCAGCAATTAGATGACTATTTCAAAAAGATTGATTTGAAATTAAAGAAAGATAAAAAATATCTGAACCTGTTCTATTATGATTTTAGTGCAGATCAATTACATGAATATCTTGGTACTGTACCAAATTTTCAAAGGACAGATGAAAAGAAAGATTTTCAATTTCAGGTAAGAGATAACATTACATATAGAATCGTTTTCTTGAAAGAAGGTATCGGGATTGATTCGGCAATTATTCTCTTTGTTGATGAAATTGAAAATAAATCGGCTGCTGGAGAATCTTTCTTCGGTGAAGGTGGCGGCGGTCCACAAATAGATACTAACAGAGTATTAAACTTCAAAGATGTTTACGATTTACGCCTAAATGATGACGCGAAATATAATCAACTGTTTAGATTTGTAAATAATTATCTTAAGAATTCAGAAGATAACGAAGTTCCTTCTTTACTTGGTATAAACCCGGATACCGACATTAAGACCAGTCTTGGCATGGCATCAAGAGACAATACTGATTTTCTCAATTATATGCGAGCAAATCATTATCACTGGTACCCTCGAGAACAAGCTGAAAAGAAAGGTCGCAGAGGAGAACAAGCTGTTGTGAAAACCGCTTACAAAATTGACGCAAGCTTAAGTATGGTTCACTTCTCGCATGAAATAATGGATTTCTCGCTCGGAGGAGCTTCCGTTGAACTTGGTTTTACCGAAAGAGTACTAAACTTACTTCCTTATCAAGCGATGGCATTAACGGCTGGTTTTAGAACGTTAGTTTCTTTAGCAGATAAAAAGACAGATATTTCTAATTCACTCATTGTTGATGCACGATTTATTGGTAAACTGAAAATGAATACTTCAAGTCTGGCTACAAATCTACCTTACCATCAAGCCGATAAGCCGAGGTTAAATGTTGGTACTGCTGCCGGTTTTGATATAAATATAACCAGACCATTTGAAATGCCGTTTCTAAACTTATATGTTGCTGCCGGCGGACCTGCTTTTTCAAGTCCGGCTGTCAAATTAGGAACCACTGCAAATCCTTATGCATATTTTACATTTACTCAAGCAGAAGCACTCATGTCTTTTTACTGGAACACAAGCGAAAAAATGACAAGTAGGTTGAGGGTAGATGTAGGTGCCGGTTATTACGATATTTGGAAAGCCAACTATAAAGGTACGAGTAAGAATCCTTCCTCAAAGGAATTGCTTCAAGCTAAATTTATTCCTGTAGTTGGATTTCATTTTAATTTCGTGCCTGATAACACCGAGTTATTCGGTGCAAAATTAAGGATATTCGATAGTCAGGCTACTTTAACAGCATGGTTAAAGCTTTTGGAATTCTCGGGAAATCATGTAATTAGATTTGAAGGCACCTATATGAGCGAACCTTTTGCAAGAAAAACGCGTGATTGGGAAACAAAAGGTGGTGCAATTCTTCAAGTAAGATACCGATATGGTTATTAAGGGAAAGGATAAGACTATCATGAAAAATTTATACTTCTTACTACTGTTTTTAATTCTCCCCTTATCAATGGTGAAATCACAGGATAACAGGGAAATCTTAACTGATCTTAAAAAGATCTATGAAAGTCTGGAATATAATACCATCGCATTTGACGATTTAAAACAAAAATGGATTATTAATGATCCATTATTTATTAGAGAAATATTCAACAGATTTGTCGTAAGAGACGCTTTACGTTTAGATGGAGCAAAGGTGGATATCGAAACCGTTAGACGACTAACACAAGATATTTACGATGGTGATGTTGTAATAGACCTTAGAAAAAGATATTACGACAGCGAAGTTGAATTGTTTGCTTTCATTAATGTAAATGAGATTGGTAAAGAAGAACCTAAGTATCTTTTCGATCCAATTATTGACGGTTTTTATTTGCGTGAAATAATTGGAGGCGCACTTTATGAAAGAGTAAAAGTAGAAGGATATTTCTTAAGTGACATAACAAAGAAAATTTACGATGTTAAACCAGGTTATTTCTTTGACGTTAAACTGAATCTTCTTGAACCGGAAGTTATGTTCTGGAATACAACTTCCGATTATAGAAATAAATACCTGCTATCCTTATTCGGTATGTGGGGTAATGACAGGTTTTTCGTCCCCGGATGGTATTCAAGGGAATTTGTAACCGGTCTAAAAATGACCTACTACAAAACAATCAGTCAGAACCCGAAAAACTTTACTTATAGTGTTTCAGCTGGAATCACAATGCCGACCGGTAGACCGTTTGTAGGATCACCATCTACTTATAAGCCTCTTTTCCAATCAGGGCAGAGTGTCTACTTTAATATAATTGGAGATCCATTAAAATTTGTGCTTGATGACTTTGAAGATTTCCAGATGATGTTAGAAGTAAAGTATACCACTGCTACATTTAAGAAGAAAGATTATGGAATTACTGACTCTTTAGATTTTTATTCTAACCGCACTTATATAAATATTGAAGCGAAAAAGAGAAATCTATTCAATCTATTTGATTTTGGAGATTTTGAAGTTGGACTTGGTATCAGCAATCCGGATATTAATTGGTATAGGATAACAAAACGAAGTGCTACAGTAATAGATATGGAAAAAGGGAAAAAGGAATGGACAGACCGTTTTGATCACTACTTCTATGTTGATTTTGGAGCTGTAAGAACCGGAGGTTTAATTCAACATAGTACCAATGTAATTATTGGACACAATCTCAAAGACGGAGGTTATTTCGGATTAAAGACACAGGTAATGCTTAGTGAGAATTTTGGTTTTGATGTTAGAATCTATAACATGTACGGAACCAAAAAAAGCAAGATGGCACCCTGGCGTGAGGATTCTTATTTAGTATTTTCGCCTGTAATTAGAATAAATTACTAGTTACATAATGGAAAAGCAGCCCATTAGATTTTGCTTAACGATTTTCATCGTATTTTTCTCATGGGGAAGTCTTTTTTCTCAAAGTCTTCCCCTTGATGACCTGTATGCAAGAATACAGAACAAGCTTAATAAAGATAAGAGTTATCTCAATATCTTTGCTATTCCATTCCAACCCAAAGATGATGATGTTTCTAAGATTCAAAATATCCCTAGAACTGACGAACGGGAACCCTTCAATTTTCAATTATCCGACAATGTAGTTTATAATATCATTTTCCTCAAAGAAGCGATAGAACTTGATTCGATCCACGTTTTGTTTTTTAATGAGGTTATTGATAAAGCAGCCGTAGGAGAAACATTCTTCGGTGATGCAGGTTCCGGTCCTCAAATTGACACTACTGTTGTACTGACTTTTAAGGACGTTCAAGAGTTGTATTTCAACAAAAAAGAACTCTACGATTATTTTTATGAATATGTACGAAGATATTTAAAAGAGGAAGAAGCAAGATCATTGCTCGGCATAAATGTGGATGAAGATATTAAAAAGAGTAAAGGAATTTCAAGCACAAATAATCTTGATTTCTTGAATTTTAATAGAGTAAATTATAATCATAGATATCCTAAACCGGTTCTTCAAAAAAGAGCAACACGCTCAAGGAGAGGTGGCGGTGCAGAAGAATCTTCATTAACATCCATGCAAATTGATGCTACTTTCTCAAGTGTGAGTTTTTTCCATGAAACATTAGATTTTGGATTTAGTACTTTGAGTGGTGAATTAAGTATGGGTAATAAGGTTCTCAATATTCACCCGATGCAGGCTATGACTCTTAAAGGAGGGATTCGTTTCCTTATTAGTGTATCCGAAAATAATCAAGATCTTGATAACGATTTTTTACTGGATGCAAAATTAATGGGCAGAATGAGATTGAATACGTCAAGTTTTGCCGATAAACTTCCCTATCTCTTTATTAAAAAGCCGAAATTAAATGTAGGTTCTGCACTCATAGTTGATTTAAGTGCAACACGCTTATTCGGTTTACCCTTTATTAATTTTTACTTAGCTACCGGTTCACAAGAACTTGAAAAACCTTATATTACATTCGGGCCTAGTGACAGTTCAATTGCTTATTATTCATCGCAGCAATGGGAAACTTCTATGTCATTTTTCTGGAATAGTAATGAAGCTCTGACCTTAAGATTCAGAATGGATCTGGGCGCTGCAAATTATAATGTTATTCAATTCCTATACAACAAGGGAATTTCGAAAAAACTCGTTTTCAATCAGATTCAACCTTTTGTTTCATTTTATATGAATTTTTCACCGAAGAATAATGATTTTCTAGGAACCAATTTCAGATATTTCGACGGACAATTAAGTTTCAATTTTTGGCTGAAACTATTTGAACTGCCCCCCGAGCATACTTTCAGACTGGAATCATTTTATATAACCGCTCCCCTATTTAGGTCAGTACGACCATGGGAGTTGGAAGAGGGTACATCATTAATTCAAATAAGATACAGATATGGATTCTAACATAAATTTCAAAAGAGCTTTTTTATCGACTATACTGGGTCTTGTTTTAATTTCAATTACTATTCAAGCACAGATAGTTCAAGATACTTCTTCAAAGTATCAAAGAATAAGTAGAATTTATAAGAGTCTTGAATATCCGACCACTGCATTTGATGACTTCAAACAAACATGGGTAGTAACTGATCCGATATTCGTTAGAGAAATTTACAATAGGTTTATTGTTAAAAATGCATTAAGGTTAGAAGGAGTAAAACCGGGACTTCAGGAATTAAGAGAAAAATCGAAAGATATTTATCAGGGAAAGGTTTTCATCGAACTTAGAAGAAGATATTACGATGATGAAATTGAATTATTAAGATTTTTTTCGGAATCCAAATTGAGTTCTCTTGACAGTTCGGATTATTTTTTCGATGCGGTTGAAGATTTTGTTTATATAAGAGATGTTCTTGGAACACCGTTATACGAAGATCTTAAAAAGCAGTTCTATGCAATGAACGACTTGACAAAATCTGATTATGATAGTAAGTATGCATACGGATTTGATATTTATATGCATTTCTTACAGCCTGAATTAATGTTCTGGAGTGTTACCACAGATAACAAGAATAAATTTTTACTTTCACTTATAGGTAGATGGGGAAATGACTTACTTTGTTTACCCGGTTGGTATTATCCGAGTTATATTGCCGGATTTAAGGTAACATATATTGACTACTTAATCAACAATCGTCCCAACAATTCATATATACTTGAAGTTGGTACAGGTGTGGCGGCAAGACAACCCTCTCTTGGTTTGGATACTGATGATTTTGGTAAAAGATTATATCATTCCGGAAGTAGTCTATATTTCAAGGCTTATGGAAACCCCCTTCGACTAATTGATGAATCACTCAAAGATTTTGAAATACGGCTTGAAAGTCTTTTCAGTTTAAATAGATTCAACGTAGGAGATGTAGGGGTTGATTACTTAACGAAATTCAACACTGTTCGAAATTACTTCCTTTTATACGTTACAAAAAAAGAATTACTTAATTTCTCCGATGTCGGTTCACTATCTGCAGGATTAGGGCTTGGATCATTCGATATTTACTATTATTTGTTAAATCCTGATCTTACACAATTGAAAGATCTTAAACCAGGTTCAAAAGGTAATTTTAAAAATGCTGTTTTCACAGAGATAGGGGTTAATGGTGAAGGCGGATTGTTGCAGTATAATGCTTCAACAATAATTAATTACAATTTTACAGAAAATTACGGCTATGTTGGTCTGAAAATGTTTTTTATGCTGACTAACTCAATTGGTTTTGACTTCAGATATTTTACATCATATCGATTGTCGACCAAAGCATTACCGGTTTACCGAAACGAGAATTATTTAGTCTTTTCACCGGTATTTCGTATTAATTATTAATCAATAGTTATTCAATCCCGCAGGGGGTGGGAGGTAGGCTGATACTATGCAAAAATTCAACACTGTTTTTAATTATTTTTTATTTATCTTTTTCTCGCTTTTATTCACAATATCTGGATTTGGCGAGATTAAATCCGAAGTCTTTATAAATAAGAACAAGAATAGTAATCTCTCCCCTCTTGTTAAATTTATAAATCTTACTTCTCCAAACGGCGGTGAAATCTGGCAAGCCGGAACACAACAGCTAATTAGCTGGACAAGTACCGATATTAATTTTATTTCAATAGAATATTCTACCGATAACGGTGTAAATTGGGTAACAATTATAAATCAACAATCTGCCTCTGCAAACAATTATCTTTGGAACATCCCTCAAAACCTAAGTTCAACACAAACATTAATAAGGATCACTGATAATGATGACTTTTTAGTCACTGATATGAGTGACGCTATTTTCACAATAAGCAAATTGGAAATTCTCTCTCCAACAGTAGGTCAGAAATTATTAGTAAATTCAAATCACCAAATACAGTGGTCGGCAAGCGGGAATATTGCGAATGTCAAACTTGAATACTCATCCAATTCTGGAAGTAGCTGGAATTTAATCACTGCTTCAACAAATGCTGCTTTAGGAGCTTACAACTGGATCGTCCCAAATACACCAACTACTCAAGGATTAATACGAATTAGCGATGCTGCAGTACCCTCAATTGTTGATACTACAAATAATTTTATTATTTCGTCACTTACGGTTGTCTCCCCTAACGGAGGCGAAATTTTTAACGCAGGAACTACACAACAGATTTCCTGGACGAGCAATAATGTATCATTTGTTAAAATAGAGTATAGTGTCGATAATGGTTTAAACTGGAATACGATAACTAATTCATTCTCGGCAGGTACAGGTAATTACACTTGGAGTGTTCCGAACTTTCCCACCACTGAAGGACTAATTCGTATAAGTGATGCATCATTTCCAAATGTTAGAGATATTAGTGATAACGTATTCTCGATCAGAGGAATTCAAGTCACAAATCCTAACGGAGGTGAAGGGTTAAAGATCGGTTCAAATTACAACATATTTTGGACTTCTAATATTTCAACCAATGTCAAAATAGAAATTACAACAGATAATGGTTCAACATGGAGCCAGATAGTAGCTTCTGTAGCTGCTTCTGCTGGCAGTTATGCTTTTACTATTCCTAATACTCCTACCAACCGGGCAAAAATTAAAATAACAAGCCTTCTCGATCCATCTTTGTTCGATGAATCGGATACAACATTTACGATAGGAAGTATTACACTAACTTCACCTGCCGGAGGCGAATCATGGCTTGCAGGTTCAACACAGGCTATTAATTTTAATGTTACTAACGGCATTAATACTGTAAGAATTGATTATACAACAAATAACGGAACTACCTGGAATTTAATAACTTCATCAACGTCGGCTGCCACCGGAACTTACAATTGGAATATACCATCAACTGTTTCAACCGATCAGGGAAAAATCAGAGTATCTGATGCTGCAACCGGTTTAGACCTTGCTGTAATTAGTAACACCTTCTCGATTTCAAGTTTAAGAATTACATCTCCTCACGGAGGCGAAGCTTATCCCTCAGGTTCATCTCAGAATATCACATGGACAAATAGTGCAACGATTAACAACATTTTAATTGAATTATCTTCTGATAATGGACAAAATTGGAGTACAATAGCGTCTAATGTTCCTGCAGCACCAGGAACATATTCCTGGAACATCCCGTCGAATCTTTCGACAAGTCAAGCATTAATTCGTTTAACCGACCAAAATAATACGAATTTCAAATCACAAAGCGCTAATACTTTTAAGATAGGTTCTGTTGTGGTCGTTACACCAAACGGCGGAGAGAGAATACTTGGAAATAACACATATCAAATTACCTGGAATAGCAGCAGTAGTGTTAGTTTGGTTAATATCGATTATACAACAAATAACGGAGTTTCATGGAGCACTGTTGCTAATGCAGTACCAGCCGGAAATAGTTCTTATAACTGGAATGTGCCGGGTATTGCAACAACAAATGGAAAAATTCGGATATACGATACCTTTGGTGCAAATATCATTGATCAGAGTGATAATGTTTTCACAATTGCAACAATGCAGGTTACTTCACCAAACGGCGGTGAGGGATTCTTAGTAGGATCTACTCAACCGATAAATTGGGTTACAACATCTGTATCAACAGTAAATATTGAATACAGTACAAACAATGGCGGTACCTGGGTCTCGATTGTTACAGGTATAGCTGCAGCAACCGGAACTTATAATTGGGTTATTCCCAACTCCCCTACTTCTCAAGCGAGAGTTAGAATTGTTGATGCTTCCGAACCTAATTATTTTGATGCAAGTGATGGAGTTTTCAAAATTGCTAATCTTACTCTAATATCTCCCAATGGAAACGAGATATATCAAAGTGGAAAACCTTATTCAATAACTTGGAGTAACACTTCCAATATCACACAATTGAATATTGAATTGTCCTCGAACAACGGAGTTACCTGGATTCCCGTAGCCGGAGCTGTAAATACTTCTTCAGGAAGTTACACATGGACTGTTAATAATGTTCCGACAAACCAGGCTCTTATCAGGCTAACAGATGCAGCAAATGCAAATATTTTTGATATAAGTGACAATGTATTTTCTATTAAATCGTTGCAGTTACTTTCACCAAACGGAGGTGAATTCTTTCAGGTTGATAGTGTTCGACAAATAACATGGAATAGTTCTAATATTTCAAATGTAAAAATTGAATACAGTACTAATTCAGGTAATGATTGGATTGTAATTGCAGCATCAACTCCGGCAGCACCGCAGACTTACGCATGGACTATACCAAACACTCCTACTTTTAACGGATTAGTAAGAATTAGTGACGCTGATAATCAGGGAGCTAACATTTTTGATTTAAGCGATAATGTTTTTTACATCAATGCTTTGGTGTTAACATCACCAAACGGAGGAGAAATTCTTCCAGTAGCAAGTGTTCAAACAATAAAGTGGATTAGTCATACTTCTATCGTTAATGTAAAATTGGAATACACAACGAACAACGGAACCTCATGGAACTTGATCTCTGCTTCTACACCGGCTGTGACAAAGCAATATTCTTGGACGGTGCCGGTTGCTCCAACAACAGAAGCGAAAATAAGAATTACTGACGTTGATAATTCCAGTGTTTCTGACCAGAGTGATAACATTTTTACGATTCGTACATTAAGATTAACTTCTCCCAACGGAAATGAAAAACTTCAAGCAGGAAAAATATATCCGGTAACCTGGTTAAATATCAGCAGTGTCAGTACTGTCGATCTTGAATATACTACAAATAACGGAACAACCTGGCTGCCTATTGTCTCAAATATCGATGCCACACTTGAAACATATAATTGGCTAATCCCACCAACAAATACGTTTCAAGCACGTGTAAGAGTAAAAAGCTCTTCAAATGCATTAATTTTTGATAACAGTGACGATCTTTTTACGATTGCATCAATACTAACCACTTCTCCCAATGGTGGGGAAAATATTCAAGTGGGTTCAACTTTTCCAATTACCTGGACTTCTTCTAATATAAATGCAGTTAATATTGCTTATTCAGTTGATAACGGAACTTCCTGGATTGATATTGTAAACTCCCACCCGGCTTCCTCCGGTGTTTATAACTGGAGTGTCCCGAATACACCCTCAAACTTAGCTTTGATAAGAATTCAAGACGCTTCTGTACCGACAATCCTGGATATTAGTGATAACACATTTAGTATATTATTGCTTCAACTTACATCCCCTGTTGGTGGTGAAGGATGGGCAATCGGTTCTTCAAAGAATATAACATGGAATTCCAATGGTATCAATTCTGTTAAGATTGAATATTCCACTAATGGAGGAGCAAACTGGATTATTGTTCAGGGTAATCACCCTGCTAATACAGGAAGTTATAGTTGGACAGTACCTAATTCACCTACTTCTCAAGCGAGAGTAAAAATTTCTGATGCAAGTGCATCTTCAATAAAAGATTCAAGTGGTAGTAATTTTGTAATCGGACAAATTACTTTACTAGCTCCCGTAACAGGTATTCACTGGCAGGCAGGCTCTGTAAAAGAGATTCAATGGAGTGCAACTTCAGGTATTAATAACGTAAAAATTGAATACTCAACTAATTCCGGTACAAATTGGAATACGATAACGAATTCAACAAATGCTGCACTTGGAACTTATTCATGGTCAATCCCGGGAACGATTTCAACAACAACAGCTCAGGTAAGAGTATCTCATTCTACTACCGGATTATCCATATATGACACTACCGGATTATTTACTATAAGTAATCTACAAGTTACCTCACCAAACGGTGGAGAATACTGGCAGGCA